>Ga0207684_10000741_pt1 | contig 38273 bp, 33 predicted proteins | sample KBSK5501metaG_FD_184342 | JGI IMG/M metagenome (GOLD analysis project Ga0207684, IMG submission 184342) | Corn, switchgrass and miscanthus rhizosphere microbial communities from Kellogg Biological Station, Michigan, USA - KBS K5-50-1 metaG... | ecosystem: Host-associated > Plants > Roots >... | reverse complement strand
TGTCGGCTCCTACTTCCCGGAGTTCCAGCGGGTCGCCCTCGAGATGATCAAGGCCCAGGGCGGGATCTTCGGCTGGGTCAGCGATTCCGAGCGGTTCCTCGCGGCGTTGGCGCCCGTGACCGGCGCGCAGCCGGCCACGGCGGGAGCTGCCGTTGGTTGACGTCCCGGCGCTCGTGTGAGGCAACCGCGGAGGAGTGGAGGAACCGATGCAACAGCAACCGAACGGATACAAGCCTCGCCTGTGGGTCCCCGGCGACTGGAACGCGTTCTTCGGGCTCGGGACGAACGTCCTGCTCAACGTCCTTGTCCTATCGAGTCTCGTCCTGTTCGTCATCAAGCTGCCGAACGACATCGTCTTCGGGCGGATCCTGCCGGCCCTCGGCATCGCCCTGCCGATCGGCAACCTGTACTACGCCTACCTGGCCTATCGCCTCGGCCGCAAGGAAGGCCGCGACGACGTCGCCGCGATGCCCTACGGCCCCAGCGTCCCGCATTACTTCTTCGTCACCTTCGTGATCATGCTGCCGGTCGTCATCAAGACGAACGGCGACGTCCTGAAGGCCTGGGAGGCTGGCCTGGCGTGGGCGTTCTTCATCGGCATCGTCGTGCTGATCGGCGCCTTCATCGGCCCGACGATCCGGCGCTACACGCCACGGGCGGCGATGCTCGGCACGCTCGCCGGCATCTCGGTCGCGTTCATCTCGATGAGTGCGGCATTCGAGATGTACAACGCGGCCTGGATCGCCCTCGCGACCTTCGCGATCGTTCTGCTGTCGTGGACGGCCGGCGTGCGGCTCCCCTTCGGGATTCCCGGCGGGCTCGCCGCCATCATCGTCGGCACGGTCATCGGCTGGCTGTCGTACTTCGTCTTCGGCTGGCACGGCCTGGATCCGAAGGCCGTTGGTGACTCGTTCGCCCAGTTCGGCATCCATCTGCCCAGGCCCGGGACCGAGGTCCTGAGCGGCCTCAGCGACGTCGCCCCGCTCCTCGCCACCGCGATCCCGCTCGGTGTCTACAACTTCACCGAGGGAATGAACAACGTCGAGAGCGCGTCGGCGGCCGGCGACAGCTACAACCTCCGCGCCATCCTGCTCGCCGACGGCATCGGTGCCGTCGTCGGGTCCTTCCTCGGCAGCCCCTTCCCGCCCGCGGTGTACATCGGCCATCCGGGCTGGAAGGCCGTTGGCGGCCGGATCGGGTACTCGCTCGCGACCGGCATCGTGATCGCGCTGATCTGCTTCTTCGGGGTGACCGGGCTGTTCCTCGCGGTGATCCCGCGGGCGGCGCTCTTCCCGATCCTGCTGTTCATCGGTCTCGTGATCGGGTCCCAGGCGTTCCAGACATCGAAGGCGAAGTACGCGCCGGCGATCGTCCTCGCCCTGATCCCGAACATCGCTCAATGGGCGGGCACGCTCGTCGACAACGCGCTCGTGTCGGCGGGCACGAACGCCGGGAAGGTCGGCTTCAACGTCCTTGCCGGCAACGGCGTGCTGTACAACGGGATGTCGATCCTGGGCGCCGGGGCAGTCCTCGAAGGGCTGATGCTCGGCGCGATCGCGGTGTTCGTCATCGACAAGCACTACAGCCGGGCGATCGTCTACTCGGTGATCGCCTCGGTCCTGGCCTTCGTCGGGCTGATCAACAACCCGGCCGGGCTGATCTTCCAGTCCGGCGCCAGCGGTTGGACGATCGTCGCCCCCAATGAGGTCTGGATCGGCTATCTGCTCGGTGCCGCGGTCATCTGGGCCGTTGCGTACCGCGAGGGTCACGCCACGGTCGCCGAGCTCAGGGCGGCGGTCATGACCCCACCGGAGGCCGAGCCGGAGGCAGTCCCCGTCTGAGATTGCATCCAGCAGCCGGGCGGACCCGTCCCGCCCGGCTGCTCCCATCTGGAGATCCCCAGTGGCATCAGATCTGCTCTTCGTCAATGGCACCTTGATGCGGGGCCTGGCCCTGCATGACAACCTGGCCGGCGCCGAGTTCGTCGAGACCGCCCAGACGGCGCCGACCTATCGGATCCACTCGATCGGCGACGTCCATCCCGGGATGTACCGGGTCGCTGACGGCGGCGTGTCGGTCCCGGGCGAGATCTATCTCGTCCCCGATGACGTCTGGCGGCGGGTCGAGGCGGGCGAGCCGCCCGGGCTCTACCGCGGCCCGGTCAGCCTCGACGACGGGCGGGTCGTGCCGGGGATCCTCTTTCCCCGCGACCTCGCCGAGAGACACCCGGACATCTCGGAGTACGGCGGCTGGCGGGCCTACTGGGCCGCTCGGGTGGCAACGAACGTCGGGGAGCGCTGAGGTCGAGCCGCGCCGGAGCGGATGAGGGAGAGGGATCGTGGCAAACCTGGATACGGGCAACACGGGCTTCATGCTGCTGTGCACGAGCCTCGTGATGTTGATGACGCCGGGTCTGGCGTTCTTCTACGGCGGCCTCGTCGGCCGGCGGAACGTGCTCGGGATCATGATCCAGAGCTACGTGTCGATGGGCTGGACGACCGTGCTCTGGGTCGTCGTCGGTTACTCGCTCTGCTTCAGCGGCGGCAAGGGCGGGATCATCGGCGACCTGAACCTGGCATTCCTCAACGGCGTGACGCTCCAGACGCCCTCGACGCTCAACGACACGATCCCGGCCATCGTCTTCATCGCGTACCAGATGATGTTCGCGATCATCACCCCCGCCCTCATCACCGGCGCGTTCGCCAACCGGGTGACGTTCAAGGGCTACATGCTCTTCCTGACGGGCTGGCTGCTGCTCGTCTACTTCCCCTTCGTCCACATGATCTGGGGCGGTGGCTTCCTGGCCGAGCGCGGCGTCCTCGACTTCGCCGGGGGCATCGTCGTCCACGCGATCGCGGGGATGGCGGCCCTGGCCTCGGTCCTCTACGTCGGCCGCCGTCACGATTCGGACGGCGGGGCGCACAGCATTCCCCTCGTCGCGCTCGGAACCGGGTTGTTGTGGTTCGGCTGGTACGGATTCAACGCGGGCAGCGAGTTCCGGGTCGACTCGGTCACCGCCGTCGCGTTCCTCAACACGGACGTCGCCGCATCGTTCGCGGCGATGGTCTGGCTGGCGATCGACTGGCGGTTGACGGGCCGACCGAAGTTCCTCGGCCTGCTGACCGGCGCGGTCGCGGGCCTGGCTACGATCACGCCCGCGGCGGGCTACGTCTCGCCCGTGACGGCGATCCTCATCGGCTGCGCGGCCGGCGCGGTCTGCTACGCGGCAGTCGCGCTCAAGAATCGGCTCAGGCTCGACGATGCCCTCGACGTCTGGGGTGTCCACGGCGTCGGCGGGACGCTCGGCATCGTCATGCTCGGCCTGTTCGCCACGAAGGCGTTCAACCCGGCGGGCGCCGACGGCCTGTTCTACGGCAATCCGGGCTTCTTCGTGGCCGAGCTCGGGGCGGTCGTCCTCGCGGTGGTCTGGGCCTTCGCGTTCACCCTCGGCATGCTCTGGGTGATCAACCGGGTGACGCCCGTCCGTGTCGGCGATGCGGCCGAGGCCGCCGGCCTCGACGAGGCGATCCACGGCGAGCAGGCGTACGGTGCGCTCTAGCTTCTGAACTCGGCGAGGCCAACGGACCCTGGAGCCACTCGGCGACAGGCACGAAGAAGCCGGGTTCAACCCCGGCTTCTCGTGTCCACCTTGGTCGGCCGGCGCTTCAGGACCCGGCGCTGGGGGCGCCCACCGGCACGTGTTCCTCGAACTCGAACGTCTGGCGCATCGGGACCTCGTGAAGGAACGCGACGAGCAGCGCGGCGATGAGCGCCCCCGCGATCCCGATCCAGAAGGTCGATGCGATCGCGATCGAGAACGTGTCATGAACGGCCCTGACGACCGCGGGGATCAACCCCTGGGCTTCCGGCGGGAGGAACGCGGCCAGTCGCCCGGCCAGATCGCCCGTGCCGAAGAGGTCGAGCTGCTGGACCCTGGGGTCCGACGGCGAGAATCCCTGTGCCAGGAACTGCTGCGGGACGCCGGCCCCGATGAGGCGGGGCGGCAGCTCGGTCGAGATCCGATCCCCGAGGATCGTTCCCGCAAGCGTCAGACCGACCGTCCCGCCGATCTGCTGGAAGAACGTCAGGCTCGACGTTGCGACACCGATCCGGTCGGGCGACACGGCGTTCTGCACGATCAGCGTGAAGACCGCGAAGGACGGCCCGATCCCGAGCCCGGCCAGCGCCATCCACAGCCACATCACGGGCCGGTCCGTGTCGGCGCGAAGGTTCGTGAACAGCAGGAGCGATAGCGCGAGCAGGCCGAGCGATCCGAGCATCAGCCACTTGTAGCGCCCGATCCGCGCGACGATCTGGCCCGAGGCGATCGCGCTGAAGATCAGGCCCCCGAGCAGCGGCAGCAGGCTGTAGCCCGACTCCGTGGCGCTGTTGCCGCCGACGGTCTGGAACCAGCGGGGCAGGAAGATGACCAGCGTGAAGAACCCGAAGGCCGCGAGGAACATCGCCGCGACCGAGATCGAGAACGTCCGGATCCGGAACAGGTTGAGCGGGACGATCGGCTCGGGCACCCGCGACTCGATCCACAAGAAGACGGCGCCGAAGACCAGCCCGAGGAGCATGAGTCCGCCGACGGCCGGGTCGGTCCACTGGTTGGCAACGGTCGCGCCGTCCACCAGGTGCGTGCCGCTCTTGTTTGTCAACCCGACCAGGAAGGGCGCGATCGCGGCGGTGAAGACAGCGGCGCCGACGTAGTCGATGTTCCGGGCGGCCTCGGGCCGCTTGATCGCCGGCAGCAGCCGCCACAGGATGAAGAGCGAGACCAGCCCGATCGGGATGTTGATGTAGAAGATCCAGTGCCAGCTGAAGAGGTCGGTGATGAGACCGCCAAGTCCCGGGCCGACGAGCGACGACACGCCAAACACCGCCCCGAACAGGCCGAGGTATTTGCCTCGCTCGGAAGGCGTGTACAGGTCGGCGACAACGGCGAGCGCGATCGGGAAGATGGCCCCGCCGCCCAACCCCTGCAGACCGCGGAACAAGATGAACTGCTCCATCGATCCGCTGAGTCCCGCCAGGGCCGAGCTGATCAGGAACAGGCTGACCGCGAAGATGACAATCGGACGCCGGCCGAACAGGTCCGAGAGTTTGCCGTAGATCGGGCCGCTGATCGTCGATGTCAGCAGGTAGATCGTGACCGACCAGTTGTACAGCTTGTCGCCGTGCAGATCGGTGACGATCTTCGGCAACGCCGTCCCGACCACGGTCTGGTCGAGGGCGAACAGGAACATCGCGAGCAGGATCGCCCCGAGGATCTCGAGCTTTGCTCGTGGCGACAGATTGAGCGCGGCATCAGCCGTGGACTGCGACATCGATTCTCTCCTGGGGGTTGGGCGCGGTCATGATGCACCATGAACCGGTCATCTCATGTCACGTTCTGAGACCGATCGGGTGCCGATAACTCATCGGCCCGCAGGAATTTCGTTCAGCCGAGGTCGAGGGCGACGCTGCGTGTCTTCGCCGGGTCGCCGTTCAGGTCGATCGCGGCGATCCGGCCGCCGCGGACCGTGAAGCCGACGACGATCAGCGGCTGACCCGGGGCGTCCGGGACGACGGCTCCGACGGCGCCGTTCACGATTGCCGGCCGGGCGTACCCGGCGAACCGCGGCCCGAACCGCGCGAGCTGGCGGGCGACGGCGTCGCGACCGGCGAGGGCCGGCCGGGCGAGCGGCCCGCGGCCGCCGCCGTCCGTCCGGAAGACGACATCGGGATCGAGGACCCGGAGGAGAGCCTCGAAGTCACCGTTCCGGGACGCCGCGAGGAACGCGTCGACGACCCGCCGCTGGACCGCAAGGTCCGCGTCGGGCGAGGGCGCTTCCTGGCGGACCCGCCGTCGCGCCCGGCTCGCAAGCTGGCGAGCGGCCGCCGGCGTCCGGTCGACGATCCCGGCGATCTCGTCGAACGACATCCCGAAGACGTCATGCATGACGAACGCCAGGCGCTCGGCCGGGGCCAGGGTCTCGAGGACGACGAGCAGGGCCAGCCCGACCGAATCGGCGAGGACCGCGTCCTGCTCGGGGCTGTCGTGGTCGCGGGTGTCGGCCGCCGGGCGAGTCACGATCGGTTCCGGAAGCCACGTTCCGGCGTACGCCTCGCGACGGGAGCGGCGCGTTCGAAGCATGTCGAGGCAGATCCGCCCGACCGTGACCGTGAGCCACCCACGCAGGTCATCAGTCCCTCCCGGGTCGCGCCGGTCGAGGCGGACCCATGCCTCCTGGACAGCATCCTCCGCCTCGGTCATCGACCCGAGCATCCGGTAACCGACGGCGCGCAGGTGAGCTCGCTGCCGCTCGAATTCGGCGGCGAGCCAATCACGTCGTTCCACGCCGGATTCCATCGTCATCTGCGCCATCAACAAGGGAACGGATCGGCCGGTCGATGTGTGACCGAGTCGGATCTCGAGCGGTCGCTTGTCACATTCCCGGGCCGGGGTCCGTGTCCATTGTGATGAGCCGCCAAGAGATCGGCTCTCGAAGGACTGGAGTCCCTGCGACCATGACCACCACCCGAACCGCCGCTCCACCGATTCCCTCGATCGTCAACATCCTCAACCCCCTGATCCGGCGCCTGCTCAGGCTCGGCATGCCGATGGGCCCGAATGTCCTGATCTCGGTCCGCGGGCGCAAGAGCGGCGAGTTGCGGACCTTCCCGGTCGCGATCCTCGAGACCGACGGCCGGACGCTCCTGTTCTCGTCGTTCGGCGAGGTCAACTGGGTCCGCAACGTGCGGGCTGCGGGAGAGCTGACGATGCGTCGCGGCCGCCGCGACCGGGCGATGACCGCCGTCGAGCTCACCCCCGAGGAGGCTGCTCCGCTGCTCGAGGCCGCAGTCCTCCCGGCGATCTCGATGCCGGTCTTCGGCTCGATGCTGAAGAGCTGGTACGGGGTCGATCGCGACTCGACGAAGGCGGACTACCTCGCCGCGGCCCGCGTCCACCCGGCGTTCGAGCTCCGGGACGCGACGGCCGAGCGCGACGCGACAGCCGCTCGCGATGCGGCGTAGCCTGGCCGAGGCTGCTCAGGCGGTGTCGACGGGCTCCAACAGGGGACCGTAGGTCTCCAGCCGCCTGGCGCGAAGGCTGGAGCGGCGTCCGCCGGATGCCTCGACGGCCGCGTCGCGCAGGACGGCGGTCACGAGTCGCGGCCGGCCATAGCCCGCCGACACGAGGCCACCGTCGGGCGACGCGATCCCACTTCCGCCGAAGAACGTGACATTCGAGCGCCGATCGACGGTATTGGCGAGCGCGACGTGGACGTTGTTCTCGATCGCCCGGCTCATCAGGTTCGCCGCCTGCTGGGCGCGGTAGGGCTCCATGTCGGCGGACGCGACGGCGATCAGCTCGGCGCCGCCGATCGCCAGCATCCGTGCGACCTCCGGGAACTCGAGATCGGCGCAGATGCAGACGCCGAGCCGGAGCGGCCTCCGATCCACGCTCCCCGCCACCACATCGAAAACGGGGTATGCGTCCCCGGGCGTGAAGGCGTCAACCTCGCGGTCGAACAGGTGGGCCTTCCGGTAGCGTCCGGCCACGTCCCCGTCCCGCCCGATCACGACCGCGCTGTTGAACGGCCGGCTGGGGTCCGCCGGATTGGCCTCGACCAGACCGGCGACGACCGCGACCCGAACGGACGCGGCGCTGGCGGCGAGCTCGGCGACGACCGGTCCGTCCACGGGGATCGCCAGATCGAGGACGGCCCGTCGGAGGGCGTACCCTTGGACGAAGCACTCGGGGAACACGATCAGATCCGCGCCGCGCGACGCGGCCAGCCGGGCATACCTCCGGGCGATTCCCAGGTTCGCCGCAATGTCCCCGACTCGCGCGCCGACCTGGGCGACCGCGACGACGATCCCGTCGACGCCCGCCGCCGGGACGCTCATCCGCGCGGCTCGTTCGTCAGCCGGATCAGCACCGCCAGGACAACGACGCCGATCAGCCACGGGATGAACAGGACCATGCCACCGGCAAGGGCGACGACGCCGAGCACAAGATGCCCGCCGAGGAGCGGGACGCAGGCCGCGAACAGGTAGCCGAGGACCCAGACCAGGAGGAGGATCCGGAGGATCGCGTTCACGCGTTCGATTGTGCCGCGGAACCGTGCCGGGCGATGATCCAAGGACTGTGGCCTCGCGCACCATCGACGGAACCGGACGGTGCAGCGGAGAGGGAACGACGATGAACTCCATGGCTTCGGCAGGCGGCGCCGATCGCTCGGTCGACCTGGATCAGGTCGACACGCTTCCGTTCAAGCTCACGCTCGCCGGCCAGGCGGTCGCCGGGCTCGTCTTCGGCCTCGCGCCGCTGCTTGCGACCGCGGCGTACGCCTCGGCGATCGGGTTCTCCGGGACCGACGCGATCGTCTATCGACTCGGCGGCGCGGCCACGTTCGGTTACGCGGTGGTGGCGCTCGTCGCCCTGACCCGGATCGTGTGCTGGCAGCAGATGCGAATCCCGGCGATCGCGACCTTGACCTTCACGCTCGGCGCGTTCCTGGCCAGCGCGCTCGAGCTCGTCGGCGGCGCAACCCCGCCCATCGTGCCGCTCGTGGTCGTCGCTGGACTCGTCTTCAGCGCGGTCGCGGCGTATTGGCTTCGTCGCGATCAAGGCCCGGCCATGGACGCCGGCCAGCCGCTCGATGGCCCCGGCCGGCTCATCCTCGGGCTCGCGACGCTCTCGGCGGGCACGTTCGGCCTGCTCCCGCTTCTCGCGCCGGCTCCGTTCGCGACTGTCTTCGGGCTCGCCGGCGGGGATCCCTGGGTGTATCGGCTGGCCGGGGCGGGATGTTTCGGGTACGCCACGGCCGGGATCGCCAGCTTGATGGCATCCGGCTATCGCCTGGTGCGGATCCAGAACCTGGCCGCGATCTCGTTCAACGCACTTGGCGCGATCGGCGCCTGGATCGCCGTGGTCGGCGGTGGCGGCGGATGGCTGGCGCCGGTCGTCGCGGCCGCGGCCACGTTCTTCACCTTCGCCCTGATCTGGGTCGATCGCCGCTACGCGCCGTCCCGGTAACTCCTCGCGAACCGATCTGGATCCGCCGACGTATCGATGGCCATGAAGACCCATTTCATCCATCGGTCGGCCGCCAGGTTCGGCGGCCGGCTTCGCCTCCTCCGCCCGGTTCTGTTTGCCGCGGCCGCACTGATCGTCGCGGCCTGCAACAACGGGAGCGGCGGCAGCGGCTACTGACGGGCGCCTGCCGGGACCACCGGCCTTGCAAGGAGCGGTGGCGGCCGGCGGGCGGGAATCGAACCGCCCGTCGCGGCCGGGGGTCGGCGACGGGCGGAGTCGATGACGGTGGAGTGATCCCGGACCGATGGCCGGTTCCGTGTGCCCCGGGAAACCAACCAGCGACGGTGCGGTGCAATCGCTCACCGAAGACGATGCGCCGGCGGAGGGCCAAATGCATCCCCCAGACGCCGTATTCGCGCCGATCGCCGCCGCGGCCTTGCCTCCGACGCGATCGCCGCGTAGCGAGTAGCATTCTGCAACCGACTCGATCACGACCGGCGCCGCGCACGCGCCGGCGGAGCCCGACCCCTGCCGACGGAGATGCCCGCGTGAAGCTCGGACTGCAGATCCCCTCGTTCTCGTGGCCCGGTGGGACCGCCGCCATCGGGCCGACCCTCGGCAGGATCGCCCGCCAGGCAGACGACATCGGCCTCGACTCGATCTGGGTCATGGACCACTTCTTCCAGATCCGCGGCGTCGGGCCCGCCGAGGAGCCGATGCTCGAAGGCTGGACGACGCTCGGGTACCTGGCCGCGAACACGTCGCGGGCCCGGCTCGGGCTCATGGTCGGCGGCGTCCATTACCGGCTGCCCGGCCTATGGGTGAAGGCGGCGACGACGCTTGACGTCCTCTCCGGCGGCCGCGCCTGGCTGGGGATCGGCGCGGCCTGGAACGAGAGCGAGTCGCGCGGCCTCGGCTTCCCGTTCCCGCCGCTCGGCGAGCGGTTCGAGATGCTCGAGGAGACGCTCCGGATCGCCCACGAGATGTGGCAGGGCGAACGCGGCTCCGAGGCGGCGTTCGACGGGCGCCAGTTCCACGCGACGCGTTTGATGAACTCGCCGCAGTCGATCACGCGGCCGCGAGTGCCGATCATGATCGGCGGCGGCGGCGAGAAGAAGACGCTCCGCCTAGTGGCCCAGTACGCCGACGCGACGAACGTCTTCGGCGGGGCCGAGGCGATCGCCCACAAGTACGAGGTCCTGCGCGAGCACTGCGCCGCCGTCGGTCGGAACTACGACGAGATCGAGCGCTCGAACCTCCAGTCGATCAACCTCGGCCGGCACGCCGCGAGCCAGGTCGTCGACTGGTTCGGCGAGCTCTCCGATGCCGGGGCCCAGCACATCATCTTCGGCGTGGCCGGGGTCGACGACCCGAGGAATCTCGAGACGATCGGCAGAGAGATCGTGCCGCAGCTCCGAGCGCTGTAGCCGGTCGGCGGGGCTGGCTAGCCGAAGATTTCGGCCCGCTCGGTAAACAGGGCCGACACGACGAGGGCGCCGATCAGCCAGGCGGCGACCGTCAAACCGACCGGTCATCGGCGTGGCCGCAGGCGCGGCGCGGCCGGTCCGATACCCCCAGGGGGTATGGCCTGCGTGCTAGCATTGAGGGCAATGACCGACGACGCCACCCGCCCCGAGAACCGCCCCGACATTCAGAATCCGAACCCCGCCGACCCATTCGGTGGCCTCTCGATCGACTTCGGCGCGGGCCTCGACGGATCGAACGGCGCCGCATCCGGCCCGATCGATGCGGCCGCGCCGATCTCATTCGGTGGCCCGATCTCGTTCGGTGCGCCTGCCGCCCCGGCCGAATCGCGCTCCCGTCCCGTACCCGGCCGGCCCGCCGGCGGTCCGGACGACGGGGCCGACCGCGACGAGCACCGGACCAAGCTCCTGATCATCGGCTCCGGACCGGCCGGGCTGACCGCTGCGATCTACGCCGCGCGGGCCAACCTCGAGCCGATCGTCCTCGCCGGCGTCGTGCCCGGCGGCCAGCTCATGATCACGAGCGATGTCGAGAACTACCCGGGCTTCCCTGACGGGATCCTCGGGCCGGACCTGATGGCCAAGTTCCGCGAACAGGCCGAGCGGTTCGGGACGCGGATCATGGACGTCGACGTCGAGCGGGTCGACCTGTCCGAGCGCCCCTTCCGGGCCTGGGCGCGCGGCATCGAGTATCGAGCCGACGCGGTCATCGTCGCGACCGGGGCGTCGGCGTTGTGGCTGGGCCTCGAGAGCGAGACCCGCCTTCGCGGACGCGGCGTATCGGCCTGCGCGACCTGCGACGGCTTCTTCTTCCGCGACAAGGAGATCGCGGTCGTCGGCGGTGGTGACACGGCGCTCGAGGAGGCGACGTACCTGACGCGCTTCGCCACGAAGGTCCACCTCCTCCACCGGCGCGAGGCGTTCCGCGCGTCGAAGATCATGATCGACCGGGCGATCGACCATCCAAAGATCGAGATCCACACGAACACGGCGGTCGACGAGGTCCTCGGCGGGACGAAGGTCGAAGGCCTTCGCCTCCGCGATACCGCGACCGACGTGGTTCGTGACGTCCCGATGGAAGGCCTGTTCATCGCGATCGGGTATCGCCCGAACACCGAGGTGTTCAAGGAGCAGCTCGAGATCGACGAGAAAGGCTACCTCGTCGTCCATGACGAGACCGGCTCGAAGGTCGAAGGCGTGTTCATCGCCGGCGACGTCCACGATCATCGCTATCGCCAGGCGGTGACCGCCGCGGCCGATGGCTGCAAGGCAGCGATCGACGCCGAGCGCTGGCTCGAGGCCCAGGGGATCAGCGAGGCCTCGACAGCGACCGCCTGGTAGGCGGCGCACGCCCGTCAGCGCGCTCGCACCTCCCGGTTCACCCTCGCGCCACGACCTGTCCTCGCGCAGCCAGGTCGAATAGCCGAATATCCCGGGTGAGCCCACCGCTCCGCGGCTCCCGTTCCCGTGCGAGCCGCGACGTGCCCTCCCACGGCCACGTCGAATAGCCGAATACGGCGCGACCCCACTGGTTGCGCCGCCGGAGCCTCAGGCGGCGATCGGGCGTAGATCGTCAGCAAGCCTCGAATGAAGGACCGCGATGATGGCGGCCAGGCGGTGGAGGCGCAGACCTTCGAGGGTGCCCCGCTCCAGGCGCGACAGCGTCGATTGGTGCATCCCGGCGAGCCGAGCGAGCTGCCCCTGCGTCATCCCGGCCTGCAGCCGGGACTCGCGGATCCATCGCCCGAGGAGCTCCACGCCGTCGGCGACCATCCATTCGGGGCTGGTTGCGCGGTGGTACGGGAGGGAACAGTGAGGGCGTCGTACCAACGGACGCCGAATGTACAGGTCCGTCGCCATACCGGCGATTGAAGCCGATGGTCCCCACCGCTCAATCAACGACCGATGCACTCGCGCTTATCCCGAACATATGTGCGACCGCGTATTCGGCCATTCGAAATGGCAGCGCGGTGTCATATGGCGTGGTGCTTGCGAATCGGATCAACGGGGCGCGAACGGGCGGCGCGCGCGAGGCCGGCGCGGACGGCGGGCGCGGGCAAGGGCCGGCGCGACCGGCATCGCCGCCCGGGGCAGGCTGTGCCCGAACGACTACGATGCGGGCGTGAAGAAACGATCGGCCAGCCTCGTCCACGAGGGCGGCATGCGGTTCGCAGCCGAGACCGGAACCGGTCGGCGGCTGACGTTCGGGGATGACGCCGAGCGCAACGAGCACTCGCCGGTCGAGATCGTGGCGGCCGCCCTGGCGGCGTGCTCGGCCATGGACGTCGTGTCGATCCTCGACAAGAAACGGCAGGTCTACGATGTCTATCGCGTCGACGTCCGCGCGGAGCAGCGCAGTGAGTACCCGCAGGTCTACACCCGGATCGACATCACCCACATCGTGAACGGAACGGTCGTCCTCGAAGGGGCGGTTCGGCGGGCGATCGAGCTGTCCGCTTCGAAGTACTGCCCGGTGAACGCGATGCTGTCGGCCGGGGCCACCGAGGTCCACCATCATTTCCGGATGCGTTGCACCGGGGCCGAGCCGAAGGAAGCCTCGGGCGAGGTGATCGTGACCGGCCCCGATCGACGCCCCGACATCGTCGCCTAGACCAGGACGGCTCGGACGGCCGTCCGCCCTGGCCGTGCCGCTCGGTTGCATGACTATGCGGGTCAGCTGTATAGTCATGCGGTGAATGCGAGCGCTGGACTGGAGGCAACCGCCTCGGCGGCCGTCGGGACCGATCGTCGGCCCGAAGCCGGCCGTCGGATCCGGGTCGGGATCGTCGGGGCGACGGGGTACGTCGGGGCCGAGCTGATTCGGTTGCTGAGCCGACATCCCGCGGTCGAGATCGTCGGCCTCCAGGGTCGCGACCGGCACGGGGAACCGATCGCTGCGACCCATGCCCATCTCTCCGGCACGGGCCTCGCGGTCGATTCGGAGCTGCCCGACGTCGACGCCGTCTTTCTGGCCCTTCCCCACGGTACGGCTGCCACGATCGTCCCCGAGATCGCCGCCGGCGGCACGGCGGTCATCGACCTCGGCCCGGACTTCCGCCTCCGCGCAGCGTCCGACTATCCCCGCTGGTACGGCTTCGATCACCCTCGGGCCGATCTCCTCGCGAGCGCGGTCTACGGCCTGCCCGAGCTGCATCGTGCCGAGCTCCGTGCCCTGCGCCACGCGCCCCATGCGATCGTCGGCAACCCCGGCTGCTATCCGACGGCGACCCTCCTCGCGATCGCCCCGCTCGCGCGCGCCGGGTTGATCGACGACGTCGTGATCGACGCCAAGAGCGGCGTGTCGGGCGCCGGGCGCGACGCCAAGGCCGACCTGATGTTCGGCGAGGTCAACGAGAGCGTGAAGGCGTACGGCATCGGCGGTCATCGCCACGTCGCCGAGATCGAGCAGGAGCTGATCGGGCTCGGTGGACCCGCCAAGCCGCTCGACTTCCTGCCGCACCTGATCCCGATGACCCGGGGGATCCTATCGGCCGCCCACATTCGCCCGACCCGCTCGACGAGCAAGGCCGAGCTCGACGACCTCTTCGCCGGCGCATACGATGATGAGCCGTTCGTGACGGTGGTCACCGCGGCCCCGGCGACCAAGCACGTCCTCGGCAGCAACGATGTCCGGGTGTTCGTCCATCTCGATGAGCGAACGGGCCGGATCATCGCGATCGGCGTCATCGACAACCTCGTCAAGGGCGCGGCCGGCCAGGCGATCCAGGCCTTCAACCTCGTTCACGGCCTGCCCGAGACCAGCGGCCTCGAGCAGCTCCCGCTGGCCCCGTAGGCCGACGAACCGATGGTCACCGCCACGAAGGCGCCCCTCTCGCCGCTCCCGACGGATCTCCCGGCGGTCGAGCGGCGCGCCGCGATCCCGAGCGGCTTTGTCGCGGCCGGCGGCGTGGCGGGGATCAAGGCGTCAGGCCGCCCGGACCTGGCGCTCGTTGCGACGGTCGTCGGTCCCGATGGCGGCCGGGCTCCCGCCGCGGCGGCCGCGGTCTTCACCCCGAACGCGTTCGCGGCAGCACCCGTCCGCCTGTCCCGGACACATCTCGCGGTCACCGATCCGGCGGGCAACGGCGGGTACGGTTGGGCGACCGGGATCGTCTCGACGAGCGGCTGTGCAAACGCTGCAACGGGCGCGGCCGGCGACGCCGATCAGGCCGAGGTCGCGGCGATGCTCGCCGAGGCGCTCGCGACGACACCAAGCCAGACGCTCCTGTTGTCGACCGGGATCATCGGGACGCGCCTGCCGCTCGACATCGTCCGGGCGGGGATCGCGGCGGTGGCGCCGACCCTGGCACCGAGCGATGACGGCCTCGCGGCCGCGGCCGACGCCCTCCGGACGACGGACTCGATCGTCAAGATCGCGACGACGACGATCCCGTTGGCAGACCCCGACGGCCAGGCGGTCCGTTCCGTGCGGGTCACCGGCATCGCCAAGGGGGTCGGCATGATCCACCCTCGCATGGCGACGATGCTGTCGATCCTGCTGACCGATGCGACGATCGAGCCGGCGACGCTTCACGGGCTGCTCCGACCGGCGGTCGCGCGAACGTGGAACCAGCTCAGCGTCGACGGCGACACGTCGACGAACGACACCGTGTTCGTGCTCGCCTCCGGGGCGGCGGGCGCCGCACGGGTCGCGGCCGGAACGCATGAAGCCGCCGAGCTCGGTCGGGCGATCGAGGCGGTCGGCCGCGATCTGGCCCGCCAGCAGGCGGCCGACGGCGAAGGGGCGACCACCCTGATCACCTGCCAGGTGTCGGGCGCGGTCGACGATGCCGACGCACGGGCGGTCGCCCGGGCCGTGATCTCGTCGTCGCTCGTGAAGGCGGCCGTCCACGGCCGCGACCCGAACTGGGGGCGGATCGCCGGAGCGGCCGGCAACGCGACCCTCGCCGGCGAAGCGGTCCTGATCGCCGCCGGCCTGACGCCGTCGGCGGCTCGGAGCAGGGCGGGGACCGCCGCCGAGCTCGACCCCGATCGGCTCCGGATCGCGATCGCCGGCCACCTCGTCTTCGACGGGCCCAGCGGCGGCCCGGTCGCCTTCGACCGCGCCGTGGCGCGTGCCGCGATGGCCGTTCCGGAGCTCCTGGTCCGCCTCGACCTCGGGCTGGGCGAGGGCAGCGGCGAGGGGTTCGGATGCGATCTGACGGAGTCCTACGTGATTGAAAACAGCGAGTACACGACGTGAGCGAGCAGGTCCTCGGCGGCATGGCGAGCCGAGGCCAAGGCGGCGCCGAGCACGCGAACGAGCGCACTCGGACGTGCGTGAGCGAGCGCGCGCAGGCGCCAATGCCGGCAGCGGCCGCCAGGGCGACGACCAATGAGTGAGATTCTTGTCGTCAAACTCGGTGGGACGACGATCGCCGACCAGGCGCAGGTGCTGGGCGAGGTGGCGGCGGTCGCCCGGCGGCGGCCGATCGTGCTCGTCCATGGCGGCGGCAAGCGGATCACCGAGTGGCTCGAGCGGCTCGGCGTCCCCTCGACGTTCGAGCAGGGACTGCGCGTCACCGACCAGGCCGCCCTCGAGGTCGCGGCCGCGGTCCTCCGCGGAGTCGTCAACAGCGAGCTCGTCGCCGGGCTGCGCGATCTCGGCGTCGATGCGGTCGGGCTGTCTGGCGTCGACGGCGGCCTCCTCGTGAGCGAGCGCGTCCCGGGGATGGGCCTCGTCGCCCACGTCGTCGGCCTCCGCCGCGATCTGCTCGATGCGATCCTCGTCGGCGGCCAGGTGCCCGTCGTCGCGCCCCTCGCCCGCGACGAGCAGGGAATCGTCTGCAACGTCAACGCGGACGACGCGGCAGCCGGGATCGCCGCCGGACTCGGCGCCCGCCAGCTCGTCCTGATGACCGACGTCGACGGCGTCCGCGATGCCGACGGCGCGCGGCTCGACACGTTGACGAGCGACGAGGCCGAACGCCTGATCGACAGCGGCGTCATCGCCGGCGGCATGGTCCCGAAGATCCGGGCGGCCCTCGCGGCGCTCGCCTGGGAGGGCTCCGAGGCGATCATCGCCGACGCATCGGCCGAGGGGGCGCTCGAACGGGCCCTCGCCGACCCGACGTTCGGAACCCGGATCACAGCTGGTCGATCGGCCGTGGGAGCCGCCTGATGCGGGGCCGCCCGACGCACGCTGATTCGTCCGCGACGATGGCCGTCAATCGTCCGTCGCTCGTCGCCGAGACCGCGGGGTCGGCCGGGTCCAAGCCCGATCGACAGCGGGCGATCCGCGAGCTCAGCCGAGCCGCCACGGTCGGCAGCCAGCAGGAGCTCGTCGACCTCCTGATCGAACGCGGGTTCGCGGTGACCCAGGCGACCGTCAGTCGCGATATCGCCGAGCTCGGTCTGGTCAAGGCGCCCCGCGATGGCCGCCATGTCTACGTCGTGCCCGAGGCCCTGAGCGGGTCGGCCGGCACCGGCCAGGGCCCCCGCCCGACCGATGAGCGCCTCCGGCGGATCCTCGCCGACATCCCGGTCTCGATCGGCCGGAGCGGGCTGATCCTGCTCCTGACCGGCACACCCGGGACCGCCAGCGTCATCGCCCAGGCCATCGACGAGTCGTCGTTGACGGAGCAGGAGGGCACCCTGGCCGGCGACAACACGCTGCTCGTCCTGTTCGCGGACGAGGATCGACTCCTCGCCTGGCGGGAGCGCTTCGATTCCATCCGTTCGACCGCCCTGGAGGCCTCACCGCAATGAAGAGAGTCGTCCTTGCCTACTCCGGCGGGCTCGACACGTCCGTCGCCGTCGCCTGGCTCCGCGAGAAGTACGACTGCGAGGTCGTCTGCCTGACCGTCGACGTCGGCGGTGGGTCGCTCCGGGCCGGGGTCGAGAAGCGGGCGATCAGCGCGGGCGCGTCACGGGCCTATGTCGTCGACGCCCGTGAACGGTTCGTCCGCGACTTCGTCTGGCCGCATCTCCAGGCCAACGCGCTGTACCAGGATGCCTATCCGCTCGCGACCGCGCTCGCCCGCCCCCTGATCGCCCAGCTCCTCGTCGAGGTCGCCCGGCGCGAGGGCGCCGACGCGGTCGCCCACGGCTGCACCGGCAAGGGCAACGACCAGGTTCGCTTCGACATCGCGGTCCATGCCCTCGATCCGGGCCTCGAGGTCGTCGCCCCGATGCGGGTCGGGATGGGCCTCACCCGCGACCAGGAGATCGACTACGCGGCCGAGCGCGGGATCGAGATCCCGATCACGAAGGCGTCGCCGTACTCGATCGACGTGAACCTCTGGGGTCGCTCCTGCGAGACCGGCGTCCTCGAGGATCCGTGGGTCACCCCGCCGCCGGACGCCTACGAGTGGACGGTCGCCCCGTCGGACGCGCCCGCCCCGATCGAGCTCGTGATCGAGTTCGAGGGCGGGATCCCGGTCGCCATCGACGGCGATCGGCTGGGCCCGGTCGACCTCGTCCAGCGACTCCATGACCTCGGTGGGGCCCACGGCGTCGGGCGGATCGACCACGTCGAGGACCGCCTCGTCGGGATCAAGAGCCGCGAGATCTACGAGGCGCCGGCGGCGACGATCCTCCACGCGGGCCACGGCGCGCTCGAGGGGCTGACCCTCACCAAGGACACCCTCCGCTTCAACCGCCTCGTCGCGAGCGAGCTCGCTCAGCTGACGTACGACGGGCTGTGGTTCAGCGCCCTACACCGCGACCTTCGCGGCTATGTCGCATCCGCCCAGCGCGTCGCCAGCGGCGAGGTCCGGGTCCGGCTCGACCACGGGTCGGCGGTCGTCACCGGGCGGCGCTCGCCACTCTCGCTCTACGACAAGAACCTCGCGACGTACGACACCGGCGACGCGTTCGATCACGCCGCGGCGGTCGGGTTCATCTCGATCTTCGGCCTGCCGCTGCGGGTCGAGGCGGCGCGCCACGGGGCGGTCGGCGCTCGCTACGGCGCAGCCTGGACGTGGACGGACCCGCTCCTCGCCGACCTGCCGACGACCGTCACCGATCCCGAGGAGGCGGTCGCCGCCGGTTGATCCTCGGGCGGGCCAACCGTCCGAGCGCGATCACCACGAACACCGGCTCTGGTCTGTTCGCGTCATTCGACGTCGGCTGCCGAGATCGGACTCCGACATCGTCGGTTGCGGTTCGGCGGCCATCCGTCATAGTCAAGTTCTTGCAGATATTGCGCGATGTATTGCGCATTGATGTCGAAAGTTGTACCTTCCGTCGTAGCCTTTGTGACCTCGTGCAATGCCCGCCGAGATGAAAGGACACGACGATGGCCGATCTTCGAGCCGACGCGCGCCGGTTGCGGCACGCGAGCGCCAGACCTCGAGTGGCCGCCGCCGCCGCTGGCGCGGCCCTGACGCTCTCGCTCATCGGAGGCCCAGCCGCGACGTCCGCCGCCGATCCTGCCGCGCGCGAGACGGTCGCGGCGCTCGATCCCGCATTGACCGCCGGCAGGGGCGCCGCCGTGAACTTCGTCGAGCAGGAGGCCGAGAACGCCACGACGAACGGCACCGTTCTCGGCTTCGATACCGCCGCCTACACCCTGGCGGCCGAAGCCTCCGGCCGGCAGGCCGTCAAGCTGACGGCTTCCGGCCAGTACGTCGAGTTCACCCTCACCCGTCCGGCCAACGCGTTGACGCTTCGCTATGCGATCCCGGACGCGCCGACCGGTGGCGGCATCGACGCGCCACTTGCCCTGAGCGTCAAGGGCAAGAAGGCCTCGACCCTGACGCTCACGTCCAGGTATTCGTGGCTCTACAACCAATACCCGTTCTCGAACGACCCGGCCGCCGGCCTGCTCCATCCGGACTGGTGGGTCACCGAGTGCGCCTGCGTCCCCCAGTTCACGAATCCGGCGCCAACGTTCGCGACGCCCTTCCGCCCGATGCATTTCTACGATGAGCAGCGCGTCCTCCTCGGCAAGACCTACGAGGCCGGCGACAAGGTTCGGTTCACGGTTCCCGTCGGGACGAACGCTGCCTGGACGATCCTCGACCTGGTCGACTTCGAGAACGTCGCTCCGGCACTCGCGCGCCCGCCGCGTTCGGTGTCCGTGCTCGAATTCGGGGCGGACCGGACCGGTGCGGCCGACTCGGCCGGCGCGTTCGATGCGGCAATCGCCGCCGCCAGGGCCAAGGGCAGGACGGTCTTCGTCCCGGCCGGCACCTACCAGGTCAATCGCCACATCGTCGTCGACGACGTGACGATCCAGGGCGCGGGCAGCTGGTGGACGGTCATCAAGGGCCATGAAGTGGCTCTCGGATCACCGGCGCCGGACGGCTCCGTCCACACGGGCGTCGGTTTCTACGGGAAGTACCAGGAGGACGGCGGCAGCTCGAACGTCCACCTGTCCGCCTTCGCCATCGAGGGCGACGTCCGCGAGCGGATCGACACCGATCAGGTCAACGGCGTCGGGGGCGCGCTGAGCGACTCGTCGATCGACGGGCTCTACATCCACCACACGAAGGTCGGCCTGTGGTTCGACGGCCCGATGCACAACCTGACGGTCAGGAACACGATCGTCGCCGACGTCGTTGCCGACGGGATCAACTTCCGGCGCGGCGTGACGAACTCGCGCGTCGAGAACTCGTTCTTCCGGAACACCGCCGACGACGCGATGGCGATGTGGTCGCACCACGTCTCAGCGGTCGCGACCGATGAGGACACCAACGACGTCTTCGACCACAACACCATCCAGACGCCGACCCTCGCAAACGGAATCGCGATCTACGGCGGCCGGGACAACACGATCTCGAACAACGTCGCCGCCGACCCGATCCGCGAGGGAAGCGGTCTCCATGCGGGCCAGCGCTTCAGCGCAACCCCGTTCGCCGGGTACCTGCGGTTCACGAACAACACGACGGTTCGGGCCGGGACGTTCGAGCTCAACTGGAACATCGGGCTGGGCGCCATCTGGCTGTTCGCACTTGAAGGATCGTTGAGTGCAGACGTCGAGGTCACCGGAGACCACTACCTCCAGAGCACCTACAACGCGATCCTGCTGGTCTCGGACTTCCCCGTGAAGGACCTGTATTCGATCAGCAACGTCCACTTCAAGGACGTCCACGTCGACGGCACGGGCACCTCGGTCGTGAGCGCCCGAGCGGCCGGATCCGCCTCGTTCGAGAACGTCGACGCCCGCAATGTCGGCGCCGTCGGCATCAACAACTGCGGCTCCTTCCACTTCACGCCTGCCGGGTCGGAATTCTCCGTGATCGATCTCGGCGGCAATGACGGCGGCGGGACGACCGGTCCCTGGCTCGCGTCCTGGGAGCTCCCGAACACGATCACCTGTGACGACCGGCCGCCGGTGGTGGCTCCTCCGCCACCGGCGGCCTGGTAACCCTCGGGCCGATGGCTTCGCGGAGCGAAGCCTCGGACCTTGGTGCGTCGGCCGCAGGTTAGCGCTCGCAGATTCGCGGTCGAATACGCTCTGCGCGACCCCGGCGGTGCCTCTCCCCCTGGGCGCCGCCGGGTCGCGCGCTCAGTCCGGTGACGGAGGTGGAGCGGCCGACACGGCGAGGACGGCCGGCTCGCCATCGGCCACCGCGATCGTGATCGGGCCCGGCGTCGTCGGCAGGCCGGCCACGATGCGCGGCGTGACGTCGGTGTCGAGGAACGCATCCGGAGCCGTGCCGTCCGTCGGGAGATGACCGTCCAGCCAGACCACGAACGCCGGATCGAACGACGGCTCGTAACCGGCCCGCCGAAACCGCGCCGCTAGTGGGTCGAGCAGCTCGTGCTGAATCCACGCCGCGCGAGCGCCGGCCGCCGCCCCGGACGTCGCGCCGCTGATCACGTCGCACGCGCCGACGAGCGTCGGGCCGAGCCGGGTGGCGAGGATCGCCGCCGCCGGACCGCCACCGTCGGCGTCCGCGCCAACGGTCGGCGCGGTCAGGACGACGATCGCGGTGCCGAGCGGGATCCGGCGGCCCATCGCGTCGGTGAAGAAGCCCGCGACCAGGGCCGCCGCGACCGCCTCACGGATCGCCATCGCGGATGTGTCGATCCCCCGCAGCTCCAACACCTCCCATGGCGACCGCCGCAGGTCGTGGAGGGGCAGTGGCCGTTCCGATCCGATGAGCCCGGGTGCAGAGCCCAGCAACGTCGAGATGGATGAGTCGTCGGCCATCGCCGCGAGGTCGATGTCGATCACCGCCGTTTCTCGGCCGAAGATCGTCCGGGCGAGCGTCTCCGCCAGGCGGCCCGCGTCGGCGGTCGCCCCGTCGCAGAGCAGGACCACGGCGCTCGGGCGACCGGCCCGAGCGTCCAATCCGCGGAGCCCGACACCGAGCCGCCGGATCAAGGCCTCGGCCGCCGGCCCATCGAGGATCGCCCGGTCGCGCAGCTCCAGGGTCAGGGCGGCCAGGGCCGCGGTCGGGTCGAGCGGCATGTCGATCAGCCCCGCCACGGCCTCGCGGGCCGTCGCCACGTCGACGACCGTCCGGCCGTGCACGATCGCGTACGACACCGACTGTTCGATCAGGTCGACGCCCTTGTCCGGAAACGCCCGGTTCGGCAGGAACTGCTCGGCCAGCGCCGTCAGCTCGGCGAGCGCGTCGTCATCGACGTGGATCCCGCGGACCTTCGCCAGGCTGTCGCGGACCGCGACGAGCACCGCCTTCACCGCCGCGTCGTCCATCGGCTCGATCGCAATCGTGCTGAAGCGCCGGGCAAGCGCCGTCTCCGGCTCGATGTCGGCCTGGTATTCCTCGGCGGTCGTCGCCCCGATGCAGGCGATCTCGCCTCGAGCGAGGGCCGGTTTCAACGACTCGGCGAGGTCCCGCACCTTGGGCGACGCGAGCAGGTGGATCTCGTCGAAGAAGACGACGACGGAGGGATGGCGGATCTCGACGAGCAGGTCCGCGAGCAGCGCCGGCTCCTCGGCAATCCCCGACGCCAGGCTGAGCAGCGGGACATCGAAGATGCGGATGTCGTGGAGGGCCGCTGGGATCGCCCCGCCCGACACCCGGATGGCGAGCCCTTCCACGATCGCGGTCTTGCCCGACCCGGCCGGGCCGATCAGGAGCGGGTTCCGCTTCGTGCGCCGCAACAGGATCTCGACGATCGCATCGAGCTCGCGATCGCGACCGACGATCGGGCCGAGCTGGCCGTCGCGGGCCAGGCCGACGAGGTCGCGCCCGAACCGCTCGAGCGTCGGCGTCGACGAGCCACGCGCCGCCCAGCGAGCCGTCGCCGCCTCAGCGGCCGCGCGATCCACGGTCGTCGTCCCGGCAACGATCGCGTGGGCAATGGCCTGCTCGAGCAAGTCGATCGCCTTGTCGGGAAATCGGCGGTTGGCGATCGAGCGGTCGGCGAAGTCGAGAAGGACGTCGAGAGCCTCGTCGTCGGCGGTCACGCCGCGCGTCTTCGCGAGCGCGTCGCGAACGCTCATGAGGATGGGGCGCGAGGCGGCCTTGTCGAGCTCCGGAACCACGATCGTCGTGAATCGCCGGGCGAGCGAGTCATCGAGCGCGATCGTCGTCCGATAGTCCTCCGGGGTCGTTGCCCCGATCACCGCCATGTCGCCACGGGCCAGCGCCGGCTTGATGATCTCGCCGGCGCCCATCCCGCCGTCGGTCCGGCCGGCGGAGGCAAGGAGATGGATCTCGTCAACGAACAGGATGATCCCCGGCTGGCTGGCCTCGGCAACGAGCTGCGTCACCCGCTCCTCGAGCTGGCCGCGGTACTGCGTCCCGGCGGTGAGCGAGGCCAGCGGGACCTCGATGATCCGCGCGCCGAGCAGCGGGGGCGGCACCCGGCGGGCGACGATCCGCTGGGCCAGCCCCTCGACGATCGCGGTCTTGCCCACGCCCGCCGGCCCGAGGAGGAGCGGGTTGCGCTTCGCCGACCGGAGGAGGATCTCGATCATCCAGGCGGTCTCGTCGTCCCGGCCGATGACGATCCCCAGCGAGCCTTCGGCGGCCATCTTTGTCAGGTCCCGGCCGATCTGGTCGAGCAGGGGCGTGGGCCGCGGCTGGCCGACGGTCGTCGTCGCTCCCGCGCCCGACGGATCGGCTGGCGGGGTCGCGCCCCGCGGAGCGGCGTCCGGCACGGCCGCAACCGCGGCCTGGGCAGCGGCGGGGCCTGGCGTCGAGGCGGTCGGTACCGGCGCGGCCGGTGACGCGGCGGCGAGCGACGTGGGGGCCGCCGACGACGGCGCATCCGGACGCGTCGACGCGGCGGCCGGCGGGCCAGGACGTGGGCCGGTCGCGGTCCGGCCGGCTCGCCGCCGCGACGCCGCGGTCAGCTCGTCGAGATTGCGCTGGAGCCAGCCGAACGCGAGGTCGAGGCCGGCCGGTGCCGTCGCGGCGTCGGCCGGACGAGGTCGGGGCGGATCGTCCGCCATCAGCGAACCCGCTCGCGATCGACGTCCGCCTGGACCCGTGGGTTCGCGGCCGGCGTCGTCGTCGTCGCGCCGGGCGCGTCGATCCGCGCGGGCGCGTCGAGCGCCACCTGCTCCGCCTCTGCTCCGTCAGCGCCGGCGGGAACGGCCGCCATGCCCGTCGAGCCGTCGAGCTGGAGCGAGCTCACGCCGAACTTCTCGGCGAGGAACCGGCCGTTTGCCAGCAGCTTGTCGGAATCGTGGCGGGCGAGGTCGTCGGCCACGTCGGACAACCGGCGGTCCATGAGATCGAGCTGGTCGAGGAGCACGTCGTGCGGCGTCCGGCCACCGGCGATCTTCCGCCTCTCGGCCATGATCCGGGGCATCCGGAGGTACGTCGTGAAGGCATCCGGCAGATACGCCAGAGCGGTCTGGCGGATCAGGTAGACGTTCGGATCGGCGCCGTCGCCCATGCTGCCCTCGATCTCGAGCGTGCCGAGGATCGAGCCCTGGATGCCGACGAGCTTGGCGAGGAGATCGTCGGCAACCTTGCCGCCCAGCGACCGAACGAGGCGGGCCAGCCCGTCGCGAACCTCGGCGGCATCCTCGGCCGCGCCGAGCTGGATGTCGAGGTCGCGCTCGCCCGGCACGAGCAGGACCCCGATGGCGTACAGGCCCACGGTGATCGGCAGCCAGACGAGCCCGCCCACGATCCCGACGAAATGGAGGGCGAGGCCGCCGAGGGCCAGCAGAGAGCCGACGATGTTCCGCCGGGAGTACAGGAACCGCTCGAGCCGATCCACGGCCTACTGGTACCCCCGGATCTGCTTGAAGATCGTCTGGAGCGAGGTCGTCGTGGCGTCGAACAGTGCCCCGCCGGTCGTCGACGCGATCGAGGTCATCGCGTCCTTGCTGGCGTCGCCGAACAGCACCGGGAACGTTCGGACGCCGTGGACGGCAGCCGGGAGAGCGGCGAAGTCGCGGCCGAAGCCGGCGGCGTCGACCCCGTCGTTGTTCTCGCCATCGGTCATCAGGACGATCGAGTACAGGCGGTTCGGATCCTTCGCCTGGCTGTCGCCGACGACCCGGTACGCCTGCTCGAGGGCGTCGTAGATGGCCGTCCCGCCACCCGCCGAAAGGGAGTCGATGTAGTCGCGAATCTGGGTCATGTCCGGGCCATCCGGTTTCGTGTCGTCGATCGTGAACTCGCGGGTGTCCTCGACTACCGAAGAGAACGTGATGATCGTCACCTGCTCGTGGGCGCGGAAGCGGGCAAACTGCCCGGTCACGCTGGCATCGGTCCCGGTCAGAGCCTTCATCGCCGTCTTGAGCTGGTCGAGCCGGTCTCCCTTCATCGAGCCGGACACATCGAGGACGAAGACCGCCGAAGCCGGCCGGCGGACCTCATCGAGATAGGTGGTGATCAGGGCATTGATCGTCTCGAGCTTGGCCGGAAAGGGCAGCTCGATCAGGGTCTGGCTCGTGAAGCGCGGATCGAGGGCGACGCCCGGGATCGCCGGCCGACGGAGCGTCGTGCTCATGATCCGGTTCTGGACGTCCGGCGTCCGGAGCCACGCCACGACCTTGTCGTAGGCGTCCCGCTTGGCCGCGGTCAACAGCATGAACGGATAGTCAGCGGTGACGATCCCTTCCTTCGGGTAGATCAACGCCAGCGGCTCTGTCAGTTTGCCGCCGGCGTCGAGGCTCATGAGGATCGACTCGTAGTTGACGATCCCGTCCACCGCACCCTGGTCGCGGACGTAGGAGTCGGCGAGGAAGCCGGAGCTCCCGGCGGTCAAGGCCTGGCCCTTGAAGAAGGCCCGCAGGGCGGTCTTGTCGATCGTGCCCGTGTCGATCGAGTCGGAGCTTCCCGACAGCGCCGCGGCAACGCCGATCAGGGCGACCAGGCCGCTGTTCGACGCCGCGGGGTTCGTCATCGCGAACTTGAACGACCCGTCGGCGGACTTCGCCTCGACGTCCTTCCACGTCACGTTCGGGTTGTTCGTCCAGCCGAACCGGTCGGCGACGCTCTGCTTCACCCCGAGGACGACCGGGCTCAGCATGATCTTCTCCTGGGCAACGATCCGGCTGCCGGCGCCGGGCAGGAGCGAGAGGTAGTGACCGCTGCTGAACCACGCGACATCGGTGGCGGCGCCGCCGGCAATCGACTCGGCACCCTCGAGCGTGCCCGAGTACTTCAGCACGAGGCTGACGCCGGTCGCCTTGCGGAGGTCGGGCAGGATCGGCTCCAGGTCCTTGACCTCGGAACCCGCGAGGACGAAGAGCGTGTTCGGGTCGTTCGGGGCAGGGGTGTTCTTGCTCGAGTCGCCGCAGGCCGCGACGAGGACGCCGCCGACGATCGCGCCGAGGGCGAGGACGACGAGCCCGAGCGAGCCCCGCCGGGTCACCGCGGCTCGGTCCCCAAGGTTCCGGTGCCGAGGTCGTCGATCGGGCTCGCCTGGGTCTCGTTGGCGCGGACGCGGTCGAGGTACGCCTGCGACTTCGTGATCTCGGCGGACAGCGTGGTGACGGTCTTCTGCATCGTGTCGAGGGCGCGAACCTTGAACGTGTCGATCTCGTCCATCGTCGCGTAGATGTTCTGGAACGCCGTCTGGAGCTTGGCCAGGTCGACCGTCGCGGACGCCGCCTGCTCGTTGATGGCACCCGACTGCTGGTGGAGCATCTCGGAGGTCGATTCGATCAGGTTCGACGTCGTCGTGTTGAGGGCGCTGATCTGATCGAGGACGAGCTTCTGGTCGGCGAGGGCCTGGGCGACGATCACCGCGGTCCGCAGCGCCGACACGGTCGTGGTCGTCGCTCGCTGGACGCCCTTGATCAGCTCGAGGTTGTTGCGCCGGATCACGTCGAGGGCGAGATAGCCCTGGACGCTGACGGCGAGCTGGGTCAGGAGATCCTGGTTCTTCTGGCGGACGGAGAAGAGCATGTCCTCCTTGAGGACGTTCGCCCGCTCCGGGTCGGTCGCCTCGATCGTCGCGATCCGGGCAGCCAGGGCGTCGTCGAGGCTCTTCGCCAGATAGGAGTACTGGCGGAGCCGGCCCATGACGGCCCACAGGTTGACCTTCTCCTGCTCGATCGAGGCGTTGTCGCGCTGGAGCTCGTCCTGGCCGTGATAGAGGGCCGTGATGATCGCATCGAGCTGGTGCTGGCTCGAGCGGTACTTGTCGAAATAGTCGCTGAGCCTGTTGCCCGCCCCGAACGGCAACAGCCCGAGGAGCTTGCGCGGGCTGAAGAGGTCGCCCTGCTTCGCCGGGTCGAGGTCCTCGACCTCGTGGCGGAGGTTGAGCAGCGACTTGCTGACCGAAGACGATTCGGTCAGGCCGCCGTTCTGCATGGCAGCCAGCGGCTTCTCGAGGAGGCGGTTCGAAACGGACGCCGAGGCTCGGATGTCATCGTCGCCGAGCTTGCCGATGTCCTTGACCTTCTCGCTGAACTCCGCACTGTGGGGATCGAGCGTCGAGACCGCGTCCAGGTAGCTCGCGACCATCGAATCGAGGCGCGCCCGATCGGTCGCGCTGATCGGCACGGCATCGCTCGCGGTCGTGGTGGCGACGGGCGCCACGGGGGCGGGCGCCTCGAGAACCAATGTGCTCGTGGACGGCGCGGCGGACGCCATCGCGCTTGCGACCGCCGGCGCATCGCCGGTCGGCTCGGGCAGGACGAGGGATGAGTCGCTCATCGACGGGCTCCTTCGAGCTGAATCGGGGTCATGGGGCTGCGCTCGGGGAGACGCTCAAGCCCCCGGTCGACGGCGCGGGCAACCCCCCGCCCTGGGAGGCATACGCCGCTTCGATCCTTGTGATCATCGCCTCGAGCGCCTCGTACGTCGGGGATTCGATGACGTCGATGATCGAGGCCGGGACGCTGAGCTTGTGGTTCGCCACGAAGGTGGTGAACGCCGCGGTGTCGGTCGTCCGGAAGCCGTACTCGGTCGCGAGGCTGCGCATCTCCGGATCCGCGCTGAGGAAGTCGCCGAGTCGGATCCCGTTCGGCGTCAGCCCGACGTAGGTGTGCTTCGAGAAGATCGTCGGATCCGGATACATCAGGACCATGTCCTTGGTGATCGAGCCGTCGGCGGCCGCCGCTCGCTGGATGAACTGGCTCTCGTAGATCATCACCATCGGACTCTTGCCGATCCCCTGAACGAGGTAGTCGTCGAACGGTTCCTCGGTGCTGCTCGCCTGGAAGCCCTGGCGGAGGAAGAGCGGAGTCAGCCGGGCCATGATCGCGGCGCCTTCTGCGTCGTTCTCGACGATGTTGTCGCCGTTCGCGACGTACGACGCGAGCGACAGGTACATCGCCGCCGAATTGGACTTCCGGACGTCGGTCGAGGTGATGAGGATGCTCTTGTTCACCGGATACGTCGTGTTGCCCGGGAGATCCTTCCAGCGCGTGTTCTTGTCGACGAGCTTCATGTACGCGTCGACGTTGAGGGTCGTGATGTCCGCCGAGACGTGGGCCACGCCGGCGGAGACGAGGAGGTCGACGATCGGTTTCCACGTCGCGATCGCCATCGGCGTGTAGAACGGGACCACCGCTTTCGAGCCGGCGTGGTCGACGCGGATCTTCTCGGCGGCGGGGACGCCGGCCGGGAACGCGAAGTCCTCCTTCGAGAGATCGGCGGCCGCGATCTGGCGGGAGCCTTTCGTGGACACGTTCACGACGAAGCCGCCGCGCTTGAGCGCCCCGGCGACCCGCGGGTCGGCGAAGAACGGAGCCTTCTCCGAGCCGATCAGGCCGTGCAGGGTCACGGCGGCCGGTCCCAGCGTGTCGCGAGCCGAGCTCACGATGCCGTACCCGACGCCGATGATCAGCAGGATCGCGAGCCCGACGGCGGCGATGCGCCGGGGGTTCTGGGTCATCGGCGTCGGCTCGCTCGGGCGGCGGGGTCCATCTGGCTCCTCAGCAGGTCGGAGCCGCACTGGACGGTGCGCGATGCGAGTTGGGCCCTGTCCGCCCCTCCCGGCTCTCGTCGAATCACATCACGTGTCGCGCCACCCCGCAAGTGGGGCTCGACGAACCTCGTCGTCCGGGCCGGGAGGAGGTCGGCCCGGGCGACGAGGCCGTCGATGGGATCGGCGCAGGGTTCGCGACGAGATCAGGGAGACGATCGCGCGGCCGGGACCGTGGCCGGAGCAGGAGGTGCGATGGCTGCCTGGGGAATGCCATGCTCGGTCCCGACGAGTCGTCCGGCCGCGGCGAGACGCCGATAGATCTCGGCGGTCGCCGCGATCGCTTCGCGATACGGCGTGACCGGAATCGCCCCGAGCGCCGCCAGGGAATCGTGCTCGATGTCGGACGGGAACGGCAGGGGCGTCGGCTCGACGGTGATCAGGCCCCGCGCCTCGGGGACGACGTCCTCGATGGCCTCGACCCAGTCGTCGATCGCGACGGCGCTGCCGCCGAGGTTGAAGACCCGCGCCCCGGCGGGCTCCGCCCGGCTCGCGAGGATCAGCGTTTTCGCGACGTCCTGCGCGTACTGGAACAGGGTGCTGCCGCCGAACGAGATCCGGAACGGCGTCCCAAGCACGGCCGCGGCGATGGCGACGGTCGGGCTGCTCGTCATCCCCTGGTCGCGGCCGGCGCCGTAGACCGTCATCGGCCGCAGTCCGACGCTCGGAATGCCGGCATCGGCCAGGTAGATCCGGGCCGTGCCCTCGTTCGCGAACTTGTACACCCCGTAGTGATTGCCCGGATGCGGCTCGGCGTCCTCGAGCAGTCGGCCGGTCGCCGGGTCCACGTCGGACGGCGAGAACATCCCGATCGAGCCCGTGTAGACGACCGGCGCCATCCCGTCACCGCGGCGCCGGACGGCCTCGAACACGTTGACCGTGCCGACGACGTTGACGCGCGCCCCGAGCGGCGGATCGGCGCGGCAGAACGGAACCTGGAGCGCGGCGAGGTGGATGACGTTCGTGATGTCGTGCTCCACGAGGGTCCGCGCGAGCGCGTCGAGGTCGGTGATGTCGCCGGGCACGAGGGTCACCCGGGCGAGCTCCTCGGGACTCAGGATCAGGGCGAGGCGCCGCGGATCGCGACCCACGTCGAGGCCGACGACCGAGACCCCTTCCCGAACGAGCTCGCGAACCGTCCATGCCCCGATGCAGCCCAAAGCTCCGGTGACCAGGAAGCGCTCGGGCCGTGGGTCGGGTCTCCACTCGACCGTCCCCGATCCGCCGCTCACGCCGCGGCTCCCAGCCGGTCGTGGCGGCAGACGTTCTCGAGCCGTCCGATCCGCTCGATCTCGACGACCACACGATCGCCGTCCTGGAGGAACCGCGGTGGATCGCGGAACACGCCGACGCCGCCAGGCGTGCCGGTAGCGATCACGTCGCCCGGCTCGAGGGTGAACGACTGCGAGCAGTAGCTGATGATCTCGGCGATCCCGAAGTACATCGCCGACGTCCGGGCGTCCTGGACCCGCTCGTCCCCGACCGTGCAGCTGATCGCGAGGTCCTGCGGATCGCCGATTTCGTCGGCGGTGACCAGCACTGGGCCCATCGGGCAGAACGTGTCGAGAGATTTGCCGCGAACCCATTGGCCGTCGCCGAACTGGATGTCGCGGGCCGAGACGTCATTCAGGCACGTGTAGCCGAACACGTGGGAGAGCGCGTCCGCCGGCGCCACCCGACGAGCGCGCGCGCCGATCACGACGGCCAGCTCGGCCTCGTAGTCGACCTGCGCCGTCAGCGCCGGATCCCACCGGATCTCCGCCCCCGGACCGACCACCGAACTCGGCCATTTGGCGAACACGAGGGGCGCCGCCGGCGGCTCGACGCCCTCCTCGGCCGCGTGCTCGCGGTAGTTGCGCCCGATCGCGACGATCTTGCCGGGCCGCGGCAGGGGGGCGAGGAGGTCGGCTTCTTGAAGGGAGCGCCCGCGCTCCACGACCGCGGCGGACCCGACCGCCCCCCGCAGCAGAGCCATCATTGGCCGGCCGCCGGCGATCAGGTCGGCCATTGTCGCTGGGCCTCCGGGGAGCACATCCGTGGCCGCAAGCCAGACGTCCCCGTCGACCACGGCGAGGACCTCGCCGGCGGCGGACTGGCTGGAGACGAGACGCACGGGTGCTCCATCTGTTCAGTATACTGGCCGTTGGACCGAGGACTGAACGATACGATAGGCCGACCCGCGGCGTCAACACACGGAATGCGCTCGCCGAGGCGACGGCCAGCCCGCTCTAGCGACTCGCGCTCGACCCTTCGCTGCGCGAATGATCGGCGCGCAGCGGGTCGGACAGCCGGCCGGCGAGGCTGTGGAGGTCCGCGATCAGGAGCGGGACTCGCTCGTCGGTGGCACGCGCCTTCAGGAGCGTGATGCTGGCCGCGTACGGTCCCTCGGCAGGCCGCCGACCGGGAATCATCACGCCGTAGCAGACCACCCCCTCGACCGTCTCCTCGTCGTCCATCGAATAGCCGCGGCGACGGACGACGACGAGGTCGGCTAGCAGCGCCTCGACCGTGGCCAGCGAGTTCGCCGTGAGCCTGGGCAGCTCCACGATCCCGGCCAGCCGGCGCGCGAGGTCCGCCTCATCGAGGGAAGCGAGGGCGGCCTTGCCGGTTGCGGTCACCGTCGCCGGCAGTCGCCGCCCGATCTGCGATGTCAGGCGGACCGGCTGCCGGCCGTCGTGGCGGGCGAGATAGGTCATCTCGAGATCGTCGAGGATCGCGAGCTGGATCGTCTCCTCGGATCCGGCCGTCAACAGCCGGCACGCCTCATAGAACTCCGAGACCAGGTCGATCGACGCGAGGTACGCACCACCCAGCTCGGCCAGCTTCCGGCCGAGCGCGAAGCCCGTGCCGATCCGGCGAACCAGGCCGATGTCGGCCAGCGCATTGCAGATGTTGGCGATCGACGACTTCGGGAGCCCGAGCCGCCGGGCGAGCTCGCTCGGCCCGGGCGCCTCTCCGGCGCTCTCGGCGAGCAGGTCGAGGATGGCGCCGGCGCGGGTGACGGCAGGCGCAAGTGATTCGACGTCGGCGCCTTCGGTCTCTTGCAGACCGGCCGGTGGGGCCATGGCGGATCCTCCCTCAGCGGTGTTCTTGTCGCCTCCACTGGCCAGCCGGCTGAACCGCGTGCGGTATCTTGACTCTGGGCGATGCCCTCTGCATACTGGCCAGCATACCGCCGTCTGTTCAGTATGCTGGACGATCGGCGCCGGATGTCAAGAGGAGGGCCTCCCGCAGTGTCGCGGTACCGCATGGTCGCGGCAGCGATCATCCCGATTCTCGTGCTGACGGCTTGTAACAGCTCCGCCAGCCCGTCTCCATCGTCACCGGCCGCGTCGACCCCTGCCGCGTCGACTTCGGCGTCAGCGCCTGCTGCAGCCGCATCGCAGGGCACGAAATTCAAGGGCGCGAACGTCAACATCCTGACCTTCAATGGCCCGCAGGTCGCGGAACCGCTCCAGCGTCGGGCTCCCGACTGGGCGAAGCTCACCGGCGGCCACGTCAACGTGGTCGCAGTCGGGTTCCAGACGATCTACGACAAGGCGCTGCTCGATGCGTCAACAGGGACGAACTCGTTCGACGGCTACGTCTTCGACCCACAGTGGATGGGCGATTTCGTCACCCCGGGCTACCTGCTTGACCTCACGGATCGCGAGAAGAACGATCCCCAGCTCAACCAGCAGGACATCGTCCCGTTCTTCCGTGACTACAACTCGGTCTACAACGGCAAGAACTACACGATCCCCCTCGACGGCGACTTCCATATGGTCTATTACCGGAGCGACCTCCTGACCAAGGACGGTCTCAAGCCGCCGGCCACCTGGGACGATTACCTCACGATCGCCCAGAAGTACAACGGCAAGGACCTCAACGGCGACGGCCAGCCGGACTACGGCTCCTGCATCGCGAAGAAGAAGGGCGCCCAGAGCTACTGGTGGATCATCTCCGTCGCCGCGGGCCTCCTCCAGGGCAAGGGCACGAGCGACGGCGCGTTCTTCGACACGTCGAACATGAACCCGCTGTTCGGCAAAAACGACGCGATGACCCTCGCCCTCCAGACCTACGCGAAGACGGCGACCTTCGGACCGCCCGATGAGCTCAACATGGATGTCGGTGGCTCGCGCGGTCTGTTCACGACCGGACGCTGCGCCCTGACGATGGACTGGGGCGACATCGGCACCCTGACCCCGGGCACCTACGCCCAGGACAAGACCGGTGCGACGATCACGCCGGGCTGGAAGCAGGTCCTCGATCGGGCCTCGGGCAAGCTCGTGCCGTGCGACGCCACGACCTGCCCGGACGCGGTCGACGGCGTCAACTACGCCCCATTCGGCTCCTTCGGTGGCTGGTCGGGCGCGATCAACGCGAAAGCGCCGAAGGCCAACCAGGACGCCGCGTATGACTTCCTGTCGTACATGAGCGCACCGGCGCAGTCCGGCATCGACGTGACGCTCGGCAAGACGGGTTTCAACCCGTACCGGACGTCACACTTCACGAACACGGCGCCGTGGCTGGCAGCGGGTCTCAGCCAGGCCGCCACGGACAACTACCTCGGGGCGATCAAGACGAGCCTCGACAACAAGAACTTCGTGCTCGACCTGCGGATCCCGCAGACCAAGCAGTACGAGCAGGACGTGCTCGACACGGCCATCGCGCAGTACCTTGCCAAGGAGCTCGACGAGGCCGGCACCGAGCAGGCCATCGCCGACGGCTGGAACGCCATCACGGACCAGGCCGGAAAGGACAAGCAGCTCGCTGCCTACGTCGCCAGTCTTGGCATCAAGAAATAGCGCGATCGACGAGCCGCCGCGAGAGCCGGGCCTTTCGGGCCCGGCTCCGCGGCGTACCGCGGCCCGCTTGGCGACCGATACCCTCGGCGCCTGGCGGTCCGACGGCGCGGCCCGGTGGCTGTTCATCTGGCCGGCCGTCGTCCTGATCCTCGCCCTCTCCCTGTTCCCACTCGTCGCCTCTGTCGCACTGTCGGTCTCGAAGCTGGTCTTCAACCCGGGCAGCGTCGATCTCGACTTCATCGGCTTCTTCAACTACCAGGAGCTGCTGTTCGGCCGGGAGAAGAGCCACTTCCTCGGGGTCCTGAAGTCGCCCACGGCCATCGGCTGGGCGATTCTCATCGGCACGATCGCCCTGGCCGCGATCGCCTGGGTCCGGGCCGCCCGGAGCGGCCGCGTGAGCCCGGTCGGGCTCGCCCTCCGCCTGGTTGGCGGCATCGTGCTCGCTGGCTTCGTCTGGCTGCTTGTCCAGACGCTGGCGAGCGAGGGCGGCCGTCCTGGATCCCTGGTGGTCACCCTGATCTTCGTGTTCGGCGGCATCCTGCTGCAGCTGACGCTCGGCCTGGGGCTGGCGATGCTGGCCGTCCAGCTCGTTCCGTGGCGGCGCTTCTTCCGGATCCTCTTTCTGATCCCGCTGACGATCACGCCGGTCGGCGTCGGCTACATGTTCCTGATGATGACCGACACGTCCAAAGGCCCGTTCGAGCCGCTCTGGGTGGCCCTCGGCCTGCGCAACTTCACCTGGGTCACCGACCCGTGGCTGGCTCGCCTCGCGGTGATCATTGGCGACACCTGGCAATGGACGCCGTTCGTCTTCATCGTCCTGCTGGCGGCGCTCGAGAGCCTCGACCAGGAGGTGCGCGAGGCGGCCCTCGTCGACGGGGCGAGTCGCTGGCAGAGCTTCCGCCACATCACCATGCCGGCCCTCTTGCCGGTCACCACGACGATCGTCCTGATCCGGATCATCGAGGGCTTCAAGATCATCGACATGCCGAACATCCTGCTCGGCGGCGGGCCGGGCACCGCGACCCAGTCCATGACGCTCCAGGCCTACATCGATTGGAACACGCTCAACCTGGGCCGGTCGGCCGCGATCGCGTATCTGCTGCTGATCCTCGTCTCGGTCGTCGCCACCGTCTACGTCAGCTTCGTTCGCCGGCGGGTCACGGAGCTCGCATGAGAAGCCCCTTCCGGCGCCGCTCGGCGACCGACCTCTCCCCGCCCGCGAAACTCGGCGCGTTCCTCATCCTGCTCGCCTGGGCGTTCATCGTTCTGTTCCCGATCTACTGGCTGTTCGTGACCTCGTTCAAGACGGCGTACGACGTCGACAAGGGCCCGTTCTACATCCCGTTCGTGGACTTCCAGCCGACGCTCAGCGCCTGGAGGTACATCCTATTCGACCTCGGCAACGACACCATCCGGCCGTACGTGAACACGGTGATCGTGGGCCTGAGCAGCTCGGTCATCGCCCTGATCGTCGGATCGCTGGCGGCGTATGCCCTCGTCCGGTTCACGTATCGCCCGCGCGTCGGAATCGTCGGGTTGTTCATCGGCTCGTTCGCTCTCGCGACCATCGCGGCGATCGCCGGCGCGCCGCCGTCGATCGCGTTCCTCTCGGGCCTCGCCGTGTTCCTGATCCTCGCCCAGACGGTCGGCCGTCGATTCGTCCGGGCGTTCGGTAACAGCGACATCGCCTTCTGGCTGATCTCGCAGCGGATCCTGCCGCCGATCGCCGTCGCCGTGCCCCTGTACGTGCTGTTCCAGCAGGTCCATCTGCTCGACAACATCGCGGCCCTGATCCTGACCTACGTCGCGACGAACCTGCCGATCGTCGTCTGGCTGATGCGGGACTACTTCGCATCGCTGCCCCGCGAGCTCGAGGAGTCGGCCGCGGTCGATGGCGCGTCGGTCTACCGGATCGTGCGGTCAATCGTGCTGCCGATCTCGGTTCCCGGGCTCGTCGCGACGTTCCTCATCGTCCTGATCTTCGCCTGGAACGAGTTCCTGATCGCGCTCGTGCTGACGAGCGCGAACGCCCAGACGATGCCGCTCCAGGTCGCGGCCCAGAATGCGACCCGTGGCCCGCAGTGGTGGGCGATGTCGGTCCTGATCATCATCATGATCACGCCCGTCGTCGTGATGGCCGTCGCGCTCGAGCGCTTCATCACCCGGGGCATCCTCGTCGGCGCGTTGAAGGGGTAGCCGATGGCGACGATCACCGCCCTGGACGTCCTCGACATCCGTTTCCCGACGTCGCGCTCGCTCGACGGGTCCGATGCGATGAACCCAGATCCGGACTACTCGGCGGCATACGTGATCGTCCGGACGGACGCCGGCAACGGGCTCGAGGGCCACGGTCTGACGTTCACGATCGGGCGTGGGACGGAGGTCGTCGTGGCCGGCGTCGAGGCGCTCCGGCCGCTCGTGGTGGGACGCTCGACGGAGGCGCTGTTCGCCGACATGGGCACGTTCTGGCGGGAGCTCGTCGGCGACAGCCAGCTCCGCTGGATCGGCCCGGAGAAGGGCGTCATCCACCTCGCCACGGCCGCCGTGATCAACGCCGTCTGGGATCTCTTCGCGAAGACGGCGGGCAAGCCCCTCTGGAAGCTGATCGTCGACATGACGCCCGAGGAGCTCGTCGCCCTCGTCGATTTCCGGTACATCACCGACGCCCTTCCGCCGGAGCGGGCTCTCGAACGACTGCGCGCGCTGACCCCCGAGCGCGCGGAGCGCGAGGCCGTGCTCCGGCGGGACGGGTGTCCCGCGTACTCGACGTCGGTGGGATGGCTGGGCTACGACGACGACAAGATCCGGCGACTCTGCCGCGAGGCGCTGGCCGAGGGCTGGACTCGGTTCAAGCTCAAGGTCGGCTCGGACGTCGAGGACGACCGGCGCCGCGCCCGGATCGTGCGTGAGGAGATCGGGCCGGACGCGATGATGGCCGTCGACGCGAACCAGCGCTGGGGGGTCGACCAGGCGATCGCCTGGATGGCCCGCCTCGCCGAGTTCGACCCGTACTGGATCGAGGAGCCGACGTCGCCCGACGACATCCTGGGCCACGCCACGATCGCCCGCGCGGTGGCGCCGATCCGGGTCGCGACGGGCGAGCACGTTCACAACCGGGTGATGTTCAAACAGCTCTTCCAGGCGGGCGCGGTCTCCGTCTGCCAGATCGACGCGGCCCGGCTCGGTGGCGTCAACGAGGTCCTCGCGGTCCTGCTGATGGCGGCCGAATTCGGTATCCCGGTCTGCCCCCACGCCGGCGGTGTCGGCCTGTGCGAGCTGGTCCAGCACCTCGCGGCGATCGACTACATCGCGATCAGCGGCTCCCTCGAAGGGCGGATGATCGAATACGTCGACCACCTCCACGAGCATTTCCTCGATCCGGTCGTCATCCGGGACGCGAACTACGTCCTGCCGACCCGCCCCGGCTACAGCGCCGAGATGCGGCCCGAATCGCTCGCCCGGTTCCGGTTTCCGGACGGGGACGAATGGCGGGCGATCGCGGACGAGGTCGCGGCCGCGGCCGCCGCGGCGGGGGCCGTCGGCGCCGCACGGTGAGGCGGTTCGGCCAGCTCATCAACGTTCGGCCGGAGGCGATCGACGCATACGAGCGGCTTCATGTGGCGCCGTGGCCGGGCGTGCTGGACCAGATCCGGCGATCGAACATCCGGAACTACACGATCTTCCGCGACGGCCACCAGCTGTTCGCCTATTTCGAGTACGTCGGCGACGACTTCGCGGCCGACATGGCGGCGATGGCCGCCGACCCCGAGACGCAGCGCTGGTGGGCATTGACGGACGCGATGCAGGAACCGCTCCCCGATCGCGATCCGGGCAGCTGGTGGAAGACGATCGACGAGATCTTCCACACCGATTGATGGCTCGGTTCAGACGGCGATGAGACGGCCCGTCGCCGTGTCCGGCCGCTTCCGCCGGCCTGACTCATCGGATGAGTCAAATCACCGGCGGGCGTGCAGGACTCCGTCGTGATTCGTGCGGTTCCATGCGTGCTGAGCGCGATTCTGACTCAACCAGTGAGTCAAGGGCGTCGAAGCTTGACATTCGCCTGGGACTGGGTATCGTGATACTCACAGATAGCAAGTTATTCGGAGCCGTCCCGCTTTGACTTCATTCGGTCGAATGCCCTCCTCCGTCGCGCGTGTCCGGTCGGCCATCGTCCTCGGCATGGCCGTCATCACGTCCGCCCTTGTCGCCGCCTGCTCGACGGGTGCATCCAGCCTGAGCCCGGGCGCGAACGCGCCGTCGTGCCAATCGTTCGCCGGAGAGACCGTGGATGCCTTGGCCTGGTCCTCGGGCGGCGACTTCGTCGCGGTCGATACTTCATCCATCGCGGACGGTCGAGGCCGAATCCGCGTGTTCGGATGGCCCGAGATGAAGGTTGTGAGCGACGTGCTTGCCGATGTCGATGCGGCCGACCACGCGCCAATCGACGACCATGGGGCCGTCTACTGGTTCACTGAGGATCCATTCTCCAACGAGGCGGCCTCCACGCGACTGTGGAAGCTCGATCCCGGTGGAACACCGACGATGGTGGGTGGCGCGGTTCGCGATGGTGCCTATGTCGGATTGATCTGGGCGGGCGGCGCGTTGATCTCGATGGAGTACGACCCTGGGCCTCCGGAGCGATCGAGGTTGGCGAAGATCGACGTCGCGCATCCAGAGGCAGCGCCGGTCGGATTGACTGCCTGG
>Ga0207684_10000740_pt1 | contig 38281 bp, 33 predicted proteins | sample KBSK5501metaG_FD_184342 | JGI IMG/M metagenome (GOLD analysis project Ga0207684, IMG submission 184342) | Corn, switchgrass and miscanthus rhizosphere microbial communities from Kellogg Biological Station, Michigan, USA - KBS K5-50-1 metaG... | ecosystem: Host-associated > Plants > Roots >... | reverse complement strand
TTAATCACACTGCTGAGATCATGGCCAACTAGTCTGTCCATCAAATCTGTGCTTGGTCGATCAATGGTGCCGGCAATTTTAAAATCGAGTGCAAAATAGCCCGGCTCCTTGCTTGGTTGAAAACTGTGACGAATCGCTTTGAAAAGCTGGCCATGAATCTTGTCGTTGATCGTGAGCTGAGAATCAAGTTTCAAGGCCCCATCAAACGTGGCTGTACCCGATGCCGAGAGGCGAATGTTCGGCGAGCGCAGTATCAGTTCGTCGATCGTGATTAATCCCGGGCTGAGATGGTATTTGGCTTCAGCTTGCTCGAGATGAAGCTCTCTTAGCTCTTCGATCTGAAGGAGCTGCCCAAGCAACACAAGCACGCTGTATTGCTGCACTTGCCCATTTCGTAGAAAGATCTCCCCCTTCCCAGTGAGCGCGTCAGGATCGGCAGTTTTACCGGAGGCTTCAAAGCTGCCCTCCAACGTGCCTTGGACCATTCCCTTTGGACCGCCTCCGTCCGTCACAATCTGGTCGGCCACGACGTTGCGAAACGTCACGCTCGTAGTGAAGGGAGAATCCTCTGCTTCCGGTTGCATGGCGAAATAGCCCTTGACCTCACCGCTCCCCGCGCGCGCGGATATTTTCGCAAGCTCCAGCACATCAGGTTCGTAACGGAGCGCGGATTGTAATTGCTCGAGGAAAAAGCGGTCCCGCAACGAAATCTTTGCAACTCTGGCGTCGCCGCGAAGCGCCAGAGCGCTACGAATGCTGGTACGAAAATTCACGCCCCTAAAACTCGCCAGCATTCCACCGGCATGATCGAGAAACGTAAAATTCCCGTTATTGATGTCCACCCGTTGAACCTCCGGAGCCACCACCGCCGGGAGCTTTCGGGGTCGCTTCGGGGCTGCTGGCAGTGGGGATGGAAGATAAGTGGGCGTGGCGGTAAGGGCAGGAGACCCTGCCGGTTGGACCGGTTCGGAGATATTTGGACCCTGGACTGTCGAAACAGTTGACATCCCTTCTTCCCGGGAACCTGGTAATCTCCATTTTCCTTTGGCATCCTGCGGCCACACTACGTTTGGATTGACGAGCGCGACCTGTTTGATCACCAGTCTTCGCGAAAAGAGTGAGAGGAAACGAACACGCAGCCGAAACGTCGTTGCTTCAAGGAAATGACTCGGACTCGCAGGGGAGGTCTGCGCAATTGTTATGGCGCTGAGTTCGAGTCCGCCCCAGGGGGTCACGCTCATGCGACCAATCTCTAGCGTCGTGCCGAGTCGTTGACTCAATTCTTGCCGAATCTTCGCTTGTGTCCCTTGCGATTGCACATACAAGTTCACGCCGATCAAGACAATCGCGCCGAGTGCAATCACTGCTCCTAAGGCAATCAATGCAATCCGGCGCAATTTTTTCACGCGAAACGTTACGCAGCCCCAGTTCGAAGAAAAGATGAAAGCCCTCTGGTACTTTTTCGTGTGAACAACACAGTCGTCATTCTCAACCCAGCCGCAGGTAACGAACAGGCAAAGCATTGCCAGGAGCGTGTCGAATCAATCGTCCGCGGCTGCCCGGTACACATTACATCTCATTCCGTTGAGGCAGAGGCGCTGGCCCGGCGCGCTGTCGATGACGGATTTGGAAAAATCGTTGCGGCCGGCGGTGACGGAACGGTCAACGAGGTGGTCAACGGCATCGTGAGAAGCGGCGCTGCATTAGGACTGCTCCCAATCGGCACAGTGAACGTCTTCGCCATGGAGCTTGGCCTGCCGTCCCACAATCTCGAGCTTTGCTGGGAGATCGTTCAAGGCGACAACACGCGTCTCGTCGATCTTCCCAGCGCAAATGGAAGATCATTCGTCCAGCTCGCCGGCGTGGGACTCGACGCGCAGGTCGTCAAGGAAACCAGCCTGGCTTTCAAGCGCAGTCTCGGTCCGCTCAGCTATCTGATCTCGGCAGCGCAGATCGCGGCACGGGAGCCGCCGAAGCTTTCTATTGAATCGGAGAATGCTTCCATTGAGGAGGGATCGTTTGTTCTCATCGGAAATGGGCGTCTTTACGGAGGACCGTTTCCATTTTTCAAGCATGCAATCATCGATGATGGGTTATTCGATGTAGTCGTCTTCAAACGGCTCGGTTACCTGGAAATCATCAAATATTTGCAGGACGTCGTGTTCAGCTCCGACATTCGCGTCCCGGAGATTGAATATTTTCAGACCCGACACTTGCGCATAACCAGCGAGCAGGATGTCCCAGTGGAACTTGACGGCGAACTGGCCGGCAGTTGCCCAGTTGAGTTCCAAATTCAGGAAAGAGCGCTTCGCGTCTTGACGCCTCTGCAGGCATCGTAGTCCCCGCGCGGTGCGTTAACTGGTCTTTCTGTCAAATTCGCGTGATGTTCCGCGCGATGGATGACGATAAGCGTTGGATTCGGGAAAAAGCGGCCGCATCGCTGAACCCTCCGCAGGTCGAAACCACTCTTGTCCAGCTCACCGAAAAGTGGCCGGCAACCGCGCAGTCCCTTGATGATGTAGTGGAGCAATTTCCGTTGGGTGAACCGGCCCTGTTGCATCTTCTCGCAGTCTCGAGCATTTGCGCGACGAGACTGACGCGGAATCCCGAAACGCTTCTGTGGCTTGCCCGCCCTGAGGTGTGTCTCGCGTCTCGCGGCTACGCGGAAATGGCTAGCGAGCTTCACGCTCTGGCTGACGACTCGATCTCAAATCAAAATTTTGCGGCGCTTCGTTTCTGGAAAGGCCGCGAGATGACCCGCGTCGCGCTTCGGGAACTTGCCAACATCGCGCCCCTTGAGGAAACGACCGGGGAGCTTTCGCAGATCGCGGAAATTTGCATCCACGGCGTGTTCGAGCATTGGGATGCAGAATTTCGCCGGCGCCACGGTTCTCCCAAGGCCGAGTTCGCGATTCTGGCGCTGGGCAAACTGGGAGGCGGCGAACTGAATCACAGCTCGGATGTCGATCTTCTGTTTCTTTACAGCGGCGAAGGCCAACTCACGCCGCATTTGTCGTATCACGAGTTCTTTAACCGGCTCGGGAAAAAAGTCCTCGAAACATTCTCAACACCTCATCCGGAAGGCTCAATGTTTCGTGTCGATCTGCGCCTTCGTCCGGAAGGCTCGGCTGGGCCGCTGGCGCGCTCGCTCGAAAGCATGGAGAATTATTATGCGGGCTTTGGCGAGACCTGGGAGCGTCTCGCGCTGATTAAGACGCGCCGAATCGCCGGTAGCCGCGAGCTGGCTTACGAATTCCTGCGGCAACATCAGCCCTTTATTTATCCGAAGAGTACGACGCCCGATTTGCTCGACGAAATCGCTAATATCAAGCGACGCATTGAACGCGACCTGGTCGGGCCCGACAAGCTCGAGCGCGACGTCAAACTTGGCATTGGCGGCATTCGCGAAATCGAATTTATCGTGCAGGCGCTGCAACTCATCCACGGAGCGCATCATCCGTTCCTGCAAGAACCGAGTATGCTCAAAGCCCTGCGAGCACTTCGTCAATTGGATCTTCTTCCACGCGATGAAGTCCTGACACTCGACAAAACATATCGGTTTCTCCGCCGCGTTGAGCATCGTTTGCAGATAGAGGCCGAGCAGCAGATCCACACTGTTCCGCGAGAACCGGAAGCGCTGCAGCAGCTCTCACGCAGCCTTCGCTTTTCGTCCGCTGAAGACTTCACCGCGGCGCTGCGAGAAAGGATGCGCGCTGTTCGCCCAATTTTTAGACGGATCATCTCCGAAATGCCTGCCGAACCGGCCAAAATCGATCCGGAAATTTTCAGCGATCAAAAGCGCGCAGGCAAGGCCCTTGCGGATCTGGCGCAAGGCCCAGCGAGTTTCCACGTCGCGCCGCGCACCCGTCAAACGTTTCGCAAATTGCGTCCGATCTTGCTCGAGTGGCTCACCAAGGCCGCCGATCCGGATGCGACGCTCAATCAATTCGTTCGTTTCGTCGAAGCCTATGGCCTGCGCAGTTTACTCTTCGAGCTTCTCGTCACAAATCCTCGATTGCTCGAGTTGCTGGTCAAGACGTTCGACGCGAGCCGATTTGCCAGCGAGCTCTTGATTCGGCGGCCGCAGCTTTTAGAAGACATTACCCGGGACCCGACATTTGATGAACCACGATCGGTAGCGGAAAATTTACGGCGGCTCGATTCATTAGGCGCGGATGCAAGCAATCTCGACCCGATACGCGCCTACCGATACAGACAATTGTTGCGCATTGTTTTGCGCGACGCGCTCGGCTTGGCCAAACCTGAAGCGATTTTTACTGAGCTTTCCGATCTGGCCGAAGCCTGTATGCTCTTTGTCGGCAAGCTCCTTGGAGGTGAACGATTGACCATCGTCGCTCTCGGCAAATTTGGCGGACGCCATATCAGCTATGGCGCGGACCTGGATGTTTTATTCGTCGGCGACGACATTCGTTCCGCGCAAAATCTTGTCGTCACGATGGCGCAGCCCACCGCCGAAGGAAATATTTGGCTGCTTGACGCAAGGCTGCGCCCCGAAGGAGAAAAAGGCCCGCTCGTTTGCTCCGTTGAAACTTATCAATCCTATTACGCAAACCGGGCCCAACATTGGGAGCTACAGGCGCTGACCCGGGGCCGCGCTGTTACGGGCCCGTTGCAAGGTGAATTTATCGAAATAGCAAAACGCGCCTGGCGTCACGCCGGCCAAGATGTCGATCTTCCCATAAAGATCGACAATATGCTCGAGCGCATTCGACGCGAGCGCGGAAGTGGATCGGATTTTCTCGATTTCAAAACCGGAACCGGCGGGATTATCGAAGGAGAATTTCTGGTTCAGGCCCTGCAAATGCGCGAAAATATCTGGGAACCTAATTGGGAACGCGCACTCGATCAGTTGGGCACGCGCGGACATCTGACCGATTCCGATGTTGGCGAGCTTAAGCTGGCCTACACGTTTCTGCGCCGCTGCGAATCTGTGCTGCGGCGTTACGACAACAGAAGCGTCTCAGAGCTTTCCAGCAATCCGGGCGAACAACGAAAGCTGGCGATTCGTCTCGGCTATCATGACCTCGAAGCTTTTCGCCAAAAATACGCTAATGCCCGTGAAACGATCCACGCGCTCTACAACCGTCACGTTAAGTTGTAGAAGCGAGCGGTATCCTGGCGCTTGGCGGCCTTAACCCGGAATTCCCTTGAGCATTTCAGCGTTGGTCGGGAATTTTTTAACAAACATCAAGAGACGCTGAATCGCTTCCTCCGGTTTGTGACCGGCAAGGCCGCGGCGGATGAGGTTGATTTTCTCCAGCTCCCACGGTTGTAGCAGCAATTCTTCGCGCCGCGTCCCCGACAGAAAAATATCTATGGCCGGATAAATCCGCTGATCGCTAATTTTACGATCGAGGACCATTTCCATGTTTCCGGTGCCTTTGAACTCCTGGAAGATCAGCTCGTCCATGCGGCTGCCGGTTTCGATCAGCGCGGTCGCTACAATGGTGAGAGAGCCGGCTTCCTCGGTATTACGCGCGGCTGCGAAAATTTTGCGCGGTATTTCCATTGCGCGGGCATCAATACCGCCACTCATGGTGCGACCTCCGCCAGCCATCGCATTATTGAATGCGCGGGCCGTGCGCGTGATCGAATCAAGCAGGATGAACACATGCTTTCCGGCTTCGACGAGACGTTTCGCGCGCTCGACGGCCAGTTGCGCGATGCGGGTGTGACTTTTGATGTCGCTGTCGTTCGAGCTCGCCATCAATTCGGCCGTCGGATGCGAACGTCGGAAATCGGTGACCTCTTCCGGGCGTTCATCGACAAGCAGAATGATCACATGCATCTCCTTGTGATTTTTCGTGACTGCCTCGGCGATGTGATGCAGCAGCGTCGTCTTGCCGGTGCGCGGCGGGGCCACAATCAAACCGCGCTGACCCATGCCCAGCGGCGTCATCAGATCCATGATGCGCGTCGTGTAACGGTCTGGGTCCGTCTCAAGCTTAATTCGCTTGTTCGGGTTGATCGTCGTCAATTCCTCGAACGGACGGAGACCTTGATATTTTGTCGGCTCCTCCCCGTTGATCGTAAGCAACCTGACCAATTGCGGGCCGCGGCTGCCGCGCCGTGTTTCGCCATAAATCCACATGCCGTCTCGCAAAGCAAACCGGCGAACGATTTCGGGCGTGACGAAAATGTCTTGCGGCGTCTGCACGAAATTGCGCTTTGGATCGCGCAAGAATCCGAAACCTTTGCCTGAAATCTCGATGATGCCTTCGCCGAATTCCGGCTCAACCTGAACTTGTTCACCGTTTTCGACTGCGCCCTCGGCGCCCTCTCGAGCTTCTTGATCCAACGTCTCAACGCTCGCAGCTCCGCCTAGCGCGGGCGAAGAATTTGGCGACGCGTTTGAATTATCGCCTCCAAAGCGATCGCCCCGATCACGGTAGCGCCGCCGCGGGAAGCGGCGACGAGGGCGATGGTGGCGTTGCTCCTGCGAAGCGGATTCAGTTTCCAGCGGCGCAGGCTGGTTCTCGTTTTGTTCGTTCATAAATTAAATGGAGTTCCTCGCTGCGGCTGGGCAGCGCCTTAACAAGTTTCCTGCAAGCAATACTTTTCAGGCTGGCAACGTGGCCAGCAATTCGTCTGGGATTTCTAGATTTGAGTGGACGTTTTGCACGTCGTCGTCGTCTTCGAGCGCGTCACACAAGCGGAGCACCTGACGCGCCACGGTCTCGTCGGCAACCGGAACAGTCGTATCGGGAATGAATGTAAACTTTTGCCCATCGGTAGTCACGCCCGCATTTCTGAGCGCCTCAGCTACGGCGTATAGCTGATCATGGGAAGTGGTAATAAGATACTGATCCTCATCAGTTGTCAACTCTTCCGCCCCAGCTTCGAGTGCGAGTTCCAGGAGTCGGTCCTCGTCAATGCTCGATCGTGGAACTGTGATCTGGCCTTTCCGGTGAAACATGTATGAAACACTGCCGCTGGAAGCGAGGTTGCCGTTGTGCTTGGTAAAGATGCTCCGAATCTCCGCTCCGGTGCGGTTCTTGTTGTCGGTCGCGGCTTCCACGATGATGGCCACGCCGCCCTGGGCATAGCCTTCATATACAATCTCATCGAACTGCTGCGCGTCCTTGCCCTCTCCGGTACCGCGTTTAATTGCGCGCTCCACGTTATCATTGGGCATGCTTTGGGCGCGCGCCGCCTGGATCGCGCTGCGCAGACGTGGATTGCCGTTGGGATCGCCACCACCGGTTTTAGCGGCGATGGTGATTTCCTTCGATAATTTGCTGAAGATCTTGCCACGTTTCGCGTCGATTGCGCCTTTGAAACGCTTGACCTTCGACCATTTGCTATGTCCCGCCATAAGTGCGGAGTTGTATTTCTGCAGTTCTGGAAACAGCGCCTCGCGAGAGAATGGCAGGCGAGGTAGCGGACTAACTACCGGAGATTTAACTCCGGCTGCGTCGTTTTGTCAATCAGGCTGGAGCGATTGCGCCGAGCTTTGCGAATGGCCCATGTCAATATCACATATTCGCGCGGGCGGGATGATTTTCACCATCCCGCCCAAGCCACAAACGGCCAATGTCAACTGCCAGGCACTAGTGCGCGTGTTAGAGCATAAAAGCATCCGTTACGGCGTGATGGGCGCAGCGTAGATGTTTTGGTCCAACCCACCAGTGCCGTCGAAGCAGGTCGTGAATGAGGAGGTGCAGGTGCCTCCGGTCTCGGGATCCCCGGCCACGTCCGCACCGTCGTTGTCGCCGCTTGGGTCGGCCGCCCCCACCGTGTTGCGCTGGTCAGTCCACACCGCACCGATTGTGTTCCCTTGGGCGGCAACGGTGATGTAGTCACCGAAGAACGGCACCCGCCGACCGCCGAACTGCTCATAGTTGAGGTTTGTCGGCGTGTCAGTCACCTGGATGCTCGATCCCCAGGTCTTACCGCCGTCAGCGGACTCGGCGTACCGGACGTTGAGGCATGCGGACGTCTGCCCACTGGCGTTGTTACACGGTGGTCGGGTGGCCGCGTAGTTCGGATCCCCTTGCGAATCGTACCAGATAGCGTTGACCCGGCCGCCGGACGCCACTAGGAACGGGTAGAACTGGTGCCCGGTTGAGCTCGACGCCAGCAGCCCTGGGGTGCTCCACGTAGCACCGCCGTCGGTGGAAAACACGAACTCGATCTGTCCCTGTCCTGAGGACTGGGCGACTTGGAACGCCATCACCACGGTCGGAGGGCTTTGGGAATTATCGGCGGCCAGGTACGGTCCAGCCAGATCGAACCGCGGGAAGGTGAAGCCCGTCGGGCAGTTGAATGGGGCGTCGCCGCACTCGCGCGCGCCGTTGCCGGAGAACTGCTCGGACACAAACGGCGTGTAATTCACGACGATTCGGGCCTTGCTGAACGTCTGCCCAAAGTCCGTGGAGCACGCGAACGCGGCACCGTTTGCCGCACCCGGTGCTTTAGCGAGGGCCCCGCCGGTATTTGCCTCCCAGCCCACGTAAACCTGTCCCGACGGACCAATCACAATCGATGGGCCTTGGTTGCCGCAGATCCCTTCGGAAAGCTTCATTGGCTTGCTGAACGTCGCGCCGTGGTCAGTGGACCGGCTGAAGAGGATCTCGTTGCAGCCGGTGACGCCGTGAAAGTCCGACCAGGCCGCGTACACGTTGCCGGTCGAAGTATCGACTGCAAGGTTGGTCTTGTCGTTGAACGAGCCCAAACCAAAAGTGTTGCTGGCAAGCACTACGGTGCGGACATACTTCGAACCGTCTGTCGAGTGGTCCGTCGGATCCTTCGGAGCGTAGGTCGCCACCCAAATGACGCCAGTGTTGTCCCGAGGTAAACCAGACGCTCCGTTCTCGACGCCGCGGTTGAAGTTGTTGCCCATGTAGAACAGATTGCCCTGTCCGTCCCACGCCATCACAGGATCACCGGCCGCGATCGCACCGCCCGCCACCAATTGATGTAGAGGTGAGCTGGTTCCCTGGGTTGAAGTGTCGCCGTTGTACCCAGGCAGCAGGCTGTCTGTCCAGCTTGCCCCGGAGTTGGTGCTCCGGTAAAAACCAGCCCAGGCATCCCCTGCCGTCGGTACCGTGCAGTAGTCGTTCGCGCCGCTCGACCACACGCTAGTGTTGCGCGGGTCGATGGCGAGTGTGGGTTCGTTCTGCATTCTTCGATCGTGTCCGCAACGCAACAGCACAGCATCAGTGTAGGTTCCACCGCCCAACTGATCGGCACTCGTATACGTCGTGTCGTTGTCGTTAGTGACACGTACGTTTGTGCCAGCGCTCGCAGCGAGGAGAACCATTGACCCCGCCGCGAAGAAAAGTGCGCTCGCACCCGCGATGCGCAGACGTGATAGAACAGAATTTTGTTGGCTAAACCAACGAGGAGTTTTCATAGTATTTTATTTGTAAAGGTTGGAGTTGATGGGTCGAGCGAATCTTCGAAGAGACGCAGGATTACCAAATGTATAACGGATCGAGCAACGCCTTTGAGTTGCGGGACGCAAGAACGGAAAAGTAACAACGTTGTTACTTTTGAGACCGGTTGAATTTGGATTTAGCGAATTGGGAACGCAAGGCTACCACTCGCGCCGTCACCAACGTCATCGGCGCTCAGACCAGCGTGACATTAACCAAGCGAATCCGCAAGATTAGCTAGCGAACTCCGGTATCGATATTCGTGTTAGCTCGGGACAATCTGAGTTGCCCGAAAAGTCCACAAAGCCTTGGGAGAAACGTCCCCGTGCCAATTCCGAGATCGACAATAAGAACCGGGCCGACATTACTGTCGGCCCGGTCGTCAAAAACTAAGGGACCGAGCCGGTGACGACGTCCTGCTGGTGGATCAAGGTCGGTGTGAATTCGAGACCGTAGAACCAGGTCACGGTCTGCTCGTTGTTGCTGTCGGTCCAGAAGGCATGGAAAACGTCGCCGGCGGCCATGTCGGTGTAATCGCCGAAGAAGCCTCCCCCGAAACCGTAACGGGTGTTGATCGGATGAGTGGTCACCTTGTTGGCGGTCGTCAGATCCGTAACCACGTAGTCGAGTCGCGTGTTGTGGATGTACGGTCCGAGCGTCGTGCAGTTGATTCGGCCTTCCGGTGGCGGAGGACTCGCGGCGCAGGTCTGCCAGGGTGAAACGACCGTGCCGCGATAGGCGCCGAGACGCACGTGACCGTCAGCGTCGACTGAGACGGCCGGGAAGATGTCCTCCACTGGGCCGGCGGGGTCAGGTGCGTCGAGCGTCCCGCCGCCCGGCTGGGCCTGCGGGTAGCCGATGGCCGTCCGGTTGCCGGCGGTGAAGACGCGTGTGGGAGCGCTCCATGTCGCGCCACCATCCGTCGATTTGCTGTAGACGGCCGTCGACGCGCCGCTGATCACGGTAGTCCACGTCGCGTACAGGTCACCGTTGGGCGCCGCAGCGGCCGCCGGGAAGCTATTGACGCGGAACACAGTGTTGTGCAGTGGCGAGCTATCGATCAGCGGGGCCACGGCCAGTGGCTTGCTCCATGTCGCGCCGCCATCGGTCGACTTCACCATCCAGGTGGAGTCCGTCGAGGCGAGACGGGTGGCGGCGTCCCAGAAGACGTAGAGCGTGCCGTCCGGCCCCACGACCGGGCGCGAGCCTTGTCCATACAGCACATTCCCCGAGATCAGCTTCGGAGTTGTGAATGTCGCGCCGCCGTCGCTCGACGACACGAACGCGATCGGCGACTGGACGTAGCTGCCGTTGTGCGCGTTGAAGAGGAAGCGCGTCCAAGTGACATAAATCCGATCCTGGAAGGGACTGCCAACGTTGTGGTCGACGGCAATCCACTCTTTGTCGTTGAGGGTAGAGGGCGAGGTCGTTGGATTGATGAACGTCGGCGGACCCCAAGTCAGGTTGCCGCTACCGTCGAAGGTGCCTTTATTAACTGCTACCGTGTTCGGCGCGCTGGTCCGGTTAAAGCCGAGGCCCGCGTAGAAGACGTGGCCCTGGCTGTCGAATGCGACTGATGGGTCACCGCCGGCATCGTACTGGCCGCCGACGAGGCGCTGCACACCCGGTATGAGGGTTCCGATTTGGCTCGGGTCGGTAGTCGGTACGTAGTTGGAGCTAGGGTTGCTATTGCAGCACCAAGTCGAACCTCCGTTGTTGGAGTAGTACGTGCCCGAGTAAGCGTCGCCGAGCGCGCTGCAGGGCGTGGTCCCCACAAAGCAGGACCAAGTACGGGTGACATAATCATTCGCTCCGCCGACGATACGAAGGGGATTGTTGGGGTCGACAGCAATCGCAGTTTCATTCTGCGGCGCCGCTGCGGTGTCCTGATTTACCAGGACGTTCGGGGCCATAATGGTGGTGCCGTCGAGCGGGCTACTGAGCACGTGGGCCGGGGTGATCGCGGCCGTGAAAGGCGCCGACTGCTCTTGCGCTTCCTGCTCGATGAAAGCGGAGAAGCGGATCTGCAAGCCGGCGGTTCCCTTCAATGAGGCTACCTTGCCGGCAAGAGTGTTGATGTTATAAGGCGGCGCAGATTGCGCAACGGCGCTAGATGGGTGGAGCGCAACGAAGGCCATTGCCGCCGACGTGAGGACGAGCGCGCCCGAGATGGCGATGCGCAGATGTGACCGAACAGGACTTGAACTTGTGAACCAACGAGAAGTTTTCATATATTTTTTGAGCTGGCGATAGCGGATTGAAGTTTCAGTGAATTTTGGGAGTGCGAGACTACCCTAAATTAGAACGAAACTGTCAAGCATTTTGGTCGCTTTTTTTTCTTTTTCTCGAATTCAATGCTGGGTCGGAGCCTCTCCAGTTAACAGCAGGCAAACCACAAGGTGCTTAACCTTCGTCGCTCCTGCTTTTTGCCTAGAACTGAGCTACGCCGCAGCGGCAGCGCGTTTCCGAGCGGTCGCGTCGAGAATCCGCTTTCGTAAACGCAATGATTTCGGTGTCGCTTCGACGTATTCATCAATGTCGATGTACTCGATCGCGCGCTCCAGACTCATGCGAAGCGGCGCTTCGAGTTGGATCCCCTTTCCTTCCCCCTGGCTCCGCATGTTGGTGAGGTGTTTCGCCTTGCACGGATTCACGGGCAAATCTTCTGGCCGCGCGTTCTCGCCGACGATCATCCCTTCGTAAACCTCTTCCTGCGGGCCGATGAAGAGGCGGCCGCGTTCTTGAATATTATTAAGGGCGTAGGCCGTACTGATCCCCGGTTCCATCGACACCATCACGCCGCGTCCGCGTCCGCCAATCTCGCCTTTGAACGGCGCGTATTCGCGAAAAAGGTGACTCATCAATCCTTCGCCCCGCGTCAGGTTGACGAGATCGGTTTCGAAGCCGATCAGCCCGCGGGTAGGAATGATCGCCTCAACAGAAACCCGCGTCTCGTGATGAGACATGCTGACGACTTCGCCTTTGCGATTGGCGACAGACTGCAAAATGTCGCCGAGATTTTCGTACGGTAAATCGACATAGAGATCTTCTAGTGGCTCGAGCAAATTGCCGGACCTGTCTCGATGAAAAATTACCTCCGGACGGGATACCATCACTTCGTAGCCTTCCCGCCGCATCTGCTCCACCAGGATGGCGATTTGCATTTCGCCACGCGCATTGATCTCAAATGCGCCACCTGTTTCCGTGTCGCTCACCTGGAGCGAAACATTGCCGCGAGTTTCGCGAATCAAGCGCTCCCGGACATGCCGTGCCGTCACGAATTTTCCTTCGCGCCCGGCAAACGGCGAATCATTGACCAGAATGTTCATCCGAATCGTCGGTGGATCGATATCCACAAATTGAAGTGGCGTTCGTTCCTCGCGATCGGTCAGCGTTTCGCCGATGTAAACTTCCTCGAAACCGGTCAGCCCAACAATGTCGCCAGCGGTCGCATGTTTGATTTCCACCTGCTCCAATCCGGCATAGGTAAAAAGAGCAGTGACAGCAGCCCGTTCCCGCTGCCCGTCACGATGAATGCACACGATTGAATCACCGGCGGCGACGCGCCCACTGACGATGCGCCCGAGCGCAATTCTCCCGAGGTAATCACTGTAATCGAGGTTCGAGACGAGCATTTGAAAGAATGGCTCGCTCGAAATTTTTGGCGGTGGCACATGTTGAGTAATCGCCTCGAATAACGGGATCATGTCGTCGCTGCTGTCGTGCAGTTCCCGCATGGCGTAGCCATCCTTCGCGCTTGCGTAAATAATTGGGAAATCGAGTTGCTCATCTGTCGCCTTCAACTCAACAAAAAGATCGAAGACGGCATCGAGGACTCGGTGCGGCCGCGCATTTTCTCTGTCGATCTTGTTGATGACAACAATCGGTTTGACGCGATTCTCCATCGCCTTGCGCAAAACAAAACGCGTTTGCGCCTGCGGCCCATCGTGCGCGTCGACCACGAGCAACACGCCATCGACCATTTTCATGATCCGTTCGACTTCACCGCCAAAGTCGGCGTGTCCCGGCGTGTCAACGATGTTGATCCGATAGCCGTTCCACTGGAACGCCGCGTTCTTCGCGCGGATGGTAATGCCTTTCTCGCGCTCGAGGTCCATCGAATCCATTACGCGTTCCTCGATCTTTTGATTGGAACGAAACGTGCCTGATTGGCGCAGCAATTGATCGACCAGCGTCGTCTTGCCGTGATCGACGTGCGCAATGATGGCGATGTTGCGGATCTTATCCATTTGAGAGGCGCTTCTTTCGAGGGGGAGGCGCGCCGAATATGGTGGCACGCCTCTCGCGCGTCAAATGCGCGCGAGAATTGTCCGCACCAATGGACGAGATAACGCCGTCAAGGCAGACCGAACCTTAACGCACGTTTAGAGTGATAGATTCTTCTGACCGCTTTAACGGCGAACTCGGTAGTAGCCGTGATGCGAATGTTTGTGATGACGGTGCCAAACCCAGGAGCCCTGGGTGAGGGGCCCGAGTATCGGAATTGAAGAGCTCATTACGTATGGCCATTCAAATTTGGGTCCAGAATCGCCCTTGTCATGGGATTCGCGATTGGCGCCGATATTCCGCGCAGACAGAACAAAGCGGCGAAAGAGTGCCACAAATTTGTTTTTCATAACCTTTCTAACTGCTTCGAAGTGCGCGTGAATTTCGGCCGTGTCGTACAGCCCCCTCGGCCTCAGTCGGAGGCCGCGCTGCGGAATGATCGCCTCGATGAGACACGCGATGTGCGATGATCCGCGCCGACATCGCGTTCTTGCGATCTTCGAGCGGTTAGTATCCGGCGAGCCCGCTTACGTAGGCCGCTGCGTTTGGCGTGCCGAGCCCGGTCGTCATGTCGTAACCCGTGAGGGTTGGCCAACCGGCCACGGGGCCGGGGGAGACCGAGCCGTCGGCGTTGTACTGCCGGAGCTGGTTTGTTGTCGAGCATTCCGCTCGCGGCAGTGCCCTCGGTCACCGGCAGCACGTCGCGGAGACTGCTAAATGGAGTGGCGGAGGCGCCTGCCGCCGCCACTCCGCTTGTATCGTCAGTTACGGGGTCGTGCTGCCGTAAATGTTCTGATCGAGCCCGCCCTCGTACGGACACGTGTCTCGCGTGAAGCTCCCGTCGGGATTCTGCGTGCGACATTGGTGGACGTCGGCGCTGTCCGCGTCGCTGTCGCCGCCTTCACGCGGATCCCCACCGGCAACGACATTGCGCCAGTCTGTCCAGACGCCATATGAGAACGTCCCGACCGAACTGATGTAGAGATAGTCGCCACCGAACGGGGACGTCCGGCCGCCGAACTGCTCCCAGTTCGGATTGCTCGTGACCGTGCTCAGCCGCGTCGACGGCGACCAGACCAGCGTGGCCGCCGAGCCCGACGCGCCGAACGCGTCGAGCGACGCAACCGTGCTCTTGTTCGCGCAGTTCCCGATCGGCCGCGCCGGACTGTAGCAGGAATCGTTGCGGCTGTCCCACCAGAGCGCGTGCATGATGCCCGCGTCCACCGAAATGTCCGGGAAGCGCTGCAGGCCGGTTGTCTGCGGATCGATCAGCACTGGCGTCGTATGGGCGCCGGTCGCGCCGTCCAGCCGGAAAAAGTAGATGCCGGATTGGCTGCCAACGTTCTGGTGGTACTTGTCCGGGAGGTCCTCCGAGGTGACGGACCCGTAGGTCGTTCCGCTCGGCACCTCCGTGCCGGGAATCGATGGGTCGTAAATGATGTAGATGTAATCGTGCACTTTGTCTGTCTGGTCGGCCGTCGAGCGCACCTGCGTGCCGCCCCGCATGAAGGTGTAGCCCGAGTCGCAGGCGGAAGCGGCGTCACCGCAATCGCCGACCACCGTGCCCGAGCTCAGGTCGGTCGGGTCGTACGGCTCGAACGTCTGCACGACCTTCGGCGCCGAGAAGCTCGCGCCGCAGTCCGTCGAAGTGTTGTACGCGATTGCGTCCGAGGTCGAGTTGCTGCGGACGTCCGCGAACTGGCGGTAGGTCACGTAGACGTGTCCGTCGCCGGTCACCGCGATGTCCGGGAACTGGATGTCGTGCACCGTTTGGCTCAGCTTCATCGGGCTCGAGAACGTCCGTCCGTGGTCGGTCGAGCGGGCGAAGTAGATGCTCGAGTTGAAGCCATTCGAGCCACCGCCCGTGAAGCGCGCCCACGCGAAGTAAACGTTTCCGTCGCACTGGCCGCCGGTGCGATCGACCTCGAGCGACGTCTTATCGTGGAATTTCCCGAGTAGGTTCGGCGCCGCCGAGCCCTCCGCGACGTCGACGGAGGTCTTGAACTCCTTGCCGTCCTTCGCCGTCGCGCCGTTCTCGCCGTCGGGGTTCTCGTACGTACCGACCCAGACGTCACCGAACGTCTTGGCCGTGCCTTCTGGATCGCTCGAACTCTCTGAGCCGGCGAACAGCCGGCCGTGGCTGTCCCACGCGAGCACTGGATCGCCCGAATCAGCAGTTCGCACGTGCGCACGTGCGGCGTACGGCGACTGATCGCCCTGGTACCCGGGGACAAGCGAACTGGTGAAGGTTGCCCCGCCATCCTCCGAACGGTAGTAGCCGAGCCAAACGTCCCCAAGCCCGACGAACGTCCCGTTCGCCGCGAACACGCCGCAGTAGTCATTCGAGCTGCCGACGATCACCTGCGTGTTCCGCGGGTCGACCGCGACGGCGGGCTCGTTCTGCCGGCCACGGCTCTGGGAGCACGCCGTCAGGACGGGGTCCGTGTACGGGGTCCCGGTGACGAGCGTGAAGTCACTCGTGTACCCGCTGAGCGCCGGGCTGTCGTTCGTGAGCCGCGCGTTGTTGGGAGGATTGGGGGTGAAAGCCAATGCAATCCCGCTGACTACAGCGGCTGCGATGAGTGTGCCCGCGCTCGCGATGCGCACAACTGAGAAGAAACGATTTCGATTAAACCAACGAAGAGTTTTCATATGTCTTGGAGCTACCGATAACGGGTTGAAGTTTGGGCAAATTTGGATAAGTGCGAGACTCCCCAAAATCGAATCGGAAATGTCGACCATTTTGGCCGCTTTTTTGTCCTTTTTTTGCGATCGGATTTTGGCCGTGGTTGTCGCCGACCGCGTCCATCCTGGGAACAGCGTCCCGTCGGCTGCGAATTGGTGTTGGGTCTGATTGGACTTGCTTCGCTGGATAATCCTCCCCAGTTGTTCATCGAAACACCATGAACGCTGTATTACTCGTGGGACTTGCCGTGTCGGTGCTGGCATCCCTGATATTTTCTGGTGCGGTGATCTCGTTTTGCAGAGACAAAACAGTATGGTCTTTTCTGCAGTTAGTCGGTGCAGGATGTTTCGTGATTGTCGGACTTTGTCATGTCTGTGAGGCGCTTCACCTATTTCCGTGGATGCGCTGGGGACTCAAACATAGCGCTGGCCATTACCTCGATTTCTGGAGTTGTGTTCTTGGTCTCACGTTGTTTCCCGCAGGATATTTCTTTCACGCTCCGACGAAGCGGTAGTCGTGCGGAATATGCGATGATCGCAAGCGTCGCTTAGCTTGCATCAATGCAGATTGGGCATGTTGCAGCCGTGCCAGAGCGTGACGAAAATAAAGAAGCATTAGAGCAAGTCGAGAAAGCGACCGAATCAGAGCCGGTCAAAGGCGAGGACCTTCTCGAATCTGTGCGGAATCGAGCTAAAATGAATCAGACCCAACAGCTGCGAATTTTATGAGACGACTTGTAGGCTGGAAACGGCCGATGCGGGCTCGACCCATTTGCCCTGCTCACGAATCAAATCTTGCAACCGATCTACGGCTTCTGCTTCTGGAATATTGAATTTAACCGCAGTTTTGCCGACGTAGAGATTTACTTTGCCAGGCGCGCCGCCAACGTAACCAAAATCGGCGTCCGCCATTTCTCCCGGTCCGTTCACAATGCAGCCCATGATCGCGATCTTCACTCCTTTGAGATGCGACGTCGCCGCTTTGATCTTTGCCGTGGTGGTTTGCAAATTGAATAATGTTCTCCCGCACGATGGGCAGGCGACGTAGTCGGTTTTGAAAATACGCGAGCCGGCTGCTTGAAGTATATTATAAGACAAGCGCAGCGCCTGGCCGGGTGCTTCTTCGCCCTGCACTAAAACCGCGTCGCCGATTCCGTCGCAAAGCAGTGAACCGATATTTGTCGAAGCAAGTAACAGCCTCCCTTGGAAATCTTTTCCGCAATCTGCAATCCGCGACCGGCAATCTTTAAGAAGGATGGGGTGTCGCGCGTGTAACTTCGCGGCAAGGAGCCGATACGCGGCGATCACCGCAAGGTCGACATCGTCCTGCACCGTCACGAATTGCGCGGTCGTGGTTTGATTCAGTCGCGCAATGGCATTTTCATCTCGCGGATCGATTTCAACAATGCTCGCATTCTCGTAAACGATCTCCGGCTTGTAATCGCCCATCTTGTCGATCTTATGTGCGATCTTGTCGAAGTTCGCCTGCCTAACGACAACGCGGATCAGTTCGTCTCCGCCGAGTTTCACGCCATCGTGCGCAATCTTCTCCGTCGCTCGCCGCTGATACGAGAAAGGATCGAAGGGAAGCTGAGAGTTGAAAGTTGAGAGTTGAGAGTTGGACGTGTTGTTGATGTTTTCAATCAGCGCTTTCGCCACCGGAATTTCATGAGGGCTGTCTTCCGTCAATGAAACGCGAATCGTATCGCCGATTCCATCAGCCAAGAGCGACCCGATCCCGATTGCGCTCTTGATCCGCGCATCTTCGCCTTCGCCCGCCTCGGTCACGCCGAGATGAATCGGGTAATTCCAATCGGGCCCAAGTTCGTTCAATCGCGCGACTAGCAGCCGGTATGCCGCGATCATGATTTTCGGGTTGCTCGCCTTCATCGAGAAGACGAAGTCGTGATAATCGAGATCACGCGCAATCCGCGCGAACTCGAGCGCGCTTTCGACCATCCCGAGCGGCGTGTCGCCGTAGCGATTCAGAATTCGATCGGAAAGCGAACCGTGGTTCGTCCCGATCCGCATGGCAATGCCGCGCTTCTTGCAAAGATCGACAAGCGGCGAAAATCGCTCGCGAATCCGGCCCAGCTCAGCGGCGTATTGCTCGTCCGTGTATTCACGGATGACGAATTTCTTCGAATCCGCATAGTTGCCGGGATTGATGCGCACTTTTTCCACCCACTTCGCGGCTTCCATCGCGGCTTCGGGTTTGAAATGAATGTCTGCGACGATCGGCACATCGCAGCTTCGGTCGCGCAGACCTTTCACGATATTTTCGAGATTGCGCGCGTCTTTTACTGTTGGTGCGGTGATCCGCACAATTTCGCAGCCCACTTTTGCCAACTCGATCGTTTCCCGGATCGATGCTTCCGTGTCCATCGTGTCACAGGTGATCATCGACTGGACACGAATGGGATTTGCGCCGCCCATTCCAACGTTGCCCACCTTTACTTCACGAGTAAGGCGGCGCTGATAAAAGAATGGACTCTTGCAGTACAGCAATTCACGCATGGTCAATGCTTACGGGATAAATGTACGCGCCCACCGAGCGCGACGCAACGGGGGCACCGCTATGGCGCCTGGGAATTTTTCGCGGGCGCCTGAGATTCCATTTGGTCGAGCTTCTTTCGGACAAAAGGTAGATCCTGCACGTCGAAGAACGTGATATAGAGCATGTAACCGATAATCAGCGCGGCACAGCTGGTCTGGATCACCTCCAGCACACGCATGTTTACCGGCCTGCGCCGAACCGACTCGATGATTGCCAGCACGATGTGTCCCCCATCAAGAACAGGGATTGGCAGCATGTTCAAAATCGCGAGGTTCACGTTTAAAATTACGCTGAACCAGAGCGCGAGCTGCCATCCGCGTTCACTTTGGAAAAGCAAATAATAGATGCGCCCAATGCCGACTGGACCGCTCAAATGCTGTAACCGGACGTCCGACTTCGGCGACGCAACTGCTCCAATTGTCTTCAATGTGCCGGCCACGCTGTTGTAAACCTGTTCTACCGGATTGGGATGCGAGATCGACATTATTCCCGTCGTATCCCATTGAATTCCAATTCGTGGCTTCATCGCCCCGTCGGTGGGCAGAAGGGTCGGTTTGACCGGAACGTTAAACTTTGCGCCATGTCGCTCCACATGAAGAACGAGCTGGTCCTGCGGATGTTTGCTGATGTATTCCAGCAGCGCGACCGGATTGTAGATCGTCGTCTGGTCGAACCCGCGAATGATATCCCCGGGTTGCAGTCCGGCCGTTGCTGCGGGCGTGTTCGGCTCCACTTTGTCGATGATTGGCGTCTCCGCCGGGTAGATGAGTAACTGTCGCACGCTTTGTCTGCGCCACCCGCGCGTTTCCGCTTTGTAGGGTTCCACCCAAACTGTTTGTACCTTTCCGTTGCGCTCAAATTTCACCGCGATTTTTTCGCCTTCACTTCGCACCACATTCCAGCTCACGCTGTCATTCATCCCAAGAAAGCGCCTGACTGGTTTGCCATCGACCTCCAGAATCTTATCGCCGGGCTGCAATCCAACCTTCTGCGCTGGCGAATCCGGCGCTACATAACCGATAATCGTGGTCGAATCCGCTTCACTTACCGGATGCCCGACCACCCAAACAATGCCGGCAAAAAAGAGCGCCAGAAGCAGACTGAATAGTGGGCCGGCCACGGCCACGATGATTTTGTCGAGCGCGGAAATTTTCGGCAGCTTCGCGCGATCGAGATCGGCTTTACCCTCGATGATGTCCATCGGCGCGAGCTGAGGCAGCGCAACGAACCCGCCAAAGGGAAGCGAACCGAGCGAGTACCGGACGCCGTTGATGGTTTTCTTCCAGAGCGGCTTGCCGAACCAGACGCCGAATTTTTCTATGTAAAGCCCTCGCCAGCGTGCTGCCAAAAAATGCCCGAGCTCATGCACGACGATGAGCAGGTTGAAGAGGATGAGCACCTCGAACAGGATCAGGATAACGCGCGCGATATGCAGAAGCATGGTGATTTGTGAATAGTGAATCGTGATCCAGAACAGCGCGGCCGATTTAACGATTCAAGGTTTTAGCGAAGCTCGCGGCCTCGGTCCGTGCCCATTGGTCGGCTCGCAATATCGCATCGAGATCGGGATGCGCAACGCTGCCATGCCGATTCATCATTTCTTCGACAATCTTCCAGATACTCGGAAAACTAACTTGTCGATCCAAAAATCCTGCCACCGCCACTTCGTTTGCGGCGTTCATCACGGCGGGCAAAGTGCCGCCGGTCTCCCCCGCTCGGCGCGCCAAATTTAGCGCCGGGAAGTCGGAGTAGCGCGGCGTGAAAAATTCCAACTTCGACAGTTTCGAAAAGTCGAGTGGCGGCAATGTGTTCGGGACGCGGTCCGGCCAAGTGACCGCGTATTGAATCGGGAAACACATGTCCGAGTAACTCAGCTGCGCCAGGGTCGAGCCGTCCGCGAACTCGACCATCGAATGCACGATGCTTTGAGGATGGATAACGACTTCGACTTGTTTCATCTCGACCCCGAAGAGCCAGCGCGCCTCGATCATCTCCAGGCCTTTGTTGAAGAGCGTGGCCGAATCGATCGTGATCTTCGGTCCCATGTTCCAAGTCGGATGCTTAAGCGCCTGCTCGGGCGTGATGAAATCAAAATCTTTTCGTGACGTTTCGCGAAATGGGCCACCGGACGCGGTCAAAATAATGCGGCGGACTTCTGATGAACGACCGTCCAGGCACTGAAAAATGGCGTTGTGTTCGCTGTCGACTGGCAAAACATGAACGCCGTTCTCGTGCGCTTCGCGCATCACGATCTCGCCCGCCATGACCAAAATTTCCTTGCTCGCGACCGCGAGGTCTTTACCGGCTTCAATTGCTGCGAGCGCAGGCCGCAATCCGCCTGTTCCGACGATTGCCACCAGCACCATGTCCGCATTCGTTAAAGAAGCTATCTCGCGCAATCCAACTTCTCCGCAAAGAATCCGCGGCTCGTAATGGAGCGCTTTGCGCAAGATGTCGATCTTCGATTCGTCGAGCAGACAAACGGATTCCGCGCGCGTCTTGTTGGCAGCCGCGGCCAGCTTTTCCGCGTTACTGTTCGCCGCAAGTCCCACGATCTCCATCCGCTCAGGAATATCGCGCGCCACTTTCAGCGCGCTGTCGCCTATCGAGCCGGTCGCGCCTAGAACGACCACGCGCTTACGTTTCATAAAACACCCAATCCGCTACGGCACACGAATCACCAGCCGAAGATAAAAAAACAAAAGCGGCGCAGTGAAGAGAAGACTGTCTACTAAATCCAGCGCGCCACCGATTCCCGGCAGGAGGCTCCCGGAATCTTTTACATCAGTGCTGCGCTTGATAATCGATTCGGCCAGATCACCGACCACTGCCCCAAACCCGAGCAGCAACCCGAGGATGGTGGCATGTGTCCAGGTGAGCGCGGACAAATGGCCCGGCATCAATTTGAACAGCATCAAACTGCAAAGCAGCGCAAAACCGAGCGCGCCGAAAAAACCTTCCCAGGTTTTTTTTGCACTGATATGCGGCGTCATCAGATGCCGGCCGATGGAGCTGCCAGTCAAATAAGCGCCCATGTCGCCGAACTTTGTGACTGCGATCAAGTACAGAACGTAAAACTGTCCCGTTACGGCGCCGGTGCTCGAACGCGGCGTGAGATAAATGATCTTGGTGGTGAAATTAAAAAGCCAAAGCACGTAAAGGAGACCAAACAAGGTGTAGGCCATTGTTTGCAGCGGTTCGTCGTGGCGGAGGCGCGCAAACATTTGCCGCGCGAAAACCGTCAATAAAAAGAAAAGCAACACCGCAATCTCGAAGTCGTACGAACCCGCCGGCCCAATCTTCGAGAAGTAATAAAAACTGCCGCCGAGCATGACGACGCCGCAGATCATTCCGGTGATTTTGAAATTCGGCAGGCCCTTGTGATCGAGCATGCGGTAGAATTCCAACAACGCGATCAGCCCGAACACACTGATCAACAACCAAAATAAAATTTCGAATCCCGAAAACGCGATGAGAAGCGCGATCGACCAGAGCGCCACTGTGCTGATGAATCGCAAAATAAAGACGGACCGCGGCGTCACCCTGTTCGCCCCGGCTTGCTCAAGCGTGGCAGGCATTTAGTTGCATCATCCCAACGGAATGAATTTTGTCCACAGATTACGCAGATCTTCGCCAATTGGATTTTGAAATCCTTTCTAAGGAATCTGTGTGAATCTGCGAAATCTGTGGATAATTTCCTGTCGTGCAAAAAACAATGCAGGCGGTCGTGAAGGCTAAGGCCGAGCCGGGGCTGTGGCTCGAGGAAGTGCCGGTTCCAGAGGTTGGGAGCGACGACGTGCTCATTCGCGTCCTGAAGACCTCCATCTGCGGGACCGACGTGCACATCTACAACTGGGACGCCTGGGCCCAAAAAACGATTCCTGTGCCGATGACCATCGGTCATGAGTTTGTCGGCGTTGTCGATCTTGTTGGCGATCACGTAAAAGGCTTTTCGCGTGGCGATCTCGTGGTCGGCGAAGGCCATATCACCTGCGGACATTGCCGGAATTGTCTGGCCGGGCGACGTCATCTTTGTCCGAATACGCAGGGCGTTGGCGTGAATCGTCCCGGCGCGTGGGCCGAGTTCGTGGCCATTCCGCAATCAAATTGCTGGCACGCCGATCCATCGATTCCGCTAGACGTTCTTTCCTGTTTCGATCCGCTCGGTAACGCTGTGCACACGGCGCTCTCGTTCGATCTCGTCGGCGAAGATGTGCTCATCACCGGTGCCGGGCCGATCGGTTGCATGGCCGTGCCGATTTGCAGACAAGCCGGCGCGCGTCATGTCGTCATTACCGATGTTAATCCGTACCGTCTCGAACTCGCGTGCAAAATGGCTCCGAATGTTTTTGGCGTTGATGTGCGCACCGAAAAACTCGCCGACGCGATGGAAAAGCTCGGAATGAAAGAAGGTTTTGACGTCGCGCTGGAAATGTCCGGCAATCCGAAAGCGTTCGCCGACATTTTGCCGAACATGTTTCACGGCGGCAAGATCGCGTTGTTAGGAATCATGCCCGGCAGCGCCGCGATTGACTGGAACCTGGTCGTCTTCAACCAGCTCACAATTAAAGGAATTTACGGACGCGAGATGTACGAAACGTGGTACAAAATGACCGCACTCATTCAGTCCGGCCTCGATATCTCACCGGTCATCACCCATCGCTTCCCGTACACGCAATTCAAAGAAGCGATCGAGCTAATGAAATCCGGCAACTCGGGAAAGATCGTGCTCGATTGGAGGACGGTCTGAACGGAACAGCGGATTACGCGGAAGGCGCGGATCTCCTCGATGACTTTCTTGCAAAATTTACTGCCGCCAAGGGGACACTTTCATCTTCGCTTCAAGCGAAAAGAGCAGTAGCTTGGCATGACTTCGCGGCAAGAGCAGCATTGGCTCAGAACTTATGCGGCTCTGGCGATCCGTCAGTAAATCCACGAAAAGTATGGGTCGTAACAGGTGATTGCACATCCACAGTTCCGCGCCCTGTCGTTCGTCGATCACATGAGTTTTGCCATCGGCGGTTTCGCTGAAACTATTGGTTTGGGGTTCATCAGAAAATAGATCCCAACGAACACAGCCAGGAGTGTGAACGAGAACTGGACCGTCATATATCTGGGGTTGTCCAGCGAATGAATGATCGCAGTCTCAAGACACGTGCCGAAGTTGTAGGAATAAATGAGCAGAGTCGCAGGCCATAGCATCCCAAACGCGAACCTGAGCTTCTCCGAGCAGAGTAGCAGTCCGCTCGCGAGCAAAATGGCGCAGAAGACTGGAAGGTAGACTTGCTGCAGCATTTTATTGCATCGCCGGATGCGCTGGGGCTGCGAAACGGCCCAATGCGCGGAAGCTGCCGAAGCGCAAGCAGCCTCATATTTCTTACTTGGCGGAAATCGCAAAAACGTGGAGCGGAATGCCGGGTTTTGCAACATTTCGACAGTGCTGCGATAGGGCTCCGTCAAAGCGATCTCGTGGCCGGTTGCGAAAGCAGGATTCCGCGCGGAATAAAACAGTCGCATCTGCCGCCACACTTTTGCGAGGGCTCGCGCAGGGTGTTTCATGAGAGCTCGCTCGGCATAATACCAGTAGAAGCGAAACCGCTTCGCATCTTCGCCCTGGAAGAATTTCTCCCGCCACTGCCGGATTTCTTTCGAGGTATACATAAGGTAATCGGGGTCAAAGCCCAATGATCGATAGTTTGGATTGAGTTCCCATGAACGGCGCATTTCCTCGCGCAATTCAGACTTTATCCGGTCGAGCCATTCGCAGCCGCGTTGCCCGCAATCACCGCAAGCGATGTCCTCGTCCATCTGGTCCGCGATCAGATTGGCATGAACGTAAAACAGCGTTTCCGGCAGAAAACTCGTCGCCATCGAATCCGATTTCGCGAGGTAATGCTCCGGCAAGAGGAGTAGAAGCGCGGAGATCGCGACAGCAGCCAGGAATATGACCCGCTCGATCCATGTCGCCTTTCTGTGAAACAGCGACAGGAGAACCGGGAGTGTGGCCAACAGCGCAGGCCGAAACTCGGTTTGAGCGATAGCAGGAAGAACGAAACGAAAACCACCGCAGCGCCGAGCCATGCGCTATGCCACTGTTTTCCACGAAGGTAGCGCTGCTCGAAAAATTTCAGCGTGAGAAAAATGTCCAACACCGCGAAAAAAGGAGTGATCGCTTCCGGGCGAAGCTCGTGCTCTGCCACGATTGGCTGGCTGGAGAGAAGATAAATTGCCAGTAGCAACACGCCGGCAATCTTATTGGTGTATCGGTGAATGGCCCCGACTTCTAGGAATCGTAGGATCTGATGCCAGCAAGCCAGGAGTAGGCCGCCTGTCAGCAACCCTAATATATGCTGCACGATGGTAATCGCGGCGAAGCTGTTGAAACTCGCAAGAATGAGGAACAAGAATCCTGGATACGTGAAATTTCTTCCCCAAGTGTGCTGAAACGCACCACCGGTCAATTTCGACAGCGCGGGGTTTAAATAACCCCAGATGTCTGGGTCGGCCGGCGGCCAGACCGGGAGACGGAAACGTTGGAAGGCCGCCCAGCCAAGAATCACGGCGCACAACACGTAATAAACAATAGCCGCGGGCCGTGGTGCCCCGAACAGGCGGCCAGTGCGGTAAGTGCGGCGGCCGAGATCGCCTAACCTGTTCATCTGGTCTCTCGCTCCGAGCATTGTTGTTCAGTCCAGCTGCCCATCTGTGTCGCGTGCAAGCGGGCAGATGAAACGCCAGGTTCCGCGACAGCGCGAGCGGGCCACGTAAAGGCAGCCATTCCCTGTGAAAGAGCAAAACATTCGAATTAGCAAGGACGAATACTGTGTCGGCTTTCCAAAAAGGATTTCTCGGCCAGTGTCCCCGAAAAGTCTCATCGAAGTTCGTCGTCCACGGGTGAAAAATTCAAAGTCCAGCTATGCCCGGATGGGGCCTCGTAAACCCGACAACGCAGTGCTGCCAGCTTTGCGGTGGTTGCGGCGCTCCGTAAACAGATTGCGGCTTCGCCGATTGTTTCCGCCACCGAGCAGGGGGACTGCTGGAATTACCTGCGACTACCGCAAAGCCGCTGCTTGTTTATGGCGCCCTTCGAGCTCGAGCACCATCCGTTTGATGTGCTTGTAGTTCTGGTGTGATTGCAGAAATTGCAAACTTTGTTGCGGATCGCCCCATTGCAGGATTTGAATGCTCTCCTCACGCGCGCCCCATGAATTCATCTCGCGCTGATTGGCCATATAGAGGTCGATCGTATTGCGACCGGAGAGCGCCCAGCCGTAATCTTCCACGCGATAAACCTGCCCGGTGGAAAGCAAACGGAAGACTGTGCCTGCGGGCCAGCGCGACCAATCCGCCGCTGCACTCCCGGGAACCAGCTGCGTTGGAGCTGACAATGTCACCCGTCCTCGCTTCGTCCTAACTGTTCTGGTTGTTCGTCTCTCTGACATCGAGAATGGTTGCAACTGCGGCGAATAGGAAACGCGCACTTCCGTCTCGACGGGCTCTTCGACTGGAATAGCGCGCGGAACTTCATACACGGGAATTGCACGCGGCACTGCTTCCGCTCGGCGAATGGGCGGGCCCGCCGCGTGCAATTCTCCGCCGAGCGCGTTGTGATTGCTATATTCGCGATGGTCCGATTCCGTGTGGGTGTACGCTGTTGTGCGCACATTTTGAAAATCGGTTTTCGCCAGCGGCCGCTCGTATGGCGGCAGTGCGCGCTGCGTTGTCCCGCAGGCAGCGAGGAAAAGTGCCCCGATCACGGCAGGCCCAATCAGTAATGTTTGTGAGCTACGCAAGGGAGATCGGGCGAGTTATTAACAGTTATTCACAGGCCCTTGCAAGACTATTTTCACCGCGAATTACGCGGATTTCGCGGATGGACATCACAATCTCTTTTGATCCATTCAAATCCGCGCCCACCACGCCGTAGGTTGCCGCGCGACCCCAGGCGGGTAATCTGCGATCAACCTATGCTCGTCGAATTCGAAAAACAGCTTTCCACCACGCTGGAGGAAATTAAATCGCAGGGTCTCTATAAAACGGAGCGAATCATCACCACGCCGCAAGATGCGCACATCGCCGTCGCGGATGGCAAACGCGTGCTCAACATGTGCGCAAACAATTATTTGGGCCTCGCCGATCATCCGGCGCTTATCGCGGCGGCGAAGGAGGCGCTCGACTCGCATGGCTTCGGCATGGCGAGCGTCCGTTTCATCTGTGGCACCCAGGACATTCACAAAAAACTTGAAGCCGCGTTAACAAAATTCCTTGGAACTGAAGAGACGATCCTTTACCCGTCATGCTTCGACGCGAACGGCGGACTTTTCGAGACGCTCCTCACCGACAAGGACGCGGTGATCAGCGACGAACTCAATCACGCCAGTATCATCGACGGCATCCGGCTCTGCAAAGCGCAACGCTTTCGTTACAAACACAACGACATGGCCGATCTGGAAGCGCAATTGCGCGCCGCGAAGGATGCGCGCTTTCGGTTGATCGCCACCGATGGCTGTTTCTCCATGGATGGCACCATCGCGAATCTGACTGCGATCTGCGGTTTGGCGGAGAAATACGACGCGCTCACCATGATCGACGACGCGCATGCGACCGGATTTCTTGGCAAGACCGGGCGCGGCACGCACGAATATCGCGGCGTGATCGGCAAGATCGACATCATCACCGGCACGCTCGGCAAAGCGCTCGGTGGCGCAAGCGGCGGATTCACCAGTGGCCGCAAGGAGATTGTCGATCTTTTGCGGCAACGCTCACGGCCGTATTTATTTTCGAACAGTGTCGCGCCGCACATCGTCGCCGCGACCCTGAAAGCGCTCGACATTCTCAGCGCTTCAACCGAATTGCGGGACAAGCTCGAAGCGAACACAAAATATTTTCGAGAAACGCTGACCGAGCGCGGCCTGACGATTAAGCCCGGTGTGCATCCAATTGTTCCGATCATGATCGGCGACGCCGCGAAATCGCAGAAGTTCGCCGCGGGCATGCTCGAGAAAGGCGTTTACGTCATTGGCTTCTTTTATCCGGTCGTGCCGCATGGCACCGCGCGTGTCCGCACGCAAGTCTCCGCCGCGCATTCCCGCGAAGATTTGGAATTCGCCGTCAACGCGTTTGCTGAAACCAACCACGAGTTAAAAAGCCTGTAGAGGCGGCTGTCCTCAGCCACAGGAGAGCGTATGCTTTACATGGTGATTGAGCGATTCAAGGATGCGCCGGCGATTTACCAGCGTCTTCGCGAGAAAGGGCGGATGATGCCCGAAGGGCTCGGTTACGTTTCCAGTTGGATCGATTTAGATTTCAAAGTCTGCTGGCAGCTTATGCAAACAGAAGATTTCGCGTTATTCGACCTCTGGATTGCCAACTGGAATGACCTGATTGATTTCGAAATCGTCCCTGTGCGCACTTCGACCGAGGCGGTTGAGCTAATGAATGCAAAACTCTAGGGGACGTTGTCAGCGTCCCGTGGTAAGCCAACGGCTTCCCCTGCAGATTACTTCTCTGAATAAAGTGGCGCTCGGCAGCGTGCGGAGCAGATTATAGTGTGCACAAGATTGCTACCACCATTGTGGACTGGAATGCCATCCGCGAGGATTTCCCGATTCTTCGTGAGCAGGCGCATGGCCATCCTCTGATTTATTTTGATAGCGCGGCAACGTCGCAGAAGCCTCGCGCCGTGATCGACACGCTCCGGCGTTATTACGAGCGCGAGAACGCCAACGTGCATCGTGGCCTACACACGCTGAGCTCTCGCGCGACGGAAGCTTACGAAAAATCGCGCCAGCGTGTCGCGGAATACATCGGCGCGGCAAGCGCTGACGAAATTATCTTCACGCGCGGAACCACGGAAAGCATCAATCTTGTAGCCCAGGCATGGGGCGGAAAATTTATTCGTGACGGAGATGTGATCCTCCTGACGGTGATGGAACATCACAGCAACCTGGTGCCGTGGCAGTTGTTAGCTGAGCGAACGGGCGCGCGGTTGCGGTTTGTGCCTGTGCTTGATGATGGCACTCTCGACCTCGAACAACTCCCTTCGTTGCTTACGAGTGAAGTGAAGCTTTTTGCTTTTACCCACATTTCAAACTCGCTCGGTACAATCAATCCAGTCGCCGAACTCTGTGTGAAGGCGCACGCAATCGGCGCGCTGACACTCGTTGACGCCGCGCAAAGCGTCGGACACCTGCCAATCAATGTGCGCGAGTTGGGTTGCGATTTTCTGGCTTTCTCCGGCCACAAAATGTGTGGCCCGACCGGCATCGGCGCACTTTATGGACGGGCCGAAATTCTCGATTCGATGCCGCCATGGCACGGCGGCGGCGAAATGATTGTCAGCGTCACCCTTGAAAAGAGCGCGTTTAAGAAAGCGCCCCACCGATTTGAGGCCGGCACACCAAATATTGCGGGCGCGATCGGCCTCGCGGCAGCGATTGATTACATCGAGCGTATCGGACGCCCGGCAATTTTCGAACACGACTCGCAACTTGCGCACTACGCGGCCGAGCGCCTCGCGGAATTACCCGGAATGCATATTCTTGGGCCAAGGGAGCAGCGCGGCGCGCTGGTTGGTTTTGTAATGGATGCGGCGCACCCGCACGATCTCACCACTTTCGCAGACCAGTATGGGCTGGCGTTGCGTGGCGGACACCATTGCAATCAACCTCTGATGCGGCGATTTGGCGTGTCGGGGACGACTCGCGCGAGCTTTTACTTCTACAACACGACAGAGGAAATCGATCGAATGATTGAAATCCTCCGCGACGCCGTGCGTTTCTTTTCATGATCCCGGAAATCGAAGAGCTTTACCAGGAAGTGATCCTCGATCATTCGCGTCGGCCGCGAAACTTCGGAGAGCTTGCCGACGCGGCCGTCCGGGTGCACGGCGATAATCCAGCGTGCGGCGATGAGATTCATCTCGGCGTAAAGTTCGACGCCAGCGGCGGCTTGGAGGATATCAAGTTCACCGGGCATGGTTGCGCGATCAGCCAGGCATCGGCGTCATTGATGACGATGAAGTTGAAGGGGAAAAGCCGGGCGGAAGTGACGGAAATGCTCCGCGCGTTTCACGATCTTGTGACAGATGAAATCAGCGAAGCGCCTAAAACATTGGGCGATCTTCGCGTGATGAAAGGGGTGCGAAAATTTCCGCAGCGAGTCAAGTGCGCGATGCTCCCCTGGCGAGCAGTTGAGCAGGCCCTGGAGCAGGGTGCTGGTGAGGCGAGCGTTTCAACCGAACCGGCATAGCGGCGCCGCAGTTTCAGGGAACGCTAGTGTCCGGTGGGTTCGCACGGCAAGGCCAATGGAGGCACCGGATTATTCTCTAACGCGGGTCGGTCACACGCCCGAGGAAAAGACAAACACCACTCGGGACATGCTGAATGGCGTAGAGAAATGGGCGATCAACGTTGACTACGATTGGCGGTGGCGTCGGTTGTGGCCGCATGGCGGTCGCCATCATCATTGTAACAGCCGTCGCCGCAGCCGCCTCGGTTCCCTTTTCATCCACCGCAATGAAAGTCTTGTGAAAAACATCGGAGATGTAGAGGTAATCGTTCGGTTTGCGCGGCGCAATGCGATCGAAATTGGCGCTGCCTCGCGGCTGATCGAATGCGGAATTCATCCCCAGCGCTTTTAGAGCGGCAGCGAGCGCTATCGTCGGCGGTTCGAATTTGAATTTCGGCATGGAAAGATCGACATCACGTCGTTCGAGCTTCGGACATTGCGCCAGCATCTCGGCGCTAAGTCCCTTTTCGAGCGCCTGCAGTCCGTTCACCTCATCGGGCAGCAACGCGAGAAACTGGAGCTCGCCGCCGCTGTACGGCAGCGCGACAGCGGTGAATCCATCGCGCTTCGCGTAACCGAATTGACTGAGACGCTGCATCATCGCTACGTCGACAGTCGCACCGCCGTGGACATGAAACGGTTTCGGTTTTGTGTGAGCCTCCGAAAATTCCGAAGCCCAGGGTGCTTTGAGATAGAGCGCATTCGCCAGCACGAGCCGCGTCATTTCATTCACTCCGTTGGCTGGAATCAAATCGCGAATTCGATCGCGTGTTTGATCTGCCACCCACTTGTTGATGTGCTGCCGTGCCGCATCAGCATTCTTGGTGAAATCGAGCGCTTCGAAGGGCGCGCCGTAGAACTTTTTAACCAGGTCCAGGAATGAACTCCGAAAATCGTAACCGCTTTGTGCAAATAAACGATTTGCGATCGCCAGTGTGATCGGTTCGCTCGGTCCACCGCGCTTTTTGGATTCCGCGGCAATCTCCGCCGTTTTCCTGGTCATTTCCTCGAGCGAGCGCTGAAGAGAAGAAAATGATGCATTGGCAGCGTCGCCATCCTTTGGAAGATGCAGTACGCGCGACATCTGATCGCGCGTCTCTCCATCCGCGCCGGCAAAGGTCATCGCCAACGCCGTTTCGATCGAGTAAGGCGAGACGCATAGATTGTGATCGCCGGTTGCCAGTTGCCGGTGGAGATCGACAGCGAATTCACTGGTAGCGCTGGCCGCCAAACCGACGTCATCTGCGCCATATGCCGTTCCCACGATTAACGCGCCGAATATATGCAGGACCAAAAATGATTTCATTCGAATTGGAAAATTCTAGACCGTCGAGACGCCGGATCGTCTCTGTGCGTTGGCGTCACGCATGCAGCGCGATGCTAGCGCCCACCCACGTTGTGTCGACATTGAAATCGACGCCCATCATTTTGCCCTGGCTCATCCGGACTAGATTGTTCACCAGCGTTGGGTTGTGATCTCCTTCTGGCCAGACAAACATCATCCGAATCTCAGCTTTTGATTTCTGACCATCGATTGTCGGCACAAAAGCCGCGTAATCGATTTTCTTCTGCAGGATCCATTCGTGCGGATTTTCCAGTGCGCCAATTTTCTCCTGCGTCGGTTCCATGTCCACACCGTGGCCGGCGAACGAGTAGAGCGGTTTCAAAACGTAATTGTCGATCTTTTCGCCGGCGGGCCTGCCCGCCGTAGCCTTGGCGAAGGCGGGAAATTGATCAGCGAAGAATGCGGGCGGTGTGTGTTCGGTCTTCAGAAACGGCAGCGAATGTTTGCTGATTCGGAAGTACCAATTCGGATGGCCAGCCCATTTCACATCGAGATCATCCTGAAACCGAAATGCCAGATTCAGATCGGGCCGGCGAACCAGTTCGTCGAAGATCACTCGATTATAAATCCTCTCGATCCGCACTTCGCGTGTGTCGCGGTCGTAAAATAAGCGCCGGCCACGCCGTTTTATTTTTGTCACGCAAACGGGCCGGACGCCAAGCAGCGTTTCCGTGGCAGCGAAATCGACGCGTGTTTTTTGTTTTTCCGGTTCAATCTCCAGCAGAACCACATTTTCCGGATTGGATTCGGCAATGATCGTTCTGCGCAACAGCGCGACATACGCCTCGTCCTTTATCCCGCCAAATGACGAGGTCCAGTTCCGCGGAATCGAGGGATACGCCTTGCGCATGCAATGCAACAGCAACAATTGAAACCCGAACAGGCTCGGGAAGGCTTGCAGCTCGATTAAGCGCGGCACGAGCCGGTCGCCTGACGCGCAAATCCCAAAATCGACCACCAGGAAATTCGGATGCGCCGATTCATTCGGCACCTCCAATCCTTTCGGAATCGCCGACGCGGCATGCCGCACGAATTCTGGCGTGCGTATAAGATCGACAATCTCATTCGCGGCTCGAACAACTTCATCGGTGAATTCATTCGTCAAGAAAATCGGCGTCTCCGAAATCCGAAAATCGGCTGGCCATTTCTCAGTTTGATTTACGCAGCGCACCAACGCCGCGTATTTCTCCGGCGTGAAGTCGGCGTTGAATATTGAACGAAGCTGTGGATCCACCGTGCCAGATCCGACTACCGGCTACTCGCCGTTGGGCTGCTCGACAACGCTATTGATGTGGACTGGGCCGAGAAGCACAGCGGGCCCTGCATCTAAGAAAATCACAACGCGATTATCACGCGGCGAGATATGCGCATGGTCGCGACTGGGCACCGGATATTCGTGGCCATCTGACGTGCGGATGACGAAGGGAACAAACGGCACCCGCTCAAGTCTGTTACGCACGTCAGTCATCCTGTGCTGAATTATACCAAAAACTTTCCGCCGCGCATCACTTGTTCGCCGTCGAACCAGATGTCGAAGTCGCGTCCGACGCAATCGATGTGCGTTTTGGAAATCCAGTTCGCGCCGGTGTGTTCGGCGTAGGGATGACCAAACGCGATGTGAACGCCAGGAATTTTTTCGTCCTGTAGAATGTGCCCGATGACGTGCGTACAGGCTGTGTTGGTGCCGATGGCGAATTCGCCCACGCGGTTGCTATTTTCGTCCGTGGTCGTGTAAGCGCGAAATTCGTCGCGCAAATCCTTGTTCTCGGACTGTAACGATCGGATGCGATTATTTTCGATCTCGATCGTGAGCGGGTTCGATTGCAGATCTCCGTAGCGTTCGCAGAGATAATCGCCAACCACGCCATCGACGACAAATGTGCCGTTCGTGTTCATGGGCGCGGTGAAGATTTCGCCGCCGGGAAGGTTACCCCATTTGTCGCGCGTGATGATCCCGCTGGTCTTGAGCCACTTGAGTTTCGGCGAGAGTTCCGCTTCCAATTCAGTGCCGCGGGGCGTGCGGCAGGTGATGTGCTCGGCCTGTCGCGCGCGCTCGACCAGGCGCTGGCTGAGTTCATCCACTTTCACAAAATCTGCGCGCATTCCTTCCAGCATTATTTCGCGGTTGATATTCACCATGTGCCCGTGCCGGATGCGGTGGTTATTGACCACGCTGGTCATTTGCGTCCGAGCAGTAAGCTCCCCGGGCTGCGTCTGCGCGGCGAAGATCGACACCTGCGAGAGCGCCAGATCGTCCAGAATGAGTTCCGGCATGTACTTGAGTGGACGCCGCGCGTGATGTTCCAGCACAAACAAACTGTAATCCGAACCGACGCGTTCAACTTGCTTTTGGAGCGCTGCTGCAATTTCGCGCGTTGCAGTGTCTGTGATGATTGTGATCCGCTCCTGCGGCTTCAATCGAAGACAAACATCAATCGCATTGCGTGCGCCGGGGAGCAGTTCCGGATCAATCGGATGGAGATAAGCGCGGTCGGGCATACGAAAGTGTTCAGAATTACGCGAAAATCATGGCCAGGCAAACTGGGGTGTAAACTAAGCGGCGCAACAGCGCAGCCGAAGAATCTCTAATCCCAGCGCGGGATGCAGCCACTCGCGGGCTTGTCTTCGAAGAAGGTATGCGCGATCAAAGGCGCTCCTCGGGAATTAATGAACGCGTTGATCTACGATCGCATTTGTCAGCGACTGCTCCGCCTTTTTTCCGCGATTGCGGCTGGCTTTTTCGCGCTGTGCATCAGCGTTGCGGATGCCGAGCAAGAACAGCGCACCGCCGCGCTGCAAGTGGCGAGCGGCGATCTGGCAGCCGCGAACGCCCTGACGAAGCAAATCGCCGCCCTTTCGCCGCGCGTCCGAACGGAAGAAGCAGCACGGCTGGCAGAGTGCGCTTATGTCACGGTCAGCCAACTGAGACGGCAATACCGCATGTTCGGCACGCCGATTTTTAATAATTTCCTTGTCTATCACGGCATCAGGAAACGCGGCTACTGTTTCCAATGGGCGGAGGACCTGCTCGTCGCGCTCGATGCACTGAAACTCAACAGTCTCGAACTCCACTGGGGAGAATCAAACGTCGGGAATTGGCGCGAGAACAACTGCATAGTTGTCACTGCCAGGGGGCAGCCATTCAATCGGGGGATCGTCCTGGATTGCTGGCGGCATTTTGGGCATCTGCGTTGGACCGCAGTAACCTCCGATGAAGATCCATACGTCGAAAACCAGGCGTACGCCCAGTTCGTCCGCGCCAGATCAGCAGCGGCCACAAATCGCCATGTCGCGTTCCAGACAACGATTAAAGCCAATAGAAAAAGCGACAATTAGTCGGCTGCCACTTGTGCCTCGCGGATCCGTGGCTGAACTTCCTCTGGTTCATCCGCATGCGCACATTTCCCAGACTCGCTCTTGCAACCTGCTGTTGTTTTTCCGTGCTCGGGGCAGGCGTTGACGCCGAGATTAAACCCGCCGATCCGAAGACTCCTCTGTTTCGAATTTTCGCTTCGATTCCAATGAAACCGGCAGGTCGCGATGCTGCCACCGGGGTCACGCTCGACGATAAGCATCCGTTGCTGGTGGTTCGTTCAGTCAGCGATTTGCGGTTGGCTCGCGACGGTAAGGGAGTTCTTATCACATTGATGCCTGTGGACGCCCAGAAATTCGCAGCGGTAACCCGCAAGTACAATCAAGGCTTATTGCTTTTGGAAACTGAGAATCGTGTTTTAGCGGCGATGTCCGTTGCGGCTCCAGTTACAGATGGCATCATCGTCTTTAAGTACCCTGACGAAGCTGCCGTTGCAGAATATTTGCGGCGGCGATTTCGCGTCGGCGAGTTTAAATAAGTCTTTTTTTCCAGAGAACGTGGCAGAGATGTCTTCAGTCTCTGCCAACTCGACGTGGCAAAGAATTTAACCGGTGATCGCGGCATCCGGCGACACGTTCAGACATTCGTACGTTTCTGCGACGATATGGTCGACGACAGTTTTCATGTCCTGCGTCCGTTCCCAGACACCAAGTTGCCGATCCGCGCCAGTGCCTTCGCGCATGATCCGCTCAATGTGTGCCATCTCATGCTGGGTGCCGAGCTCATTCACTTCAGTCGAGACAAACTCGAGCAATTCGTTTAACAAACTGCGGGTCTCCACTTCCGTTTCCTTGCCGAAATCGATCAGCTTGCCGTCGATACCGTAGCGCGAAGCGCGCCAGCGATTTTCATCCAGTAACCGGCGGCGATAAACGCGGAAAGTAATGTTTTGCCGCAGCAGTTTGTGCAGCTTGGCGATCACCGCCTGAATCAAAGCCGCAATCGCGAGCGTGTCGTCCACGCGCGATTGCGCGTCGCACACGCGCATTTCCAGCGTGTCAAAGAATGGATGCAGCCGGATGTCCCACCAGATTTTTTTCGCGTTATCAACGCAGCCGGTCTTTACTAGCAGCTTGCAGTAATCTTCGTACTCCGAAAGGCTCTCGAACGCGTCTGGAATGCCGGTGCGGGGAAAACGCTCGAACACTTTCAGTCGATAACCCTTCAAGCCCGTGTCCTGGCCGACCCAGAACGGCGAGTTCACCGAGAGCGCGTAAATGTGGGGCAGAAAATAGCGTGCCTGGTTCATCACGTGGATGGCGACCTCGCGATCTGGGATACCGACATGAACGTGCAATCCGAAAATAAGGTTCGCGCGCGCCAGCTGCTGCATGTCCTTGACGATTTCGTGATAGCGCTCGCCTTGAGTAATGAGTTGATCGCGCCAGTGCGAAAATGGATGCGTGCCGACCGAGGCAATCTTTAACCCGCTGCGGGCGGCGAGTTCCGCGAGCCTGCTCCGCAGGTCGATCACGTGAGCGCGCGCATCGACAATCGACTGGCAAATTTCTGTGCCGAGCTCGACGACGGATTGGTGCATCTCTGGCTTGATCTGCTCTTTAAGGATAACTTTTCCATACTCGAGGATCTCTTGGATGTGCGAGCGAAGCTCGCGCGTCTCCGGGTCGACAATCGCGAATTCCTCTTCGATACCGAGAGTAAAGGTGTGGTCCTTGGCGCTCATCGTGGGCGGCAAATGTCCCCCAAAAACAACCTGCTGTCATCCCGAGTGGCTGCGAGGGAATATGGGAGGGCCTCAACTCCGCGATGGTCGGGACGCTAAGGTCGCTCCCACATTTGCCAGGCGATCTTATGCTAGGTCGCCTAACGAACGCCGCGTCGTGGCCGCCTGAACGAACTTGCCCCAGCTCAAGTTGTCGCGACCGGGCTGGTGCTCGCGCGCCTTGCGAATCGCCATCTCGGAAACGGCTTCAACCACCCACTCGAAGTTTGCCTTACCAACTGAAGCTGCTTCAGCGTCAGGAGCGGGATTACAAAAATCGATCGCCACCGGCACGCCGTCGCGGATCGCGAACTCGACTGTGTTCAAGTCGTAACCGAGAAATTGATTTAACGTGAGGACGCCTTGCTCAACCTTTTGCAAAATCTCCGGCGGCGCATGCCACTCAGTTTGATAACGCAGATGATACGGCTGCCGCGGTTCGTACGGCATGATGCGTACGTGCCGTTGATCGATCGAGTAGCAGCGGAAGTACATGTCGAACTTCACTTCCTCCTGCAACATCATCACGAGCTGGCCTGTCTCGTTGTAGGCGCGGAAAAATTCTTCCGGGTTATGCAACCGATAAACGTTTTTCCAGCCACCGCCCGAAAACGGTTTGAAAAACGCCGGCCAACCGACGTAATTGAAGATTCCTTCCCAATCGAGCGGATAACCGAGATTCCGAAACGATTTGTCGTTCGTGTCCGGCGGCGGCTGACTGGACGGCAACAAAACTGTCCGTGGAACTGCGACACCAATCTTAGTCGCAAGCGCATTATTGAAAAATTTGTCGTCGGCGCTCCACCAGAACGGATTATTCACGACGGCGCAGCCCGTGAGCGCTTCGTTTTTGAGCCAGGCGCGATAAAACGGGACGTCCTGCGAGATACGGTCGATCACCACATCGTAGCCGCAAGGCTCGCCCTGAATCACCTTGTCGATCTTGACGAATTCCGCGACGATGTCTTTGCCGCCGGTTTTTTGATTCACCCGCTCGACAAACGCCGGCGGGAAACTGTGTTCCTGACCAAAAAGAATTCCGATTTTTTTCATGGCAAATTGAACCGCGGATTACGCGGATTTACACGGATAAACAAGCTCCTTTGTCATTTCGAGCGAAGCCGGAGGCGAAGTCGAGAAATCTCTTACTGCTACGTGTCTTGCAAAACATCGGCGCCTAAGTCGATCCAGTTTGGATTCAGTCGATTGATGAGCGCGATTTTCTTGGCGCGCGACCATTTCTTCAGTTGCGATTCACCTGCAATCGCGTCACGAATATCACGATACTGCTCATAATAGATTAGCTTTTTGCATTGATAGCGAGCAGGGAAATTCGCGCCCATGCCTTCTCGGTGTTTCCATGTTCGCCGCGAAAGGCTGTTCGTGACGCCGATATACAAAACCGCATCGTTGCGGTTCGTGACGATGTAGACCCAAAAAATCGTAGTCTCGAGGCATCGCTCAGATTAAACACTAAGAGATGTCTCGACTCCGCTCGACATGACAAAGGATCATCACAGCTTCGACAAATAGTATGGCAACATGTCGCGCCAGTAGCTCCATTCGTGGCCGCGCCATTTTCCGTCATCGAGCCAATGCCTGATGCCTTTTGAATTCAAAATTT
>Ga0207684_10000739_pt1 | contig 38307 bp, 36 predicted proteins | sample KBSK5501metaG_FD_184342 | JGI IMG/M metagenome (GOLD analysis project Ga0207684, IMG submission 184342) | Corn, switchgrass and miscanthus rhizosphere microbial communities from Kellogg Biological Station, Michigan, USA - KBS K5-50-1 metaG... | ecosystem: Host-associated > Plants > Roots >... | reverse complement strand
GGCTGGCTTGGGCGGGATCCGCGACTACGTCGGCTCCGAGCCGGGCGGCCGCCTCACGGCGGTGCGGCAGCGGGTCGAAAGCGGCGACCGATCCGGCTCCCGCCGCCCGCAGCACCTGCACGAGCAGTAGGCCGATCGGGCCGCAGCCAACGACCGCGACCGACGCCCCCAGCCGTACGTGGCCCAGGTCAAGCGCATGGATGGCCACGCCGAGAGGTTCGAGCAACGAGCCGTCAGCATCGGTCAGCGCGTCCGGCATCGGGTGAAGCAACTCCGAGGGCCAGGCCATGAAATCTCGCATGGCCCCGTCCTGACCGGCGTGCCCGGCGAACAGGGTATGGGTGCAAAGGTTGCGGTGGCCGTCGCGACACGGCCGGCAGGCACCGCAAGGGACGGCGGGATCGATCGCCACGCGCTCACCGTTCCGCGGACCCTCCATGATCACCCCCGCCGCCTCGTGCCCGAGGACCAAGGGTTCCCCGAGCGCCGAATCCCCGATGCCGCCCTCGCCCCACCAGTGCAGGTCGGAGCCGCAGATGCCCACCGCGGTCACCTGGACCAGGCTCATGCCAGGCTCCGGCGCGGGAACTGGCACCTCATTAAGACGGATATCACCCACGGCGTGCAGCCGAGCCACCCTCATGCGTTCCCCCTTACCACCGGCGGCTGCGCCGCCGTCATTCCGCGCCGGTCAGCGCGCCCCCGGACCCGCCTCCGTTGCTGCCCCCGGCTCGGTCAGCCGCTCCGGTACCACCACCTGATCGTAGAGTTCCTCGCTCACCCCCGACCTCAGGGCGGCCTCCTTGAGCGTCAGGTTCTCCGCCACGGCGAGGTGCGCGATCTCGGAGGCTTTGTCGTAGCCGATCACCGGGCTCAGCGCGGTGACCAACATCACGGAGCGTTCTATGTTTTCCTGCAGCCGGGGCCTGTTCAGGGTCACCCCCTCGACGAGGAACTCGCGGAAGCACTCACAGCTGTCGGCGAGGATCCTGGCCGAGTGCAAGAAGTTGCTGATGGCCACCGGGCGGAACGCGTTGAGCTGGAAATTGCCCTCCGCACCAGCCATCGCGACCACCGTGTCGTTCCCCATCGCCTGGAGGCATACCATCAGCATCGCCTCGGCTTGGGTGGGGTTGACCTTGCCGGGCATGATCGAGGATCCCGGCTCGTTGGCGGGCAGGATCAGCTCCCCGAGGCCGGCCCGCGGCCCGGAGCCCAGCCAGCGCATGTCATTGGCGAACTTGAACAGCGCCACGCTGAGGTTACGCAGCGTCCCGGAAGCGCGGACCATGGCGTCGAGCGAGGCCTGGGCGGCGAACTTGTTGGGCGCGCTGACGAAATCCAGGCCGGTGAGCGCGGAGATCTCCGCACTCACCGCTTCACCGAACCCGGGCGGGGCATTCAGGCCGGTGCCGACCGCCGTGCCGCCGATGGCCAGCCGTCGCAGCCCGGGCAGGGCCGCCGTGATGTTCTCTTGTGCGTCGTCGAGCTGGCTGACGTAGGCCGACCATTCCTGGCCGACGGTGATCGGCGTCGCATCCTGGAGATGGGTGCGCCCGATCTTGACGATGTGGGCCCAGTCCTCACTCTTGCGCGCCGCGGCGTCCCGGAGCCGTCGCACGCTCGGCCGCAGGTGCCCGGTGATGGCCTGGACGGCCGCGATGTGCATCACTGTGGGGAAGGTGTCGTTGGACGATTGCCCGGAGTTCACGTCATCGTTGGGGTGAACGGGGTGCTTGCTCCCCAGCTGGCCGCCGGCCAGCTGGATCGCCCGGTTGGCGATCACCTCATTGACATTCATGTTGGATTGGGTGCCCGATCCGGTCTGCCACACGTGCAAAGGGAACTCGGCATCCAGCGCGCCGGAGATCACCTCGTCGGCGACCTGGCTGATCAGGTCGGCTTTCCAATGCGGCAGCCGGCCGGCCCGGGCGTTCACGATCGCGCAGGCCTTCTTCAGGTACCCGTAAGCCCGGTAGACCGCCGTCGGCATCACGTCGTCGCCGATGCTGAAGTGGATAAGTGACCGTTGTGTCTGGGCACCCCAGTAGTGGTTCGCGGGAACCTCGACCGGGCCAAGCGAATCGGATTCCGTCCTGGTGCCAGCGGCGTCGAGCCCGATGGGGAGCCGCAGCACATGTGGAGCCTCAGTGTCACTCCCGGAATCCACCACAGCCCCTCTCGCCAACCCGCGAATGTGCGGTGTGACCAGCCTACGGACCTTTCCCGGGGCGCATGCCGCTGGAGGCCGTCAGGACCCGGGGGGGAGCTCCCGCGGGGGAATGACGAGCTGGAGGGTGCGCGGCCCGGCGATGGGCAGCGCCGTGCGGCCGCTCTGGGGAGCTTCGCTCGGTGGCACCGCGCTGAGCCTGAGGGCCAGGGCGGGGCACATCGCGACCGCTTGCTGTGCCTCCTTCTCGAGCCAGAATGGCACCGGCATGTCCAGGAACACCGGGTAGCCCTGGTTGTCGAGCTGGACCAGTTCCGGCACCACGCTCCGGCAGAGCCCGTGTCCCTGGCACCGTGTCCAGTCCACCTGCAGGCGTGCCTCGTCATCTTCGGGCGCGAGCGGCAGGATCCCACGGACCGGCTGCCCGCATGAGCCGCGGAACAGGTGCGCCGCCAGGTCGTCGGTGAAGACGTCGAGAGCCGAGAGGACGAACCTGGACACGCCGTCCGGGTGCGCGCAGGCTCCGCGGCCGCGGACCACCGAGGCGGCACGGCGCGCAGCGTCCAGCGCGTCCATTCCTCCCGAGCCGTCCGCGAGCGCGCTCATCGAGCGCGCGATACCCGGCAGGCCGAGCTTGCACGGACCGCACTGGCCGGACGATTCCTTGGCCAGGTAGCGCACGATCCGGGCCACTTCACCCAGCGGGCAGGTACCCGCGCCAAGCGGGAGCACGACGCCGGCGCCGAGCGCGCCGCCAGCGGCATCCAGGCCCGCCCGGGAGATCGGCACCTCGTCAGCGATCTCCGCCGGGAGCCACATCCCGTGGTAACCGCCGACCAGGACGCCGTCATGCGCTGTGGCCTCGCAGATGTCCAGGACGTTGCCGAGCGGCACGCCTGTCGGGACTTCCACCACCGCCGGGCGGCCAGCCGACCCGCCGACCGTCAGCAGCACAGTGCCGGGTTCCTCGGCCGTCCCATCCGAGGCATAACCCTCCGTGCCGAGCATGGCGAGCACCGCAAGCTGAGCGAACGTCTCCGCATTCGACAGGTACGTGGGTAGCTGGTCCACGCCCATGTCGCTGGCCCGCCGCTTACGGCCCGGCGGCAGCGCGACCTTGCCATTGACGGCGTTGACCAGGGCGCCGCCCTCACCCGATACAAACCTGTCGGGCACCTCGACTACCCGGAGGATCTTCCGCAGGTCTGGCTCCGCCTTGGCCGCGGCAACGATCGACTTGGCCACCCGGCCGCCCCCGGTCACCCCGATGACGATCTCCCTGGCACTCAGCGCCCGGGCCGTGAGCAGGGCACCCCCGAGGACCAGGTAGGGCGATCTGAGCAGCAGCATCTTGTCCTTGGCGCTGCCCGGCTCCCCCTCGGTGCCGTTGACCAAGATCACCGGCCTGAGCTTGCGCGATGCGGCCGTCTGCATGACCGCCCGCATCTTGCGGCCGACCGGGAACGCCGCACCTCCGCGACCGCGCAGATCGACGCTCTCGGCCATCTCGACCAGTTGCCGGGCGGTCATCCGGCGCATCGGGCCGAAGATCTCCTGGTGCGTGGCCAGATCGATGCTGGTGTACCGGTCAAGGCCCGCGGTAAGGCGGGCACGGCCTATCCGCATGGCCTCCGGGACGGGGAGGTCATTCACGAACGAGTCCCATAGCGGGAGTACGGCACGACCGGCAGCGGTCCGGTGTCTTCGTAATCGGCGGAGTCGTTCTCGAACGCCGGTGCTTCGTCCTGGTGGAAGCGCGCACGTGGGTCGTCCTGGCGGATGTACTCACGCGGGTCGTCCTGGCGGTACTGCCCGCGCGGGTCGTCCTGATAGAAGTGCCCGCGCGGGTCGTCCTGGCGGTACTGCCCGCGCGGGTCGTCCTGATAGAAGTACTCACGCGGGTCGTCCTGGCGGTACTGCCCGCGCGGGTCGTCCTGGTGGAAGTGCCCGCGTGGGTCGTCGTAGGCGAAGTCCGCAGCCGGCTCATCGTGGCCGAACTGCACACGATCGACGACCTGGCCGCGGTCGGCGGGCAGGTCGGCCGTCACCTGGGCGCCGGTGCCGGCCGGCAGCGCTCGCTGCTGGGGCCGGCCGACCGGGACTGCGCCGGACGAGATGGCCAGGTGCGCGGTCCCGAAGCCGGCCTGACCCAGGGCAGCTGCCCCGGCGGCTGGCGGCCACGCCGAGGCCAGGCGCTCCGGGACCGGCTGGCCGGCTGTCTGCCCGGAGCGGTCTTTCGCGACGAACCTCACCAGCAGGGCGACGCCGACCGCGGCCACGAGGGCTCCGTAGCTCCAGTCCACGTAGGGCTGGCCGTGGCGGCCGGAGAGCAGGCCGTGCCAGATCCCCATCGGCCAGGCCACATAGGCCAGGGCGTGCAGCAGCCGCCACACCCACGGCGGGGAAGTCTCGGCGAACCTCCTGCGCAGGATCCCGGTCACCGCGATAAGCACCAGCAGGTCGGAGGCGACGGTGCCCAGGCCGAGGTAGAACGTGCGCTTGTGATCCAAGAAGGGCAGCACGGCGTCCACCGCATGTGAACGCCGGGCGAGTATCTCGGAGGCGATGTGAATGACAAGAAAGGAGACGGCGCCGAACGAAACCGCCCTGTGCACCGCCTGAGCCGTGACCCGGCTGGCAGGCGACATGATGATGCGGTCGGTTGCGACCAGGCCGATCCCGACCGCGGCGGTGAGCGAGATGAGCGTGAATACCCCTGCGTAGTACAGCAGAAAATGCCCAGCGGCCACGCCGATAACATGGCCAACTCTTGTCGAACCCACCGCCGCGACTACGATAGCCGCCACAATGAACAGCAGAAACGCAACAGGCATCCAGGACCTGGATCGCGCGACCCGTGCGTCCTGGTAGGTAGGACCCCTGCGCGGCCAAAAGCCACGTGAAGGCCCGGGTGACCGGCCGCCCTTCGCTGACACCATTCCCTCCCGGGGGGAAGCAATTCCACCGCTCACTTACCATTACCGTGAAATAGCTGCACGAGGGCAACATTGCCACTCCCGGGAGATCCCGCTTCTCCACCGGGCCGATACGAATGCTATCGCGCCCGATTCCGGTTACGCAACGAAACGATATAGAAAGTGGCGCGGACAGCCATCACCGCACGTCAGCGGGGGGTAACCGGCCTGACGGGGGCAGCGGGCCGGGCTAATGATCGCTTCGACTGGGATCGGCCGGCGTGACTGACTGAGCCACTGTGATGGCCGACGGAACGTAATCGACCGTCACCGGCAGGTGGTCCGAGGCCCGCCTGGTCAGCTCGGTGTCCGTGACATGGTGTGCCCGCAGCGCATCGAGCACGGGGCTGGTCACCCGGATCGCGTCGATGCGGCGCCGGACCCCGTGTACGCCATGCTCGTCATCCGGATGATGACCCGTGGTCGGCTGCCATGGCGAGCGCAGGACCGCGGCCGCGTCGTGCAGGCCCCCCGCCCACAGCACCTCTCCCGCGCTCCGGTCAACCCAGTGCCGCCGCTGGCCCCGGGGGTCGTAGTCCCACTCACACTGATACACCATGTCCCCGAACCACTCCGCGGCGGCATAAGGATCGCCCGGCTCGTACAGCAGCCATTCCCTGGTGCTCTCATCCTGCACCCGGTCCGCGCTCTCACCATTCCAGTCCGCCCCGACCAGGGTCGGCGGACCGCCGGCTGGCCGAGCGAGAAAAGCAACGACCAATTCGTTCTGATCAAATCGCATTTTCCGGCCAAACGGCGGCGCGTGGTAAACGGCATGACGCACCGCGCGGCCTCCGAGGTCGAGCACTACCGAGGCCAGCGAGTGCCAGAAATCATGGTTGCGGTTGTTGAATGAGCCTGGCACCGGTTCGATGCCCGCCCGCCACAGCAGGCCGACGTGGTAACCATGCGACCCCACGCCCATCGCCGGGGACACGTAGCCGAACTCCAGGCCCGGGACCTCGCATTCCATCTGCAGGTCATCGCCGAGCTGCAGGAGCCGCTGCCGGGCCACGGCCTCGTTGGGCGCGCGGATCTCCTGGAGGGCGATGACGTCGGTGCCCAGGGCGCGGATCGACTCCACGATCTCGTCGTAGTGGGCCCGCCCGCTGGCGGAGGTGTCGGCGAACAGGTCGAGGACGTTGTACGTCGTGAAGAGCACGGAATCCGATGTGGTCCGCGGCACGCCCATGGCGTCCGGCATCGCGGCCTCCCCGGCTCAGCTCTCCGCGGCGACCAGTTCGGCTATCTGCGCCGTGTTCAGCGCCGCGCCCTTGCGCAGGTTATCGCCACAGACGAACAGCTCAATGGCGTTCGGGTCATCGAGCGCCCTGCGTACCCTTCCCACCCAGGTCGGGTCGGTGCCCACCACGTCGGCCGGTGTCGGGAACTCCGCGTGCTCCGGGTCGTCGTTCAGCACCACGCCCGGTGCCTCGCTCAGCGCCCGCTGCGCGCCCTCCCTGGTGACCTCGCGGCCGAACACCGCGTGCACGGCCACCGAGTGCGTGGTGATGACCGGAACCCGGACACAGGTCGCGGAGACCTTCAGGTCTGGCATGCCCAGGATCTTTCTCGACTCGTTGCGGACCTTGAGCTCCTCAGACGACCAGCCATCTTCCTTGACCGAGCCCGCCCAAGGCACGACGTTGAGCGCGAGCGGCGCGGGGAACGGCCCGAAGTCGCCGATCGCGGCCCGCAGGTCGCCGGCCCGCTGGCCGAGCGCACGGGATCCCGCGGCCTTGTCCATCTGGGCGTACAGCGCGTCGATCCCGGCCTGGCCGGCCCCCGATGCCGCCTGGTAGGAGGCGACGACCATCTCACGCAGGCCGAACACACGGTGCAGGGCGGCCACCGCGACGATGAGCGAGAGCGTGGTGCAGTTCGGGTTCGCGATGATGCCCCGGGGCCGCCTGGCCATGTCGCCGGGGTTGACCTCGGGCACCACCAGCGGGACCTGCGGGTCCATGCGGAACGCGCCCGAGTTGTCCACGACCACCGCCCCGCGGCCCGCGGCGACCGGGGCCCATTCGGCGGACACCTCGTCAGGGACGTCGAACATGGCCACGTCGACGCCATCGAAGACATCAGCGGCCAAGGCGACAACCTCAGTGCTGACGCCCCGTACCCGCAGCCGCCGGCCGGCGGAGCGCGGCGAGGCGATCAGCCGGATCTCGCCCCACACGTCATCCCGGGTGGACAGCAGGTCGAGCATGACGCTGCCGACCGCCCCGGTCGCGCCCACCACGGCCAGCGTCGGCTTGGTGCTCATACTTAATTGCCTCCCTCGCGGGCGGTCGGCCCTGGAGGGCCTCCCATGGTGGTGCCGGAGGCGCGCGAATCGGCGGCGCGGGAGGCGGTCCTCACGGGTGAGCAGTCGGAGGTTGACGGAGAGTGTCTCAACGGCCTGTCCCCCCGTACACGACGGCCTCGACCTCGTCCGCCTCCAGGTTGAAGGCGCGGTGCGCCGCGCCGACCGCCACGTCCACCTCGTTCTCGTCCACCACCACGGAGATCCGGATCTCCGAGGTGGAGATCATCTCGATGTTCACCCCGGCATCGGCGAGCGCGCCGAAGAACGTGGCGCTCACTCCCGGATGGGACCGCATCCCGGCGCCGATCAGCGAGACCTTCCCGATCCGGTCGTCGTAGAGCAGCGAGTCGAAGCCGACCACCGGCTTGATCGCGCCGAGCGCGGCCATGGCGGCCTGGCCGTCGGCGCGCGGCAGGGTGAACGAGATGTCCGTGAGACCCGTGGTGGCCGCGGAGATGTTCTGCACGATCATGTCGATGTTGATCCCGGCGTCGGCGATGGTGCGGAAGATCCTGGCCGCCTCACCGACCCGGTCGGGGACCCCCGCCACCGTGATCTTCGCTTCACTCCGGTCGTGCGCCACTCCCGAGATGATCGCCTGTTCCATGTCAGCTCCCTCTGCGCCGCGTTCCGCCGCGTCCGTGATCCGGGTCCCCTGGCGCTGGCTGAAGGAGGACCGCACATGGATCGGCATGCCGTACCGCCGCGCGTATTCCACGCAGCGCAGTTGCAGGACCTTGGCCCCGCATGCGGCCATCTCCATCATCTCTTCATAGCTGATCCAGGGGATGCGCCGCGCGGTCGGCACGATCCGCGGATCGGCGGTGAACACGCCGTCCACGTCGGTGTAGATCTCGCAGACGTCGGCCTTCAGCGCCGCAGCGAGCGCGACGGCCGTGGTGTCGGAGCCGCCCCGGCCCAGGGTGGTGACGTCCTTGCCGCTCTGCGATACGCCCTGGAAGCCCGCGACGATGGGGATTGCCCCGTCGGTGAGCGCACCGGAGATCCGGCCGGGCGTGACGTCGATGATCCGCGCCCGGCCGTGTGCCGAGTCGGTGATCACGCCGGCCTGGGAACCGGTGAACGAGCGAGCCTTGAGACCGAGGTTGGCGATCGCCATCGCCAGCAGCGCCATGGCGATCCGCTCACCCGCGGTGAGCAGCATGTCGAGCTCACGGCCCGGCGGGAGCGGGCTGACCTGGCGGGCCAGGTCGTGCAGCTCGTCGGTGGTGTCACCCATGGCCGACACCACCACGACCACCGAATGGCCGGCCTTGCGGGTGGCGACGATGCGCTGGGCCACTCGCTTGATGCCGTCGGCGTCGGCCACCGAGGATCCACCGTACTTCTGGACGACAAGCGCCACGGGCGCGCCGCTCCTCCCGGTCTGGCTGCTGGCGGGTTGAGTGTACCTACCCGGGGAGCGGACGCCCCCAGGATTTCCCCCGGACTCACCTGGCGGCTGGCCGGCCTCCGCAGTCCGCCGGGGCACGTCACGACTGGGTGCTCTCCTCGGCCACGTCGAGCATGGCATGGGCCAGGACGGCATGCAGCGCCCGGAGCGCAGCCGTGCCATGAGTTCCCCAGTGGTTCACGTAGGAGTACTGCCACCACCAGAGGGCCTCAAGCGAGCGCCCGGCCTCGTAGTGCTGGAGCCCGTGGATCAGGTCCGCCGCGACCGCCGCGAGGTCATCCGACAGCCGGAACGAGGTGAGCCGGGTATCGGCATAGGGGTCGAAGAGCTCGGCATAGTCGTCGCAGTCGACCAGGCGCCGGGCTAGCCCGGACCGGAGCAGGTCCAAGTCGGGGTCTGCGCCCACGTCCGGCTCCCAGTTATCGGGCAGGATCACGTCCTTGCTCGCGCCCAGCTGCGCCCCGGCGAGCAGGATCTGGGATACCTCGAGCAGCAGCACCGGGACGGTCTCCTCGCCCCCTTCGCCACGGGCCAGCGCGGCGACACCGTCCAGGAAATCCTGTGCCTGGACGGCGATCCGGTCGGCTAGCGGGCTCCATCCGTCAGCGGAACCAGCCCTAGACATCGAGGAGCCTCCGTCCTTCGAACGCGCGGCCGAGGGTGACTTCGTCGGCGTACTCGAGGTCACCTCCCACGGGGAGCCCGCTGGCCGGGCGGGTTACCCGGAGTCCCAGTGGCTTGAGGAGGCGGGCCAGGTACGTCGCAGTCGCCTCACCTTCGAGATTGGGGTTGGTCGCGAGGATCACTTCGGTGACGCCGCCATCCGCCAGCCGCGCCATAAGCTCTCTAGTCCGCAAATCCTCGGGACCAATCCCGTCGATCGGGCTGATCGCCCCGCCCAGAACATGGTAGCGGCCGCGGAATTCACGGATCTTCTCAATCGCCGCGACATCCTTGGGCTCCTCGACGACGCAGATCACCGACTGATCGCGGCGTGGGTCGCGGCAGATGCGGCACTCGTCCTCCTCGGCCACGTTGCCGCAGATACGGCAGAACCGCACTCGCTCGGTGACCTCGACCAGGACGGACGCGAGGCGGCGCACGTCCGTGGCATCAGTGGCAAGCAAGTGGAACGCGATCCGTTGCGCGCTCTTGGGCCCGACGCCCGGCAGCCGGCCGAGTTCGTCGATGAGGCTCTGGACAACCCCTTCATACACGTCAGGACCTGACCCTCAGCCGCTGCCTGGCGCGTGGCCCGGGCTGTCCTCTGGCCCCGGGAATCCCGGCAGGCCAGGCAGGCTGGGCAGGTCTGACGGCCCGGACCCGCCGAGGCTGCCGAGGCCGGCCGCGAGCGGCCCCATCTTCTCCTGCTGCAGGTCAGCGGCGGCGTGGTAGGCGTCGCGGACAGCCGCGAGCACCAGGTCGGCGATCGTCTCCGCGGTCTCGGCCGGGTCTTCGGTATCGATGGCGGCCGGGCTGATCGTGAGGTCCACCAGATCGCCCTGCCCGTTGACCCGGGCCTTCACGAGCCCGCCGCCGGCGGTCCCTTCGACCTCGGCATCGGCCAGCTCTTGTTGCGCGCTCATCAGCTGGTCCTGCATCTGCTGCGCCGCGGCGAGCAATTGCTGCATGTCCATCTGGCCGCCAGGGTCCACTGCGCCCCCACTCGGAACGATCGATCGGCTCGTATCACTCTGTCGCATCGAGCCTACGGCCTGTCGGCGCCATCGGTGCCACGGCGCAGCGTACCCGGCGACTCTTCTACGGCCGGCTGTGGAAAACAAAGATTGGTGAGCTTTTTTGCCTCGCGCGCGGGGGGCAAAAAAGCTCACCACTAACGAGTTCCACAGCCGGCGGGCCGACCCGGTTCTGGCCATGACGGGGTTCCGCCGAGGGCTTGACCGTCGCTGGCAACTGACCGACGTGACTGGGCACTGGCTAGGCTTCGTCGATCTCAGCAATGATCTTGCCGCCAAGTTCGCGCTTGATGAGGTCCATCCCGGTCAGGTCCTCCCGGCCGGCCGCCGCTGGGGCACCGGATGCCAGGTCCGTCGGCGTGGGGTCGTGCCGCCCGGAACCGGGCCGGGCCAGGCCAGGCTGTGCCTCGCCCGGCTGTGCCTCGCCCGGCTGTGCCGGGCCTGTGCGTGCTCGGTCGGACTGCCCAGGACCAGACGGCGCGGGGTCGGAACGGCCTGGCCTGGACGGGATGGGGTCGGACCGCCCAGGGTCAGACCGCTCAGGGTCAGAGTCCGCGGGCGCTGGCGCGGAGCGACTCGCCGGATGCGGCGCGGGCTCGGCTGGGGGGACGCTCGGGAGGTCACCGCCCACCTGGGCGCCGAAGACCGTTCTGACCTGAAGCTTGAGTCCAAATGCAGTGGCCAGAACACGGCCTAGGTCACGATCGCAGCCACTGCTGGAAAAGCCCTTAACGTCGCCTTCCCTGGCGAACCGGATGGTGAGGACTCCGTCCTCCACCGACTGCACCACGGCGTTGCTGAGCAGCATCCAGGCCACCCGGCGCTCGCGCTTGACGGCCTCAAGGATCTCGGGCCACCGCTGGCTGACCGAGTCGGCGCTGGCCCGGCTGCCGCCCGGCGGCGGGCCAGCAGCCTGCCCGGCGGCAGCTCCGGAGGCGTCCCGCGCCACAGTTTCCCGCGCCACAGCTTCCCGCGCGGGCGCAGTCGGGGGTGCCACGGGCTGAAGTGATGTCCCAGGCGCCTCGCCCGGCTCATGCACACCGGGGGCCCCATGGGAATCGTGAGGCCCGCGGGATGTCCGGCGCTCATCCGGTGCGGCCGCCTCCGGCCCGGTGGATTCAGACCCGGTGGACTCGGACCCAGCGGACTCGGACCCAGCGGACTCGGACCCAGCGGACTCAGACCCAGCGGACTCAGACCCAGCGGACTTGGAGCCCGCTGATGCTGGCCCGCCAGTCCCCGGCCCGCCAGTCCCCGGCCCGCCAGTCCCCGGCCCGCCAGTCCCCGGCCCGCCAGTCCCCGGCCCGGCGGACCCCGGCCCGCCAGTCCCCGGCCCGGCGGACCCCCGCCCGGCAGACCCTGGCCCGGCAGACCCTGGCCCGGCAGACCCTGGCCCGGCCGACCCTGGCCCGGCCGACCCTGGCCCGGCCGCTTCAAGCCTGCGCTCCAACCGCTCCACCCTGGCCAGAAGCGCTTTCTCCCCCGTACTCGCGCCAGGGAGGAGCACCTGGGCGCAGGCGAGTTCCAGCAGCAGCCGCGGCGACGTCGTCCCGCGCATCTGGATGAGGCCCTCGCTGAGGATCTGCGCGGCGCGGGCCAGTTCGGCCTGCCCGAACCGTCCGGCCTGCTCGCTCATCCGGTCCAGCCGGTCTGCGGGCAGGTCAAGGAGCCCGGTTTGCCCGGCCCCGGGGACGGCCGCGAGAACGATCAGGTCACGGAACCGGTCGAGCAGGTCCGCGGCGAAGCGCCGTGGATCGTGCCCGCCCTCGACGACGCGATCGACGGCGCGGAACACGGCCGCGCCGTCCCCGGCCGCGAACGCGTCCGCGACCTCGTCAAGCAGGCTGTCGTCGGTGTACCCGAGCAGGGCGACGGTCTGGTCGTAACGCAGGCCATCCTCGCCGGAGCCGGCCAGCAGCTGGTCGAGGACCGAGAGCGAGTCCCGGGCCGATCCCGCTCCCGCCCGCACCACCAGGGGCAGCACCGCGGGCTCGTAGCCGATGCCCTCGGCGCGCAGGATCTCCTCCAGGAGTTCCCGGAGTATCCCGGGTGGCACCAGCCGGAACGGATAGTGATGCGTCCTCGACCTGATGGTGGGCAGGACTTTTTCTGGCTCGGTCGTGGCGAAGACGAACTTGAGGTGCGGCGGTGGCTCCTCAACGAGCTTGAGCAGCGCGTTGAACCCCTCCCGCGTCACCATATGAGCTTCATCGATGATGTAGATCTTGAATCGCCCGGATACCGGGGAATAGAAGGCCCGCTCGCGCAGGTCCCGCGCGTCATCGACACCGCCATGCGAGGCCGCGTCGATCTCGATCACGTCGAGGCTGCCCGGACCGCCGGGGGCGAGGGCGATACAGGACTCACACTTCCCGCACGGATCGGGAGTGGGGCCTTCTGCGCAGTTGAGCGAGCGCGCCAGGATCCGCGCGCTCGTCGTCTTCCCGCACCCCCTCGGCCCGCTGAAGAGATACGCATGGTTGACCCGGCCGTTGCGAAGGGCCTGGCGGAGCGGTTCCGTTACGTGATCTTGGCCTTTGACTTCAGCAAAGGTCGCGGGCCGGTACTTGCGATACAACGCCAGCCGCGCTGGTGGCCCGCTGCGCCGGGCCTGATCCTCGGGGGCGGTGCCGGGCACGTCGGCTGCCATGACCTCATCCTCGCCGGGAAGGTAACGACCCCCCGCACACCCACCAGAGCCCGCGTACCCTTGCTGCCTTCCGGCCCTGGGGGAGTTGGCGGGATAAGCGCCGTGCGGGGGGTCTGCCGTCAGTCTAGTGGCGGACCGGACACGGCTGCGCCCTGATCGGGGCCGGCCGCAGGCCTGGCTCCCTCGATTCGCCGGTAAGCTGACCGGCGGAGGATTCGCCTAGTGGCCTAGGGCGCACGCTTGGAAAGCGTGTTGGGGGAAACCCCTCAGGAGTTCGAATCTCCTATCCTCCGCCATGCTGACCAGGAACTTTGCGAATCGGGCACCGCACCGGCACTGCCTTCCCCACTCTCGCGGTCTCATTTTTGGTCTCAATCGACCGGTCAGACTGCCGCCGCGCTCGATCCGAAGGGTCAGGAGACCGCCCACAGTGAGCGGGGTCATGATTCGGCGTTCCGTGTGTCCGAGAGCGCCCATCACGCCTAGCCATCGGCCCAGACAGCACGGCGCAGTGATAGGCACAGGAGCCCTTCCGAAAATTGATGTTCCCCAGATGGAACATCTAGTTGCGGTCAGGAACGCCAATCTGGCAGGATGATCACTGCCCGGGCGGGATCATCCCTGGTCGGGTCGGCCGGGCCGCCGATCGGCCCCGTGGAAGGACGGAGGTGGGGCCTCATGACGGGCCGTACCGGACAACGGTGCCCGCGGTCGGGCTTCTGGCGCGGTAACGATCAGCACCGCGAGCGGATCGCGCTGAGCCATAATGAAGTATTCCCGCCGTGCGGCGACTGCAACGGTCCAGTCACCTGGACGCTTGAGCAGCCGACGTGAGTGCCCGCCTGCTGCCAGTCCGGCAGCAGGCGGCGTGGTAAGCAAGGTCTCTGGACGAGTGGCCCCCGCGACCCATCCAGGGACCTTGTCCTCGTTCAGGAATTCTTACACTGAGGCAACGTTCAGGAAGCCCAAGCCTCGGACTCATAGAGCATCGGGCGCAGTATGTAATCATGACCGGCATGCCTGATCCTCCATCGACGGCAGTTGACGTCGCAGAACTCGCTGCCCTTCTCCGGGAACGTCGCGCGAAGAGCGGCAAGAGTCTCAGGGATGTCTCCGCAGAGACCGGCGTCCCGCTCGCCACTCTGTCGCGCGTAGAGTCGGGCAAGGTGCCGGACCTGACGACGTTCCGTAACGTAGTTGCTTGGCTCGGGATTTCTCCTGATCGTTTCTTCCCGACACCCCGGGTGCGCAACGAGACGACGCCTGACACCATCGCTAAAGTCTTGCGGAGCGATTCAACACTAAGCGAACACGCACGCGAGCAGCTCACATCGACTTTTTCGCAGATGTACACGATGCTCACGATCAAGGAGCAACCAGTCCGGGTACACCTGCGCTCCCATCGGCTCTTTACACCGGCGGCAGGTGATCTCTTGGCAAATATCTTGCACGACATTCTGCGCGCGCTGACCCAAGAGAAAGACTCGTAGCGTGCGTCGCGGGTTCAAAGCTGAGGCTGAGCGCCTCGCTGCTCGGCTTCGGTCAGAATTGGGTGTGCAACCCAATGCTCGGATCGACGTTGACAGACTTGCCCAACACCTTGGCGTTGTGGTGCGTAGCGCCGATGAGCTAGTGCCGCTGTCGGAACTGGAGCGCCTGGACGAACTCCAACCAGGCTGCTTCAGTGCCGCAACCATCCACCTGCCGGATGGTGGTGTCGTGGCGCTGACCAATCCCCTTAACCAATCTGTCGCCAGGCGGGACAGTGATCTCGCTCATGAACTCGCACACTTGATCCTGAAGCACGAGCCCAGTCAGGTTAATCGAATTGGAGATCTGACATTCTTCGACTGCGACCCTGAGCAAGAAGAGGAGGCAAACTGGCTCGCCGGGTGTCTTCTTCTTCCACGCCCTCTCCTGCTGATAGCAGCCAGGCAAGGACTAACGGCCGAGCAGGTCGCGGAAGAGAATGCTGTCAGTATCCAAATGGCACGCTTCCGCCTGAACGCGAGCGGCGTCTACTTCCAAGTGAAGCGCGGAAGTCGCCAGACACAAGCAAGGTAGCTCTACTATCTCAAACTGTGGGCGCAGAATAGCCGCCGCCGGGGTGGATCGCTTTCGGACGGATGGAATTCGAGCCGCAGCACCTATGAGGCTCTACGACTGGCCTTGGCCTGCTAGGCAGGGCGCGCGCCCCGAACTGATTCGCAAGACCCGAGATATTCGGGTTTAGCGGCGTCCGCCTGGTGTGGCGAATGCACAGCTCTGGCCGCGCGAGAGCATGACAGCTCCCGTTGACCGGGAAATAACACCACTGTAGCCAGCAAATAACGTAGGGTCCACCTCTCGGGGCCGAACCCTACGTTATTTGCTGGTCTCGGAATACACCCCTCGTCAGGCCGGAACGGGTGCGGCGGCGGGACCGTCGTCATCGTCTCCGCCGTCATTGTCCGGGAGTCCCTTCTCGTCCCAGAGCAGTCCTCCGACCTGGCTGGCGACATCCCGGCGGATCGAGTCCAGGATGTGCTGATATCTCTTGGCCATGGCCGCGCTGGACCATCCCATGATGGCCATGGCCGTGGGGGTGGGTACGGCGAGGATTAGCAAGACGGTTGCGGCAGTGTGGCGGGCGTCATGAAGCCGGGCGTCTCGTAGTCCAGCCTGCTTCAACAGGCTTTTCCATTCATGGTAGTCGGTGTTCGGGTTTAGCGGGTAGCCGTCCGGCTTGGCGAACACCCATCCTTCGTCGTGCCAGAGCTGGCGAGCCGCCTTGCGTTCGGCGTCTTGTCTCTCTTGGTGAACCCTGAGGAGTACGACAACGGGATCGGGTAGGCCGATCATGCGGCGCCCGGCTCGCGATTTCGTGGGGCCGGTATCGTCCCGGGTCTGCCTACGCTCCGGACAGTATCCGGCCTGACGTCCGCAGGTGTTCCCGCATCCGTGCACGTACTTGGGTCGTAGCCTGTTACGGCGGATTCGCAGTATTCCTTTCGCAAGGTCCACGTGTTCCCACTTGAGTCCGAGCGCTTCACCCTGCCGCAGCCCCAGGGCGAGGGCCACAACCCATCGAGGGCCGTTGCGGCGCTCAGTGGCCACCTTGAGGAGCCGTTGGATTTCCTCGATGTCATAGGGCTCCGGTTCGTCTTCTGACAGCTTCGGCGCCTTGGCCAGCAGTACCGGGTTCTGTCCAAGGTGGCCGCGCCGTACCGCCTCATTCAGCGCGTTGCGGACCGTCCGGTGGACGTGATGCGCCGTTCCTGGCTTCAGTCCGTTCCGCTGCATCTTGGCGTAGAGCTTTTCCACGTGCTCGGCTTCGAGCCTGTCGAGACGGTGCGCACCAATGCCAGGAATCAGGTGCTTCTCGACATCGACTCGGTAGCCTGAGTGGGAGTTCTCGGAGACGTTGGGCGGGGCCGCGATATTCTCTAGCCAGTGCGTGAGCCATGTCGCCACGGTCCACCGTTGCCCGGCTTTCGGCATGCGCCCGGTGTCACGCTGCTTTTCGAGCTTGCGGACCTTCTCAGTAACTTCGGCCCTCGTCTTGCCCCTCACATGCCTACGATCGGTCCTGCCGTCATCCTTAACTCCTACGGTCACGCGGCCATGCCAGCCTTCTGTGTTCTGGTAGATGCTTGACCTACCATTCGCGTTCCGTCCCATTTAAAATACCTCCGTTCAGGCTGCGACGGTTTCGGGTTGGCTTCTGGCCCGCAGGGCCAATACGTATTTGTCGAGGCATTCGCAAGGGACGCGGCGAAGTCGGCCGATGGTGACCGATTCGATGGCGCCGGTCGAAACCAGGGTGTACATCGTGGTCCGACCGACGCTGAGACGGTGTGCGGCTTCCTCCACCGTGAGGAGCACGGCGGCTGTGGATGTGGTCATGCTGGCTTTCTCCTTTGGGGTGCCGGTCCCGGCGGATTGCTTGGCGGCCGTGCGCCGGGGTCTGCTTGTGCTGGAAGTCCGGAACCTCCGGAACCTGCGGAACCTTCGCAGGTCAGCGGAGGTCTGGTGGGTTCCGGGGGGTGGCTGGGGTTCCGGAACCTGGGGAACCTTTGGGTCTAGGGCGGGGGTTCGGGTTCCGGAGGTTCCGCAGGTTCCGGTTCTGCGGAGGTAGGCGGTGGCAGGTAGCGGGTCCAGGCGTCGGCGAGGTGCTCGGCGCGGTAGCCCTGGAGGGAGCGTCCGGCGACTTTGACCTTGGCTGGGGTAATTTCGTAGGGGTCCAGCAGGCGGGCCAGGCCGCGAGCGTCGATCGGCTGGCCTTTGAGTTCGGCCCACGGGGCGGCGTCCAGGGCATGCAGCCGGGTGAGGATGTCTTCAGTGGTCATCGCCCGGGTGCCGTCGAAGATGGCCCGCAGGTCGGCGAGCAGCCGGATGCCGAGGCTGATGCCGCGGTCGGCATTGTCCCTGACCAGCCAGGCGCAGGCATCCTGGGCGCGGCCGGGCCAGGGGCCGCCCGCGGCGTCGGCGACAGCTAGGAGGGGCTCCCACACGTCGGCGGGCCGGTCGGTGACGCCGGGCGGCATGTCGGGCCAGTAGCCGGTGAGCCGGTCGGCGACAGTGGCGGTCCAGTCGGCGAGCATGCCGCGCAGTTTCCAGCCTTCGGGCTCGTGAACGCGCGCCCGGTAGGGCTCGACGTGCTCGTGCGGGGCGCGGCGGCGCATCCGGATCACAACCGAGCGCGTCAGGATGGTGTCGGGAAGTTTGCCGAGCCCGGCCAGTGCAACGGCGGCGTAGGCGGGGAATTCCACGACCGTCTGTTTGGTGCCTTCGCCGACGCACCGGTAGGCGACCCCGGAGCGGCGGTGCCCGGCGTTCAGCAGGCCGCGCAGTTCCTCGTGTTCCTTGGCCTTGGGGCCGAATATCGTGTCGATCTCGTCGAACAAGATGGTGCGCCGGGTGGCGGGGTCGGCGACCGAGCGGAACAGCGCGGCGGGGGTGGCGTTGACCGCGTGCATCGGCCACGGCACCAGGAGCGTGAGGATTTCCAGGGCGCGGGTTTTGCCTGAGCCGGGCTCGGGTGACAGGAATGCGAGCCGGGGTGTGGAGTCAAAGGCGTCCAGGACGTGGGCGTGCGCGGCCCACAGGACGGCGGCGGTGTAGGCGTGCTCGGTGGGCAGGGCGCAGAACCGGCCGATGAACGCCCGGGTGTCGTCCAGGGCGGCGGCGCCGTCCCGGCTGGCGGCCTTCACGCGGCGGCCCCGGTGGCCCGGCGGATTCCGGCGTCGATTCCGGCGCGGATGACCGCCGCTATCCGGCCGGGTGTCTCGCTGGTGTGCGCGGTCTCGCCTGCTGCCTGCAATGCCCGTTCTGACAGCTCGCGGTCAAGGACACCGGCCGCGATACGCCGCCCGAGGTTGAATGCCGCCTTGTTGAGTGCCCAGTTGTGCCCGTGATCGGGTGAGCGCAGCACCCGGGCGACTTCCCCGCCTAGCGCCGCGTCGGCGTAGGACGGAAGGACGCTGACCGTGGCGGGTGGCGGGGAGCACTCAACAGGGGGAGTTTCGCGGCTGGCCAGGTTGAGCAGGCCCGTGAGCCAGTCCGGCAGCGGTGCCGGGGGCCGGTCGTAGACCACCTTGTAGCGCCCGGTGCCGTCTGGGAGGTCCACGAACGAGCCGGGGGCGACCACGTAGCCGCCGTGCCCGCGGGTGTCGATCAGCCAGCCGAGCCCGCGTTCGGAGTCGCCCGAGGTGTTCCCGAGCTGGACGCCGGGCGGGGCGGCGAAATATAGGTGCAGCCCGCCGCGGCGGGTCCGGACGGTGAACGTCTCCCCCGGCCACGGCTGGCCGTGCCGCTCGCACAGCGCGGCGAGCACGTCTGCACCGTCGGTGATGCCTGGCAGCGCCCATTCCGGCGGCGGCACCTCGCCAGACTTGGGCCTGTCCAGGTCGATCACCAGCAGGCCAGACGGGCCGGTGGCGACGCCGACGTTGTAGGGCGTGTGCGCCCATGCCCGGCCGATGCGGTCCGGGTCGGTCGTGGCCCGCGGTTCCCATCCCTGATGCCCGCCACGGCACCGCGGGTCACGGCTGGTGCAGTGAGCGGCGTCGTGGTCGGGGAACGCGGGCCGCTTGTCGCCGGGCCGGAGGGGGAACACCCGCCAGCCGTCGGCAGCGCACCACAGCGCGGCGTCCAGCAGAGGCCCGTCTGCGAGTGGCTCCAGCTCGGGATAGCAGGCGCGGCACGCCGGGTCGTGGCAGGGGTCCGCGAGTGAACATGCTGCGGGTAGCGGTGCCGTCATCGTAGTGTCCTCCTGCGGGTCGTGGCGGACGGAGGAAGGTTCCGGAGGTTCCGGAACCCCGGCGGTCCAGCGGAACCCGTCTGACCCATGCTGACCTGGGCAGGTTCCGGAGGTTCCGGAGGTTCCGGACTTAGAGGGGAGGGGCGCCGCAGCGGGGTCTTCATGCTGGCCCCAGGACGGGCCGAGGATCTTGGCGTCGGCGAGGATCGGCAGCCCGCGGAACGTGCTGGTCATGGCCTGCTCCAGCAGGCCACGGACACGCTCGGCGTCAGGCTCGGGGGCCTGGACGATGATCTCGTCATGCACGAACAGCCACAGCCCGCCCACCTGGTGGCGGGTAACCAGGGCGTAGACCGCGGCGAGCAGCAGGTCCCGGGCGGTGGACTGGACGGCGTAATTGGCGTTCGCGTACGGGCGGCCGGGGTCGGCGGGGATGCGCCGCCCGCTGGCGGTGACCACCTCGGCCAGTTCGGCGAGCCGCTTGCCGTAGGCGATCACATGGGGGTAGGTGCGCCGCCACCGCTGGATTACCTGCTGGGCCACGTCTTCGGTGACGCCGGTCTGCGCGGCCAGGGCGCGGGCGCCGCCGCCGTAGATGGTGCCAAAGGTGGCCCGCTTGGAGATGCTCCGCTGCTCATCGGTGAACCCCTCCCCGTACATTAGGCGGGCGGTGGCGTCGTGGATGTCCGCGCCGGACACGATGACCTGCTTGAGGGTCGGGTCATCGGCCAGCGCGGCGGCCACCCGGATTTCCACCTGGGAGAAGTCGCAGGAGATGAGCACGTGGCCGGGGTCGGCGGTGAAGCACCGCCGCAGCCGCGGGTCGTGCTTCTTGAGCGTCTGCAACGCCGGGCCGGTGATGCTCATCCGGGCCGTCTTCGCGCGCAGCGTGTTGACCTGCGGGTGCACCCGCCCGTCCGGGTCGATAGCGGCGAGGAACCCGCGCAGGTTGGCGATCAGGTTGGAGGCCCGGGAGACGGCCAGCCGGGCGGTGATGAGGTCAGCGGCGCCCTCGGGCAGCGCGGCCATGGCGACGTGGTCGGCTGCGAGCGCGGCGAGGCTGTCGGCGGTGACCTGAACCCGGCCGGTCGGGGTGCGGGCAAAGCCGGTGATGCCCGCCCGGCTGGCGATGCCGTCGAGCCATTCGGCGAACCGTGGCGAGCGGGCCGGGCAGCCCAGCCCGGCGGTGATCTGGGCATCGGCGGCGGCGTGCTCGGTTTCCAGGTCGGCCAGCAGGCGGCGGGTATAGGGCTGGTCAAGGCGCAGGCCGCGGATGGTGATACCGATGGCCTGGGCGGCCAGCCAGGTGTCCAGCCGGGCCAGGTGCGCGAACGGGCCGCACACGGTGAGCAGGACCGGCAGCAGGCGGCGGACGTAGATCGCGTCCAGCCCGGCATAGACCGCGTACGCCTCGTCATCGGCGGGCAGGTGGTCCCACCCCCACCGCAGCCAGGCGTTCCCGGCCCGCTGCCCGGCCGGGGCCAGTGCCCGCATCCGGGTGTGCAACGCGGTTTCAGCCTCGGCCAGCCCGCCGTCCAGGTACCGCGCGGACAGTTCTTTGAGCCCGTGCCCGGCCCGCTCATCGGGGTCAAGCAGCTTGGATAGCAGGTGGGTGTCGGCGACCCGCTGGCCGAGCGGTATCCCCAGCGCCGACCACACTGCCAGCACGTCAAAGGCGGTGTGTGTGACGAACCGGCGGGCCGGGTCCGCCAGCACCCCGGCGGCGGCCTCGCGCTGCGCGGGGTCGGCCATGTCCAGCACCCACGACTCACGCTCGGAGCCGAACTGCACCAGGCGCAGCGTGAACCCGGGCGCGAAGAACCGCGGCCCGTGGTCGTCTACCGCGGAGGTTTCCACGTCCAGCCCGAGCACCGGTTCCGCAGTGGCGAATGCGGCCAGCGCGGCCCGGTTCAGTTCACCGGACGACTGCGGCGCGTGCACAGTCATCGCGTGGCCGCCGACAGTGCGCAGGTACCGTGTCATGCCGCCTCCCCGGGCTGGCAGGCGGGGCAGGCCCACAGCACCGGGGCTGTCGCGGGCAGGGACATCGGCTGCCCGCACGCCTCGCACACCGGAGGCTGCGGGCCGGGCAGCAGGGCGGTGAGCCAGCCGAAACCATCACCGGCCAGCGCGGCGTCACTGGCGGCCGGGTCGAACTGGCCCGCTGGTATCCCGCTGACCGGGGCGGCGGGCACGGGGTCGGCGGTGAACAGCACAGCCTGGCTGTCCGGGCCGTTCACGCGGCACGCTCCGGGGTGTGCGGCCAGTCGTGGCCATCGAACAGGCTGGCCTGATGGCCGCGGGCGGCGTACCGGCTTAGCACGCCCGACCGCCACCGGGTGGCGTAGAGCAGGCAGTTGGCGCAGTTCTTGTGCCCGGTACAGCCGGACAGGGCGGGCAGACGGCGGGCGGCGTAGCTCCAGGCCATCGAGTCGGCCGAGGCCAGCAGGTGGCCGTACAGGTGCAGGCCGCCGGTCTTGACGCCGAACCCGTGCAGCCGCAGCCCGCGGCGGGCCAGCGTGGTCACGATGACGGCGATCTCGGCGGTGGACTGGCGGCGACACACCGACCCAAGCCCGACCCGCGGCAGCGCCGCCAGGTCAACCCCGGCCGAGCGGTACAGCTCCACGCAGGCCAGGTAGTCCGGCAGCCGCCAGCCCTGCACCACGGGGATGATCGGCAGGTCCGGCGCGAGCTGGCGCAGCGTCAGGTAGTTCTCCACCGTGCGGTGCAGGTGCTCGGTGACCGGCAGGCCCGTCCGCTCGATCATGAACGGCTCGCACATCCAGTCCTGCGGCGCGGCGAAGTCCAGCCCGCCGACGCGCCCGGCGTAGTCGGCGACGGCGGCGGCGTAGTCCTCGGCTGGGGTGGCCCACTGGCCGTGCAACGACAGTTCGGTGAACCCGCCGGAATCCAGCGCCCACCGGCAGGACGCGGGCCGCAGCTTGCGGGGGCGCCGGGCGAGCTGGCGGTGGGAGACGAACAGCGGGAAGGTGGCCCGCCACAGCCAGTGCGGTTGGTGGGTGCCGAGGTAGAACGCCAGTCCTGTCATGATGGGAGTACCTCCTTTGAGGTGGCGCGGGGCCGGTGAATTGCTTGGCGGCTGTGCACCGGCCCCGCTTAGTCCTCGGTCAGAACGGCGGCGCGTCGTCAGCCAACCCCGCGGCAGCGGGGACGGGCGCGGGGGTGCTCCACTGGTCAGCGGCGGCGGCTGTTGCCGGGCTGGTGTCCGCGGTGGGGGCGTGTTCGCGGGTGGCCTTGGTGACCTTGACGACGGCGCGGCGCAGGCTCGGGCCGAGGTCGTCTACGGTCATCTCGACGACCGACCGCTTGGCTCCCTCGGGGGTTTCCCACGAGCGGGACCGCAGCCGCCCGGTGGCGACCACGGCGTTGCCCTTGGACAGCGATGTGGCGATGTTCTCGGCCATGTCGCCCCACGCGGAGCAGCGGACGAACCACGTCTCGCCGTCCTTCCACTCCCCGGACTCGCGGTCGGGGAAGCGGGGCGTGTTGGCGATGGTGAAGGCGGCGACCGGTCGGCCGCCCGGGGTGAAGCGGAGTTCCGGGTCGGCGGTCAGGTTGCCGGTGACGGTGGTGGTTGGCTCGTTGGCCATGGCAGGTGTTCCTTTCGGTGAACGGTGCGGAGTCGGGCCGCCCGGTCAGGCGGCGGCCTTGGCGGGGTTGATGTCGGCGTGCCAGGCGCCGGGGGCGGTGGCCTGGTCGGGGTCGGCGAGGGACATCAGCGCGCCGAGGAACCAGTCCCCGGCGGTGATGACGAGGGTGTGGCAGCGGCGGCTGTTCGGGGGCCGGACGATGCTGACCCGCAGGCCCGCCGTGTCGGTGGCGGCGGCGAACCGGGCCAGGTAGGCGGGGTTGAGGTGAACCGGCTGGCTGCCGGGTACCGCCGGGCTGGCCAGCAGGCGGGCGAATATGCGCCGCCAGTCGGGGAACCCCTCCCGGTAGCCGCGGGTATCGACGCCCGGGGTCCGGTAGGTGATCCCGGCGGCGGTGCGCAGCGTCAGGTGCCCGCCGCCGATGCGGACGGTGGCCAGCGGGTCCCGGCGGCGGGCCAGCCGCAGCATCGTCAGGGCCGCGGTGCGCGGGATGGTGATCTGCGCGGGGCGGCGACCGGGGGCCGGGTCGGGCATGCCGGGCTACCGCGAAGGTGTAGCGGTCGGTGGCTGCGGCGTAGGCACCGTATGGCCCGGTTTCCAGGTGCACGGCGTTGAGCTGCGGTAGCACATCATCGGTGGCGGCGGACGGCAGGACCGCGCCGAGCAGCCGGTGGAACTGCGCGCCGGTCATCGTGACGGCGCTGGCAGTAGTGGCGGTCATGGGCATGGGCTCCTTCGCAGGGCGGTCAGGCGGCGGGTGGTGGCTGGCGCCAGCCGCGGGTGAACACGACTTCGGCTTTGGCGCGCCAGGCGGCGTCCAGGTCGATGCCGAGCACGTGGGCGGTGACGTAGGCGGTGATCACCACGTCGGCCAGCTCGGCTTCCACGTCGTGCCAGGTGCCGGAGCGGCGAGCGAGCCCGGCCCACCGCCGGTAGGCGGCGGTGAACTCCCCGGCTTCCTCGGCCAGCGCGAGCACCTGCTGAACCGGCAGCATGTCCGGGTTGAAGTGCTCGCGGAGCCGGGCGGCCAGGCGGGCGGCGGTCTGCGGCAGGGGGCCGCTGGCCAGCCGGGCCGCGGCGGCGCGGTCGGCGGCTTGTTCGGCGATCCGGTGGGCAGTCATCTGCCGCTCGGCCAGGATCGTGATGTGCGGGTGGTACATGGCGGCTGTGTCTCCTTCGGGAGATGGCGGACGGGCGGATGGGTTACAGGGCGGCGGCGAGGGTGGCCAGGGCGTGCATGACCTGGTGGACCAGGTCGGCGGCCCCGGTGGGGTTCTTGACCAGCCACATCGCAGCGATGGCCAGGGCGATCCAGCCGAGGATCTTCTTCACGGGTGCCACCAAGGGCGGTGCGTGTCGGGGCGGGGGCGGGGTTACAGCCGGTGGCCGATCCGGGTGCCGAACGGGCCGGGGATGGAAATCCACGGGCCGCGGACGCTGGACCAGTAGAGGTTGATGCCGCGGTGCCCGCGGGCTCGACCGTGGCGGTAGTTGGCGTGCGCGTGCCCGGCGTGGAAGGCCAGGTAGGCGAGCACGGCCACGATGACGATGGTGATCACGGGCGGTTCTCCTTCCGGGTTGGGGTGTGGCGGCCCCGGGTCAGGGCCGGTTATCCAGCCGCCGGGGCGGCGTGGATCGTTCGTCGGCTTTGCGGGCGCGGCGGCGCTGCCGTTCGCGGGCCAGCTCGGAGCGGACGGACAGGACGCTGCGGTGCGCGGTGCGGGAGCCGATCCGCTGGACGCGGCCGGTGCCGGAGCAGCGGTGGCACAGGTCGAACCGGCGGCGGGTGCTGCGCTTCTTGCGGCCGGTGCCGCCGCACTTGCCGCAGGGCCGGAACGGGTAGACGTAGATGCTGATGGCCCAGCAGGCGAACGCGGTCAGGGCGATGAGCAGGAGCGTGACCAAGGGGGCTCACCCGCCTTCGTGCGGGCGGGGGCAGGCCGCGATGCCCTCGGGGAACCCGGCGTCATAGCCGGTTTCGTAGCCCTTGGCGTAGCCGTTGTCGTATCCCTCGCGGAGCGCCTCTTTCCAGACCAGGCAGGCGAACCGCTCGCAGTGCGCGTCCCGGCAGGTGCGGAAGTCGTGCTGCCCGGAGCGGGGCCGCGCCGCGCGGACCGTGTTGCCCTTGCGCAGCGCGCTAGCGGCCTTGCGGCGCTCGGCCTTGGCCGCGGCGGCCTTGCGCTTGCGGTCGGCGGCGGCGCGGCGTCGGGCGGCGGCTGCCGCGGCGGCTTTCCGCCGCCGGGCTTGCGCGGCTTCCTTCCGCTTGGCGGCGGCCTGCTGCCGCTTGGCCCGCTTGCGCTCGGCCACCTGCCGCCGCGCCTCTGCTGCCTTCCGCTGCTTGAAGTCGGTGCGGACGGTGCAGGTGTGGGCCAGGCCGCGGGGCTTGCCGCACGTCCCGCAGGTGACGGTGGCGCGGGGAGCGAGCCGGGTCCGGCCCGGCTTGCGCTTGGAGTCCATCCGCACGACGCAGGTGTGGGCCAGGCCGCGGGGTTGGCCGCACCGGCCGCAGCGGACTACCCGGATTTTCACGCCCATGGCGTCCTCCTTCGGCCCTGCTGGCCGCCGGGGGCACGACACCCGACACCGCAGGCCAGCGCATGCGGTGGTGTCGGCTGGTGTCGTGCCGGACGGCGTTTGCGCAGGTCTGGCGGTGTCGTGCTGGCACGACACGTGTCGTGGCCAGTCATGATCGGGAAGCCTTCTCGGCGTCGGCGCGGCGGCAGCCCGTCAGCGTCTTCCCAGCGCGGGTGGAGGGGTAGCGGACATCGGCTGAGGGAACCCCTAGCGCCCGGCACTGCGCCGAGATCGCATCCCCGCTCACGTCGGCCCACCGGTCGGGGTACTGGCTGGCGAGCCGGTCGGCCAGCACACCCCAGTGCAGACCAGGGTCAGTGCCGAACACGGCGAGCACGTCGGCGAGCACGTCCCGGGCGGGCGTGCCGGTGTCCTGCCCGGCGGCGAACCCGGTCAGCGTCCCGGCCCGCTCGCGCAGCACCCGGGCGGCGGTCACGATGGTCTCGGTGTTCTCGGCGTCGGCGAGGTAGGTCCGCACGGTCGGGGTGTGGTCGGCCGCGCCGTAGAGGTAGCCGACGCCGAGGAACTCCTTACCGACCGGCAGGGAGCTGGCGTCGAACCCCTCGGCGTAGGCGTCGCCGGACAGGATCGCGTCGGAGACCACCCGGTTGCCGCACTTGAGCGCGAACCGCACGGCGTGGTTGTCGCGGTAGCGGTTGAACAGCCGCTGCACGTCGCCCGCGCCGATGCCGGAGGGCTTCTGCGACAGCGACACGATGATCACGCCGGAGGACGGGCCGACCGCCATGATGAACGACAGCAGGTCAGCGATGACCGCGTTGAGCTTCTGGTCGGGCAGCTCGAAGTAGTTCTGGAATTCCTCCATGACCAGCATCCACACGAACAGCCGCTTCGGGTACTTGGCGCACAGTTCCTCGGTGAGCTTGCCTTCGGGGCACTCGGCGACCGGCAGCGAGGCGAGGAACTCGTTGGTGTCCTGGATGTGCCGCTTGATCTCGGTCAGCGCGGCGATGAGCTGAGCTACCGGGTCACCGTCGCGGCCAGGCACGATGCCGTGGATGAAGTGGTAGGCGATCTTGCGGAACGCGTTCCAGTCCGGGGAGTTCTTCCCGTCCACCACCGACAGCCGCACGGACGGGTCCAGCGCCGCGTACAGGGCCAGCAGACGGCCGGAGAACGTCTTGCCCTTGCGCGGCTGCGCGCCGATCAGGATCGAGATCCACAGCAGCAAGAGCGTGACCTTGCGGCCCCGCTCGTCCAGCCCGAACGGCGCTGGCTGCCAGATCGAGCGCCGCTTGCCGTCCAGCAGCGGCGTGCGCCCGGCCGGGATGGCCAGCGGGTCACGGTCGGCGACCCACAGCGTGTAGCGGCGGTGGCTGGACTTGTCCGAGGTCAGGTACACCTGCGACACGGCCACGTCCAGGCCGGACGCCAGGTCGGGCCGGGCCTTCACCGCGTCATCGAACCCGGTGCCATAGGGCAGCACGACCTTGACACGGGACCCTTCCCCGTCGCGGGTCATCGCCGACTCAAACTCGACCTGCTGGCCGGGCTTGTCGGGGTGGCCGAGCCCGGCGACATAGTGGGCGCGCAGCACCACGTCGGCGTTCAGCACCCGGAACCGCGGCACGGTCATGGCCGGGGAGATGATCGGCCGGTCCTCCGGCCGCCCGGCGCGGGCCAGGGCGGGCAGCACCACGGCGGCTGCCAGCAGCCACGCCCACCAGGACGCGAACCGCATCAGGGCCAGGACGGCCAGCAGAAGCGCGAACACCTCGGCGGCCAGCATGATGCCGCGGACCCGGCGGGTGTCCTTCGCCTCGCGGTGCAGTTTCATCCACTCCCGCGAGTCCGCCTGCGCGACCGCGTGGGAGCGCAGGAAGTCCTGCTCAGAAAGCCACCACCACGCGAGCTGGCGGCCCGCGAGCCGGACCACGCCGACCACGCCCCACACCACCGCAAGCAGCAGGTAGCGGGGTGCGCGGATGCCGTGGAAGCTGGCCCGGTGGCCGACCCGGCGGCCATGGCGCGACAGTGCCTCGCCGACCCCGGGCAGGCTGCGCAGGTGCTCAGGGATGACCGGGTAAGCCTCGCCGTCGGGGTCGGGGAGCACGATCCCCTCCCCTGCGTCCACCGGCCCCGGTTTGCCGCCGGGTTCGTCGTCTAGCTGCACCTCAAACGAGGTGTCCGAAGTGCTGTCCGACGGCGGGCCATCTTCGGGTGCGGGCTCTCGGGCCGGGAACGGGACGACTTCCCCGCCCGGCTCGCGGCCGGTGTCCTCGGGCTCAGGTGTGGTTGACATGATGGGACTCCTCCGTTGTGAGGGCCGGGGCGCGGCGCTGGCTTGGCGGTCGTGACCGCGCCCCGGGCGGTTTCTCCTGGTCAGGCCGCCACGGGCGGGGCGGCAGGCTGGTTGGTGGCGAGGTGGCGGCGGACGGTGCGGTCAGTGATCCCGAGCCGGGCGGCGATGTCCGCCGCAGGCATGTCCGGGTGACGGTCCCGCAGCCGGGCCACTGCGGACGCGGTGTCCGGGCGGGATGTCCGCCGCCGTGTCCGCCTGCCGTCCGTGCCGTTGTCCGGGTCCTGTCCGCCGTCGTATCCGCGGGGTGTCCGCGCGGGCGCGCCCAAGGCAGCGGCCAGCGCGGCCCGGTGCAACTCGGGAACGCCGGGGCGGGACAGCAGGCCGGAGGCGGCCACCGCTGCGGCGGGGGTCAGTCGACCGGCGTTCAGTTCCCGCAGCACCCCAGAGCGGGCACGGCGTACCGCGCGGCGGCGGCCGGGCAGGGCCAGCCGGACGGCATCGCGGGCGGCGCGGAGCCGGTCCCGCTCGGCGCTGGCCCGGTCGAACGCGGGGGCGGACTGGCGGGCCAGCCACAGCCACGCCCGGCCGGTGCGCACCGGGTGCCGCAGCCACAACCGCAGCCGCAGCCGCTCATCACCGTTCTCGGCCCGGTGCTCGTACAGGGCAAGCCGAGTCCGGGCTTCTGTCAGGAACCCGAACAACGCGGCGGGCAGCGCCAGGAACACCCGCTCGGCGACGGTGGCCCCGCCCAGCGCGTTCGCCGTCACGGTCAGCGCCAGCACGGCGTACGCGCCCGCGCGCAGCATCGGCAGCGGGCGGCCCGCCTTGGCCTGCCGGACGCACGCCCCGGCGAGCCAGAACATCACCGCATCAAGCATCAGCGGCGTGACCGACGCGCCCAGGGTGCCCATGAACGGAAGGAAGAACGCCCGCGCGTGGTCGTAGGACAAGGCGGCGGCCCCGGCCGCCACCAGCGCGTAGACGCGGCGGTCGGTGCGACTGTCGAACTCGGCGGAAAAGCTCACCGGGCACCTCCGAGTTCCCCAGGGACCGTGTCGAGCGCGGCGAGGATCTGGGCGCGCTCGGCGTTGCCCAGCCGCCGCGCGGCGGTGATGGCGGCCGGGTCGGTGACGGCTTCGATCGCTGTGGCCAGCTCGGCGGCGAGCACGTCGGGTGGCAGCGCCTCGGCCTGGACGGTGACGGCCATGTGCTCGCCACGCTGGTCGGTGCGCTTTTGCGGCGCGGTGGGCAGCCGGTAGCGGGTGATCTGCGCCGGGGTTACCGCAGCCCGGCGGAAGTCCAGCCTGGCCCCGGGGTCCAGCTCGGTCACGAACGCGGTGATGTCCTCGGCGAGCGAGTCGATGATGGCGCACCCGGACGGGTCGTAGTCCCCGGCGTGCAGAATGACGGCTGGCCGTGACTGGCCCGCGAGCCGCTGCGCGGTCTCGTACTTGTCGGTCAGCCCGTTGAACCCTCCGGCGCTGTAGACCGCCACGCCATAGCGGTGCGCGACTGCTGCGGCCTGCGGCACCATGCCGGTCGCCTCGATCCACAGCTCGACGTGATACGGCTGGCCGTCGCTCAGGTCGTGGATGTACCGCTGCGCGGTGCTGCGCACGGCGCGCCAGAACTGGGCCGGGCTGGCCCACCCGGGGGCCGGGCGCTCGACGGTGCCGTCGTCGCGGATGGCGCCGAACGCGATGATCCCGGCCCGGCGGGCGCGGTTCAGGTACTCGCACAGCCGCGCGTAGGCGGCCTCGGTCTTGTCGTAACCGTGCGCGCCGACCAGCCGGTAGAAGATCTGCCGGGCGGTCAGCGGGAGCTGCGCCGCGTACTCATCCAGCACGCCACGGACCAGGTGCAGCAGGTCAAGCGTGTCGGCCCGCGGCGCCCACGGGGCGAACCCGCGGGGCCGCGTCGATGTGTACGTACGCCCGGTGACGGTCGCGGCGCTCACCGGGCTGCCGCCTTCCGCGCCTGCCAGGCCGCGAGCATCGCCCGCTCGGCCCGGGTCCGGTACACGATCAGGGCCACCACGGCGGCGGTCACCGCGAGCACGGTCACGGCCACGATGGCGAGCACGGGCACAAGGACCGTGGCCCCGGCGACGGTCAGGGCTACGTGGCCGGTGGCCAGCCAGCGCAGGAACAGCAGGGCCGATACCAGGGCGGTCAGGTGCGTCTTGCTCATCACGCCACCTCGCCTACCGGCTCGCTGCCGACCAGCCCGGTCAGGGCGTCGGCGGGCTGCCAGACCGTGACCGTCTTGGCCCCGGCCGCGGTGCAGGTGTCGGCGGCGGGCGCGCAGATGAGTACGCGCGTGCCGTGGATCACCGCGATGGGGCCGCTGCTCAGGTTCAGCCACTCGTTGCGGCTCAAACTGGCCTGCCACTCGCAGGGCAGCGCCGTGGCGATGGCGGCCATCGTGGCGGCGGCGTCCTCGCCGTGGAGGTAGAAGCTGATGTCACTGCCGGGCAGCGCGATGTCCGGCCGTGCCTCGATCAGGTCGGCAACGGCCCGCAGGATCGCGGCGGCGTCCGTCCGGGTAGTGTCAGCTGTCGTCATGGTGGTCATGGAAGGTGCCTCCTTTGAGGGAGCGGGGCCAGCGGATCACTTGGCGGCTGTGCGCTGGCCCCGCGCTGGTTGGGGGTGGTGTCCGGGGTGCCGATGCGGACGGTGAGGTAGACCCGCTCCCCCGCGTCACGGCGGTCCGGGTAGGGGCCATCTGGGCCGGTGAGGATCTCCACGGCCCGCAGGCCGCCCAGGATCGCGGTCAGCACGTCGAGCCCGAACGGGGAGCCCGCGAGCGTGATCTTCACGACCCCAGGCACCTGCCCGACCAGTGCGCTACCGGATGCGGTGCTCATCGCCGTCACCGCCAATCCGGGGGCGGGTGCCGTCCCACGAGCCCGCCAGCGGCCACGGCTGCCGCCGCGGGCGCTGGCCGAGCGCGGGGCCTGGCCCGGCGGGCGCGTCGATGGCAGACCGTTCGATCAGGCGGACAGCCGGGATGACCGTGGCGTGGTAGGTGGCCTGCCGGATCGCGCGGCGGGCGCGGCACCCGCGGACCACTCGCGCGGTCAGCACCCCGCCCGTGACGAGGATGACGGCCCCGGTCACCCCGGCCACCGTCCACGCGGCGATGTCCACCGCGTGCACGATCTGCGGCCAGGCCTTCCGCAGGCCCACCGCGGTGATGACGACCAGCGCGATGACCGCGGCAGCGGCACCGCCGCCACCATTTCCGCAGCCGTCACAATGCAGTCCCTTGCAGCCCATCACGCACCTCCGCGGTTCCGGCCGTGCCGGGCATCGAGCAAGGCGAAGTATTCGGGGCTGCCGAACGGCGGGCAGTCACACGGCGCGTGCTGGCACAGGGCGCAGCGGACGCGGCTCGCGTCGAGCTGGCCGCTGGCGTAGGCGTCGAAGTCGGGTGACCAGATCGCGCCCAGCCGGTTCAGCGCGTCCACCGGGTCAGCGGACGCGGCGGGCGTGACGATGAAGGTGCAGGTGAAATTCTCAGCGCTCATCACGCCACCTCGCTAACCGCGGCGGCGGTCGGCACGTCAGTGGCCGGGCGCAGCGCGGTATGGCGCCGCGGCTGTACCGGGCGGTTCGCGGCGGCGGCCAGGACGGCGATTTCGTCGGAGGTGAACCCCGCCCACACCCCAGCGGCCGGGCGGGTCCGCAGCGAGTAGGCCAGGCACGCCAGCCGCACCGGGCACGACGCACACACCTCCCGCGCCACGGCGATCCGTGCCGCGCGGTCCCCCGGCGGCTCATCTTCGGCTTCGATGTCAGCCGGGCCGGTGAACAGTTCCGGGTCGCACAGGCACCCCGGGTCACCGGCTAGCACCGCATCGCGCAGGCCGCGCAGCGACAGCGTGGGCAACGTGCCGACCAGCGGTTTCGTCTCGTGCAGAGTGCTCAACAGAACCTCCTGGGTTAGGCGGCGGCCCCTGGCAGCGGCTGTAGGCCAGGGAACGCTAGTTTGTCCATCCCCCTCAACCAGCTTGGTTCTGGGGGATATCCATCAGGAGAGCACGGCGCGGAAGCGGTTGTCAAGCCCCCTAAACCAACTAGGTTCATCCCCCGGGTCAACGTCCGCTGTAGTTGACCCGTATGGACGGTCTAGGCTTAGGCCACGGCCCTCAACACAGCAGGAGGCCAGGTGGACACGGGCAACGTCACGGCGATCAAGGACCCGGGGGAGCGCGCACGGGCGGCCAACAAGCTCATCGATGAGTACCAGGCGGCCATCTCCGAGTTGTCTGACGTGCGCAGGGAGACCCTTCGGGAACTGCTGGCGTCGGGCATGTCTCAGATGGCAATCGCCGACATGCTGGGGATGTCGAAATCACGCGTCTCGCAACTCCTGTCGGCCGGTACACGGCCAGAGCGGACGTTCCTCGGGACGGCCAAGGTGACCGTGGCGGTCGGCGGCAAGCTCGAAGCAGGCAAGCCGGACCCGGGCGCCGTCGTGTCGAGCGAGTCATTCAGCGCGTACGAGACGCTCGCTGAACTGGCCCGCTCGGTGGGCCTAGACGCGACCTACGAAGTGGTCCCGCCGCCAGGAAATGTCCACCTGAACAGGGCAAATCTGATCGTTATGGCAGGCCCACGCTTGCTGCCGTTCCTCGATCAGGTCATGGCAGCGGACCCGCACCTGGGATACCTGCACGATGACAGCGGCTGGTACCTCGTGGACAAGACCACAGGCACTGAGTACCGCTCGCCGATCGACAGTGGCGAGGCGGCCGACTATGCGTATGTGGGGCGGCTACCGCGCCCGGACGGCAAGGGAACGTTCCTCTACCTTGCTGGTATCCACGCACCGGGCAATCTCGGCGCCGCGAGCTTTGTCGCAGACAACATTGCCGATCTGCACCACGAACTGAAAGCCCGGCGGTTCTCGGTTCTAGTCACCTGCCGGTTCGACCCCAAGGACCGCAGGAAGATCCTGGCCACAGAACGTCTCACGCCGCTCTACCGGCATGAAGGGTAGTGAGTTGCGGGTAACCGCCAGCTCCGACCCCGGCTCACCAGATAAGCCGAACGAGGATGCCGTCGTTATCTGCGCCGACACCGTTGCCGTGCTGGATGGCGCAACCGCACGAACGGACACTGGGTGCATTCACGGCGTCGCATGGTTTATCGAGCATCTAGCTAAGGCCCTCGCTCAGCACTCGGATCTCAGCCCGGCTAACGCACTAGTTTCGGCAATCAGCGCCACTGCCGATCAGCATCGCGACACGTGCGACCTTGCCCACCCGGGTACGCCCTCCGCCGCCGTGGCAATCATGCAAGCAAGGAGTGGGGTACTCCGGTATCTCCTCATAGGGGATATCACCCTGATAATCGACACAGCCCGCGGGCTCCAAGTTATGACCGACGATCGAGTCGGCACTACTGCCCGCGCCGAGCGTGCCGCAGCCGATTCCCTCCCTAGCGGATCTGCTGAGAAGAACCATGCGCTCGTACGGATGAAGCATGCCGAACTCGCCTCCCGCAATGTGCCCGGCGGATTCTGGGTTGCCGCCGCGGACCCCGCCGTAGTGACCAACGCACTGACCGGCGAGATCCCTCTCCGGGAGGTGCGCCACGCAGCCATGCTGACGGACGGGGCCGTTCGCGCGGTTGACCCCTTGAAGCTCTACGATTGGCCTGCCCTTCTCGCCGAACTAAGCACGAGTGGACCCGATGAACTGATCAGGCAAGTCCGGGCCGCGGAGGATGCCGATCCGGCCGGAGTGCGTTGGCCCCGCAACAAAATCCACGACGATGCGACTGTGGCCTTGTTGAGTTTTCAACCTGCGAATTTAGACTCCTACGGGAACGACATATGACTGAGCCAGCGCGGCGCAACCCCGACTGGACAGCAGATGAGGTAATCCTGGCTTGCGACCTTGTTGCCCGGAACGGCTGGCGCCAACTCGAAGACAGCGACCCGAGGGTAATCGAACTGTCCGCGCTCCTACAGCGCCTTCCCATCCATCCGCTGTACCTGCGGCGGCCGGACTTCCGGAATCCCAACGGAGTTGCCCGAAAGACTGCCGACATCGCCACGGCGCACCCCGACTACCGCGGCGTTCCAACGCACGGTGGAGCCACCGACAGGCGAGTTATTACAGCATTCCTCGCCAACTCTAGTGAGATGAACGCCAGGGCGGAGGCACTACGTTCCGCCGCAGCAGGCGGCGAGTTTGATGGCATAACCGGCCCGGTGGATGACGAGGATGAAGGTGCGTTGGAGGGTCGCCTACTAATTCGCCTTCACGTGACTCGCGAGCGCTCGCGGGGGCTTCGCCAGCGGAAGCTTGAAGCCGTGCAGAGAAGCGGACAGGTCATTGCCTGCGAGGCTTGCGGCTTTGACTTCGAGCAGACCTACGGTGAACGCGGTCACGGCTACATCGAGTGTCACCATGTCCTGCCACTCCATGCCATCGGTGACCGGAGAACGCGACTCCAAGACCTAGCCCTGCTATGCGCCAACTGCCACCGCATGATCCACGTGCGTTCACCATGGCTGACCCCAGCCGAGCTTCGTGCAGTGATCCAGCGCTAGACGAGCGGTGTTGCCAACTCGAAGGCGGAGGTACCTCACCCAACGAACGGATCAATAACCCTGTGGATAACTTGCTTCCCGGTGGCCAAGCTCTTGAAGCATGCTTGGCCACCGGGGAGGCTTTGGGCTTTGCTCACCGCCGAAGGGAGCGAAGGATCAGGTTGAGCACTCTGAACGCGGCTGCGCGCCGATCTGCCTTGCGCGACCAGACGGCTGGAAGCACTACGAAGATGAAGATCAGCGTAACGAGCACGATGCTCGCGCCCAAGAGCGCTGGACTGCTTGCCGAGAGGGCGATGTGCGGACTGACGTGCTGGTTCGTTGACCACACTTGCTGTGCAAGTGCAGCCCCGACTGCACGCACAAGGCGATCACCGAGTATCATGGGCGACAACGAGTGGCTCCTTTCAGGGCCGTTCGTGCTGGTAAGACGGCCTCCCGGTGCTACGGGGGGCCGTCACCATTTCTGGTGACGGCCCAGCCATCGTTTGGATTGCCTCGCCCTCAGGATCGGAAGGGATGCTCTCTTGGAGAGTGCCTCTCCGCGGCCCTGAGATGGACGCTGGGCCAATCATAGCGTGTCCCCGGACAATGCAAACGCCACTACACCTTGAAGGGCTTACAGGCCATCTGGGCGCGCCGCGCGCGCAGCGCGCATACGCGCAATTAGCCGACCGGATGCAACATGGCAAGGACCCCAGCCCGGCGTGTCGCAGCTATTTCCAGAAGGTCAGGCTGTGGGCGACACTGGGGATAACTTGAGTCATCCTGGGGACAACGTGTGTGATCCAGGGGATAAGTCTGCCCATCCCGGCCCGTAGTTGTTGGACGGAAGCGATGACTCGCCATCTTGATAAGGGCTTGTGTCGATGCTTGCAAGTCAACGATCCATTGTGGTAGATGCGCGTACGCGGGTACGCGTGTACGCCCGCGCGTACACGCGCGGGCGTACACGCGCGCTGTTATAAGGTAAGCAAACGTTAGTTCGTCTCGCTCGATCAAGCTGCCATCTCAACAGATGGCCGATGCAGCGGACGTAGGGCTCTTGAGCTTTGATCATGGCAAATACACGGCCCGGAAGGTCCGCGGATTTACAGACCCGCAACAGGTAGGCTCTGACCTGCTGGGACGTTGCGGACGCGCGTAATCTGCGGCTCGCGCGTAGACCACAGGGACCAGGCCCGCCAGGGTTGCCCTCGCTGGCGGTCTCAGTTCTGGTCTCATTCGGGCACGTTCAGCAGGGTCCACCGGCCACCGCCAAGTCACGCTGTCGCTGGTGGTAGACGCTGGCAACCTGGCCCGAACACACATCCACAGACTTGGAAAGCGTGTTGGGGGAAACCCCTCAGGAGTTCGAATCTCCTATCCTCCGCCACCCCTGAGCCACCCCTGAACAGGCACGACGCCAGATCAGCCAGCTACGCTGCTTGTCCGGCATGCGACCTGGTCTTCCTCGGCGAGCAGCTGCCAGAGTACGGCTCGCCGGTCGGGAACGATCTGTGGTGGCCGCCATGACCCCTGGTGCTGCGGGCTGACGGGCGTGCTGCGCAACAGGAAGGTGAGCCCAGGTGCCGTCTGCTGGTGAGCGCGATCGTGCGGTTTTCTCCCAGCCACGAGGTGGTCAGGGTGGTGCGGGGTAGCGGTGCAGCGCTCGGTGGCGCTGAGTGCTCGTGGTGCGCGTGTTTACTACCGGTATGTCCATCCTTTCCCCGTACTGCGTGATTGGCGACGTTTGACTGCGAACGCGCCGAGCGTCCTGTCATGCTGCCTGATGGAGCAGACGGCAGGGGCCCGGCGAGAGGCACTGGAGGCTGGGTAGGCGGGCAAGGTCCGGCGTGAGGAGCCTCGTGAATTCAGTACCCCGGCATCGCAGGAAGCGGAAGATCAGGCGGACCGGTCAGCACACGACGCCTTCTCAGGCGGGGAAGGTCGCGCAGAAGGCAGGGATGGCGGCTCCGGCTGTCGCGGTGGTGGGCGCTCTGGCGGCGGCCCCCCAGATCCACAGGCCCGCTTCGGCTGGACCCGCGGCCGCAGGCCATCAGGTGATCCGGGCCCACCTGGATGCGGCTGTCCGGCCGGTGCGCGTCGCAGCCCGCACGTACACAGTCCGGCCCGGGGACACCCTGTCAGGGATTGCGCAACGGTTCTATGGCCGGGCTGCCGACTGGCGCTGGCTGTATGAAGTGAACCACTCGAAGATCCGCAACCCCGGCCTGATCTACATCGGCCAGGTGCTGAGCGTCCCCCGTGTTCCTCACTCCTCGTCCCCTGTCTACCGCACGCACACGACCGCGTACACGCCGCGGCACTCCAAGCCGTCGCCCGGCGGCGGCCGTGCCCCTGGCCACCTGTACGGGACGCTTGGCTGCAGCGGCCTGGAGGCGTTGTGGCGGTCGGCCGGGGGAGCATCCTGGGCCGAGGTCACGGCCGCTTCCATCGCCATGGCCGAGTCCGGGGGGCAGCAGTACGCCACGGGAGCCGCCGGTGAACGCGGCTACTGGCAGATCAACCCGGTCAATGGGGCGCTGTCCACCTATAACGCGTATGGCAATGCGCGGTCGGCGGTCATCATGTCCCGCAATGGCACTAACTGGTATCCATGGACCACCTGGTCGGATGGGGCTTACGCCGGGCGTTGCTGATTCTGGAGCCGGGAGTCCATGACGGCGGCCAGCAACGCCAACGCTTACCATGTGCGGGCAGCCGAGGCGATTTAACGACTGCCGGTGAACCAGACGGCTGTAGGGTCCGTCGACATCCACAAGCGGACCTTCCAGCCAACCGGAGCAGATTCTTGATCACGAAGCGCCTTCTAATGATCATTCCCGCCGCACTTGTCGCATTCGTGACCGCCTGCGGCGGCTCGTCCGGTACCAACAGCCCCCCGGCCAGTAGCACCCCGTCGTCGTCCGCGCCAGCGACCGCGCAGAGTTCGAGCCCGCAGCAGAGCCCGACCCCGCAGGCGGGCAGTAGCAGCAGTAGCAGCGGCATCCCGCAGAACGGCGGCGGGGATCACGACGCGGACAACAGCGGTGGTCCCAGCGACGGCGATGGGAACATCTGAGCCGCTGCCCGGAAACCGGCCGGGACGAGGGCCAATGCACTGTCATCGAAGCCACGCGGCCATGGCTGTGGCCGGGATGGCCGCTGGATTGATCGCCGCGTTCGCCCTCTCCGGCTGCGCCGGTACCACCAGCGCTGGCGGGACCTCAGCCGGCCAGGCGAGCGGTGCCGGGCAACAGCCCGCCCGGCACCGCGGCCCCGCCGGGTTCGCCTGGTTCCGCTCCCGGCCGACCCCGGACAGCTGGCACCGCGTCTCCCTGCCGGACGGCACGGCAGTTCTGTCCTATCCACGGTCTCTGCACCCGCTACACGGTGACAAGGGAACCCTCACCGAGGGGATCACTACGAAGTCTGGCTCCGTGCTTGTCTACCTCAACGTGACCCCCAGGCAGGGCAACGAGACCCTGCTGAACTGGCCCGATTTCCGGGTCCAGCACCTGCTGGAGGACAACGCGAGCGCCGCCACCCGGGCCGGCCAGGCAACCGGCCTGGAATTCCGCGGCGGCCGCGGGTCGTGCGTGCTTGATTCCTACACCACCAAGGCACACGCGAACCACTATCGGGAGATCGCCTGTTTCGTCCAGGGCGCCCACGGTGCGAGCGTCCTGGTGGCCGCCACTGCGGCGGCGGACTGGGGGTCCTACGCGGGCCTGCTTGAGGAAGTGGTCAACGCGTACGCGGTGAGCTGATGTGAGCGGGAGACACAGCGAGCACCAGCCCGGACCTGACGTGTGGCGCAGCTTGCCGGCGGTACTCGCCGTCCTCATCTAG
>Ga0207684_10000738_pt1 | contig 38319 bp, 41 predicted proteins | sample KBSK5501metaG_FD_184342 | JGI IMG/M metagenome (GOLD analysis project Ga0207684, IMG submission 184342) | Corn, switchgrass and miscanthus rhizosphere microbial communities from Kellogg Biological Station, Michigan, USA - KBS K5-50-1 metaG... | ecosystem: Host-associated > Plants > Roots >... | reverse complement strand
TTGAGGCAATGTGGCTTATTATGCAACAGCCCGAGCCAGATGATTTTGTAATTGGAACTGGGGAAACTCACAGCATACAGGAACTTTGTGAAGAGGCTTTTACCTATGTCGGGCTTAACTGGGAGGATTATGTTGAAGTTGATAAAAGATTTGTCCGTCCTACAGAAACCGGTCCGCTTGTTGCAAACCCCGCAAAAGCAAAAAGAGTATTGGGTTGGGAGCCGAAAACAACATTTGAAGAATTAATCCATATGATGGTGAACGCCCACATAGCCCGCCTCAAATAGCCAGCAGATTTAACTTAATGGTAGGTAATTACGAGCTGAGGAGTATTGCCTGTGTGCATTGAATTATCTTGAGATTCGAAGTAGCTGAAATCTCCTGTAACATTGCCTCCAATTGCCTCAACTGCGAAATGCAAACGGTATTGAGAATATGTGCGTCCGTTGGCAAGGTCGTCGATAAGCATATCTTTAATATCCACATCTTTGTATTCCAAAGCTGCGTTATTTGTAAGCATTGCGAAACTTGAAGAAAGAGCAGATGTCGAATAGGCTGAATTGTCGAGTGTTCCAAAATTAACATGATCTACCATAAGGTTTCCGCCTACTGTATATGGGCTTCCAATAACTTGACCCTGATAAAGGCGCATTGTAGCCTTATCGACGGTTTTACCTGAAAGTTCACTAGGAACTTTGAAACTTACAAAACCTCGGGTAATAAGATTGGAATTTCTTCCTGCACGAATATCTACCGTCAAATTACCCCCGCCATTACTGGATTCAAAACCGTCCAACGTTTCCGTGGAACCAACTGTTATGGATTTTGTTACCGGTTTAGGTGTTGGGGTAGGAGTTTTTGTTGCTTTGGGAGAACCGCTGGGAGAACCTGAAGGCGTTGTTGTCGCTGTCATGGGAGGAGTGGACGGCTGAGGACTTGGATTAAGTTTAGAAATAAAATCTTTGCCCCAGAACCAATAAACCAAACCAAAAATTGCAAGAATGATAAGAAGTGCAAGTATTACCATGAGTGGAGACTTACCTGAAGAATTTTTTCTTTCGAAAATGGACATTAATTTAAATTAAAGGAATAAGAGAAAGTTGTCAAGTGTTGTACTATTAATTATGTTCTCGCTTCTTACTCGCAGATATTTAGCCTTCGCAAAAGATGAAGTTTGGACCAAGATTCTTGTATTCTGTCTTGTCCTTTTTCTGGCGAGGATGGCAGATGGAATTATAAGCTTTTGGGCCCCAGTTCAAATACAAAATGTTTTAGGAAGCCCTACAGTCATGGGACTTATCATAAGTTTCCAATCGCTAGTTGGTTTTGCCGCGGATTTGGTTTTTCCAAAAATGTTAAAAACCGCACGCGCTCGGGGCCTGGTTTTTTGGGGAATCATGATGTCCGGGTTTACCTCCTTCTTTTTGGTGAATACAGTTTTCTGGCCATATATTTCACTGTTTCTTATCACCATGGCACTTTGGGGTCTTTATTACGAACTTGTCGCTTTTGCCAACTATCAATTTATGGGAAGCACAGTTCCAGTGAACTTAAGAAGTGCGGCTTGGGGTATCGCTGGGATATTTGTTAACCTTGCCTATTTTTTGGGGCCCTTATTTACGCCGTTCCTTCTTTCCAAAGGCTATGTTGTAACTGAAGCCGTAATCATCGTTTTTCTAATCGGAGCACTTCTTCTACTTTTACTTTCCCAGAAAACTCATGAAGCTCCAACAATTATTGATTTGGAAGAAATAAACCCGTGGATGGAACTCAAGCATTGGTTCACACTCTCCGAACATCTTTGGCCGGTAATTATTATTAGTTTACTTTTGGGCTGTATTGATGCGACTTTTTGGACGACAGGCGCTATTTGGTCTGAAAAACTTGCCGCAATTTCACCTTGGGGAGCAATGTTTTTGCCTGCATACCAGTTTCCCGCAATTGTCATGGGTTTTCTGGTTGCTAGTTGGGGGATATATAAAGGTAAGAAAATCTTAAGTGAAAAAACCTTGATCGTTGCCGGAGTATTTTTGATTGCCCTTGCACTGAATGGATCAATAGCTTGGCAACTTGCAATGGTACTGCTTTCTTCAATAGCGCTTTCGGTTACCTACCCTTTAGTCGAAGGGGTTTATACCGATATCGTGGCAAGACTTGGTAAAGAAAAAAAGGAAATGATTGGGTTAACCTCAAGCGTTGTAAATATTTCATATGTTGTCTGGCCTCCTGTTGCTGGACTTCTCGCAACCCGGGTCGGGGAGAGAAATACATTTGTAATTGTTGGGGCGATGACAGTCGTGGTCGCTGTAATTCTTCTTTTTATAACTCCCAAAAAGCTTCGTTTGCCACAACAGGAGATAAGCACCTGGCACTAGCTTGCTTCTCGCTGACTCGAAGTAAAAACCTGGGAATAGTTATTCAATCTCCAAAAGTTTGGCAATTTTGCTGGTAGAATCGACTTTGATTTTGGGAATTTCGATAACCTTTGCCCCCACTTTTTTGGCATGATCCTGTTTCTTTGCAAGGATTGGGTCACCCGCTGTTACCGCGATTATCGAGGGATGGACCTTTGAAACTAAATCAAGATAATCCGGGTCGTGCATTACATCTTTAAGGATCAAGACTTCATCAACAAAACCCAATGACTCCAAAATTTCTTTTCTTTGTTCCTGAGAATGAATTGGCCGTCCTTCACCTTTAAGTCTTTTAACATTTGCATCGGATTCGATGGCGATAACTAAATAGTCTCCCAAGGATTTTGCCTTTTTCAGGAAGCTGATATGGCCGTAGTGGAGGATATCAAAAACCCCGCCGGTAAGAACCGTCTTCTTTTTCATAACGTCCAATGATATCATTATTTTGTATATGCCCACTGCCAAAAATGACGAGGATGTAGTAGTTAAACCGGAAATTAAAAAAACGGTATTTAAGCCCCGAGTAAAACTTGCAATAGACCGCGAGGCCCTCAAAAGATTCCGTCTTGTTGTTGTTGCATATTCTTCAGTTGAGCGGGAAAACTTCGCAACCAAGGACGCTTATGAGGCAGAAGTCGAAGTTGAGCAAAGGGCAGTAGAAGTTTCTGAAGAAGTAAGAAAATTGGGAATCCCGGTCCGTACTCTTCCGGGAGATCAATATTTTTACACAAATCTTTTAGTTGATAAACCCGATATTGTTATCAATCTTGTCGATACATTAAAAGGCCGCGACCAACTTCAACCTTCAGTTCCTGCTGCGCTTGAACTTGCCAATATTCCATACACAGGTGCAGGAATGGAGGGCCTTATCGTAGGAAACAATAGAAACCTCACTAAAAGACTTCTTATGGCTTACGACATTCCGACTCCTCCCTTTGAATTTATAAGGCGTGCCGGGATAAACATTGATGAGGACTTGGGCCTTCCCCTAATCGTCAAACTTAACGAGGGTGGAGGAAGTGTCGGAATAGACAATCACGCTGTCAAAGAATCTTTCCGAGCCGCAAAACTTAGAGTTAATAAACTGATCACAACTTACCATATTCCCGTAATTGTCGAGAAGTTTATCGACGGACCCGAAATTACTTGTGTAGTTTTTGATGATGGCGTAAAGCGCCACGTCTATATGGCTCAAAAGATTTTCAGGGTGAAGCCGGATGGTAAGCATTTCTTTACGAGCCTTGAATCATATGAGGACTGGAAGGCCTATAAATATGTTCCCGTCGAAGAAGATTTGAAATATGAAATTACCAAACTTGCAGTGCGCGCTTTCCGTGGCCTTCAGCACAAGGATTACGCCAAATTTGATATTAGGGTAGACGAGGCAACAGGGGAGCCTTATTTCACAGATAGTAACCCCAACACTGCCTTTGGGCCCGATATGGGCCTTCCCATGACAGAGGTAATGGCCATGAACGGAGTGAGCTTTCCCGATACTTTAGCCTCGCTTCTGTCCAAGTACGCCAAAAACATTTGATCTGGACAACCCGCATTTTAGGCCGTACAATAGGGCAAAACATGGAACTTGAGAAAAACCCAATTACCCGAAGACTTTTTAGACGCCTTCTTAAGCTTAACGACAAAGTTGGCGGCCTAGCTTTTCCCAAAATGAAGAGGGTCAAGCAAATTACAACGGACCACTGTGGGCCTGCTGTTATCGAAGAATTGTTCTCATTTTTGGGTATTAGGGTGTCTCAAACAGCTGCAGTTAAGACAATACGTGCCCAGGAAAAAATAAAGAAAGTTGGGCTTAATGTGGACGACCTCGCCCGGGCAACTAAATTTTTAAGTAAAGGGACTCTGACTTTTTGGAGAAAATCAAATGCGAAAATTACAGACATAAATAAGGCCATAAATAAGTACAAATATCCGGTTGGTGTGGAATGGCAGGGGGTTTTCCACGAATTTTCAGACGAGGACAACGGCCACTACGCGGTTGTAACCAAAATTGACACTGAAAAGGATTACATGAGAATCGCCGATTCATTTCATGCTTTTGCCGGGGTAGACAGGAGATTTGAAATCAGCCTTTTTGTAAAAAGATGGTGGGATGTAAACCAAGTTAAAGTTGTAGGCCACACAAGGCCCAGGAATCTTAAGGACACCAAGATGATGTTTGTGATTACCCCTAAGGGCGAAACCTGGCCTAAAAAGTTGGGAATGGCTAAATATTAAGAATTTACTCCTATGTCAGAAAGAATAGAAACCCGAGAGAAACCCAGCTCACTTCAAATTCGTGCCGGCGCTATTGCATTCTACTATCAAGGGTTTTTGGATGAAGCAGAAAGGACTGGCGTAATACTTAATGAAGAAAATAAAATGGTTAGCGGTGTGCGCAGATTCTTAAATGAATACAAAGCTTTGATGGGTGGAGTAATGCCGACTCATGAGGAACTTTTAGAGTATCGAGATTTGACTATGAGGGTAGCTGAGCTTAGAAAAGCCGAGAAGGGCTTAAGCCAAAAGGACTTTATAAAGGCCCACAGGGATCAACTTGATATCGATCTTTTGGGGCGTGCTGCAAATGCTCTCCTCATTAAGTCATACAACAAAAAGGGCAATGGATATTTTGAGAATATGCTCAAAATTTATACAGGTGAACTTTCTTATGGAATAGGCGGGGATACAGATAGAGAGCCTGATGAAAATGCCTGGGCAAGCGATATGCTTATGGACAAGGCATCGGATAGGATCGTTGAAGATGTCGGCAAGAGATTTGGAGATCGGGAAGTTGTACTTGAATTTGGAGCAGGATCCGGAAATTTTTCTAAGAAATCTTTGATTAATCACTGCGCAAATCATGCAAAAGTTACTGATAAAAACCCAGAAACTCAAAGAGCGGCGAAGGAAAATTTAGAAAATTCAGGGCTCGTCAAAGGAAAAGATTTTGAACTTTTAGAGCTTGATATGAGAAACCTTGGCAAGTTGAAAGAGCTGGCTAACGAGCTTGGAAATAAAAAGATCCTTATACATATTGGCTATATTCTCCATGAGAACAGGCAGTTGGCTTTGGATACTCTCGCGGCTCTATATCAAGCCTTTAGTGGGATGGACGTTGTATACGCTTTTTCAGAATACTTTTTACAAGATAAAATAATCGAAGAGGTGCCGCTAGATTTTCAGGGACTTCATTACACGACTCAGGATTTATTCTATCGGGATGAGTTTTTGCAAACTGTCGAGAGTTTTAAATTTTCGAGAGTTTCAGAAACTGTACACAATTATCGTTCAAAAGATGTCGTCATGAACTCCACAACTTTTTGGACATCCTCAAAATAAGTTGCATTGCCTTCAGTTATTATAGACAAGTTCTCGGGACTGCCGCGCCTGGCAACTTTCAGTTTTGCAAAAAGTTTTTCCTCAGTTGCATTGATTGGATAGAGTACCAATACATTTCCGCCCCCTGCACTTCTATGTTCCAAGCGAGAAGCCTCAATCATTCCAATTGCTATTCCTCCCAGCGCCTCATGCATTCCTGTCGGGCCTAACGTTTTGGTGTTCTCTAAATTCTTAACGTAATGTTCAAAGAGCGACGTTTCCGGAGAAACATTTGGCATAAAACTGTAGGCCAACTTCCTAACACCTTTTGGGGTGGGGAGCTTGGTTAAAATTGCCCTTGCGAGAGACATTTCTACTCCTCTATCTAAAACCCTAAAACCTTCTGGACAATTTAGGGAAAAGCAAATCAGTAAATTTGGACCACTTGGAATCATCTTTTGAGCCGCTTTTTCGATTGACTCGTAAGTCGGGAATTTTTGCCCAATTTCCCTAACCGAGTTTACCCTTGCAAAGGCTGTATATATTTGGGCATATACCTCCGTTTTGTCAGGATTTGTGAGTAGAAAAACGACCTCCGGGTTAAAGTTTTCAATTTTACGAAGTGCTTGGATGGGGTCCATTTCTATTCCTGCACGCTTCCAGGTTTCAAGGTAGTTCTTAACACGGTCCTTTGTAAAACTGTCATCGATTCTTGAGGAGGGCACGACTTGAGGATTTTCTACCATGCGGGGATTGTAACACTTCTAATCGATTCGAAGCAATTTTGCAGGTCCGAGAGGAATCGAACCTCTACTAGGGGTTTTGGAGACCCCTGGTCTGCCGTTAACCTACGGACCTATCTTTAACCTTAATTATATCTCAAAACTGGGCTGGGTACATTGCCGCTTGAATTTTCTTATCCATAGGTAATACTATACTGATATGTCTGAGACGACCGGAGGAGGTAAAAAAACAACAACAGGTTCGGTTTCTCGCGCAATGGGCGGTGTTGGTACCTTCATAGATCCTCACCACGAGGGGGATATGGAAAAAAGAGGCCCTGAAAATCGGCTCATAATTGAAGAAGAAAAAGAAGGCGATCAATCCTCAGATATGCCTAGAGAAAGGGTTAGCGTATTTGCTAGCGAAGATGGATCTGAGGTAGTTACAACCGTCAATGGAAAAATAGTGAAAAGAGAGAAGAGATTGCCACCGGGCCTTCGTTAATTTACTTCAGTTTTGAGGACTCTTTGTGAATTTGGACTTTTTTGCAGAATTTGCAATATTTCTTGAGGGCAAGTTTGCCTTTGCCTTTGACGTCCATATTAATCTTATTCCTGTTTGTGGTGTAATTTTGGTTTTTACAGACGGAACAGATTAAAGCTACTATTTCGCGTGCACCCTTTTTTGCCATGATGGTATTGTATCACGAGGCTAAGTATTTAAACAATAGTTTAGTGGGCCCAGGTTTGGTATAATTGCGATTGCGCCTGGGTAGCTCAGTGGCAGAGCACGTTCTTGGTAAGAACGGGGTCGTGAGTTCAATCCTCACTCCAGGCTCAGTAGGATATCAAATAGGCCGGGGTAGCTCAACGGTTGAGCAACGCTTTTGTAAAGCGAAGGTTGGGGGTTCGAATCCTCTCCCCGGCTCAAATGAGAAATTGATAGGCTGAGGTGGCGGAGCGGTCAAACGCACGAGACTGTAAATCTCGCGTCCGAAAGGGCTACTCAGGTTCGAATCCTGACCTCAGCACAAAGAAGAAAAATTGACCCCGCTTCAAAAAAATCCGGTAGCATTCCTGGAGAAACCAGGTGGGTGAGCTGCCTCCCTCGACACAAAGATCTCAGTTGGACTCCGCTCTCCCATGCAAATTTACTTGATCAGGAAATTTATCCGAACCCTCTCTCTGCAGGGTCAATTTAATTGTATCACTTTAAATCAAAGAAGCGCCGGGAAGGAGAAAATGGATAAGAAATGTGATTAATGGATCAATTACGGCGGACAGGAGTGAAACTCCTCCGAATGTCGGGAAAATCAGGATGAATAAGAGAATAAGTCCGTATCTATTTAAGAAAAGGTCCAAATTTCTTGCTTCATGTTCAGGTAAAATTCCAACCAAAATTTTGCCACCATCAAGTGGGTGAATTGGAATAAGGTTAAAAACGGCCAGGGCGATATTCAAGAGAACAACGGGGTAGAGGAAATTAAATACTATGCCTCCCGGGAAAAACCTAACGACGGTTGAAAGAATCGAGGCCAAAATTAAGTTGGCCAAAGGCCCGGCCAGAGAAACTAAAGCCGAATCTTTTTTGGGGTTTTTGAGGTTATAAGGGTCGATTGGCACAGGTTTAGCCCAGCCAAAAGGAAAAGGCAGGTAGCCTAAGGAAGTCAAAATGACTGTTACTATCAAAAGGGTGGAGCCAACGGGGTCATAGTGAACCAGGGGGTTAAGTGAGAGCCTGCCTGCAAGGCGTGCAGAAGGGTCTCCAAGCTGGTTTGAGGTCCAGGCATGGGCAGCCTCATGGATGGTAATTGTTAATGCGAAGGCTATAATCCAGACAATAATCATTGCGGTGTTAGTCAATTATATAGTATAATCACGCGTCATGGCATACATTTGCGACAATTGTGGAAAAGGAATAGTTCACGGCAGGCAAAGCTCACATCACAGAGGAGTTGCAGGAAAGCGTTGGAAGAAACGTGCCCAAGTAACACTCCGAACCTTCAAGCCGAATCTTCAAAAGATTGCGGTTATGCTTGATGGTAAAAAAGGCACAGTTAGGCTTTGCACAAACTGCATCAAACTTTTCAAGAAAAATGGTCAGTTAGCTCCCAAGAAAGTTTCCCTTTCAGTTGCCTCACTTTAAACCAGAAGATCTGGATAGGCTTCTTTGAACTGCTTGTAAGAAACCGGAAGTTTGCCTTCAAGTTGAACCTCGTCCAAAATTAATTTTCCCTCCTCAAGATGGGCTTTCAAAAGTTTCAATCTTTTCTCATTGGAAAGATGAGTCCAGGCACCAGGCCAGGTCTGCATGGCGCGGATAAAACGCTCAGCTTCTTCTGGGGTTTTCTCATCCAAATTAATAAAACCGTCTTCGCGGGTCACCATTTTGGTGTAAGTTGCTTCTGATTCATCTTGCACCTTTGCTTTAATTTTTCCTTGAGTGTAAGCGGGAATGGTTTCAACCATAACTTGGGCGCTTTTTAGGAAAATTCTATCGCGCAAAGTGTCCGCCGTATCGTCTGAGCGAATTTCTTCTTTGAACTGAGTAATAATTGGGCCGTGGTCAACTTTTTCATCCATTCTGAAAATTGTTCCACCAGTTATTGTCTCTCCATTTTTGATTGTTTCAGGTACGGGGGCCGCACCGCGGTATTTAGGGAGAAGGGAAGGGTGAATTACCAAAATTCCAAGCGGGAAAAGTTTGATTACTTCCTTGGGAATAATTTCTCCGTAGGAAGCCAATATTCCAAAATCTGCCTCGACTTTATCAATCGACAGTTCCCGAGACTGGTAATGAGTTTCAATTTTATGGTCATGGGCCCATTTATCCACTGCTGTGTATTTTAGGAACTGTTTCCTACCGAAAGGTTTAGGCGAGGCGGTTACAACTGCCACAATGGGAGACTTTCCCGGTCCGGTTACAAATTTCTTGTGGACCAAGGTCAAAATCGGCAAAACATATTCAGGTGTTCCAAAAAATACAATTTTCATAATGTCAGATAAGCTCGATCTCCTCCCACTCGTCACCTTCAACTTTATACAAAGGTTTCTTTTCTTCAAATAACCTGTCTACAAACAAAATTCCATTAAGATGATCAATTTCGTGCAAAATAATTTGGGCGTTAAAACCTTCAAAATCCTCGGTTACAGATTCTCCTTTTTCATCCAAATATTTGACCGTAATTTTATCCGCTCTTTTAAGTGGCCCGTAATAATAGGGAAGCGAAAGACAACCCTCGAGAATTTCTTTTTTAGTCTGCTTCTTATCTTTTAGCTTGGTTTTACTGATACTCACTATTTCCGGGTTGATCACAACTTTTTGAAAGCCCTTGTAGTTAGCAATAAAAATCCTCAAGGATTTTCCGATCTGAGGAGCGGCAAGTCCCACGCCTTCAGGCTCTTTTTGAATTTTTAGGGTGTCCTTCAAGTCTTTTATTACGCTAAGCGTCTTTTTATCGACTTTGGCTACAGGCTTGGCCTTTTTCCTAAGAAGGGCTTCTCCGGACTGCAAAATTTTTTGGATCATATGCTAATTATACCAAATAATCGGATAAATCTGATATATCAGACATCTCTGATTTATCTGATCCCCTCGAGGGTTTGCTTAGTCAGTGAATCGTTGGGGGCGATATTGGTCAGAATATACTCGAGTTGAACCCGCGCCTCTGCCGTCCTCTTCAAGCTAATTAGAAGTAGAGCGTATGCAAGCCTAGCGTCCCGGTAGTCAGGTTTAAGCTCAATTGTTTTTTGAAGGGCTGTAATGGCCTTGTCGGTCTGTCTAGTTCTTGCGTAAGTTAAGCTTAAATTGTAGAAAAGTTTGGCATCTGTTGGGGCCAATTTGACTGCTTCTTCCAATGTGTCCCTGGCATTTAATAAATAATTCGGATTAATAGTTGAAAGTATTACAAAAACCGCAAAACGGGACCTTTTTATGTTTAGGTTTGCCGGAGAAAGTGCAACCGCCTTATCTGATTCGGAAATTGCAGAATCTATACTTGCTTTGGTTGCCGTTGCATCCTTTTGCTTAAAAGATATGAGAGCTTGGTTCGCATAGGCATTCGCAAGGTCACTCCTATAAATGGCCTGGTCTGGAACAAATGAAATTGCCTCGTTAAAATAATTGACTGCGTCAGAATATTTGCCTTGGGAAGAATAGGCTTTGCCGAAATTATATCTGGTATCGGCATACCAATAGCGGGAAATAAGAAATAATAAATAAGAAAGAAGAATTAAAATTGCGGCTATCCCAACCTTTTGGTTATTAGTTAGTGTCCCTTTTTTTTCATTTTTAATTCTTAATTCTTCATTCATTAGGACGATGGCAAAGGCAGGGAATAAGAAAAATTCGAGTTGCGTTGGGACTACAGAAAAACCAAAAAAGTTTGTCGCAGATAAGCCTAAATAACCGGCGAGGAGGGAATAATTTAATATACCCGGTTTTTTAACTAATATATAAATCGAAAAACCTATCAAAACCAAATATGAACCTAAACCAACCGTGCCGGTACTGGCGGCAACGTTCAAAAACTCATTGTGTGCTTTGTTGTAAATAAAATCCCACTCGCTAGTTAAGTTATGCGCGGCCGGTCTAAACTGATAATAGGAATAGGCGAAAGTTTCTACACCTGTTCCAAAAATTGGGTAATGTAGCCAAATCTGAAGTGCTCCGGACCAGACAATTTTTCTAATTGTCCCGGATTCTGTTCCTCCGGTTTCGAGTGCGGTATTACCACTTGTCGCTTGTTCTTTAGTGCTTGGCCCCTTTGTAAATAATTGACCAATACTTGGCGTAAATTGAGTTCCAATCAAAATCGCAAGAATTAAAAATATTGAATTAAGAATTAAGAATGGACGCAAAATCTCACTTTTAGATTTCCATAATGTCAGACCCCAAAAAACTAGCTCGGCAACGACAGTTCCAAAAAGCCCAGATCTCGATTTTGTAAATAAAAGTGTTGCAAAGAATAGTACTGATATCCCGGCGTAAATCCAAAACTTTGTATTTTTAGTTTTTTCACCGAGTGCAAAACTTTGAGTAATCGGAATCAAAGCGACTATCCAGGCCGCAAGCCAGTTGGGCTGTCCGAGCGTAGAAAATATGCGACTTTGCACATCCTGAACCCAAATGCTTTTATCAATTCCGAAATGCTCGAGGACTCCATATATGGAAACAAGCACGGCGCTTGGAAGAAGGGAATATTTCAAAAGTTTAACGACGTCATTTTTTTCAATGTTGGAAACGAAGGCCCAAAAAAGTAGAGAATAGGAAATTACCGAAAACATTCCGCCGTTAAATCTCGAATAATAACCAAACCAGGAAGTGTAAGGGTCAATCGAAACTAATGTTGAAATTAACTGAGATACAAGAAATGCCAAAAGAGGAAAGTCTAACAATGTGCGGCGAAATATGATTTTTCTTTCGATGATCATACGGATTATCCAAGAACCCGCAACGAGAACTGTCAAAATATATACGAGAACCATTTTGTTAAATTCAAAAACTTCTGAAGTGTAAGGCCATAATATTAATGGGACGAAAAATATCAACGTGGCAAAAAGCCAGAATAGAAGTTTCTTCATTGGTACATTCTAAACTATAAATCTACAAATCTACAAAGACCAAATCTTCAAATAAATTCACAAATGTTTAAATGTTATAAATTTGCAGATTTGAACGATTTGCTTATTTGATTATTTTGTCCGACTGGCTATACTGCGGTGCGATGCAATTTTCATCAAAAATTAGCTTTGTAAATCCAATTGACCGGCTACTCGGACTTTTCTCGCACGATATTGGAATTGATTTAGGGACTGCAAACACACTCGTATTCGTTCGCGGGAAAGGAATTTTGATTCGCGAACCTTCGGCTGTTGCCAGACATAAAAAAAGCAAAGAAGTTTTGGCAATCGGTGCTTCCGCAAAAAAAATGATGGGCAGGGCGCCTGCCTCTATCGAAGTGTTAAGGCCCCTTAAAGACGGAGTAATTGCAGATTTTGACGCAACTGCGGCGATGCTTAAATATTATATTCAAAAAGTCCATGAATCAGGAACTATGATGCCAAAAATTCCCAGGCCCCGAGTTATTATTGGAATTCCTTCAGGGGTAACCGAAGTTGAACGCCGTGCGGTTGCCGACGCGGTGGTGGACGCAGGGGCGCGTGAGGCCCACTTGATTGAAGAACCTATGGCGGCGGCAATTGGGGCCGGACTTCCGATCGAAGGACCAGAGGGAAATTTTATAGTCGACATTGGTGGAGGAACCAGTGAAATTGCTGTAATTTCTCTTGGAGGAATTGTATTGGGTCGCTCTGTTCGCGTTGCGGGAGATGAAATGGACGAAGCCATTATAAATTATGTCCGACTTAAATATTCTCTTCTTTTGGGCCAGCCAACAGCTGAGGCAGTAAAACTTTCTGTGGGGGCTGCGGTAAGTACTAAAGAATCATCCGGGAAAAATGGAAAATTTGCGGTAGTTCGCGGACGGGACTTGGAAACAGGCCTTCCAAAATCGATTAAACTCACAAGCGGGGAGATTCAGGAAGCACTTAGCCCAATTCTTAGGGAAATCATTGGAAACATAGTAGACACTTTGGAAGAAACTCCGCCGGAGCTAACCAGCGACATTATGGAACGGGGAATTACTCTTGCAGGAGGCGGATCCTTGATTTCCGGAATCGATAAAGTAATTTCTGAGGCAACTAAAATGCCGGTTTGGATTGCAGACGACCCTCTAACTTGTGTTGTTCGCGGATGCGGAATCTGTTTGGAAGACAATGGAATTCTTAAAAAAATTAGAGTTACAAAAGGACTAAAATAGTTGGATGGACGCTCTCTCGCAACAATCTTCACAATCTTGGCTTACCTGGTTTCTTCGGGGACTTCTCATTGTCGGATTCTTAATTCTTTTCGTAAAACTTTTTGAAATCCAAATAATAAAGGGCGACTACTACCGAATTCTTTCTCAGGAAAATAGAATTCGCCATATTCCAATTCCGGCACCCCGTGGACAAATCTTCGCCCGTGGTGGAGAGGTGCTTGCAGGGAACATCGAAATTAGAAAAAGAATTAAATTTAACAAAACCGGAGCCCCTGAAATTACTGACGACCTAATAGGCGCAACCCCTGAGGAAATAATTAAAGATTACAGAAGGGATTATCCACTTGGGTCCGCCTTTGGACATGGAACAGGTTACTTAGCCCAAACTCAAGCAAATGAAGTTGGAACAATTGATCCGAACTGTCCGGATAAAGGTCCAAGAATTTTAGGAGACTTGATTGGAAAAACCGGACTCGAAGAAGAATATCAATGTGAACTTGAGGGAATTCCCGGAGAAGAATTAATTGAGGTAAATACGAGGGGAGAAAAAATTCGAACGCTCGGAACAAGGGCCCCAATACCGGGGCAAAATATTAAAACCACAATTGATTATGGTTTACAAAAAGAAGTGGCCCAAGACATGCAAGGCAATAAAGGGGCGGCGGTGATAACCGACCCGACAGGTCAAATTTTGGCATTTTATTCTGAACCAAGTTTTGACTCAAATCTTTTAGTTAATAAAAACGATCCCAAAGCGGTTTCGGCACTTTTAACTGATACGGATTTGCCGTTTTTTAATCGGGTAGTTAGCGGAACTTTTCATCCCGGCTCTGTCTTTAAACCCGTTGTTTCTTTGGCGGCACTCGAAGAAGGGGCAATCGATAAAAACTTTTTATATAACGACACCGGGGTAATAACCGTAAATAAATTTACTTATTCAAATTGGTATTTTTCTGAATTTGGAAGGACCGAAGGGGAAATCGGATTAACTCGGGCAATTGCCAGGTCTACCGATACTTTTTTCTATAAAGTCGGAGAGCTTACTGGGCCAGACAATATCGCAAAGTGGGCGGATGCATTTGGACTAAATAAACCAACAGGGATAGACATTCCCGGAGAAACTTATGGTCTAATTCCGACCACTGATTGGAAGAAAAAGGAAATAAAAGAATCATGGTTTTTGGGAGACACTTACCATATGGCAATAGGACAAGGTTATGTTGCCATCACTCCCGTTGAAGAAAATACTTACATAACTGCAATTGCCAACGGGGGCAAATTGTGTGAGCCAAGATTTAATCAAAATATTCCGGTGATTTGCAAAAACACAAATGTCAGTCAAAAAAATTTAGATCTTGTTAAGATCGGAATGCAGGAAGCATGTCAGAGTGGAGGAACTGCCTACACTTTTTTTGATTTTCCAACGAAACATAACGGACAGACTATTGCCTGTAAAACAGGAACTGCGGAAGTTATGTCAGATGGAACCCCTCATGCATGGTTTGTGCTTTTCACCCCTATCGAAAATCCTCAATTAGTTGCGACAATATTGGTCGAGCATGGGGGGCAGGGCTCACAAGTTGCCGGCCCCATCGCCAGGAAAATTATGGATTATTACTTTCATTAAATTTCGATATACTGAAACAATGAATGAAAGTAAGTATCTAACTGCCATTTATTCTTTTAGTTATTTCGGACCTGCAAGGATTAAGTTGCTTCTTTCTTATTTCAAAACTGCCAAAAAGATTTGGTTATCGAAGAGTAAAGAATTAATCGAAATCGGCCTTTCTCAAAAGAAGGTTTTGGAGTTTGATGAATACAGAAAGAACTTTGATATTCCGGAATACTTTGAGAAATTAAAAAAGTTAAAAATTAATGTTGTCACAATTCTTGATAAAAATTATCCGGTAAACCTTAGAGGTCTGACAGGGGCTCCATCCGTTCTATATTTTAAAGGGACTTTAAAAACTGCGGACACTAATTCAGTTGCAATTGTTGGCAGCAGGAAAATGACAAGTTATGGGCGGGAAGTTGCAGAAAAGTTTGCGGGAGAACTCGCAAGTTTTGGAGTTACAATTATTTCCGGTTTGGCGAGAGGCATTGATACAGCAGCCCATAAAGGTGCGCTTTCTGTCTCCGGCAGAACCATCGCGGTTTTGGGAAATGGACTCGATACGATCTATCCTCCGGAAAATACAAAACTTGCCGATGAAATTATTAAAAATGGCGGCGCCATCGTCTCGGAATATCCTTTGGGTTACCCGGCACTCCCGGTCAATTTTGCAATAAGAAATAGAATTGTTTCGGGGATGAGTTCTTGTGTAATAGTTGTCGAAGGTGCCGTCAAAAGTGGAACACTTCTAACTGCAACTCATGCGGCCGAACAAGGGAAAACTGTTTTTGCAATCCCCGGGCAAATTACTTCGCCACTTTCAGCCGCTCCTCATTACCTTTTAAAGAATGGTGCAAGAATTGCAACCTCCGCCCGCGACATTTTGGAGGAGATGGACATGCAGGTGAAAGTTGACACGGAAAGGATTGAAAGGGTGCTACCCTCAACCAAAGATGAGGCTATTTTGATCGAATTTTTGACAAACGAACCGATGCATCTTGACGAGCTTGTTAGAATATCCGGGTGTGAAACTGCCGAAATCTCTGCTAGACTGACAATCATGGAAATGAAAGGAATGGTCAGAAATCTAGGAAAAGGCATGTACCAAAAGGTTTAAATATCATGAATCTTGTAATTGTAGAGTCACCAACAAAAGCAAAAACTCTCGGGAAATTTCTCGGGGAGGAATATGACGTGGAGGCAACAATGGGGCATATTAAAGATTTGCCAAAGAGCAAACTGGGGGTCGATATTGAGAAAAACTTTGCACCAGACTATGTCGATGTTCCAAAAAGAGAAGATACCATTAAGGGCCTAGTCTCCAAAAGTAAAAAAGCCAAAGCAATATATATCGCCTCCGATCCTGACCGCGAAGGGGAAGCAATTGCTTCTCATGTCAAAGAAATAATTGACGGTAAAGGAAAAGTTGAAAGAATAACTTTCCACGAAATTACAAAAGAAGCGGTAGAAGAAGCTCTTAAAAATCCGCGTCCGATAGACACAAACTTGGTTGATGCCCAAACTGCACGTCGTGTTCTTGATAGGTTAGTAGGTTACAAGCTCTCTCCTCTTCTTTGGAAAAAAGTAAGACGTGGGCTTTCTGCAGGACGAGTTCAATCAGTTGCGGTGCGACTTATTGTTGAAAAAGAAAGAGAAATTGAAATGTTTAAAGCGGAGGAATATTGGGAAATATTTTCTAATGTGAGGCGAGGGGTGACGCGAGACGGGGAGCACCAAAGCCGGGGTCCCCTTGTGGGTGGATTTGGGGCTGGCGAGCGGCAGGACCCCGACATGTTTACTGTGCAACTTGTCAAAATTGAAGACAAAACTGCGGAAGTAAAAAACAAAGCCGATGCTGACAAAATCCTGGGTGATCTCGAAAAAGCAGAATATAAAGTTTCTGATGTTAGAAAACGCCAGGTCACTAAAAATCCCTATGCACCTTTTACAACTTCAACAATGACTCAGGCGGGTGCAAGAATTTTTGGCTGGTCATCCAAAAAAACAATGTCCATCGCCCAAAAACTTTATGAAGAAGGCCTTATTACTTACCACAGAACCGATTCCCTTAATTTAAATGCCGCGGCTGTGGCAAAAGCCCGTGACCTAATTAAAAAAGAATTCGGCGAAAAATACCTGCCGGAAAAACCTCGTTTCTATAAAACTACATCTAAAGTTGCTCAAGAAGCCCACGAAGCAATTCGTCCGACAGATGTTACCGACCACGAAGTTCATTTGGAGGAACAAGATTTTAATAGGCTGTATGATCTTATCTGGCGAAGATTTGTTGCCTGTCAGATGAATCCTTCTATTTATGATGAAACTGCGATCGACGTTGCCGCCGGAATTTATTTACTTCGCGCAAGCGGTCAGATCATGAATTTTGACGGATGGAGAAAAGTAATTCCCGGTAAACTTGATACCGAGTCAGCTGTTTCCTTACCGGAAGTTCAAAAGGATGAAAAGCTGGACCTTATAAAAACTTGGGGAGACCAAAAGTTCACACAACCACCTGCACGGTTTAACGAGGCCTCATTAATCAAAACTTTGGAAAAACTTGGAATCGGGCGCCCCTCAACTTATGCGCCCACAATTTCTACTATTCAGGTAAGGAATTATGTTGAGAAAAATGAAAGCAAACAATTTGTTCCAACAACGATAGGCTTTGCAGTTAACGACTTTTTGATAGACAACTTTCCTGATACTTTTGATTATGAATTCACGGCCAAAATGGAAAACGAACTCGATGATATTGCCAACGGAAATTTAAAGTGGGTAGAAACAATAAAAGAATTTTACAAACCTTTCGAGAAAAAATTAGTTGATGTTGAGAAAAATTCAAAGAGAGTAAAAATTGAAGTTGAAAAACTTGGTAGAGTTTGCCCTGAGTGCAAAATTGGAGAGCTGGTAATTAGAACCGGAAGATTCGGCAAATTTATTTCCTGCTCGCGCTTCCCAGAATGCAAACACACGGAAAAATATCTTGAAAAAGTCGGAGTTAAATGTCCGGACTGCAAAATCGGAGATATTATCGTTAAGAAAACAAGTAAAGGACGAAAGTTTTTTGGCTGCTCGAGATATCCTGATTGTAAGTACGCTTCTTGGAGGAGTCCAAAGAAAGAAGAAGAGACACCAACTGTTGAGACTTCAAATTAATTCTTTGCGTATTGACATTCCTCTAGGTGAATTGGTAAAAAGCAGTAGATGGAACGCCGCCCTGAACAGTTACGTTACGAAGTTAGTGAAACACGAAGACCGATAAGTCTTGGTGCAGAAAAACATATTGGAGAAGTTCTTCCTGTTCTTGATCATGGGTTTGTTTATTTGGTTGATTACATGGGAAACGATCAATCTATCGAACAAGCGGCAAGAGTTTCTTATGGGTCGGGTACAAGAAAAGTAACTGAGACGCGGGGTTTACTCAGATACTTGATGCGTCATGATCACACAACTCCTTTTGAGATGGTTGAATTTAAATTCCATGCCAAGCTTCCAATCTTTGTGGCCCGCCAGTGGGTGCGCCACAGAACTGCAAATATAAATGAATATTCTGCACGCTATTCAATTTTGGATAATGAGTTTTATACTCCTGAGCCAGAGGTTATTGCTGTTCAATCAAGTACAAACCGACAAGGAAGAGGAGAGGCAGTTGATCCGGAAAAAGCTGAAATGGTTAGGAAAATAATAATTGAAGATGCATCCAGGAATTATAAAAATTATGAAACGATGCTCGATATGGGAATTGCCAGAGAACTTTCCAGAATAGATTTAAATTTGAATTTTTACACACAATGGTATTGGAAAATAGATGCCCATAATCTTTTTAAATTTTTGGGTCTTCGAAAAGATAAACATGCTCAGCTGGAAATTAGAGAATATGCCGACGCAATAGGAACTATTATTGAAGATTCGGTCCCACTAGCTTGGGAAGCTTTTGTTGATTATCAACTTGAGGCACTTAAACTCTCTAGACAGGAGAAGGAGGTTGTAGCAAATCTTGTTAGGGAAAAAGGTGGTTTCACAGAAGATGAGGTTTTTGGAATGGCGAAAAGAGTTGGAATGTCGGGTAAGGGCGAACTTTCAGAAACAATTGAGAAGTTTAACAAACTGGGGATTATGAAAGGAAAACAAGATGTATAAAGAAAGAGCGGGCGAGAGAGTCCCAATACAGCCAGAACTTGTGATTTTTTGTGGGCCGATGTTTAGTGGAAAATCTGCGGAACTTATAAAGGAACTAAAACGGGCTCCCCATGCGGGCTATAAAGTTCTGGCATTTAAACCCGCCCTTGATAAAAGGAGAGGAGCAGATAGCATTAATTCTGAAGATGGCGGGTCTCATCCGGCAATTTCTGTAAAACACTCATTGGATATTTTAAATTTTGTAACCCCGGAAATAGATATTGTCGGAATAGATGAAGGACAATTTTTTGATAACGAAATAAATGATGTTTGTATTAGACTGGTTAATCAAGGGAAAAAAGTTATTGTCGCAGGACTTGATAAAAACTTTAAAGGTGAACCTTTCGGCCCAATGGCATATTTGAAACAGGAAGCTGAGGAAGTACAAACATTCCAAGCATATTGTCACACATGCGGGAAACCCGCCTCATTTACACAAAGAATCGTCAACGGAAAACCCGCGAATTACGATGACCCAATTGTTATAGTAGGAGCTGCAGAACTTTACGAAGCACGTTGCCGCCAGCATCATGAAGTTCCTGGAAAGCCGGGTGTAAAATAAGCTATGTCAACCGAACGCTTAGTAGACTTAAAGGAAGGATTGGTTAGAGAGCCTAAAATTATTGGCTTAATTGGTCCGATTGGCGCCGGAAAATCAACTTTTGCCAGGGTTTTAGGTGAGCATCTGGGCATTGAAGTTGTCGAAGAAAATTTTACCCAAAATCCCTACCTCGCAGATTTTTATAAAGACCCAAAAAAATTTAGCCACGACTCTCAGATGTGGTTTTTGAATGAAAAAATTAAACAACTTGCCGATTTAGATTACAGGAAAAGTATCATTATTGATCCGGCTCTTGAAATGGATCTTATCTACGCAAACACTCTTCATTCAATAGGATTTATGAACGACCACGATTTTTGGAAATATAAGGAAAAACATCAATTTCTTAAAGAGGAATTTGTTATCAGAAAACCAGATTTATTCATCATAGTTAACTCTAGAATTCCTGTACTTGAATCTCGGATCAGGCAAAGAGGTCGAGAAAGTGAACTCTTTATGCTCAAAAGATATCCGTCCTATCTTGCGAATTTACACACGAAGGTGGAATCGTTTTACGGACCCCATGTCTATATAAACTCCGAAGAAAATAGTTTTACCGACGAAATGCACATGAATGAACATTTAGAGAAAATTGAAAAGAAAATCAAATGAATAATGAAAAAGGAAGATTTATTGTCCTTTATGGATCCAACAATACCGGAAAATCTGAACAGATAGGAAGGCTGGTTGATTCGTTGAATTCGATCGGAATTATTACAGAATCTTTAAAATATCCGATTTACGATCTTGAACCAACGGGACCTCTGATAAACGAGGCAATTCGAAAAGGAAATCCCAGAGGTCTCACTGCCGCTGAACTTCAAAAAACCTACGCCGATAATAGAAGAGATTACGAACCAAAACTTGAGGCTACTCTCAAAAAAGGTAAATGGATTATTGGTGAAGATTACACAGGAACCGGAATTGCCTGGGGACTCACATACGGAGTTCCGATGGAAACTCTTTTAGAATTTAATAAAGGCCTCTTGAAAGAGGATTTGGCAATTTGTCTGGATGGAGAAAGGTTCTCGTCAGGGATTGAAAGAAACCACATGTTTGAGTCGGGCGGCAAATGGGAGTTAAATAGAGCGATACATAAGGAGTTGGCGTATAGATTTGGTTGGGAAATGGTTGACGCAAACCGTGCAAAGGTGGAAGTTGCCAATAACATTTTTATGATCCTCGTTAATAGATTTAGGCTTTAGCTTCAAGTATAATAAGGGTAAGATGCAAAAAATCGTGGAGTGTGTGCCGAACTTCAGTGAGGGAAAAGACCAAAAGGTTATCCATGCTATTTTCGATGCGGCAAAATCTGATAAAGTTAAAGTTTTCGAACTTGAATCGAATCCGGATCACAATAGAATGCTTTTTACGATTGTCGGAGAGCCGGAAGATGTAATGAACTCAGTTTTCGGATCGATTAAGGTGGCTACAAAGCTTATCGATATGAACAACCATAAAGGAGAACATCCAAGAATTGGGGCTACGGATGTTGTTCCTTTTGTTCCTGTCTCAGGGGTAACCATGGAAGAGTGTGTTGATCTATCGAATCAACTTGCCAAGAATGTTGCGGAGGAACTTAAAATTCCGGTTTTTATGTATGAGGCTTCTGCAAAGCGCCCCGAATATAGAAATTTAGCAGACGTTAGGGTTGGAGAGTTTGAAGGAATTAAAAAAGAGATGAGGACTCCGGATTATGGCCCATCTGAAATTCACCCAACAGCGGGAGCTGTCGTAATCGGTGCCAGGAAATATTTGGTCGCTTTTAACGTAAATCTGGACACTCCCGAGGTGTCTATAGCCAAAGACATTGCTAAAAAGATTAGAGAAAAAGATGGGGGACTTCCCGGAATTAAAGCCCTGGGATTTTTGGTAGATGGAAAAGCCCAAGTCTCCATGAATTTGGTCGACTTTGAAAAAACTAACTTCGATCAGGCTTACCGCGCTATCGAAAAAGAATCGAAAGATAGGGGGGTCGAAATCAAATCATCTGAAATTTATGGCATGATTCCTTTAGAATCCTTGGTCGCCGCTATAAAGTCATCTTTTAAAGCAGACACTTTTAAATCCGATCAGGTTTTAGAAAAAAGGCTTTACGAATAATGATTAAAGATCAAAAAATATTGGAATTTCTGGATAGTGTTTCGTCCAAATCTCCAACCCCGGGAGGAGGCTCTGTCGCGGCAGTGGTCGGCGCGATGGCGGCTTCACTTGTCGAAATGGTTTGCAACTTAACAATCGGCAAGAAAAACTATGTGGAAGTCCAAACTGAAATTATCCAGATTGCCGAAAGAGCCAGCGATTTGTCCACAAAACTCTTGGACCTAGCTGATGAGGATACCAAAGCTTTCGAAAAAGTAATGGCGGCGTATAAAAGTGAGGACAAAGGGGAAATTAAGAAAGCCCTTACCTTGGCCATAGAAGTACCTCAAAAAACGGTAGAATGTGCCGAGGAAGTTCAAACTCTGGCCATCGCCGTTTCCAAAATAGGGAATACCAATGCCTACTCTGACGCCATGAGTGCCGAGCACCTGGCATTTGCCGCTATAGAATCGGCTCAAGAGAATATTGAGATTAACAAAAAGAGCCTAACTGCCCTTGCAGGTTTGAAATAGCTGGGATATAATATCCCTACACACGCAGATTACGCTTTCTGGATAACTTCCGATCTGCGGCGGACTAAGAAAGCGAAGACTTAAATGCTTGAATAAGCAAATAAGCAAATAAACAAATGGCGACTAAAGTATCACTTGAAGAACTCTTGGAATCTGGCGCCCATTTTGGACATCAAACCAGACGTTGGAATCCTAAAATGGAGGAATATATTTATGGCTCTGAAAACGGAGTTCATATTTTTGATCTTACAAAAACCAAACCCATGCTTGAAGAAGCCTTGGAATTTTTGAAGAAATCGGCTTCAGAAGGCAAGGTAATTCTTATTCTTGGAACAAAGAAGCAAATCAAAGAGAAGGTAGCGGAAGTTGCAACCGAGGCCGGCGTTCCTTACGTTAATGAAAGATGGCTTGGCGGCACAATTTCTAATTTCTCCCAGATGAAAAGATCTCTTAAGAAACTTGAAGAGATGAAGGCAGACATGGCCTCCGGTGCTTACAACAAATTCACCAAGAAGGAGAGGCTTCTTATTGACCGCGAGATAACGAGACTTGAAAGATTTTTCGGTGGAATTACAACTCTTACTAATTTCCCGGAAGTTCTTTTTGTAGTTGATACAAAGCGCGAAGCCGGAGCAGTTTATGAAGCAAATGCCAAAAAGGTCCCGGTAGTTGGAATCGTCGACAGCAATTCAGATCCGGACTTGGTAGATTATCCGATTCCCATGAATGACGATGCAAGCAAAGCTCTTGAATATGTTTTAAACTTGGTTAAAGACGCAATCATCGAAGGCAAGAAGAAAGTAAAAAAAGCTGATGAAAAGTAAAATAGACATAGGCCTCATTAAAAAACTTCGTGAAGAAACCGGCGTTGCCATTATTCGTATCCGTGAAGTTTTGGAAGAAGTAAAAAATGACGAAAAAAAAGCTTTGGTAATTCTCAAGAAAGAAGGACTTGAGAAAGCCGAAAAGAGAGAAGGGCGCGAAACCGGACAGGGAAAAATCTTCGTTTACGCACATCACACAGGCAAAGTTGTTGGCATAGTTGAACTTCTTTGCGAAACAGATTTTGTTGCCAAGAACGAACTTTTTGAATCTTTGGGCAAGGATTTGGCAATGCAGGCCGCTTCAATGGGTGAGGAAAAATTTGAAGATCAGGATTTCATTAAAGATGGTGGAAAGAAAGTACGCGATTTGGTCAAAGAATTAATTGCAAAAACCGGTGAAAATGTTAAGCTGGGTAGAGTTCAAAGACTTGAACTCGGAAAATGATGGACGAGGCCTCTATAACTTCAAAAATGCAGGTAGCGTTGGACGCTGTGGCTTCTGATATTGGTGGAATTAGGACTGGTCGGGCAACCCCATCGCTTGTCGAAAATATTGTCGTTCCTGCATACGGCGGCACACAAAGGTTAAGAGTAATGGAGGTTGGAAGTATCACAGCCCCCGACCCATCCCAGATAATAATTTCTCCTTGGGACAAATCAATTATTGGTGACATTAAAAAAGGAATAATGGAGGCTAATATCGGGATGAATCCTTCTATCGATGGCGAAATAATTCGAATTGCAATGCACCCTCTAACAACAGAGGACCGCGAAAAATATGTCAAAATTCTTTCCCAGAAACTCGAAAACGGCAGAGTAATGGTTAGAGGTGTTAGGGCCGACGAAATGCACGAAATAAAAAAACAATTTGAAGAGAAAAAAATTACCGAAGATGATAAATTTGCTCAAGAAAAGAAACTTCAGGAGCTAACCGATTCATTCATCGGCAAGATCGAAGAAATGGGCGAAAAGAAGAAACAAGAACTCCTCAAGATCTGATATACTTTCCGTATGATCGTCTCGATTTTAATTTTTCTTGTAGTTCTTTCTGTTCTTATCCTTGTTCATGAATTCGGACATTTTATTGTTGCTAAAAGGGCGGGGATTTGGGTTGAAGAATTTGGACTTGGGCTTCCTCCACGGGCAATCGGTAAAAAAATCGGAGAAACAATTTATTCCCTAAACTGGCTACCGTTTGGAGGTTTTGTAAGACTTCATGGTGAAAATGTTGAAGAGGGGATTACAGATAAAAAGCGGGCATTCTTATACAAAAGCAAAAAAACTCGGGCACTTGTCGTGACCGCCGGAGTTATTATGAATTTTCTTCTTGCCATACTCGCATTCACAATTGTCTATTCGTTTTCAGGGTTTCCCGCGCCAGTTAAAACCGTTAAAGTTTTGGACATTGTCCAAGGGTCTCCTGCCTTAACCGCCGGAATTGTTGTCGGTGATGTTATAAAAAAAGTTAATGGCCATGAAATTAAAGACACAACAGATTTTCAGAATTTAATTCAGGAGAGTAAAGGTAAAAAAGTGATTTTGGAAATTCAAAGCGGAGGCGGGGATACGACGACCGTCAAACATGTAACACTTGCCGCACTTCAGGATAAAAATGATGGCAGATATTATTTGGGAATTGTTATTCCATCAGACATCTTTTTCCCGCCAGTTTGGCAAAGGCCATTTTATGGAGCCTATTACGGGTTCAAAGATGCGCTAAGTTGGGGAAATATTATTGCCCGAGGGCTTTGGAATGTAATTACCGGAATCGCGGCAGGACAGGCGCCAAAGGAACTTTCCGGTCCTGTTGGAATTTTTGCAGTTACGACAGAGGCGGCCAAAAACGGAATTCTAACCCTTATAAATTTTGTCGGAATTCTTTCCGTAAACTTGGCAATTCTTAACATTATTCCATTCCCGGCGCTTGATGGAGGACGCCTTCTTTTCATCGGAATTGAATCCATAATCGGCAAGAAAGTTGTTCCAAAAGTTGAGGCAACAATTCATACAGTTGGAATGATTATTCTTCTTCTAATTCTCCTTGCCATAACAATCGGGGACGTCAAACATTTGATTACAGCCGGGGGAATTTCAAACTTCCTGAGCACAATGGGGAAATGATACAATAGCTTCGAATGAAACAATCTCAATTATTTCCAAAAACCAGAAAAGAGGCACCTAAGGATGCGGAAAGTGTTAACCATAAACTTTTAGTCCGCGGCGGGTTTATCGATCAGCTCATGTCCGGAAGCTGGACTCTTCTTCCTTTGGGCTTTCGTGTTGTCCAAAAAATAAATCAAATAATCCGTGAAGAAATGAATGCAATTGGCGGACAGGAAATGCTAATGCCTCTTCTTCACCCGAAATCAATTTGGAATGAAACTGGCAGATGGGACAAGGCCGACTCCATCATGTACAAACTCAAAGACGCCAGAGATAAAGAATATGTTCTTTCATTTACTCACGAAGAAATTGTGATGGATTTGCTTAGAAAGACAATTAACAGTTATCAGGATTTGCCGGTTGCTGTTTATCACTTCTCAACGAAGTTTAGAAATGAGGCCCGTGCCAAAAGCGGCATCCTGCGCGGCCGAGAATTTATGATGAAAGATCTTTACTCGGCCCATACTTCCGAGAAAGATCTTATGGATTATTACGAGAAAGTTAAAGAAGCATACAAAAAGATTTTTAATCGGCTTGGCTTTAATTTTAAAGTTGCCAAAGCATCAGGTGGAGTTTTTACAGATAAGTTTACTCATGAATTCCAGGTTCTTAGTGAGGCCGGCGAGGACACAATCTATTGGAAAGAGGGAGATGCCGAGGCGGTTAACGAAGAAGTTTTGGAAGGAGACAAAAGTAAATATAAAAGTGCAAAAGCAATCGAAGTTGGGAATATTTTCCCGCTTGGAACTTGGTATGCCGAACGCATGAAGATGTTTTTTACGGATGAAAAAGGTCTTAAAAAACCGGTTTGGTTTGGGAGTTATGGCATTGGCCCGACGCGTGTAATGGGGACTTGGGTTGAAGTAAGCCATGATGATAAGGGAATAATCTGGAGCAAACAAATTTCTCCTTTTGATGTACATCTAATAGAAATTCCAAGTACGAAATCCGAAATTCGAAACAAAGCGGAACAAATATATAAAAAATTAAATGATCAAAACATTGAAACTCTTTGGGACGACAGAGAAGTTTCCGCCGGGCAAAAGTTTGGTGATAGCGATTTGATAGGAATTCCTGTTCGCCTAGTCGTTTCCGAAAAAACGGGAGATAAGATTGAATACAAAGAAAGAACTTCAGAAAAATCAGAACTTCTGAATTTTGAAGAAGTCCTCAAAAAACTTTCTTGACAATCTTCTAATATATAAATAAACTGCGGCTAATATGGGAAGAGAAAGAAACGGCAAGTCTCCGGTAGAAGTTCGATTTGCAGAGTTTTTAAGGGAAAACTACCCTGTCAAAAAGGATGAAGTAAAAGATTTATATGAGGCCATGACTGAGCAATCCGAGCGTGACGGCAGAAGTGTATTTGATACGACCAAATATCATGTTGAATTAGTAATAGACCTCGCGAAACGCGGTGAGTTGATGTATAGCGGTGCCAATGACGATCTCTATCTTTCATCTCATTTGAAAGCCTTGTCGAAATTTGCAAAAGACAATTACCAGCCTGGACAAATAAATTATGAAGTTTCGTTAAGCCTCCAGGCCAGAGTACTGGCAATCGCAGAAGCGGGGTGTGTACTAAGGCTGACAGGCGTTTACAATGTTCCGGATAAAGATTTGATAAATGAACATTTGGAAAAATATCGCAAGCTTTTGGATTTTTGCGGTAAGTTAAAATAGTACAATTTACTTCACAGTTACACTTTTTGCTAAATTTCGTGGCTTGTCGGGGTCTAAACCTTTCTTTATAGTCAAAAAGTAGGCGAGGAGTTGGGCAACAACAATGTTTGGAATAATTGTTCCTACCCCGGCGTCAGTTACCGGAATATAATAGTCAAAAACTTCATGAGGTTTGAAGGAAATTCCAATAACAAAACCTCCGCGGGCTTTCATTTCCATTGCCCCTGCCAAGTTTGATCCGTAAGTTTCGTCATTTGGTAAGAATGCGATACAAGGAGTTCCTTTTTCAACAAGAGCTAGTGGACCATGTTTAAGCTCTCCTGCCGCAAGCCCTTCCGCATGAATATAGCTAATTTCTTTTATTTTCATTGCAGTTTCCAAACTTGCCGGGTAGGAAAGTCCGCGTCCGATTATATATGTGTTTTTGCTTTCAGAAATTCTTCCGGCTAACAGCTTAATTGATTTTATCGATTTACTTGAGAGAATTTTTTTCGTCGAATCGGCTGATGCAGCTAAAACTTTTTGTCCATCTTTAATTCCACCATCAAGGGCATAGGCCAAAAGAATTAAGTGGGCGATCATTCCGGTTAGGGCTTTGGTGGAGGCAACAGATTTTTCAGGGCCAGCACCAATTAACATTTTGTAATCACTCATTCTATAAAGTGAAGAACCCAAAACATTCGTTAAACAAGCAATTTTTGCTCCCTTTTCTTTAGCTTTTTTTATCGACTCCAAAATATCCATGGTTTCTCCGGATTGAGAAATGGGTATTATCAAACTATCTTTATTCAGAAAATCCAAGTGGTAACCAAATTCACTGCCAATGGCAAAATTAATGTGACGATTGGCAACCTTTGAAAATAAATAGGTCCCGGCAATTGCCGCATAGCTTGCAGATCCGCAGCCGACAAAATACGCACCTCGCGATTTTCTAATTTCTTTTGCAATCTTTACAGATTCTGATGCGTTTGAGGCAATTCCTGATAATATTTTGGGTTGCTCGTATATTTCTTTAAGCATGAAATTGGGATATTTACCTTTTTCTCCCTCCGCCAGTTTCCAATTTAAAATTTGAGGTTTGATCTTTTTTGTTTTACCGGATTTTACATCTTTAATTACAACCGATTTTTCGGTCAAAATTGCCATCTCGTTATCTTCCAAAAAATAAACTTTTTTGGTGTAGGGGAGAAGGGCAGAGGCGTCACTTGCCAGAAAATTTTCATTCATTCCAAAACCGATGACAAGAGGCGAACCATTTCTTGCGGCAATAATTTCCCTCTTTTTTGAATTGATAACTATCACAGCATTTAAGCCTTCCATTTTGTTAAACACTGTTCGGAAGTCCTCGGATTCCAGGAGATGGGAAATAACTTCCGTATCAGTCTGACTAATAAACTTGTGGCCCTTTTTAATTAATTTATTTTTAAACTCTTCATAATTTTCGAAAATTCCGTTGTGAATTACGGCAATTTCTTTTTTGCAGTCGAGATGGGGATGAGAATTTAGATCGGTTAAGCCGCCATGAGTTGCCCAACGAGTGTGACCAATGGCGATTGCCCCGCCCGGCAAATCATTCACATTATTTTTTCCAATCTTCCCAGCTTTCTTTTTAATTCTAATTTCTTCTTTATTATTTTTTAATTTTGTTACGACCGCAACACCCCAAGAATCATAGCCGCGATACTCAAGACTTTTTAGACCCTCAAAAACAATCTGTGAAGCATTTTTCCTTTCCCCAATGTAGCCAAATATCCCACACATGAGTAATCATTCTAGCACCACTTGTCCAATTTCGTGAAAATAAGTATACTGGGTCGATGATTGCAGGAAAACTACAGGGAATGATTGGGGAAGCCATGAAGGCGCACGATGAAGTGCGGCTTTCAACTTTGCGACTTTTATCTTCTGCATTTAATTACGAAAAGATCGACAAACAGCACGACTTAACCGAAGAAGAGGAACTTTCCGTTATCAGAAAACAGGCAAAACAGAGGAAGGATTCAATTGAAGCCTATACCAAAGCCGGTAGAGCCGATATGGCAAAGAGTGAAGAGGCGGAACTTAAAATCCTTCAGGAATTTCTTCCGCCGGAAATGGACGAAAAAGAATTAGATCAGCTAGTCAGTGATGCAATAAATCTGTTGGGAGCAAAGACAATGGCTGATATGGGCAAAGTAATTGGCATGGTTAAGAGTAAAGCCCCAGCCGTTGAAGGTGGCAAAATTGCAGAGCTTGTTAAACAAAAATTAGCATGATTCGAGTCTCCGTCACAAAACAGTCTAATTATCCTGTGAGTAGCGCGCCTATTAAAAAGAAATTGGCTGATTTTTTGGCCAAAAGTGGAATTGTTTCCGATGCCGAAGTATCTGTAGCAATTGTCGGAGAGGCTAAAATGATGGAAGTTGGGAAATATTTGAAAGACAAAAAACTTCACAATGTTTTGTCATTCACTCCAACTGAAGTTAAAGGGTTTGTGTACCCACCGGATGGAACACTTCACCTTGGCGAAATTGTAGTTTGCTACCCGGTTGCAGTTGAGGAATCAAAAGAGGAAAACGTTTTGATTGCGGAAAGAGTTTATGAACTAATTGAACACGGAGCAATGCACCTTTTAGGAATACATCATGCAGAGTGATTGTCCATTTTTTTATTTTCGATTTTCCATCGATTTTACAATTTTCAGATTGAAAATAAATGGAAGATTGCAGATGATAAATGAAAAATAATTTGTTATGACACTATACCTTAAATATCGACCAAAGAATTTGGACGAACTTGATTTAACCGATGTTTCCGATTCTTTAAAAAAGATCATGAAATCGGGCAATATTCCTCATGCCTTTTTGTTTGCAGGGCCTAAAGGAACCGGGAAAACTTCCGCAGCCAGAATCCTTGCCAAAATAATAAATTGTGAGGATTTGAAAAATGGCATTCCTTGCGAAAAATGTCAACAATGTGTCTCCATAACTAAAGGCAATAATTTGGATGTTATTGAAATGGACGCAGCAAGCCACCGTGGAATTGACGATGTCCGCACACTTCGCGATGCAGTTAAACTTTCTCCCGTAAGAGCAAAAAAGAAAATCTACATAATTGACGAAGCTCACATGTTAACAACAGAAGCTTCCAATGCACTTCTTAAAACTCTGGAAGAGCCGCCGGAACATGTGGTTTTTATTTTGGCTACAACTAATCCTGAAAAACTTATCGGAACAATTAAATCCCGTTCAACTTTTATTCCTTTCAGAAAAGCAACAGATGAGGAGATATCGCGTTCACTTAAAAGAGTTGTAATAGGTGAAAAAGTGAAAGTAAAAGATGAAGCTCTAACTGTTATCGCCAAAGCGGCTGATGGGGCTTTCCGTGACGCAATTAAAATTTTGGACCAGCTTATTGCCGAGGAGAAAGAATTATCCGAAGAATTTTTACAGGAGTTTTTATTTAAAAATAAATCTTTCGATACGGATAGATTTATTGAACTGCTTGCGGCCCGTGATACAAAAAATCTAATTATTGAAATAGGAAAACTTGGACCAAGTGGGGTAACCACAGAAATATTTTTGGATTCCTTGATGGCCAAACTGCGCGGGGAACTTTTGGCGACAGTCGGGGTGGGAGAAACAAAATTTAAGCTCTCTCAACCGGATTTAGTACAACTGATTGAACTTTTTACGGAAGCCTCCGCTAAGATAACTGATTCGCCAATTGAAGAACTGCCGTTGGAAATTGCCATAATCAGATGGAGCCAGACAACTAATGGTGGCAGCTCGTCTGCTCGGTTAGAAATTAACTCGCCTGTCGCCAAAGGCGCCACCGGTCACGACAACTCTCGCTCGGAGACTTTCATTGATCGTGACCTGGCTCACACAGAAATTTCTAACGCTCACAGCCAAGCTACCACCATTTCAGGAGAAGGAGCATCTGACCTGTTGGACAAAATTGGAGAGATTAATGATGAAATTTGGAAAAACATTTTATCCTCCGTAAAGCCAATTAATGCATCAATTGAAGCGCTTCTTCGGTCCAGTCGACCAATTTCTTATGACGGAAAAGTCCTTACTCTCGGTGTTTTTTACAATTTTCATAAGGAGCAGTTGGAAGACACTGCCCACCGAAGAATTTTAGAAGATGTAATCGCAAAAGTTTTAAATTCTCCGGCGAAAGTTATTTGCACAATCGTTGAACCTCCTCCGAAAAAGATTGTTGAAGAGGCAAAGGCGGAACCTGTTTTGACTGAGGGAAAGGACGCTGATATAATCAAAGCTGCGAAGGAAATATTTGGAAATTAGAAATGTTTGACAAATTTAAACAACTTGGACAACTAAACGACATGCGCAAAAAAGCGCAGGAACTTCAAAAAGAACTTGAAAAAATAATTAAAACTGTGGAAAAACACGGATATTCGGTTTCTGTTACCGGGGATCAGAAGATCCGCTACATCAAAAAAGGTGAAGAAGATATGAAGGAACTGACATATTTAATTAATGAGGCAATGAAAGATGTTCAAAAGGAAAGTGCCAAGAAAATGATGGAAATGGGTGGAGGACTCGGTGGGCTTCTTGGAATGAAGTAAAAAACTCAAAGTTATTGCCACGAGTTTTTGATAGAATAATGGCATGAAGATTGCGCGTCCAATTACAGAATTAATAGAATCATTTAGTAAACTTCCCGGTGTTGGGCCAAAAAGTGCTCAAAGATTAACTTACTATCTATTGCATGTCCCACAAATCCAGTTGGATGAATTTTCAGAGAATATCGTAAACCTCAAAAAAAACACAAAACTTTGTTCAGTCTGTAAAAACATTGCCGAAACCGACCCTTGCCCAATTTGTTCTGACCCTTCCCGCGATTCCTCGATAATATTGGTAGTAGAACAGCCACTCGACATTTTGGCTTTTGAAAAAACCGGACATTTCCGAGGCGTTTATCACGTTCTTCACGGCGCAATTAACCCTCTGGAAAATATTGGACCGGATGAACTCTACATCGAACAATTGCTCAATAGAGTGAAAGAGCGGAAGAGTATAAGCGAGGTCATTATCGCGACAAACCCGACGATGGAAGGCAACGCCACAGCGATGTATATTAATAAACAATTATTAATTATTAATTCTAAATTATTAATTACTCGCCTTGGCATGGGGATTCCAACGGGTGCGGATCTCGAGTATGCTGATGAGACGACACTTTCTCAAGCCCTCGAAGGTCGACGAGAGATTTAAATATGAATCCTGCCAAACAAGCCGCTCAAAAAATTGCCAGACAAATGGCCCAAGAGCCTTTGGAGATTCTGAAAAACGCCGGAAGTCAGGTAACGGGTGTAGAAACTTCAAAATCTCAGGAATCCACTTCTCAGCCGAGAACTTCTGACGAACAAAATAAACTAGTCGAACATCAGGGAGAACTTCAGGACAAAATGAAATCGTCCCGCAGGATGGAGGCTTACCAAAGGGAACTTGAAGATATCAGAAAACAGGATCTGTTTAAAACTCTGCAGAGAAGAATATCTGAAGGAGAGAGTATCCCGCTTGAAGATTATTCCGAACTTTCACTTGAGCAAAAACAAGTTCTAAAAGCCCAAATGGAGGCAGTCGATTATCAGAAGAAACAGGCCCAGTATCAAGAGTCACGGGAAGGAGGGCCTTTATTTGGTTCCGCCAAAAAGGGGAGGAGGTTTGGGGCAGGGCAAAAGCAGGAAGCAGAGAAGCAGCAAACCCGAGTCGAAAAACCCGTTCCACCTTCGGGTTGAGAATATCGTATATTGTATGTAGTATATAGGGCACATGGATATCTATTTCACAAATTCACTTTCCCGGAAAAAGGAAAAATTTAAACCAATAAATCCTCCTAAGGTTGGAATGTATTCCTGTGGAATAACTGCTTATGATTATGCCCATATTGGTCACGGCAGAAAATATGTCACTGATGACCTCATCAAACGCCTTCTTACCTATTCCGGCTACAAAGTTAAACACGTAGAAAATGTTACAGATGTGGGGCATTTGGTTTCAGATGCAGACGAAGGAGAAGATAAATTGGAAAAAGGCGCCGCACGCGCCGGCAAAACCGTTTGGGAAGTTGCCGAATTCTTCACAAAATATTTTTACGATTCGATGGATAAACTTAATATCGAAAGACCTAACGTTATTTGCAAAGCCACCGATCACATTCCCGAACAAATCGAACTTGTTAAAAAGCTAGTCGAAAAAGGTTTGGCTTACGATACCCCTGAAGCGGTTTACTTCGATGTCTCAAAGTTTCCAAAATATGGTGAAGCATTCGGGCAAAAGTTAAGCGAGAAACAGGTTGCGGTTCGTGAGGAAGTAAAAACCGGAGAATACAAAAAAAATCCTGCCGATTTTGCGCTCTGGTTTAAAAGAGTCGGACGATTTGAAAATCATACAATGCATTGGGAATCTCCCTGGGGAGACGGTTTTCCTGGCTGGCATATCGAGTGTTCCGCCATGAGTATGAAATATTTAGGTGAACAATTTGATATTCACACAGGCGGCGAGGACCACTTGTCAATTCACCATCCAAATGAAATTGCACAGAGCGAGGGTGCTACCGGTAAACACCCGTTTGTAAAATATTGGATTCACACAGCATTCCTAATGGTTGATGGAATGAAAATGAGCAAAAGTTTGGCCAATTTTTATACGATTGATGATGTCGAGAAAAAAGGATTCGATCCACTGGCACTCCGGTATTTTTATTTTGGATCACACTATCGAAAACCTCTAAACTTCACATGGGAAGGGCTTGGTGCGGCACAAACAGCTCTCACCAAACTCAAAGTTCAAATCGCTACTCTAAAAATTTCTGATAGGACCGTTCTTTCAGAAGAAAAAAATGAAAAAGTTGAAAGTTTTAGAAACTTCTTTTTTGAAGCGCTGGATGACGATCTAAATACAGCAAAAGCACTCTCGGTTCTCTGGGAAATGCTGGGAAGCAGTATTCCGTCAGAAGATAAATACGACATGGCTATTAGTTTTGATGAGGTTTTGGGACTAAAATTGTCAGAATCAAGAATCAACAGTCAAGAAGTTCCGGAGAACATCAAGAAACTCATGTCAAAAAGAGAGGATCTTCGAAAAGAAAAGAAATTTGAAGAGGCGGATAAAATCAGAAAACAAATCGAAGAAGCAGGATTTGACGTAAAAGATACTTCACTATGATAGTTCGTGCAGCAATTTTCGATCTCGATGGAACAATAATTGACAGCGAGGAACAGTGGGGAAAAGCCTATTCTAAGGTTTTTAAAAGTTTAGGAGCGGACGTTAACGAAAATGAATCCCATATATTTGGAGCTTCCGTTGAATACAATTTGAAAAATCAAATCTCGAAACACAATATAAAAACCGCAAAAACTATTGAGGAACTTGAGACGCAAACCTTCATCGAATTTCAAAAGTTAATATCGGAAATTACTTTAAATGATGGGGTTATTCCGCTTATGGAAAACTTAAGGGAAAGTGGAGTTCCGCTTGCACTGGCAACTTCAACGAATTGGGACAGAGCAGACAGGATTCTTAAGGAGTTTGATCTTGCAAATTTTTTTGAGGATGTAACAACAGTTGAAGAGATCGTAAATCCCAAACCTGCGCCGGATATCTATTTGGTTGCCGCAGAAAAGCTTGGAGTTGATGAATCTGATTGTTTAGTTTTTGAAGATTCTCCGTCCGGGGTTACCGCCGCCAAGGAGGCGGGGATGAAAGTGATTGCAATTGACCCAACCGGAGAAAATAAAGAATTGGAAAGTGCAGACCTCGTAATTGGACAATTTTCAGAAGCCACACCCCAGGCAATAGCAGAATTATAATAACATTGACCAGCTTTAAAACTCCTTGTATCATGAATTAATATGCCCCCACAAAGTAATCAGAACCAAGCTTCACCATTCGAGATTGTAACGTCGTCAAAAGCCAAAAAAAAAGGAAACAGAGGGCTGATTGTTACTATTTTGATTGTAGTATTTCTTATCCTTAGCATTGTTGCTGGAGTCCTACTTGTTAGACAACAACAAAATATTGCTGAAAAAGCTTCTCCCAGTAATTTATGTCCCGGGGCTGAAGCTTGTCCGCTATCGTCTGATAAAACACATCTGTGGGATTGTCACCCAGCTGAAGTAGATGGAACTGTTAATGATCATATTTGTAATGTTGCCGGTTATGTTGCCACCTGTGGTGCGGCACATACGCAGTATTGTTGTCCGGCGGTCGGAGCTAACTGGACAACTAACTTGGCAGTTTGTAATTCTTTGGCAAGCCAATCAGCCTCCCCAACAGCAACGGCAACGCCCACCGTTACGCCAACAGCAACACCCAATTCCTGCGGAGGAACTTGTGGAAGCGATAGCAACTGCGCATCCGGATTTATTTGTAGCGGAGGAACTTGCCGCAACCCGCTTTGTATATCCGCAGTTGACTGTACATGTGGCACTGCTTCACCAACTGCCACAGCAACAGCATCAGCTACACCTGCCGGAACACAGTCAACGCCCAGACCTGTTCCGGTAACGGGAGTCGATTGGCCAACAATTGTCGGAGTTGGAGTTGGAGCAGGAGCGATTATTCTTTCAATCCTCGTAGCCCTCTAAAGTTTAATTTTTTTGAGGTTAAATGCCGGAGCTTTTTTAACGATGATGCCGACATGGTCAATGAGCGGGAAGTGCATTCTCACTTCTTCCTGGAATTTTTCCGCAAGATTGCCTGTGTAATTTGAAAAGCCCGCTTTCTCCGAAGTCTTGCAGAGTCTATCTTCCCATTCGTGAATAACTTTAAGTATCAGCTCACCCTCTTTATTGAAAGCTTCTTGGTATTTATCCTCGTTTGTGGAGTATTCGAAATGGGATTGGGTGAATTTGTCGAAGGCCGCCTTATTTTCCTCGACCATTCTATTAAAATATTCTTTATACTTTGTCATACCTGTATCTTTGTGAATAGGTAGCTGCCAATTGCAAGAAAAAGTGCAGTAATTCCACCAAGGACCAAAAGATCAAGTGTTATTCCAAATTGTGCAATGCCGCCCAAAACTCCGCGAAGACCATCTATTCCGTAAGTCATCGGGTCAATTCTGGTTGCAATAACCATCGCAAATGGCAAATTTGAAAGTGGGAATAAGCTTCCCGAAAGGAAAAAGATCGGCATGACCAAAAAGTTCATAATGAGTTGAAAGCCTTGCATGTCTTCCAAAACAGAGGCGATTGCAGTCCCCATGGCCGTAAAAAGAATTGCAATTAAAAACATAAACAAGAGTGCAAGGGGAACTTGGGAATAATTGGTAAAACGAAAGCCTACAAACATGGCAAGAACCAAAACTATCGTGCCCTGAACTGTTGCAACGGTAGCCCCACCCAGGGTTCTTCCTAGCATTATGGAAAGTCTTGAAACAGGTGCAACCAAAGTTTCTTTAAGAAATCCAAACTGCCTGTCCCAAATAATTTCAATTCCGGTAAAAATTGCCGTAAAAAGAATAGACATTGCGATTATTCCTGGGGCCAAAAATTGTATGTAATTTCCCTGACCGGCCTTGCTAAAGACGGAACCGAAACCGTATCCAAAGGCAAGGAGGTAGAGAAGCGGTTGTGCAAGCGAACCAACGATGCGGCTCCTACTTCTAAAGTATTTTATAACTTGCCTTTTCCAAAGTGTATAAATTGTTTCCATTGTATTATCTTCTTCCTCCCCATGCTCTCCTGTGTTGCCTAAGCTGATCAACCGCACCTGCTTCTTCATTCCTAATCTCGTGACCGGTTAAAGAAAGAAAAGCGTCTTCTAAAGTTTTTGAATTTGTTTTCTTTTTAAGCTCAATCGGTGTTCCTTGGGCAATAATTTTACCGTGATCGATAACTACAATTCTATCTGCGTTTTTTTCTGCCTCATCCATATAGTGAGTGGTGAAAAAAACAGTCATGCCTTCTTTTTTGTTTACGTTTTTAAGATAAGTCCACATATGATTTCTGGTTTGCGGGTCAAGTCCAATTGTTGGTTCATCCAAAAACAAAATTTTCGGGTGATGGAGTAGACCCCTGGCAATTTCTAAGCGTCTTTTCATTCCACCTGAAAAAGTTTTAACCATCCATTTAACCTTATCGGCAAGATCAACGAATTTTAGAAGTTCTGTTATCCTGCCTTTTCTGGTTTTGGGGTCGACACTGTAAAGTGCGGCATGAAGTTCCATGTTTTCCATAACCGTTAGGTCATCGTCAAGTGATGGGTCTTGGAAAACTATTCCAAAAGATTTGCGCACAGCATCCTGAGCATGCGAAGGGTCTTGTCCGTTTATAGACATACTGCCTGAAGTTGGGGAAAGTAGGGTGGTCAACATTTTAATTGTTGTTGATTTTCCGGCGCCGTTCGGACCCAAGAAAGCAAAAATTTCACCTTTACCGACATCAAATGAAATATCATCAACTGCCGTAAAGACATCAAACTTTTTTGTCAGATTTTTAACACTAATTATGTTTGCCACAAGAAAAATGATACCGGTAGCACTCAAACACGTCAAGTGACAAATGGGGTCTTTCAACATGACATGAAACTTGGCAAAGGCACTACTTTCATAGTAGAATTTAGTTAATGAAGAACGGATTTCTACAAGCCTTGGGAATTGCAATTTATATTTCTCTCGTCGGGACTTTAATGTGGAATGCTAATCATGTATTTGGGCCACACGACACTTTTCTCACCCCAATTTTAGTTCTTACCCTTTTCGCAACTTCCGCACTCGTTTGCTCCCTGATCGTTTTCTATAAACCCTACAAGTTATTTACCTCCGGCAAAAAGAAAGAAGCGCTTGACACTGTCATTTATACAACCGTCTTTCTGTTTGTTTTTCTTCTAATTTTTCTGGGAGCAACATTTTTAATCAGGTAAAATTTCAACTCCAACTTAGCATGTAGAGATTAGACTTCAGGTTGGAAAAGGATTACAATTCCCGAGGCTATGAAATTTCTGAAAAAATATTGGCGCTGGATCGCGATTGCCGTACTTATCGTGGTACTTCTCATTTTGAGGCTAAACAGCAACAAAAACAAAGTCAGTTATCAAACAACACCAGTCACGAAAGGCACAATAGTGTCCTCAATTTCAGCCTCAGGGCAAATTCTGACCTCAAATTTAGCAAATGTTAATACTCAGGCAACAGGAATTGTTACCGCTATCTATGTAAAAAATGGGCAGTATGTTGCCTCAGGTCAAAAAATAGCGCGAGTTACCCTCGATAGCGACGGAGCCCTTGCCAACGCGAAAGCCTGGCAAAGCCTTCAGAGCGCCCAAAATTCTTATCGTTCGGCTCAAGCCTCACTTGCAAATATTTACGATCAAATTAAAGGGCATACGACAGATGAATCCTTCACAACTATCG
>Ga0207684_10000736_pt1 | contig 38478 bp, 41 predicted proteins | sample KBSK5501metaG_FD_184342 | JGI IMG/M metagenome (GOLD analysis project Ga0207684, IMG submission 184342) | Corn, switchgrass and miscanthus rhizosphere microbial communities from Kellogg Biological Station, Michigan, USA - KBS K5-50-1 metaG... | ecosystem: Host-associated > Plants > Roots >... | reverse complement strand
AAGAGCACACCACTGAGACGACTTGGATCGTCTTACATGCTGAAGGGCTCATCCATTTTTCGCGATTTGGTTGAGCCTTTCATTTTGCCCTTTACCCTAGGCAACTGACAATCAACGAACACTAGTGCCTCTGAGAAGTCCTGAGTTAGCCGTCGTGAAAAGGTTGTTGTCGATCTTATTTGCCGGAATGATTGCTGCGGCTTCAACTGCATCGACAGAGAAAGAACCGCTCGGAGATGAGGAGCACAAACGCGAAGAGCTCGGTGTAAATTCCTACACCGCCCCGTCGATCAAGCGGATTTTTCAGCAGCTCGATGACTCAAACCGCTGCCCTTTGACCAACTCAAACGTGATTTCCCTCGAACAATTTCCGCCAGCCGCGAACAAAGGGAGCTGATTTCGGGCGGCCTCATAGCGGACGGTTTCCGCATTGTCGAGGCGGAGGCAAAAATATGGTGGAGGATTTTGGACGCGTTTTGATGCGAGAAGCCCGCGGTCTTGGCTTTGCCGATTGCGTGACCCGGCACAGCGCAAGCCTGACCGGGCTGGGCCGGAGCGGGAATTGGGCGGGTGTGCGCGAGGAACTAATCGCGACCCAAGCCGATGTCGAACAAGGGGTGATCGATCTGCGGGACGAAAAGCTGGCGCATTTAATCAGCTTGGGCGGTTGGTTGCGGGCTCTAGAAATCAGCACTAGCGCGGTGGAAGCAAATTCTTCGGCGGCGCAAGCAAAAGTCCTAGAACAACCAGACCTGGCAAATTATTTCGCAGGTGGATTGAAAACCCTGCCTCCAGAACTCGTGCACGCTCCGCCGTTTGAAAAAATTCGCGCGGCGGTGAACGGGATCTGCTTGAACGCCAAGCAAATCGGCAGACGAAGTCCTACCGATGTACGCGCCATTCATACAGCGGTAGGCGCCGCTAACGAAGCGATACGACAGGTTAATTGAGGCGCAGCCACGTCCAACCGGAGTGGTGGCTCCGATTTGGTCGATATTATGCTATCTTATTGTTCCAGCGGTATGCCCCTGCGATACGCAGCCAAGAAAGCCACGCGCGATCGGCTCGAGCGTGTTAACATTGTTTTTGCGATCCTTTTGGCCGGATGGCTGCCGTCGATCCTCTCGCTGTTCTTTTCCTACACGATCCTGACTGAAACGCTGGAATCGAAGATCCTGCGCGATCGGCAAACCTTTGTGCAATTAATCGGACACCTGGTCGGTGATGATCTTACCCGTACGAGCGGCATCGTTAGTTATTATCAGACGCTGCCCGAGGTGGCGAAAATTTTTACCTCGCCGAATCCACAGCTCCCGGCACAACAGTGGCTTACCACCACATTTTATTCACATCCGCGCATCGATGGAATGTTCGTCGCCGGACCCGATGGCCGCTTGATCGCGTCGATTCCGTCCAATCCGCAGATGATTGGGAAGGATTTCGGGGCGAGTTTTTGGCAGCAACAGGCGAACGCAGCTGATGAAGCCTACGTCTCGGCGGTGCAGCCGCGCTTCCCCGACAATCGCATGGCGACCAACATTGTCGCCGCGGTGCACGCTCCGGACAAGACAATCCTCGGCTACATCGGAGTTTCGGTGCTCGTGGAAAGAATGGGCCGCCGCTTATCCACGATCGAGTTTGCCGATCAGTCGATCTGCCAAGTTGTCGATCAAGCTGGTCACACCCTTTTCACGAACGATCTGAAGTCGAACGCGACGGCGCGACCGGCTGCCGGAGGAGGTTTGATCAAAGAGATTGAAGCGAACAAGCGAGGCCATCTCGAGCGCGGCGGTAAGCTTTATTCTTTCAGTCCAATTGAATCGACTGACTGGGTCGCACTAGTGGAGCAGCCGAAAGCCGTGGCTTACAAATCGATTTATGATTGGCGCGGGCGAATGACCGCCCTAGCCACTTGGTTGATGGGCCTGACCGCTATTTTTGCCTGGCTTGGCGGTCGATTCTACCGGCGCCAAACCGAAGCGGCCCGGCGAATCGAACGCGAAGTTATTTTCAATGAAAAGATTCTTGCGAACATGCCCATCGGCATCGCCTTTGTCGATCCAACTTCGAGAAAATTTCTCCAGGCGAACGACGCTTTTGCCCAAATGGCGCGGCGCTTTGGCGGGTTGCCAGCACGCGGCGACATAATGGAGGCGACTTATGATGACGTAAAAATCGCCCCGACCGACGCAATTGAGAAAGTGCTTTCTTTTGGGACGCCGTTCCAATTGATTGAGCATCCATTCAAAAGCGAGGGAGGGATGACGCACTTTCTCAATGTCAACCTGTTGCGTCTGCAAGGTTCCCATCAAACCATCCAAGGGGTGCTTTATCTGGTCGAAGACAAAACGCGCGACGTCACTTTGCGTCATGAGCTCATGAACGCCAACGCCGCGAAGGACGAATTTCTCGCACTTCTCTCGCATGAGTTGCGCAATCCGCTTACGCCGGTCATCGCCATGGTGGGCGAACTCGAAGCGAATACGCCGGAGTCGCCACAAGTTCGGCAAGCATTGGAAGTCATCCGGCGGAACGTGGAATTGGAAGCCCGTTTGATCGACGACTTACTCGATGTGACCCGCATCGCCAAAGGGAAGTTGCAGCTCAGCTTCGAAGTGGTTAGCGTACATGAAATTCTGCAGCGCGCCTACGAGATTTGCCGCGAAGACATTGCGCTGAAGAGCATCGAAACGGTATTTCGGCTCGGTGCCGGGGAGATCTATGTCGAAGGCGATCCCGCCCGATTACAGCAGGTCTTTTGGAATCTGATCAAAAACGGCGTGAAATTCACGCCGGCCAACGGACGCATTACGATCGTCACCGAAAATCCCACGCCGCATGAAATCGAGATTAAAATCTCCGATACCGGCATCGGGATCGAAAAGGAAAAGATCGACAAGATCTTCAATGCTTTCGAGCAAGGGCAGAGCTCGATCACGAGAAAATTCGGCGGTCTTGGGCTTGGCTTAGCCATTTCAAAAACAATGGTAGACGCACACCAGGGAAAAATTATCGTCGAGAGCGCGGGGAAAGACAAAGGCGCAACTTTCGCGGTCAAACTGAGAACGGTTTCGGCCCCTGTTTCCAAAGGTGACGGCGCAAACGGACAACGGCTTACCGATTCGGAAGAAAAACGGATGGCCGGACGCGAACGCCACATTCTTGTGGTAGACGATCACGCCGATACATGCACCGGGATGAAGATGATGCTTGAACGGCGCGGCTATCAGATCACGATCGCGCACTCTGCCGATCAGGCCATGGAAAAAGCGCGAGCGGAGAATTTCGATTTGCTCATAAGCGACATCGGATTGCCCGATCGCAGCGGTTACGAATTGATGCAGGAGTTACGTGACAGCAAGGGCCTACGCGGCATCGCGCTCAGTGGTTTTGGTATGGAAAGCGATGTGATTAAAGCGCGCGCCGCAGGCTTTTCAGATCATCTGACCAAGCCAATCAACTTTGAACGGCTCGAAGAGGTGATACACAATTTGCTTGAACTCGAGACGACCCGGTAGTTGAAGCCCTCGCCGGCGCGCGAGTTGCCGATCTTAACGACCGTCGCGGTTAACGGCCGGCGCGGTTTGCTGTACCTCTTTTAGTTCGCGGGAAAGTTTCTCGACACGCTGGCGCATAATTTTTCCAGCCTTGAATTTAACGGTCACCCGGGGTGGAATGACAAAGCTGCTGCCTGGCTGGTTAGGGTTGCGGCCAACGCGCGGCTTGGTCAAACGCGGCTGAAACACTCCGAAATTACGAAGCTCCACTGCTATGTTGCTGGCCAGACTGTCGGTGATTTTGTCCAACGTGCGCTGGACGACATCAAAAACCTGATGCTGAACCATCCCCGTCTGGTTGCTAATTGCGACCACAATGTCCCGTTTCGTAAGCTTTGCCATATCAAAAAGTAATCGCTCGCCGAGACAAAATTGGTGGCAAAATTAAATTACGAAAGCAAAAAATTTGCCGCTTAAGCGCTTGGCAGCGAAGGAAAAGACCTGCCAATCAAGCACCAACGGCTGCCCGCCGGAAAAGCCGACCAAGATAATAAGAAATGACCGTTTGCCCTGCCAGTTGCTTGCGCCGCGACTTGAGCTGGCCCTGCACAACGCCTAGCTTCGTGAAGACCGCATTCCATTCCGTTTCGAGCCGCCGAACCTCCTCACCGGTCAGATCGCGGACCCCGCGCAGGGAGGCCGCCCGTTGCAACACGTTCATCGCCTTGCCCGATAAGCCGTCCAGAATGTTTAATTGGCGCAAGACGTACTCGGTTTCCTGCAAAAGATTAGCCCGAATCTCGGTGAAGTGACGCTCTTGCTCGGATGAAATGATTGGCTTCGCCTTATCCAGACTGTAGGTAATCAAGTCGTGGAGTTTCTTCCAATTTTCCAGCTGAAGCGTGAGCAAACGGAGCTTCGTTTCCAGTTCGCGGCTTTTCATGATCGCGCGATCCTATTCGCTAAACGCTCGCCAACTCCAGCGTTTCGTCGAGCTTTTGCAGATTGTCGATTAAGAGGTGCGCCCACGGTCGGTCTACCGTCTGTACCTGGCTGATCACCCCTTCTTCAAAATAAAATCGCCCTTGCCGCCAACGAAAAACTTCCGCGACCGCCGCCTCGCCCTGGAGCGAACCAAATACTGCGTGCCGCACTGAGCCATGTTGCAAGTAAATCTCGCTGTTCCCTCGGCCAGACTTAAATGTGAAACGGCCGCTCCGCTGGCTCAAACAACTCATTTGCAGAATCTCAGCCGCCGAAAACAGATTGAGATTGCCAACCAGTGAATGGCACGGGTCGACGCCTTCGGCAGAAGGCGCAGCCTGTGTATCGACTGACCGTACAAAACGCTCGATCCGCCGGCGTAATCCAAGAGTAGTCCGCACGTATGAAATTAGTTCGATTTTTTGCTGCTCCGCAACCAAAGCGACATCGTGCTGGTGTGGTTGGGCACACAAGCATACAATGCGCAAGGACGGAAAATGCTGGCGGGCATTGGTCGCTTGCTCCATCGCCTCCGCTGGTTGGCCCTCGATCACGAAAGCGTCAAAATTTTCGGCGAGCAAGGCGACAATTGCCTCCGCAAACGTCCGCACAATCTCGGTCTCCAGACCCAAATTATCGAAAACGGCCAACGCCCGGTCTTGAAAGACGGGATCAGCGTTGAGAATGAGCACCCTAGTTTCCACGGCTTCGAAATATCGTAACAGCCATGAGAGCAAGAAGCTTGCCCCTGGCGTATTCCCGGGCAAATCACTTGCGCCATGGCTCGCGCTCAGGCGGCGCCGCAAAATGCGTCGGCGCAATCGCATGCGCCGTTCGAAAGTGGACCTTCGCGACCTGACGCAAAATCTCCGGACCTTTTTCGGCCGCCAGTTTCTCCGCCGTGGCCTTCACTTCCGCCGAGACGCCGCGTCCCAGCTGCAGCCCGATCGTTTTGCCTTGTCGATCCAACCAGGCAACGAACGCCTCCCGGGCCAGGATTGATGCCCCCGCCACCGCCACGTCGGATTCGGCTTTCGTCCGCTGTTCGATGTCGATCTTACGGCCGTGCTGCATCAGAGAACGTTCAATTACACGGGCATCGGCAAATTGGTCGGACAATGCGCGCGGACAATCCGGCTTTTTTGCGAGTAAGTTTTCAATCACACGCGCATGCCCCCAGCCGAGTAGCTTGTTCAGGTTGCCAAATTTTTCGTACAGCTCATTGTACCGTGCCGGGCCGATCAAAACGACATCGACAATCGGATTAGCCACACCCCGAATTATTTTTGCCAGCGCGCGAATGCCTGCATCCGACCCTATGCGCTTGCTGTCCCGCACGCCCGCATTTAAAAATGTGCGCGCGATCCCGCGATCAACATACACTCCTGCGATCACGAGCGGCCCGAAAAAGTCCCCCTTCCCGCTTTCATCAATCCCAAAATGCGGCTCGAACATTCTCGGCGAATAGACTTCCTCGTAACCGAGTTTGGCTTCCCCAAAAATCTTCGGCTCAAGCTCGAACTGCACGAACTCCTCCACCCCCTTGCCTTGCACGAGCACTTTCGGACCTTTTTCGTAAACCGCGACGGTGAGCTTGTTTTTCTGTGCAAAAAAAAGCGCGTACTGTTTTGGCGAAAATTCAAAACCGAGCTCATGCAGCAGTTCGCGAAGCTTTGTCGCCTGTTCGTCGGTCAGAGCATGAGTGTAAGAATTCATTCAGTATTCAACGCTCCACGCTCAACGCTGAACGATCAATTATCTTCTGCATTGGGCATTGGGCGTTGAGTGTTCAAGGTTTGCGGTAAAATCGTGATCTCACCCAAAACCGCCCGCGCCTTCCGGCGTTCGCTTCTCCGCTGGTATCATCGCCACGGGCGCGACCTCCCTTGGCGCCAGACACGCGATCCCTACGCGATCCTCGTTTCCGAATTTATGCTCCAGCAAACGCAGGTCGCGACCGTTTGCTCTTATTATAGTGAGTGGCTCCGCCGGTTCCCCAATTTCGCGGCGCTAGCCGTAGCTTCGGAATGTGAAGTTCTGCACGCTTGGCAAGGGCTCGGTTATTACGCGCGCGCCCGAAATCTTCACGCCGCCTCAAAGATGGTCGTAAATCCACCTCGCCGGTTTTTCCCGTGCGAGATCGCACAAATGCAGCAACTGCCGGGGGTCGGCCGATACACCGCACACGCCGTCGCCGCGTTCGCGTTCGATCAAGCAGTCCCAATTGTTGAAGCCAACACGGCTCGCGCCCTGGCCCGTATCTTCAATTTCCGAAAGCCAATCGACCAAGCCGCCGGACGCGAAGCGATCTGGAATTACGCTGCTGCGCTTTTGCCAAAAGGCTCCGCGCGCATTTATAACTCCGCGCTTGTCGATCTTGGTGCGCTCGTTTGTCTCCCCCGAAAGCCAAAGTGCGCCATCTGTCCGGTCAGAAAATTCTGCCGCGCGACCAACCCCGAGATTCTTCCAATCAAAAAAGCGCGACCTCCAATAAGGCGGCTCATTGAGACCCATTTGTTTGCCGTCAGGCAGAACAAAATTTTGCTCGAGCAGTCTGGGAATCGCTGGTGCGGCATGTGGATGCTGCCGCGTTTGCACGCAAGATCGACGCCTGCTCGTCCGCTCCACACATCGAATTTTGCATTCACTAATCATCGCATCACCCTGCGCGTCTTCCCCCAGCGGCCGCGCAAGATCGATAATGGCCGTCAGCGCTGGTTCTCCATTCGCTCGCTCAGTTCGATTCCAATTCCCTCGCCGCACCGCCGCGCAATCGTTGATCTTTTCAGCGCAACAAGAGCAAGACCGCCAGGCCAGCAGCGGTCGTGAGAACGGTAATCGGGATCCCGAAGCGCGTGTAATCCCAGAAACCGACTTCGATGTGTTCGCGCGCAGATTCAACCACGATCATGTTGGCGACCGAACCGATGATGGTGAGGTTGCCGGCAAACGTCGTGGCCAGCGCAAGCACCTTCCACATCAACTCGGGCTCAACGAAGTGTGCGATCCAATTTCCTGCTACCAGCACGAACGGAACGTTAGAGAAAATATTGGAACCGATCGCGGAAAACCACGTGAAGTTACGTCTGCATTGTCGCGTTTGATCCAAAGACCGGTTGAAGATGCCGATAAATCGCATCTGGCAGACCCGTATCGCTCAGGGCATCGATAACGACGAACAGCGCCGCGAAAAATACCAGTAAATCCCAGTCAACCAGCTGGAGGATGTCACGCGTGTCTCGACGTGCCGCTACATCACCAGTGAGGCGCCCGCGAGTGCCGTCCACGCCAGGTTCAACCCGATAACGAAGCAGGCGAAGAACGACACAAAGACGATGCAGACCAGTGCAAACAAGTTGCGGTCGAGTTCCGCAGTGGGGCGAGCTTCTCGTTCGATCACGGCTCCCCGCAACGCCTTCCGGAAACCGAAGCACAAAATCGCGAAATTAATCGCCAGCCCAATCACTGCCGCGGGCAACAGCGCCCGCGAAAATTGCGCAAACGGAATTCGCGGAAAATGCCCGATGATCACGTTTTGCGGATTCCCCACGAGGGTAGCGACGCTGCCGATGTTGGCGCTAGTAGCAAGTGCGATAAGGTACGGCAAGGTGGGTAGTTTGCCGCGTCGAATCACTACAATCACGAGCGGGGTGAGCATCAAGCAGACCGTTGACGAGCAGGGCCGAGAGAATTCCGGACGTGAGCGTTAAGTAAAGCAGCAGGCGCTGCGGAGTGCGGGAGAACTGCAACCTGCAACACTGCGTCGGCAGCCCACTCGAAAAAGTGCGCGAGATAAAGATACGCCGAGATCAGCATCATCGCGAGCAACAACACGATCGTATCGTAATTGACTGCGCGATAAGCCCGCTCCGGCGTCACGATTCCAGTTGCTACCATCAACACCGCACCGAGCAACGCGGCGGCAGGGCGGTTCAACGGAAGAATTTTTAATTGCCGGCCGCTGATGAGAATGTAGGTGACCCCGCAGATCACCATCGCGACGAGCTTCCCCTCCCAATGGTTCACAGCGCGTCCATAACGGCGGCCAAGTCACTTTTCAACGCCGCGCACGATCGTTTCTATATTAAAAGTTAGGCGCTCCGCTTGCGAAGCCGTTCGGAGTTGAGTGTTGGACGTTGAGCGTTCATCTTCTTCCTTTCAGTATGACAAAGATTGAAGCGCTTCCGGACGCGCGCGGCCATTTCGGCCCCTACGGCGGAATGTTTGTGCCTGAAACGCTCATGTCCGCGCTGGAAGATTTGGCGCGCGAATATGAGCGAGCCAAAAACGATCCGAGTTTCCAGGATGAATTGTCGATCTTGCTGCGCGATTTTGCGGGCCGGCCGACGCCACTCTATTTCGCCTCGCGCCTAACGAAAAGACTCGGCGGCGCAAAAATTTACCTCAAGCGCGAGGATCTGCTCCACACCGGAGCGCATAAGATTAACAACGCACTTGGACAAATCCTGCTCGCCCAGCGCATGGGCAAACGTCGCATCATTGCCGAGACCGGCGCGGGCCAGCACGGCGTCGCCACTGCCACAGTTGCAGCACGTTTCGGATGCGAATGCGTGATTTACATGGGCAAGATCGACATGGAACGTCAGGCGCTGAATGTCGCCCGTATGAAATTTCTCGGCGCCACAGTCGTCGAGGTCACTGCCGGACAGGCAACGCTCAAGGAAGCAATTAACGAAGCGATGCGCGATTGGGTGACCAATGTGCGCACGACTCATTATATTTTAGGCTCGGCGCTCGGTTCGCATCCCTATCCTATGATAGTGCGGGATTTTCAGCGCGTCATCGGAATCGAAACGCGTCGTCAGATTCTCGAACGCGAAGAGCGGCTTCCCGATCTGCTGGTCGCGTGCGTGGGCGGCGGCAGCAACGCCATCGGCTTGTTCCATCCTTTTTTGCAAGATCAACAGGTTCGGATGGCGGGCATCGAAGCGGGCGGGGAAGGAATTCGCGCGGGCAAACATGCAGCGCGTTTTCAAGGCGGGAAACTTGGAGTGCTACAAGGAACCAAAACTTTTCTGCTCGCGAACGAGGACGGTCAGATCGAATTGACGCATTCGGTTTCCGCCGGGCTGGATTACGCTGCAGTTGGCCCAGAGCATTGTTATCTGCGCGATCTGGGCCGAGTCGAATATGATTTTGTGACCGATGACGAAGCGCTCGCCGCTTTCAAGATTCTTTCGGAAACGGAAGGGATTATTCCCGCCCTGGAAAGCGCGCACGCGATCGCCTACCTCGCGAGATTCGCCCCGAAAATGGCGCGCGATAAAATTGTTGTTGTCAATTTGTCCGGTCGAGGAGACAAGGATGTCGATCAAGCGGCCAAGTTTTTGTTGTGAAAGCTAGCGCCGTTTCGCCTCGATTGCTTCCAGTGTTGCCCGCGCCGCCGGTTCGTTAGGCACAATTTTCAAAGTCGCTCTCAGGTGCGCTTCCGCTTCATCGTATCTGCCGAGCCTCGCCAAAAGCATCCCTAGATTGCGGTGAATGGCCGGGTGTTGCGGTTCCAACTCAAGTGCCTTTTCGTATTGCTCGATCGCTTCCTCATAGCGCTTCATCGCTTCCTCTGGAATCGTGGCACTCGAACCGCTCAGGTTGCTGGCAGTGATCGCCAATGCGTTGGCCAGATTGGTGCGAATAGTCGCTATGCTGTTGCTCGCGGCGGTGGACGATTTGGCTTCTTCTAACTGCAGCGCTTCGCGATATTCGGCGATACCTTCTTCAAACCGGCCCAGCCGGCAGTAAATCAGCCCAAGCAAATTATGATTGTCAGCCAACTCTGGCTTCAACTGCACGACGCGTTGTAAGTGCGAGACCGCTTCCGCGTACCTTTCTTGTTTGAAAAACCGTTGCCCCATCCGCACGTGGGCCTGCCATGAATCCGGATTCTTTGAGAGATTGTCCCGCCAAAGCGTTTCTTCATCGCGGAAAACCGCCGCCCGCATGCAAGTGTAGCTTCCCATCCCACCGAGCAGGAGCGCGACCAGAGCAACTGCCGCGATTTTGGTTGCGCGTTGCAGCCGGGTCCAGAAACCTGCGACGCCCGCGCTGAAAAGCGCAATCAGAGAAACGTCAGCGAAATATTGAAGATGATCCGCAACGAGGGTGCCGCTGCGCAGGTATGCCATTCGGACGAGCCCGAGGACCGGGAGGAGCGCCACAACAAAATAGGTGAACGCAAAAAAAGCGCCGCGCGTCCCCCGATTTCTCCATCGCCACAGAATTGCAAGTAGCGCAAGAAGCGCAATCAAAGGCAACCATTGGAGTGGCTCTGGGGAATCGAATCGCCACAGTGGATAGATCGACATCAATCGCGCTGGAACAAAAATCTTCCCTGCATACCACCACACTGCCATCGCGGCATTCACCAACCGCCGCGCGATCGATCCAATAAGGATCTCTTCCTCGCCAATGCCGCGATTTTGAAACCAGATCGTGACCAGGCTCATCACGGCCGCCATCAGAAAAAAGGGCCAGGTTCGAATTGCTTCTCGGCGGAACTTCGGGCTGGTGGCATTCCGGGAGCGCCACCATGCGCAGAGCAGCAGCGCAACGGGCAGAAATACCACCTGCGTTTTCGCCAGGAGCGCCAGCAGGAAGAAGAGCAGAGATGCGATGTACGCGGTTGACCCGCCAAACAAACGCTTATCCGCGCTTCGAAAGAAACAAAAGATCGACAGCAGGACAAAGAACATCGAAAGGACATTTTTCAGTTCGGAAATCCACGCGACCGATTCTGCGTTTACCGGATGGATTCCGAAGATGAGCCCGGCCAGCCAAGCACCGGGCACATTCAGTCGTCGTAAGACCAGCCAGACAAGCACCGCGTCCGCCGCTTGCAGGACAATGTTGAGCGCGTGATAACCCGCCGCGTTCTCGCCGAAAACATGGTGCTCAATCCAGAAGACCGTGTTCGTGATGGGAAAATAATCCGCGGTTCTTCCGCCAGACCAGATCTCCGCTAAGCCGGAAAAAGTCCGCAACAATGGATTGCCGGTTACGAGCTGCTCATCGTCCCAAACAAAGTCTGCACGGAACGCCGGCAGATAGACTAGCACAACGGCCACCACGATTGCAGCCACCTGCGCCGTCAGCTGCCAAACCTTAGATTGATCCTGTGCATGCGGAGCCGTTTGTCGCCGGCGTGATTGCATAGGCGAGCAAACAGTAAAGATTTCCGCCGCCCGTTTCTATTTGTTATTTGGCGGCTCTTTCGTGAAGCTAAATGGCTGTGCGAAGCATGACCGGCTACGGCCGCGGCGAAACCGATTACAACGGTATCAAATTTAGTGTCGAACTGAATTCCGTAAATCGGAAGCAGAGCGACATTGTCGTCAATTTGCCGCGCGATCTGGCCGAGCTCGAGCCGCGTGTCCGCCAAACCATCAACGAGAGTATTTCGCGCGGTCGCACAAACGTCGTCATCGCTTATCACGACGGATTGGGAGCCAACCGCAAACTCGCGCTCGATGCGGAACTGGCGCGCTCGTATCACGAAGCCATGCGCGCATTACAGAAAGAATTGAACACGCCGGGCGAGATTACGATTGGCACAATCCTTCAAGCGCCCGGCGTGCTGCGGGTTCCCGAAGAAACGCTCAAGGCGGATGAGGCCTGGCCCGCGATTGAGCGCGCGTTGCGCGGCGCACTCGCCGAGTTGCTCAAAATGCGCGAGCGCGAAGGCAAACATTTGGCCAAAGATTTGATTCACCGTCTGAAAGCGATGCGAAAACGGCTCAAGGAAATCCGCACCCTTCATCCCGACGTCGTCAAAAAATATCGCGCCGCGCTACTCGATCGTATTCAAAAAGCCGGGCTGCCGGTCGCCAGCGACGACGAACGGCTTGTCAAAGAAGTTTCTTTTTTCGCCGATCGCTCCGATATCTCGGAGGAATTGACGCGAATAGAAAGTCATCTCGCGCAGTTTGCGCATCATCTGCGCAGGAACGAGCCGGTTGGCCGCGCGCTCGAATTCATCACTCAGGAAATTTCTCGCGAGTTGAATACTCTTGGCGCAAAAGCCAACGACGCCACGATTTCGCAGCACGTGGTCGCTTGCAAAGCGGAATTGGAAAAAATTCGCGAACAGATTCAAAACCTTGAATAAACAATTCAGCCGTTACGGAATTCTCTTTGTCATCTCCGCTCCCTCCGGGGCCGGCAAGACCACGCTGGTCGAGGCGCTGCGCCAAACGCCGGAGTTTGTTTATTCAGTCTCTTGCACGACCCGGCCCCCGCGCATGGGCGAAATTGAAGGCGAAGATTATCGATTTCTTTCGGAAGCTGATTTTCTTGCGCGAGTCAACGCGGGTGAATTCCTTGAGCACGCCCAAGTGCACGGCCATCGTTACGGCACGCTGCGGGAACCAATTATCATTAATTTGAAGAAGGGCGTCGATATTTTGATCGACATCGACACCCAAGGCACGTCCGCGCTTCGGAACTGCGATGATGGATTCATTCGCCAGGCGATTGTCGACGTTTTCATCATGCCACCGAATCTCGACGAGTTGCGTCGGCGTCTGGCCAAGCGTGGCACAGAAACGCCCGAACAAATTGAAACGCGGCTGGAGCAAGCTGCGCGCGAAATGAAACTGTGGCGCGAGTATCGCTACACCATCATCAGCCAATCGATTGAGGCGGATTTGCAAAAATTTCGACACATCATCGGAGCCGAGCGATATTTGAGCCGGCGTCTCATCGAAAAATAACTCCGGGAGAGAGTTGCGAGTAATCGTCGATCTTTCATGGAAAAAAATCCGAAACGAAGATCTGGCAAGGATGACGCGCGCAAGGTCGTGCGGATCCGTGGCGGAAATCAGAAATGCGTCGTGCTCGGCGTCACCGGCTCGATTGCAGCCTACAAATCGGCCGAGCTCGCAAGTCTGCTCGTCAAACAAGGCCACCAGGTTTTTGTCGTGATGACGCGGGACGCCATCGAGTTCATTACTCCGCTGACTTTGCAAACGCTCTCCAAAAATCCGGTAATGACTAGCTTCTTCGACGAAAAGGAGAATTGGCGGCCCGGCCACATTGAACTGGCGGATCGCGCGAACCTGCTCTTGATCGCGCCGGCGACCGCAAACATTATCGCGGAATTGGCGCACGGACTCGCCGGCCATCCGCTGGCGGCGATCGCGCTCGCGATACGCGCCCCAATTTTGCTCGCGCCAGCGATGAACGGAAAAATGTGGTCGCATCCGGCGACAGTTGAGAACGTGGAAAAGTTGAAGTCGCGCGGCTTGGAATTCATCGGGCCCGAAGAAGGAATGCTGGCTTGCGGTTACGAAGGCCTCGGTCGCCTTTGGAACGTAACGGACATCGCCTTCCGCGCGGAATTTTTTCTCGCGCGCCAGGAAAATTTGATCGCGTGAGATTTCTCGTCACGGCCGGCCCGACGCGCGAGCCGATCGATCCCGTCCGTTACCTCAGCAACCGGTCGTCAGGAAAAATGGGCTACGCGATCGCGAATGCGGCGCTCGCCGCTGGACATGAAGTAGTCTTGATTTCGGGTCCTGTGCATATCGATCCTCCGCGCGCCGCGAAACTAATCTGCGTTTCAACGAGTGACGAAATGTTCTGCGCGGTGCATCAACATGCATTCGATTGCGACGTGTTCGTGATGTGCGCGGCTGTCGCCGATTATAAGCCTGCAAAAATTTCGGCGACCAAAATTAAAAAGCGCGCCGCCGATTTTTCTCTCGAACTGGTTCCGACCCGCGACATTCTCGCGTCACTTTCAACCCAAGATCGACAATTCCTGGTTGTCGGTTTCGCCGCTGAAACAAACGACGTGGAGAAAAACGCTAGCAGAAAACTGCAGGAAAAAAATTTGGACATTATGGTGGCAAATGATGTGAGCGCACCCGATGCAGGAATGGAAGCGGACGAAAATGAAGTGACGATCCTGTTTCGCGACGGGGAAAGAAAGAAAATTTCGCGTGCGTTAAAAAAAGTCGTCGCGCGCGAACTCGTAAAAATTTTTTGCAAATGCGCTCGAAAAATATTTGACAAAAAAAACCTGACGATTACTTGACTCGTTGTAAGTGAAGTCATTCCCAACTCTTCACAAATCACCGCAGCTGCGGATTGAAAGGGGGGAATAGTCGATGCCAGCAAAAAGAAAGAAAGCCGCGAAAAAAAAGTCAGCGAAGAGAAAGAGGCACTAACGTCTCACTCTTGATCACCACTCCGAACGCTTCGGAGTTACAATCCCAACCTTAACCCGGGAGGAAAATTAATTTTCTCCCGGTTTTTTTTATTTTTCGGCACGAATGAAAATGTCGATCTTGTCCGCATCACGTTGATTTCGCTTATGCAGGCCACACTCTTTTGTGCGAGGTAATCAACGAATGAAGCATTATCTGGACGCGGCGGAAAGCGCGGCGCACACCGCCGGCGATCTGCTTCGACAAAATTTCTGCCAGCCGCTCCGCGTCAATTCCGCTGAAGCGCACGATATCAAGCTGGAGATCGACGTGCAGGCTCAGGAGCTGATCACGCAAATGCTCCTCAAGGAATTTCCGCAACACGCGCTCTACGGCGAGGAAGGAATCGTCGGCGACCAATCGAGCGAGCATCAATGGGTAGTCGATCCGCTCGATGGCACAGTGAATTATTTTTATCGCATCCCGCACTTTTGCGTTTCGATTGCGCTGCGTTTCAAAGGCGAAATCATCGTAGGCGTAATTTACGATCCGATGCGCCAGGAAATGTGGAGCGGACAAAAAGGCGAGGACCCGCGCTTAAATGGCGAAAAATTTCGGGTGAGCGCGCGCACCGATCTTGCCGAAGCTGTCATTTCAGTCGGTCTCTCCAAGACCGGCGTGATGATTGAATCAAACCTTCCATTATTGCAGCAAATGATCCATCGAGCGCGCAAATGCCGTTTGATGGGAAGCGCCGCGCTCGATATGGCCTACGTTGCATGCGGACGCTTTGACGCCTACATCGAACAAGGAATCAGTTTATGGGACATCGCGGCCGGCTGGATTTTAGTCGAGAGCGCCGGCGGGAGTGTTGACCTGCGGCCGCGCACAGACATGAAAAACAAATACACCATCATCGCCTCCAATGGCGTGATCGACTTGAAATTGTGAGAACGATCCGCTCGGGCATCGGTTACGATGTGCATCGGCTCGTCCAGGATCGACAATTGATCCTGGGCGGCGTGAAAATTCCATACCTGCTCGGACTGCAAGGACATTCGGATGCCGATGTTCTCTCGCATGCCATTGCAGATGCGCTGCTCGGCGCGATCTGCGGCGGCGACATCGGCCAACATTTTCCAGACACTGATCAATCAATTCGCAACATCAGCAGCATCGACATCTTGAAACGCATCGCCGGTTTGCTGGCCGAAAAGAAAGCGCAGGTCGTGAATGTGGATGCAACCGTTGTCGCGGAAGCGCCAAAGATTGCGCCGTACATTCCGGCTATGCGCAAAAACATCGCGCAAGCCATCGGCATTTCCGATTCGAACGTCAGCATCAAAGCGACAACCAACGAACGGCTCGGCCCGATTGGTCGCAGCGAAGGCATTGCCACGATGGCGGTGGCGACAGTCGAATCGGAGTGATGGAGTGTCGGGGTAATGGAGTAATGCGTTCAGATTTTTCCACTACTCTACTGCTCCACTACTGCACTCCTCCGTTCAGAGACTATGCCGTTACGATTCTTTAACACTTACTCGCGACAGCTGGAAGATTTCGCACCGCGCGATCCGGCGGGACGCAAGATCGACATCTACACGTGCGGACCGACCGTTTACAGCCGCTCGCACATCGGAAACTTTCGCGCTTACATTTTTGAGGATTTGCTTCAACGCCACCTTGAGGCGCACGGATTCAAAGTGCATCGCGTGATGAACATCACCGACGTGGATGACAAAACGATTCGCGGCGCACGCGAGGCGAGAGTGCCGCTCGCGAAATTCACCGAGCAATTCAAACAAGCATTTTTCGAAGATATTCAGACTTTGCGAATCAAACGTGCCGACGAGTTTCCGGCAGCCACGGAGCAGCGTTACGTCGACAGAATGATCTCAATGATTGAGACGCTGATCTCGCGCGGGCTCGCTTACCAGGCTGAGGACAAATCCGTTTACTTTCGGATCAACAAGTTCGCGGATTACGGAAAGCTTGCACATTTCGACCTCACGCAATTGCAATCAACCGGCCGGGTGAAACACGACGAATACGACAAGGAGCACATTGGCGATTTCGCGCTTTGGAAAGCGTGGGACGAAGACGACGGCGACGTCGGTTGGGAGAGTCCGTGGGGCCGTGGCCGGCCGGGCTGGCACATCGAATGCAGCGCAATGGCGACGGCGTTGCTTGGCGGTCAGATCGACATCCACTGCGGCGGGGTGGACAACATTTTCCCGCATCACGAAGCGGAGATTGCACAGAGCGAAGGTGTGACCGGCAAAAAATTTGTGCGCTACTGGCTGCACTGCGCGCACTTGCTGGTCGATGGTCAAAAAATGTCCAAATCGTTAGGCAATTTTTATATGATTCCAGATGTTCTGGCGAAAGGGTACACCGGTCGCGAGATTCGTTACGCGCTCATGCGCGTGCATTACCGGACGCAGCTCAATTTCACCTGGGACGCAATGAGAGAAGCGCGCGAGTCGTTAGGCCGAATTGACGATTGGCTGCAACGTTTGCGCGAAGTTGCCGGTGATAACTCCGACATTCGCCGTGACCAGGGAATCGACAATCAATTTGGACACGAATTCGAAGACGCGCTCGACGATGATCTGAACATTTCCGCAGCGCTCGGGTTTTTGTTTGAAACAATTCGCGACACAAACCGCGCAATGGATCGAAACGAACTCGATGCGAGTTCAGCGAATACATGGTTGAATTGGTGGAAACGAATCAACGCAGTGCTTGCCCTTGACACGGAAACAATCGAGCTTCCGGCGGAAATCGCCAAATTGGCCGAGGAGCGGCTGCAGGCCAGGCTTGCAAAAGATTTTCGGAAAAGCGATGAATTGCGCGACCAGTTGAAAGCGCTCGGTTGGGAAGCACGTGATACCAAGGACGGGCAGAAAATTACCCGACGCGCGGGCGCTTAATCCAAATGTTTGCGCCCGCTGATTATTTAAGTCTCGAACACACGGCCCATCCAAAGTTGTTCGAAAACCAGAAGTATATCTGGGACGCGCTCAAACAAATCGCGAGTTATTTGCAATTTCGTCTGAAACCTGGCCTGCTCGGCGAAGTAATCGGTAAACCGTTCATTAGCGGCCACGTTTTTGTCGGACGTGGCACGGTTGTCGAGCAAGGCGCGGTGTTGAAAGGACCGGCCTGGATCGGCGAAAACTGCCGGATTCGCAGCGGCTGTTACGTTCGCGAAAACGTGGTTGTAGGCGACGGCGTGGTGATGGGGAATTCCTGCGAATTCAAAAACTCCATTCTCTTCGACGACGCGCAGGTGCCGCACTTTAACTATGTCGGCGATTCCGTTTTGGGCTTTCGCGCGCACCTCGGAGCGGGCGTCATCTTGTCGAATGTGAAACTTGATCGCGGTGAAATCACCGTGGCCAGCGAGCAGGGCGAAATCACGACGGGCCTGACGAAATTCGGCGCGATCGTCGGCGACCGCACAGAAATCGGTTGCAACGCCGTGATGAATCCGGGCTCGATTTTAGGACGCGATTGTCTTGTTTATCCCGGCGTGAATTTTCGCGGCGTCTTGCCGCATCGCACGATCGTCAAACTGCGGCAAGAAGTTCAAATCCTCGAGCGGCGAGATCCCAAAAAAAACTAGTTTGCCAAAAACAGCGCCGCGGATGGGGAGGGATTCGAACCCTCGGTGCCTTTCGGCACACACGCTCTCCAGGCGTGCACAATCGACCACTCTGTCACCCATCCTTAAGATGCACGATGGCGAACCCGTTCCGAGTTTACTCGCCAATTGGCTCCGAGCTACAGTTGCAAGCGCCGGAACAATTCGTCGAGCGGTAGTTGAACGCCGATGAAAAATTCGCCGAAGTCCGCGTACTGAGCGCTGACCGGATCAAAGCGCATTTTGTAAACGATCGCTTTGATCTGAAAAGTGTCCCGCGCAAAAAGGGTGACGCCCCATTCCGCATCGTCGAGCCCGGTCGAGCCGGTGATGAGTTGTTTGACCTTGCCGGCAAACTCGCGCCCGACGTTCGCGTGTCCTTTCATCAACTTGCGCCGCTCGTCATATGGAAGGGCGTACCAATTGCACTGCTCGCCGCGGCGTTTGCTCATATTATAGAAGCAAACCACTGGCCAATCCGGCAGTGTCGGGTAAACGCGCTCCTGCCGATACTGTTTCATCCGCTCACGAAACAGCGCGAGCGACTGCTCCAGTTTTTCCGGATTGCCCTTTGTCTCCAGGTCAAGCGTGTCGGCGTACTCTTGTTCGGTCGTGAGGTATTCACTTTCTTCGGTAAGCGAGAGATAACTATAAACCGGCGTCAGCACATCAGCCCCTAACGAGAGCGAAAGTTGTTTGTCGATCTTATTGGCGTCATGCAAATCGGGCGTAATTAGCATGAAACCGAGGTCTGCTTTCGGAGTAACGATGCTGAGCGTGAGCAATTGCGTCGAATCCATTGCGCGAATTTCCTGTACGAGCGACGAAAGATTCGTTTTAGCCGCAGTCTTTTCCTCGCGGCTAAGCAATTGCCATTGCCCCTGCTCGATGCGGTAAAACAAATGCAAGCAATACCAGCCTTCTTCCGGAACAAGCACCGTATTTTTGTCGGTCATCGCGCTAGTTTCCGCTTCGTAGTCGGCGGGTCAAGCCGCTGGATAACGGTCTCCATCTCTCAGCGGGTCGGAGTTGCCGCCTGCGGCAAATGCGCGAGGCAATATTCCTCGCCGTCACGGGCGACGCGGAAATCGAGATTCGGGTCGGTCAGTTCAGTGGCGCCACAGACTTTGCATTTGTGCAGCGGCTCCGGCGCGCGGCGCGAATCCGGTTCAAAGCGACGCCGACGTGTGGAAACATCGTGACGGTGTCGGGCAGAGTGAATGATTTCCGGCCCAAAAAAGATGAGGTAGTTGCTTAGCGCCGCGATGAGCGAGATGCGATACGAATTCGTGCGGATGAAAAATCCGGCAACCAAAAAGAGAGCCGAGACCCAGGCAATCCATTTGATTTTGACCGGCAAAATAAAAAGCAGGTAAATGATTTCCTCCGGGTAAAAACGCGCAAAGGCGTAGAAGAGCGACGCCAAGAGCATGGTGTTCGAAAATTGGTTTCCAAAGAAAAATGCTGCCGCGGTCGTTCCGATCATCCCGACCAAGAAGTAAAGCGTAAGCCGAAACGCACCGAACGCGCGCTCGAGACCTTCACCGATCCACCAAAGAAACCAGAGAGCAAAGAGGATCCACCAGGGACTGAGCGTCTGCGGAATGAAAATATAAGTGAAAATGCGCCAGATTTCGCCATGACGAATGCGCACCGGATCGAAGTCGAGCATCGACACATATCCGGGTGCCAGCCAGCTCAGCGCGAAGACAAGCGCAGTGAAGCCGACGAGAATGCGAGTCAGGCCAGGAATTCCGAGAAAACCGAAACGCCGTTCGAGTTTGTCGAGCCAGGTCATGTGCCGCACCGTAAAGGCAGGGTGCGCTGCATTCAATAAAGAGCGCGACCTCGAAATCCTGGGGAGCACCAGGCTACCTGCCTGTTATAATTAGCAGCCTGCGTGCGAATTTGTGCTCGGCAGGCTGCCGAGCCACTGCAGGCAAGCTGCCTGCGCTCCCCAGACGCTCGCGTTGACACTCCATCCTCGAAGTCTAGCCTTTCGGCGTGACTGAGGCCGCGCAAAAAAAGACACCGCTTTATGACGAACACCTAAAGCGCGGCGCGAAAATGGTTGCGTTCGCCGGCTGGCTGATGCCGGTGCAATACACGAGCATCGTCGAGGAGCATCAGGCTGTGCGAAACAACATTGGGGTGTTCGACATTTCGCACATGGGCCAACTGATTGTGAGCGGGAGCGGCGCGCACGCCTGGCTGAACACAATGCTGACCAACAACATCGATAAGTTAGCTCTCGCCCAGGGCCAATACACTTTTTTGCTCCACGAACGCGGCGGGATCATTGACGACCTAATCGCTTACCGAATTGAGGAAGAGAAATTTCTGCTCGTCGTTAACGCGTCACGCACGGAGCAAGATCTTGCCTGGCTGGAGACCCATCGGCGAGGCGACATCGAGATCGATAATCGCAGCGCGAATTACGGGGGAATCGCCATTCAGGGACCGCGTGTGAGCGATCTTTTCGTTAATCTTCCGGCGCGAAATCACATTGTCGATATTGAGGTGGAAGGAAGCCCGGTGTCGATGGCGCGCACAGGCTACACAGGTGAAGATGGCGTGGAAGTTTTCTTTCCTGCGAAGCTTGCAACAAAATTTTGGAACACGGTTCTCGAAAAAGGAAAACAATTTGAAATCAGACCGTGCGGGCTCGGCGCACGCGATACGCTGCGCCTGGAGATGTGCTATCCGCTCAACGGCTCCGATTTGTCGCCGGAACGAAATCCGATCGAAGCGGGCCTCAGTCTTTTTGTCGATCTGTCAAAAGCGAACTTCGTCGGGCGTGAAGCTTTATTAAAAACAAAAGAGAACGGTCCGCGCGAAAAACTCGTTCCATTCCGGATGAAGGAAAAAGGTCCGCCGCCGCGTCCTCATTATCTGGTCTTTGAGAAAGACGAGCGCATTGGCGAAGTGACCAGCGGCACGCTTTCACCAAGCTTGAATTGGGGTATTGGGATGGCGTATGTCTCGGCGCCGCACGCGAAAATCGGCACGAAGATCGACATCCAGATTCGCGGGCGAAAATTTCCCGCTACCATCGAGAAGAAACCGCTCTACAAAAAACCATCATGAATGTTCCAGAGGATTTGCTCTACACCGAGACCCACGAGTGGATCAAACGCGAGGGCGAAAACATTCGTGTCGGCATCACCGATCACGCACAATCGGAGTTGACCGACGTGGTTTACGTCGAGCTGCCGAAGAAAGATCGACAAGTGAACGCGAAGGAAGCGATCGCGGTGGTCGAATCAGTCAAAGCGGCCAGCGATATTTATGCGCCAGTGAAAGGGACGGTGGTCGACGGCAACAAGGCGCTCGAAGCCGATCCCGGCCTGATCAACCGCGAACCTTACGGCCAAGGCTGGATTTTTGTTCTCAAGATCGACAACCCCGACGATCTCAAACAATTGAAGGGCGCCGCGACCTATCGAAGGCAAGTTGGCGGCTAGAGCCTGATGGAACACGAGAAAATCATATTCCTCCGACACTTCCCGCATTCATCTGCATCGGCGTAATCCTTGGTTGAATGCTAATCTTTGCCGAAAAGGAGTTCTTCGACGCTGCGCAGAACTTCTTCGACACGGACGGGCGCGGCGAAAAAGCTGTAGCCGCTCAGAATCCCGCCAGAGACCATTTGACTCTCTGGTTTGATGCCATTGAGAAAAAGCACCGGTGTCTCTCGCACGGCAGAATCCGTTTGGATTTGCCGCTGGATTCTTTGTCCATCCGCCCCGGCGGCATCGAGCAAAATGAGATCGGGCTGGAACCAGCGTGCGGCATGCAGGGCGAGGCGATTATCATGTTCTTCGCGGATGAGATATTTGCCGGCCGTGTCCAGCGCGCGCCTAACGAGTCGAGTGACGCCCCGCTCGCGATCGATCACCAGGATTTTCTTCGGGAACCTGATCATAATAGCGGGTTGTCTCCGAAGTAACCAAGCAGCGGATGTGCCACGTTGCGCTCGCCGGTTTGCACGCGCAAAATTTCCATGGCTCTGCATTCTTAGTAAGTCATGCTTTTCTCCCAGGCAGGCGTGTGCTTAATTTCGGATTCCCCGATGAGCAGCAAATCGAAGCAGCCGGGTACGCCATTGAACTTTGAAAGCGCGATGGATCGACTGGAGGCGATTGTCGAACAAATGGAAACCGGCAAATTACCGCTCGAGGATCTGCTTGTTCGTTACGAAGAAGGGATGAACCTTGTAAAAATTTGTCAGGAACGACTTGCCAGCGCGGAGCAGAAAATCGAGATCATCGCGCGCAACAGCGCCGGCAAACCAGTGGTGAAAGATTTTGAACCGGCGGCAGCCAAGATCGACAATCAAGCAGGGCCGGACGAAAGAGGAGAACAGGCAAATGAAGTCCGACTTTTCTGAAGCAACAACCGGGGCGAAGCGCTTGCTCGATGGCATCCATTCGCCGACTGACATCAAAGCGCTGCGGGAGGAAGAGCTTCCGGAGCTAGCGCAGGAAGTGCGCGATGAGCTCATCAGAGTTCTCTCCCAAACCGGCGGCCACCTTGGTCCCAATCTTGGCGTGGTCGAGTTGACTATTGCGCTCCATCGCGTTTTCGACACCCCACGCGATCGATTCGTCATGGATGTGAGCCACCAGGGTTATGTCCACAAGATGTTCACCGGCCGGCTCGATCGCATTTCGACCATGAGGCAATACGGCGGCTTGAATGGTTTTCTTCTGCGCACGGAGAGCGAACACGATTGCTACGGTGCAGGGCATGCGGGCACGGCGCTCTCGGCCGCTCTTGGCATGGCAGTCGGCCGCGACTTGCGCGGGAGCGACGAACACATCGTGGTCATAGCAGGCGACGCTGCATTCACCTGCGGGATCAGTTACGAAGCACTCAATAATGTGAAAGCGCACACCAAGCGCTTCATTGTCGTCCTAAACGACAACGAGTGGTCGATCGCGAAAAATGTCGGAGCAATCGCAAATTACTTGAATGCCATCGTCACGAGTCCCACTTATGCGCATTTGCACGACAAGGCCGGCCGATTCATCCGGGCGATCGCCGGAAGAACCGGTGTGCACTTTGCCCACAAGGTTGAGGAGAGCGTTAAAGGGCTGATTGTGCCGAGCGTAATCTTTGAGGAGCTCGGTCTGCATTATTATGGGCCGATTGATGGACACGATATTCCGCTGCTGACGCGGACATTCGAGTTCCTGAAAACACAGGACGCGCCGGTGCTACTGCATATCCTCACAAAAAAAGGCAAGGGGTACGAGCCGGCGATTAAGCAGCCGGATAAATTTCACGGGCTCGGGAAATATAAAATCGAGAGTGGCGAGACACCTCCGGCCCCAACTCCGACCTACTCGGAAATATTTGGCAAGACGCTCGCCAAATTTGCCGGAACTAATCAGAAGATTGTCGCGATCACCGCGGCAATGCCGAGCGGGACGGGTCTTTCACATTTTGCCAAGGCGTATCCAGGTCGCTATTTCGACGTCGGAATCGCAGAAGAGCACGCCGCGCTGTTTGCATGTGGTCTGGCAACACAAGGATTGCAGCCTTTTCTCGCGATTTACTCGACGTTTTTTCAGCGCGCCTACGACATGGCGATTCACGACATGGCGATCCAAAAATTAAACGTTAGACTGTGTATGGACCGTGCGGGATTGAGCGGGGACGATGGCCCCACGCACCACGGCTTATTCGATATCGGCTATCTGCGTCACATCCCCAACTGGGTACACATGCAGCCGAAGGATGAAGACGAATTCGTGGACATGCTTTGGACGATGGCGCATTATAATGCCGGGCCAGTCGCCGTCCGTTATCCGCGCGGAGCCGGTACCGGCGCCAAGCCAAAAGCGGAGCCGAAGCTTCTAGAGATCGGCAAAGCCGAAGTAGTCCAGCACGGGCGCGACGTCGCGATTTTTGGCTTGGGGAACATGTTCGAAGTTGCGAGCGAGGCGGCGAAAAAACTCGAAGCCAGAGGAATTTCCGTTGCGCTCATTAACCCGCGCTGGATCAAACCACTCGACACCGGCACGATCGAGTTTTTTGCGCGCAGCGTGGAAGTTGTCGCCACCATTGAAGATCACGTTCTACACAACGGGTTCGGGTGCGCGGTGATCGAACATCTGCATTCCCAGAGAATCGGCACGCCGGTCGTGCGGATTGGTTGGCCTGATGAATTCATCGAGCACGGTGCGGTTCCGATTCTGCGCAAAAAACACGGCATCACTGCGGACGCTCTGGTCGAGAAAGTTCTTCTGCTGCTACGCAAAAAGCCTGCAGCACAATCTTCGGTTGCTTGAGCCAAAGGATCGACGAGCGATTGTCGATCTAACGTATGTCCGCGATCGAAGCTCGCGATTTGACGAAAATTTACCGCACGTACCGAAAAGAAGGCGGTCTGTGGGGTTCAATCAAGGGACTCGTTAGGCGTCGCCACGATGAGACGCGCGCCGCAGACAGAGTTTCGTTTCAAATCGACGAGGGCGAATTCGTCGGCTTCCTGGGACCGAACGGCGCCGGCAAAACCACGGTGCTCAAAATGCTTTCCGGTTTGCTCAATCCGACTGCGGGTGATGCGCGTGTTCTGGGGTTCGTCCCGTGGGAACGGCGCAATGAAATGAAACGTCAATTCAGTTTGCTGATGGGCCAAAAAAACGCCCTCTGGTGGGACTTGCCCGCACAGGAATCGCTCGAACTCAACCGCGCAATTTATGGTATCGACCGCGATCGTTTCAAAAAAGTGGTCGGTGGATTGGCCGAGCTTCTCGAGGTCGAGGACAAGATGAACGTGATGGTGCGCGAGCTTTCGCTAGGCGAACGGATGAAAATGGAATTGATCTCGGCGCTCATTCATGAGCCCCGCGTCTTGTTTTTGGACGAACCGACGATCGGACTGGATGTTGTCAGCCAAAAGCGTGTGCGGGAATTCCTGCGCATCTACAACGAGCAGCACCGTATCGTAACGTTGCTGACCAGCCATTACATGCAAGACATCGAGGAGCTCTGTCATCGCGTGCTGGTCATCGATCACGGCAAGATCTTTTTTGACGGCCCCCTCGCACAAATCATTGACCGATTTTCCGGGCACAAGATCATCAGTTTGACTTTTGAAAGGCAAGGTATTCGTGATTTCTCAGCGTTCGGCGAAATCATCGACCAGACTCCGGTCTCGGTGCAGTTAAAAGTCCCGCGTACGAAGGTAACCGACACTTGTCGGCAATTGCTTGACGCGTGTCACGTCAGCGACATCAATGTTCAGGAGGTGCCAGTCGAAGAAGTGATTCGTCAACTCTTCGGCGAACGGAGGAGCGGAGCTTTCGTGCCAACGCCCACCGTCAAGACTCTCACCAGCGCCGCCGGTTAACTTCTACTAAGCGCGCGCTTGAGCTCCTGCGCGTATGCCGAATTGACTTCGAATGCCGTGACCGGCATTTCCGCAAGCTGCACGTGTTCGCGGTACGGAATACTCTCCACAAAGCCCGCCGCCAGCAGACCGTTGAGTGTATCGGTCACGTCTTGCGATTCCATGCGCGTGAAGTTCTGAATCTCCGACCCGAGCACTGATTCAGTGAAGCCGATTGCGCGCATCAGAGTTACTTCCCGGCCGGTGAGTTTTATCGTCCGCATTCCCGAAAAAAAGCATCTTCCATACCGGTGCATTTTAAGCGGTAGGGACATCGCGCTGCGATGTCCCCGAAAGTTTTCCGGGCAGCTCGGAATTCCTACCAGGAAAAGTTGGCAAAATACTTTTTCCCATCGCTTCCTCGAACGTTGAATAACGCGGAACCCACCCGAGGGCACGAAGTTTGGCATTGCTCACCCGCTTGTTGCTCTCACCACGCTTTCGTTTCGATGTCGATCTTCCAAGTGGCGGCACGGGCCGATTCAGTCTTTCCGCCAACCAGTGATAACACTCACTCTGCAGAATCGGCTGATCATCCACAACGTTGTAAATTCCGCCGCCCGGTGATTGCCGATCTACCAAAAAAAACAGCGCCGCCGCCCCATCATCACGATGAATTTGGTTAACGAAGCGGTCGCGCTGTGGATCGACAATTGCTTCACCGCCCAGGAATTTTTTAAGCAGAAATGAGCGGCCCGGCCCGTAAATTCCACCCAAACGTGCAACATTACCGCCTCGAGCCAGCACGAGCTGCTCTGCTTCGCGCAGAATTTTGCCGGTCTCGTGCTTTGGTTCGGCGGGACTCTCCTCGGTCACCCATTCGCCATTGCTTTGCGCATAGACGCTCGTGCTGCTGGAAAATAAGATTTTCGCCTCTGGGAACCGATCGAGGAGATTGCGCGTCCCGATCAAGTAGACGCTGCGGTAAAGATCGACATTGCCGCCACGCGTACTCGCGCAATGGACCACAGCGTCGAAATTCCCGGCACAGGCCGCAACTTGTCGAGCGTTCGAGATGTCGAGCGCGTCTACTCGGTAAGGTTTCGCCAACAGTTCTCGCGCCGACTCGCTCGAGCTCGTCAACCCCTCGACCTCGCACCCTGCGCTCTGAAGCACATCGGCCGTGGCTTGCCCGAGGTAGCCACAACCGGCGATGAGAACGCGCTGCATCATTAACTCCGAAGGTTTTCGCTAGGTCCGATCATTTCGGAGTCGCCGAGTTTCACGCCGTCGCCGCCACAATCTCGATCTCGCCGAAAAGATCGCGCTGAATTGCGTGCACTTGTTTCAACCGAATCAGTTCGAGAAGCCCAAGAAATGTGACCACAACTTCAACCCGCGACGCGACATCGCCAAACAACTCGGAAAAACGAACCGATGCGCCGTTGGCCACGCGTTGTAGAATGATGTCGATCTTTTCCGAGACGGTGAAGCGTTCGGCAAAGATTTCGCCCAAATTTTCCCGCGCCTCGACGCGTTTGATAACGTTTTGAAAAGCGTGGATGAGCTGAAAAATTCCGACTTCGGCCAAACGCAGCGGCGGCTCGATGAGGGCTCCGCCGTCCCGCGTGAAAATTTTTTCCTGTTCGACCGCGCGTGTGTGCAATTGCTCGGCCGCTTCCTTGAATTTTTTGTACTCGATTAACTGGCGGATCAAATCCCAGCGGGGATCGTCTTCTTCTGCATCTTCCTCCGGCGGCTGTTGATCAAGCGGAAGGAGGCTGCGGCTTTTGAGATAAATGAGATTTGCCGCCATAACGACAAACTCGCCCGCAATGTCGATCTTCAATTCCTTGAAGGCTTGGAGATATTCCAGGTACTGGCGCGTGATTCGTTCCAGGGAAATGTCGTAAATGTCGATCTCGTCGCGCTTGATCAAATAAAGCAGGAGGTCAAGCGGGCCTTCAAAAATCTCAAGTTTAACTTTGTAATCGTTCTCCATGTCGCTAAGCGAATTTAAACAGGCAACACGCCAAGTAAATTTGCGCCGCCGTCAATTCGATGTCGATGTTGGCCAGCTTCGCGCTGGGTTCTAGCGCTCGAGACCCGCTTTGCGGTGGACCCAAACGCTGTTCACGATTCCGAGCGCAAACATGATCATGAGTGCAAACGAGCCGCTGTAGCTGATTAGCGGCAATGGCACACCTGTGATCGGTAAGATCGAGATGGTCATGCCCACGTTTTGGAAAATATGTGTGAAGATGAGCGTACTGATTCCGACGACGAGAAGCAGCCCAAATTGATCGCCGGCAAAAAAAGCCACGAATAGACAGGTAAGCAAAAGTAAGCCGAACGCGCTGATGAGAAATATTCCCCCGACAAAGCCCCATTGCTCACCGATCGCGGAAAAAATGTAATCGTTGTGCACAGCGGTCGCTGGCAGAAAGCCGAGTTCGATCTGCGTGTTTGGCGCCTTGAAGCCTTTGCCCGACCAGCCACCGGAGCCGATGGCAATGAGCGATTGATTGATCGCCCAGGCCGCACCTTGTTTGTCGATGTCCGGGTTGATAAATGCGGTGATGCGTTCCTGCTGGTATGGTTTGAGACCGAGATTGATCGCAATCGGAATGAAAGCGATACCGATGAGAAGAATGCAGACCAGATAGCGCAACGGCAGGCCGCTCGCGAATAAAAGCGCAAGCAGCACCGGAACCCAGATGATTACCTCGCCGAGGTCGGGCTGCATTAAAATCAAAAGACCAGGCGCGCCGACGATCGCCCCGCAAATCAGCAACCGAAGCATCGGATGCATTTGCCGGAACTGACTCAGGAATAACGCCAGCACCATGATTCCCGCAACCACGGCCAGCTGCGCAGGTTGAAAATTAACCGGACCGAGATGGAGCCAGCTGCGCGCGCCGTAAACCTTCGAACCGATAAACTTTGTCAAAATCAAAAAGAAAAGGCCGGCGAGATACATCGGCAAAGCGCCCCAGCGAATCCAGTGGTAATCGACGACACTCGCCAGCATAAAGGCGAAGAAACCAACGACCACCCAATTGGCTTGCTTGCGCCAAAAGTCCGCCGCCACCGGATCCTCGCGCATGTAGGTGGCGCTGTAGATAGCGATCACGCCGAAGACGGCGAGCGTGAGCATAAGCGCAAGCAAAATCCAGTTGAGGCCGAGCAGCTTTCGAAGAAATGGCGTCATGTCGATCTGGCGTGGCAGCTACGATTATACGCAGGTTGCGGAGTTCGCAAAAGAGCAGCGTCGTGGCTCGGATTGGGCGAAGATCGACCATCGCAGGTGTAAGGTTTCCTCACCGTAATGAATCATTTTCTCAAAAATGCGAATCGCTTCATAACTTGTTTTGATTCAGTAACTTAACTCTAAATAAAATAAATAATCAAACGGCTTTCCTTGTCAGTTGGTCAAACGCTCGCTACAATGGATTTGAGATTATTTATTCGATTCGCCGACTAAAGTCATGGCCAAAAAGACCAAGCGGAAAATCGCGCATCCTACGCTGCCCATGCAGCGTCAGTTAAATTTGTGCCATGAAGGGAAGTATTTCGATCTTCGGAAAATCTTTGACCGATTGAATGATCGTCATTTTGGGGGTCGGTTGCGCGGTTATCAAGTGAGGTGGGGACGCCGGCGAAGACATCGGCCTAAAGATTATTTTGTTTTTGGGACGATCCAGGAACAGGACCGGGTGATCCGAATCAATCCATTGCTCGATCAACCGTTCGTGCCGCTTTGGTTTCTTCAATACGTCCTCTATCACGAAATGCTTCACTCGGTGGTCCCGGACGAAAATTCGGGCAGGCGTCGGCGCGTACATACCGAGGAATTCAATCGCCGTGAGCGCGAGTTCCCCCGTTACCGGCGGGCCCGGCGTTGGGAAGAGGAGAACCTCGCCCGCTTCTTGCGCTAAGCGGGCGCCTTAACGCTTTTCGCTCGCGGCAGGCGGGTTGCCTTCAGACGACAACGGAGTCGTTGCGACGTTCTTCTTGATGAGGTACCAAACGGTTGTCGCGAGCAGCAGGGAGATCAACTTCGCGCGCCAGTTCTTCAGGAGCAGTCTCTTCATAAGTGCCGTGTAATAGAATCTCACTCAGTCGCTGGCGAAATGTTTCCGGAGTAAAATCGCGCTCAATCCGCCGGCGATGGCAAATGGAAATGCTGCCGGTTTCCTCCGAAACAACCACCGCGACCGCATCCGATTCTTCTGTGATGCCAAGTCCAGCGCGATGACGCAAACCGAGGCTGCGATCAAGCGTTTCGCGTTGGCTAACCGGGAAAATACAGGCCGCGGCGGCAACCCGCCCGTTTCGTATAATGGCTCCCCCGTCGTGTAAAGCAGCTTTCGGATGAAAGATGGTCAGGATCAATTCGACGGAAAAATCCGCGTCAAGCGTCACGCCACTCTCTTCGTAAACGCGAATCGATGTGTCCCGTTCGATTGCAATGAGCGCGCCAAACTGCTTGTTCGCGAGTTGGGTCACGGCCTCGGCAATATCGTGCACGGTTTCGCGTTTCTCACTGGTCAGCGAGAAAATCGGATGTCCGCCCAACTCCGCAAGACCGCGGCGAAGCTCGGGTTGAAAAATCACGACCAGCGCAATGGCGAGGAAAACTGAAAAACTTCGAACAATCCAGCCGATGACAACCAGGTTCAATAGTGTTGAGATCAACGTCAGCGTTAAGAAAACGATGGCCAGGCCGGTCAATACTTTCGCGCCGCGTGTGCCGCGAAAGTAGAGATATCCATAGTAAATCCCGACGCTGAGCAGAATGATCTCAATGATGCTGCGCCAGCTTCTCAGCCACAGATGAATCAACTGTTGCAAGATGTCAGTGTGCAAGAATCGCCTCCGCTACTCGCAATGCATCGACATTTTCTCTCACATCATGGACCCGAAAGACTTCGGCACCGCGCGAACGCAGTAAAGAGGTCAGCGCTATGCCGGGAGCAAGGCGCGGGCCCATGTCCGAATCACCAGTCAATTTCCCCAGAAAATATTTCCGCGAGACCCCGACGACGATGGGCCGGTCCTCGACGCGGAGCCGATCCAGATTCGCCAGCAGCTGAAGATTGTGTTCAAACGTTTTTCCGAAACCGATTCCGGGATCAAACGCGATAGCCATGGGATCAACGCTGCACTCTAGGGCGCGCGCATATTGTTGTCGAAAAAAATTCGCCACTTCTGAGACAACGTCGACATAGCGCGGCGCGATCTGCATCGTCCGCGGCTCGCCTTGCATGTGCATGACGATGTAGGCGGCCTTTCGGTTTGCGATGAGCGGCATCATTTCTTCATCGCCGCGTCCGCCGGTCACATCGTTCACAATGGAAGCGCCCGCCTGGAGGGCTGCCTTGGCCACTTCCGATTTCGACGTGTCGATGGAAATCAAAATCCCGATCTTGTCGCGTAACTGCTCAATCACTGGAATGACACGACGCAATTCTTCTTCGGCCGAAACTGGTTCCGCGCCCGGCCGCGTTGATTCACCGCCAACATCGACAATCTGCGCGCCTTCCGCCGCGATTTGCACGCCGCGAGCGACGGCTTTGTCACTGGAAAAAAAATCGCCGCCATCTGAAAATGAATCAGGCGTGACGTTGAGCACGCCCATGATCATGCCGCGATGCGACAGGTCGATGGAGCGGCCGGCGATTTTCCAGAGCCTCCCACCCATCGACTGTGAGACTATCACATGTCGACCTTTATTCGAACGTGCCTGCTGCGGCTTAACGACCGCGTGAATAACGGCCCATCAATTCGCCCTGCGCGACGATGTGGCCGCGCATTTGCGCATCGAGTTGTGCGCGTTTCGAGCCAGCCGCTAGATCCAACTGTCGGTCTAGCGCGAAGATCTTAAAAAAATAACGGTGCGTTCCCGATGGCGGACACGGCCCGCCGTAGCCCGATTTGCCAAAATCGTTTTTCCCCTGGACGCCATTCGGCGGCGCACTGTTTTCTTCGACGGTCGTCGTTTTCGGGTTGATGTTCCAAACGAGCCAGTGCGTGAATAACCCGCTCGGTGCGTCCGGATCATCGACAATGAGTGCCAGACTTTTTGCCTCAGCCGGCGCTCCTTCAAACAGCAAAGGTGGATTGGCATCGGCGCCATCGCATGTGAACTTCGATGGAATGTTTTCTCCTTCTTGAAAAGCAACGGTTTTGATTTTCATTTTCCCTCCTCCTGCGCCAACTGCAGTCGCCAAGCCAATTGCGACTGCACCGAGCACGATTGCGTTTCTCATCATTCAGCCTTTCAACGAATTCGTCACATCAATAGTGAAGTCTAACAATATCAATTCGCTGGCATGACTTCGAACGGATGTAAACTTCGACGGCAGATTCTTGCGCTCCTCCACACCCGCGATTATCGGCCGCTCGACAGGATCGAGATCGCCCGGAAACTGGGCCTGAAGAGCAACGAGCGCATTGCCTTGCGCAAAGCGCTGCGCGAGCTCGAACACTCGGGCGAAATTGCGCGGATCAGGAAAAATCGATACGTCCTGCCCGCCGAAGCCGATCTGGTGACGGGCAAGTTGTCAATCCACCAAGCCGGCTACGGATTTCTGACCAGCGAAACGCCCGGGCAGGCCGACATTTTTATTGCAGCGGAAAACACCGGCACGGCAATGCACGGCGATCGCGTAGTCGCACGCATAAATCGCGACGTGCCGCCGAGGCCGGCCAAAGGCGGAGCTCGTCACAGGACGAGTCCGTCCGATCGGCGGAGCAGATCGACGTTTCGATCTGGGCGACCCGAAGGGCGCGTTATTCGAATCTTGGAGCGCGCGCGCGATACAATTGTTGGGACGCTACAGCGCTCTCGCAGTTTCTATTACGTCGTCCCGGACGATCCGAGACTGGTTCATGACGTTTACGTCCAAGTGCCGCCGCAGACTAAATTGCGGCAAGCGCCCAATCGCGGCGACAAAGTGGTCGTCCGCTTGGAAGCCTGGGAGTCACGCCACGTTAATCCGGAGGGCGACATCATTGAAGTGCTCGGTCCGGCGAGCGCGCCGGGTGTGGACATGCTCTCGATCGTCCGGAAGTACGGTTTGCTCGTGGAATTCCCGAAAAGTGTTTTGGAAGAAGCCAACCGGGTTTCTGAGCGGGTTGATCCTCGCGCACTCGAAGGCCGGGAAGATCTGCGCGATAAATTCATCGTCACCATTGATCCAGACGACGCCCGCGACTTCGATGATGCCATTCAGGTCGATAAGATCGACAATCAAGGGTGGCAACTTGGCGTCCACATTGCGGATGTCGCTGCATACGTAGCGCCAGGGAGCGCACTGGATCGCGAAGCGCGCCGGCGCGGGAACAGCGTTTACCTGCCTAATCGCATGATTCCGATGCTGCCCGAGCGTTTGAGTAACGGAGTTTGCAGTCTCAGTCCGGGTGTGGATCGCCTGACCCACTCGGTCTTCATTCAGTTCGACAAGGAGGCCCGCACGAAAAATGTGCGCTTCACCAAGAGCGTAATTCGCAGCACGCGCCGTCTCACTTACAAAGAGGCGTTCGCGATTTTGAATTCGCCGCCGCGCGATCAACTACAAAAGCATTTGCACCAAGCCTGGAAATTGGCTGCGTTATTGCGCCGGAAGCGCTTTGCTCATGGCTCCCTCGATCTCGATTTCCCGGAAGTGAAGGTACATGTCGACGCCAGCGGCGCGCCAGTCAGGTTGGAACGCGTCGAGAATGACGAATCGCACCAACTGATCGAGGAATTCATGCTTGCCGCAAATGAAGCCGTGGCACGCGAACTAAGGCACCGCTCGGTTCCGACGATCTATCGCGTTCACGAGGACCCGGATCCAGAAAAGTTAGCGGAATATCGCGAGTTCGTGTTCAGTTTTAACTATAAAGTAGGCGATCTCTCACATCGCGCCGAGATCCAGCGTTTTCTCGCTTCGATTCGCGGCAAGCCGGAGGAACAAGCACTGAAAATCGGATTGCTCAAAAGCCTGAAGCGTGCGCGTTACGCGCCGCAACCGCTTGGACATTACGGTTTGGCAAAGGCGAACTACTTGCATTTCACGAGCCCGATCCGGCGCTATGCTGATCTGGTCGTCCATCGCGCGTTAGGCGCGTTAGGTAGGGCGCGCTCGCCGAGCGCACCGGACGGCCTCCCGCGACTGCGGGATCCCTACCACCATCGCGAACCGAAAATGGCCCCAGACGAAGTGGAATCGATTGCTGCACATATCTCGGCGACGGAGCGCACGGCCGCAGAAGCCGAGATCGAATCGATCCGCATGAAGACGCTGGAGTTTTTTCAACGGCAGTTGGAAACACGCAACCCGCAAGTTTTTCGCGCGAACGTTATCGATATTCGCAACTACGGCCTAGTGATCGAACTCCCGGATGTTCTGGCGATGGGACTAGTCCATATTTCATCGCTCACAGACGATTTTTACCTGTTCCAGCCGGCCCAACGGCGCTTGCTTGGCCGGCGAACGCGCAGACGATTTGGCGTGGGTGACTCAGTCCGGGTGTTCGTCGCCCGTGTCGATCCATTCAAACGCGAAATCGATTTTGCCGTGGCCGACCAACCCCACGGTAAAGAAAGGTAACATTTATGTAAAATTGTTCTTTCCTTGTTATATCGGAGCAGCCTAGACTCGCAGGTTGCTCAAAATGGATAATATCATCGAGGCGAAGGAGCTACAGATCGAGCGCAAGCATTTCCATCTGGAATTTCGCGAGAATGACCGGGGAAAATTCTTGCGCATCACCGAGGAAACGCACGGTCGCCGCAACACCGTCATCGTCCCGAGCACGGGCGTAGGCGAATTCATTGCGGCAATCGATCAAGTGGTCGAGAGCGCCGCGCGCATCCCGGCCTGAAGCACCAGTCAAAGTGGGCAGCGATTCCGCGCATGCTTCGCGCGCGGCACGTTGACACGTCAACGCAGAGATTTAATGTGGCGCATTTGTCCGCGCTTAACGATTCTTTCATGCGTAAAAAAAGGAAATCATTCCGGCGAAGTTTGCGGCGCACTCCCAACCTGAAGCCAACGTCGACATCAAGCTCGCAGCGACGCTCGGCTAGGCGATCGAAAACACAGAAATACGTTTATTACTTCGGCGATGGACAGGCCGACGGCTCGGGAAAAATGAAGCCGCTCCTCGGCGGCAAAGGGGCGAACCTGGCCGAGATGACGCGCATCGGGTTGCCGGTGCCACCGGGATTTACGATCACCACCGAGGTCTGCACCTATTTCTACGATCATAACCGCACTTACCCGGTGCAACTGAAAGCCGAGGCCAAAACTGCGTTGGCGAAAGTGGAGAAGTCGGTTGCGAAAAAACTGGGCGACAGGGAGCAGCCACTGCTCGTCTCCGTGCGGTCGGGCGCGCGTGACTCCATGCCCGGCATGATGGACACGATTTTGAATCTTGGAATGAACGACGAAGTGGTCGCGACCGTGGCGAAGAAAACGAGCAACCCCCGTTTTGCCTGGGACTCGTACCGGCGCTTTCTGCAAATGTATGGCGACGTGGTGATGGGCGTGCAGAAACGCGCGGGAGAAGATCACGAACCATTCGAAAGCGTGATCGAGCAATTGAAAGACGAGCGCTACGGGAAACACGACTTTCCGGACGTGAAGTTGACCGTGGCTGACTTGCGAGAGCTGGTGGAGCGTTTCAAATCGTTGATCAAAGAGCGCACGGGAAAATCGTTTCCACAGGAGCCTAATGAACAACTGTGGGGCGCGATTGGCGCCGTGTTCGGTTCGTGGATGAACGATCGGGCGATTGTGTACCGGCGAAAATACGGGATCCCCCATGATTGGGGCACAGCGGTGAACGTGCAGACCATGGTGTTTGGCAACATGGGGGAGACGAGCGCCACCGGGGTGGCGTTCACCCGCGACCCGGCCAGCGGTGAAAAAGTTTTCTACGGCGAATATTTGATCAACGCGCAGGGTGAAGACGTCGTCGCGGGCGTACGCACGCCACATCCCATTGCCGATCTTGCGAAGGAAATGCCGGCTGCACATAAAGAGCTGATGAAGGTCCGCGCGATTCTGGAAAAGCATTTCAAGGACATGCAGGACCTCGAGTTCACGGTGGAACACAATCGGCTTTACATTTTGCAGACGCGCAACGGGAAGCGCACCGGTCACGCGGCCGTGCGTATTGCCGTGGATATGGTCGGTGAAAAACTGATCTCGGAAAAAGACGCGGTAAAACGTATTCCCGCCGATTCACTCGCCCATTTACTGGCGCCGATCTTCGACAGGGCATCGGCCCGCAATGCAAAGAAGATCGGCAGCGGCCTGGCCGCCGGGCCGGGTGCTGCGTCCGGTCACGTCGTCTTCAGCGCGGAAGAAGCGGTGCGGCGCGCGGAGAAGGGCGATAAGGTCGTGCTCGCGCGCATCGAAACTTCCCCGGAAGATTTACGCGGGATGATCGCTGCAGAAGGAATTCTCACTTCGCGCGGCGGCGTTTCATCGCACGCGGCATTGGTTGCGCGGCAAATGGGCAAGGTATGCGTGTGCGGCGCGACCGGCATCCGAATCGATTACCAAAGACGGACGCTCAGCGCGAATGGCACGACGTTAAACCAGGGCGATTACATTTCGATTGACGGTACAGCGGGCGAGGTCTTCGCCGGAGAAGTCACCACTGCACCTTCGGAGATTATTCAAGTACTCGTCGATCAAACGCTCGACGGTAAGAAGAGCGAGACCTATCGCGAATACGAGAAGTTGATGAAGTGGGTGGACCAGTTTCGAACACTGGGCGTTCGCACCAACGCCGATACACCCGAGCAGGTCAGAAACGCGGTCGCCTTTGGCGCCCAGGGCATCGGCCTCTGCCGGACTGAGCACATGTTCTTCGAAGGCGATCGCATCGACGCGATGCGCGAGATGATTCTGGCTGGGACGCGGGAAGAGCGGACGGGCGCGCTGGCGAAATTACTGCCGTATCAGCGGGACGATTTCATTGGCATTTTCACCGCCCTCAAGGGATTGCCGGCGACCATTCGATTTCTCGATCCGCCGCTACATGAATTCCTGCCAACCGATCACGCGCAGCAGAGCGAGCTGGCGAACAAGCTCGGGGTTTCCGTGGAGCAAATTGCCCGGCGCGTGCATGAGCTGCATGAGTTCAATCCAATGCTTGGCCTGCGCGGTTGCCGGCTTGGCATTGTGCATCCGGAAATTTCGCAGATGCAAGCGCGTGCCATTTTTGAAGCCGCGGCTGCCGTGCAAAAGAAAGGCATCAAAGTGCGGCCGGAGATCATGATTCCCCTGGTGGGTTTTCCACGCGAGCTCAAACTCCAGATCGACATCGTCAATCGCGTCGCGGCGGAGGTCGAAAAAGAAACGAAGACGAAACTCACCTATCTGGTGGGAACGATGATCGAGATCCCGCGCGCCGCGCTGCTGGCTGACGAAATCGCGCGGCATGCGCAGTTCTTCAGTTTCGGAACAAATGATTTAACCCAAACCGCCCTGGGTATGAGCCGCGACGACTCTGGAAGTTTTCTGCCCACTTATGCGGAGCTCGATATCATTGATACGAACCCCTTTGCGTCCATCGACCAAAAAGGCGTCGGCCGACTAATGGAGATCACGCGCGATCTGGGGCGCAAAACCCGGCCGGACATTAAGCTCGGTATTTGCGGCGAGCACGGCGGCGAACCCTCCAGCGTAAAGTTCTGCCACCGGCTGGGCCTCAATTACGTCAGTTGCAGTCCGTTTCGCGTGCCAATTGCCAAGCTCGCCGCCGCACAGGCCGCGATTGCAGATTGAATGCAGGGCCGTTGTAGCCGAGATCGCTGATCTCGGCTGTCATTGAACTGATTTCCACGCGGGAAAAGGGTCCCAGCCGTGCCATACCTGTATCGTCCTGTTGTCTGACTTGTTCTCTGGGTTCAGCGGGAGAACAAATACACCCTGCTTCCGGAGTTGTTTATCTTTAAAGTAGCGTTGATACGCGCGGTAGGCATACTGATCTCCCGCGTACAAGCGGTTGTCTTTTTTGTCGGGATACAGGTAATAGATTTTGCCGTCTTGCTTTACCATTGTGAACTGGTTATCCGGCAGTGCGTGGATTTGTGTACGTTGGGCGGCAGTATTGGCAGGCTTGACCCTGAACCCGAACGACAGAAGCACCTGCTCTTGTTCAGTATCCGCGACAGCGCCTAACTTCAATGATTTAACATACACCGTGCAACGGGCGGCCAGCTTGCTACCGAAAAATCCCGGGTCATGTTGGTCGAGTTGTTGTTTTAAATGAAAATCTGCGCATACTGTTACCCAAGGTTGTTAAGACAGATGCCAGGGGACATTACATTTCAGACGGCCTGGCAGTTGGTACCTATAAAGTCACCTTAGTTGTCAACGGATCAGTCAAGGCCTCGATCCTTAACGCTAAGACCGAGTCGGGCAGACCTACTCAGCTCAACTTCGACCTGAAACAAACCACCGGGCCGGTTAAGAAACACATGGTTTGGGTACCCGGTGACACCGGAACGCTCATCGGCGGCGGTCGCTGGGTCACAGTCGATGAGAACGGCAATCCTGTCGACACCGCTGGAGCGAGTAACGTCCAGAAAATGAGTGGTGGAAGCGCGCTGTAAAATATCGTGCCAAGTCGTCCCGCTGGCCACTGATTTTTCCCAGGCGTCGCAAGTCAGAAGTCAGATATCAGACCGTCAGAAGTCAGATGAGGGTCCAGGTTCAGGACATAGGTAACACTGAAGCGGAAGAGGGGCTAGAAGATGGCCTCTATGCCGTGGAAGAAAACAGAACCTATGGAACAAAGAATCGAGTTTGGGTTGAAGGCACTGAGGGCGCTCAATTTTCG
>Ga0207684_10000735_pt1 | contig 38479 bp, 40 predicted proteins | sample KBSK5501metaG_FD_184342 | JGI IMG/M metagenome (GOLD analysis project Ga0207684, IMG submission 184342) | Corn, switchgrass and miscanthus rhizosphere microbial communities from Kellogg Biological Station, Michigan, USA - KBS K5-50-1 metaG... | ecosystem: Host-associated > Plants > Roots >... | reverse complement strand
GTCCCGCCTCGAGCCTCGCGGGTCCTTCAACACTCCGAGTCCGCCAAGCACACCTGCGCGAATCGTGTCTTGCCACGACTCGGTTTTCATCGCGCTGATCAGCACATCATAAGCCTCGGGCGAACCGCTCTGACCGAGCGCGCGAGCAGCTTCGGCGACGGCAAAGTAGCTCGGATCAGTGTTGATGAGTTTGATGAAAAGCTCGGCGAGTTTCGCGTCCTTGAAAGCCGAGAGCCCTTTGATCGCTTCTCGTCTGATCTTCGAATCTTTGTCCTCGACCGCTTCAAGCAGCGCCGCGCGTGCAGCGTCGCTCTTCAACGCCGCCAGCGCCTGCACTGCTTCCATTCGCACGCCCCAGAAGCCGTCGCGCACTGCTGCGTCTGCCAGCGCCTTCGTCGTCGTGTCACTCGTGTGAGACTTGATCTCGATCGCCGCTCGCACTCGACCCATCACATCTGCATCATGAGTCAACTGATAAGCAAGCTCGTCGTCGCTTCGATTGAATTTCACTTGCTTGATCAGGTAATTCCCTCGATCGAAATTCACGATCAGCGGTTTGGAATCAACTTCAAACGTAAACTCTTTTTGTGGTTTATCGATCAACACGCGGTGAATCTTCTCGCCCGACGCTGTTGTGATCGCGATATCGACCGGCATCGTGAAGAACTCCGGTGACGGAAACCACGGCCGCTTATCATCCGGCTTCTGTGTTTGCTTGATATCGAGGGTCAGCGATTTCGCGCCGTCATACCTCGAAGTGATCTCGAATTCCGGATGACCCATTCGATAGACCCATTCATCGAAGAACCACGCGAGGTTTTGACCCGTCGCCTCTTCGATTGCAATGTTGAGATCGGACGTCTGCACGTTCTGCCACTCGTGCTTCTTGACGTAATGTCGAATGGCCTTCCAGAAGATTTCTTCGCCAAGCGCGAATCGAAGCATGTTCAGCACCGCGCCGCCGCGCGGATAAGCGTATGCGTCAAAGAGCGCGTCAGGGTCGTCATAACGCAGAGTTACGATGGGCCGGCGGTTACCCTGGTTCCACGCCTGAAAGTAGCCTTGCTGATTGGAGTACATCTCGTAGAGGTAATCATCGCGGCCTTTGTCGTGCTCCTTCCACAAGCCTTCGAAGAACACGGCGAATGATTCGTTGAGCCAGATCTCACCCCAGTGCCGGCACGTCAACAGGTCACCGAACCATTGATGCGCGAGTTCATGCGAGACAATTTCATCAGACGAAATATCCAGCGCCGCGCGTTTGTCGTGCACAGCGTTGTCGGTCATCGTCGTGGCGCTGATGTTTTCCATCGCGCCGCCGAAATCGCGCACCATCGTCTGCGCGTACTTGGCGTACGGGTAGTCGTAGCCGGTCTTCTGCGAATAAAACGCGACCATCTGAGCGAGTTTGCTGAATGAAACGCGGCCGTTTTCGGTTTGGCCGGGATAGACGTATGAGGTGACCGGCTTGCCCTTGAATTGATCTTTGACCTCTTCGTACTGGCCGACGATTATGGAAATCAGATAGCTCGAGAATTGGCGGTCCATCTTCCAATGCCACGTTTTGGTTTTGTGTGCTGCGTCGCGTTGAACTTCGACCAACGCTCCGTTCGAGACGACTTGAAACTTATCGTCCACGGTCGCGAGGAGTTCGCTTGTGGCCTTATCGTTGGGCGAGTCGTAGCAAGGGAACCAGTAGTGATTCGTGCGCGCTTCACCCTGAGACCAAATCTGAAATGGTCGACTCGGGTCGGCTTCTGATGGAGTAATGAACGTGAGTCCTTGCTTCGGCGTAGCCACGTAGCTGATCACGACGGAAACATCTCGGCCAGCCGAATAGAGTTGATCGAGGGCGATGTAGAGTTTCTCTTTGCCTTCGTAACGGAACTTGAGCGGCGCGCCGCTCGCGAGCTTGACCTTCTGAATTGTCATGTCGCCGGCGTCGACTTCGATCTCCTTTACATCGCTCTCAAAAGGCTGAAAGGTGATTGTGGTTTCGCCGGTTATCGATTGCTTTGTCCAATCGAAGCTCAACGCGATGCGATAGTTCTGGACGTCGTAGTTATGGCTTCGCGGCCACTGGTAGGGAGGAGCTTGTGGCGCCGAAGGTGGAGGAGCAACATCTTGCGCGATAGACGAGACAGTTGAAAGAGCCAGAATGAGGACGAGAGCCATGAGCCTCGCCGGCCTCATCGTAAGAAGACGAATGTGAATCATCGAATCTCCGAGAGTGATGCGTGAGGCGTGATGAGTGAGACGTGATGCGTGAAATGTGAAACGTGAAATGTGAAACGTGAAACGTGCCGGACCAGATCGGATCACTTCTTTCTTATCACGTTTCACGCATCACGTTTCATTCTTCACGTCTCACTTACTTCCCTTCATCTCGTCGTAAACGGTCCCGACATTCGCCGGGAAGCGCTGCTCGTATCCGTTGTACTTCGAATACTGTTCGAGCTTTACTTCCTTCATGGCCTGTTCGCGAGTCATCCCGCCATCGATTGCCTTCTTCACCGCCGCGCGTAGATCGAGCAGATACTGCTTGAATGCTTTGAGGTCTTCGACGTTTGTCACTTCTCCGTGACCTGGGATGAACTGGCACGCCGGGTCAACTCGCGCGACCACGGCGTCGATTGTTTCGGTCCATTCGGCTGTCGAAGCTCCGTGAGCTCGATCGATCACCGGGATGACTTTGTTGAAGAACAGGTCGCCCATGTGAACGACTTTGGTTTGCGGGAAGTAGATGATCGAATCGCCGTCGGTGTGTCCGCGCTTGAGGTGGAAGACCTGAATCTCGCGGCCGCCGAGATACATTCGAATCTCGCGGTCGAATGTCAGATTCGGCGCGGGAACATCTGAAAGTTTCATTGAGCGTGCGCTTTCGAGACTCTTCTTCGCATTCTCGACTTGAGTGCGCAGCCCCGCGAGGTCCTTTGATTGTGGATCGTCCTTCTCAAGTTTCGCGATGCGTGCTTCGAGATTCTGAATCTGTCCCGGGGCGCTGGCCATCATCTCCTGCGGCGCTTCGAGCATGTGCTTGCGCACATTGTCGTGAGCGACGATGGTGGTCATCTTGATGAAGAAGCCGTTACCGCCGGTGTGATCGCCGTGATGATGAGTGTTGATCAGGAAGCGCACGGGTTTCGATGTGACCGATTTGATCTGATCGGCGATGCCCGGCGCGAGGTCGGCGAATTGATCGTCGATCACCACCACGCCTTCATCGGTCACCGCAAACCCGATGTTGCCGCCTCGGCCGTATAGAACGTAGGTGTCATCGGCAAGCTTCTTGAGCGTGAACGGTCCCTTGTCCTGAGTCGCGGTTGGCTCGTGAGCAAAAGCAACGCCGAAGATGGCGACGATGAACATCAACCCAATCGGGATAATTCTCTTCTTCATTCCGGGCACCTCATTCGCTATTCCGGCAAACAACGAGCGAGCCAGAATTTGGCTCGCCCATTGAAGCCGGTTTGGTTAGAAGTCAACAACAAGTGCGATTCAGAGAAAGTTGAGGGCGTTATGGTTTCTTTTCCGCCGGCTTTGCTGCGTCGTGTTCGTGTGGCGCAAGGTACGGCACCTTCGCTTCGGCGGACACGCGAGCCTTGCCGTATCGCGCTTCGATGGAAAAGGTGTCGGTGTCGTTCTCGGGCCTGAAGTCGAAGGTCAAGTAGTTGGCCGAGGGACCATCCATCGCGAATTGAAGCGGGATCAAAGTATCCTTTCCGCCGCTCGCGAGCACCAGCTTGAAGTTATCGTTTGCGTCGAAGTTGATGCCCATAATGTATGAGCCCTTCGGGATCGACACGCCGCCGATCACAACATCGAAATCAGTGTCCAGTTTTCCGATGGCTTTCCATAGCCGGTTGAACTGAACAAGCGCGCGTTCTTGTTTTCGGGCATTGAAATTGGTCTCGTTGTAGTGAAGCGATTTATAGCTGAGGGTCAATTTTCCGGCCCCCTCGATTGTGAGTGAGTGCGAGAAATTCTTCGCGACGGTGCGCGGGTCGTGCGCGAGCGCGGCTGCCGCAAACAGAACGACCAGCAGAGACGAAATCAAAACTCTCTTCATTTCAATTCTCCTTCCTGAGCGGTTGACTGTGATTCGAGGCTTCGAAGGTGAGGATTATACCTTCTGCGTTTGTCGTTACGCCAACGCCCGGTGGTGCGGTGATGGCGTGCTGGTATGTCATCGAGCCTCTCTTGCCACGAAGACACTAAGACACGAAGCCCCACTAAGACAGGCTTTTTGTGGACCTTCGAGTCTTAGTGTCTTGTGGCAAGAGCGTTCTCAACACGCTGTTGCAAAGCGGCCAACTCCCGCGGCGGACACGGCAAGTATCGAACGGTTGACGCGAGTCGAGGGGCTAACCTAGTATTGACGCTGTCTGGCGAAGGAAAACATCAAGCACAGATCAAAAACTGCTCGTCTCCTGGATAGTTTCGCCTGAAGTGTGAGGAATTGGATATGGGAAACCTGGGAATGCCCGAGATTCTGATGATATTGGTGATCGCCCTGATCATCTTCGGACCGCGAAAGCTGCCTGAGTTGGGCAAAACGCTTGGCAACAGCCTCGCGCAGTTTCGGCGCGCCAGCGAGGACTTCAAGCGCCAGTGGGAAGACGAGGTGGAAATCGAACGGCGGCGCATCGATGTTCCAGAAGCGCCGGTCGTCGAGCACGCGAGCCAACCCGCTTCAATCGCTGAGGGCGAGACAAAACTGGAGCCCGCCGCAGAGATTGCCGAGGAGCCTGTCGCAGGCGTCGCCGAAGAGCCGCCGGCTGTTGCGGCCACCGGCGAAACGGTTTCGGCTAGCGAAGCGGTTGCCGCGGCTCAGTCAGACCATACCCCTCAGGAAACCAAACGAGATTGGATGTAAGCGGAAGCAGCTTCAGCGCGTGTCCCGGTTGTAGCGCGAGACTGAGGCTCTACCACTTCCAAATATGCCGACCTACATCGAAGCCCCCGAAGATCAGCTTAGCGAAGAAGGAACGATGTCGTTCCTCGATCACCTGGATGAGCTTCGCAAGCGGCTCGTCCGAATCGCAATCTTCATAGCGCTAGCCTTTGTCGTTTCCTGGGCTTTTTCCGACAAGATCTACAACTTTCTCGAAGTGCCGGTCCGGGCCGCGATGCTGGAGGCCAAGCGCGAGTCCGCGACGGAAATCACCGCGACTAAACTTGTACTCGCGGACATGGCCGATGGAACCGAATTGATTTTCGCCTTTCCAACAGAAGCAAAAGTCAATGACAATCTTATCCAGGCTGGCGCGACCATTACAGTCAGGGTCGGTCATTTGCCTGACGGCAGGGTACAACTGCTGACCACAAAACCGTGGCTCCTGGCGAACGGCGTCGTCATCGACAAGGACACAGAGATTCCCGCGGCGCTGTATCAATCCGGAGAAGCTCTTGTGAACCGCGACGATAAGCTGGTTGTTCCAACCGTGCAGGGCGCGTTCAACCTCTACATCAAGGTGGCATTTTATTCGGCGGTATTTTTTGCAGTTCCTTTTTTGTTAGTTCAGATCTGGGGCTTCGTAGCGCCCGGCCTGTATCCGCACGAAAAGAAATATGCCGTGCCGTTCATTGCCATGGCTTCGGGCTTTTTCCTGATGGGATGCGCGTTCGCATACTATATTGCGTTTCCTCGCGCGGCTAATTTTTTGTTGGGTGTCGCGACTGGGGGAAACTTGAGACCGCTCGTGAACGCCGATGACTATTTCGATTTGATAATAATGATAATGCTCGGCCTCGGGATCGTGTTCGAAATACCGACCGTCACCTTCTTTACGTCGCGGCTGGGACTGGTTTCGCCGAGAATGCTGCTGAAAGTGTGGCGGTTTGCGATCATCGTGATATTCATCCTTGCGGCGGTGTTGTCCCCGACCACCGACGTTCCGAATCTACTTGTGTTTGCCGCTCCGATGCTGATGCTTTATTTCCTGAGCGTCGGCATAGCCTGGGTGTTTCATCGACGACGCCAGACGGAGAAGGAATATCAGGCATCGGAGCGCAAGGGGAGCTGAGATTGGCATTCTTAGTCTTGGACGCGGATGTGCGAAGCAAGTGTCCTTGATAATGAAGAACTTGACCTTGTGTAGGGTGCTACGTAGACTTGAGCTTTAACGAACATTACCGCTCACAAGATGTGCCTCGTCGTGAACTGTTTCAACTTGGAAAGGAGTCAAAGTTATGAAGAGTGATGTCTGTCTCTTCAAGAGAAATGTAGGCGTCGTTTTGATGCTCATATTGACTGCGGGAACAATCCCCGGCGTCCTGGCCCAGGAGAAGCCTCAGGGCAAGGACCGCAACGAGCGGAAAAAGAAAGAAGAGCTGAAGAGCGTCTACAAAAACTGGCTCGACGAAGATGTCTCTTACATCATAACCGACGAGGAGCGAAAGGCATTCAAGGCGCTCAAGACCGACGAGGAACGCGATCAATTCATCGAGCAGTTCTGGCTTCGCCGCGATCCGGATCCCGACACTCCTGAAAACGAATACAAGGAGGAATACTTTCAGCGAATCCAGTACGCCAACGAGAAGTTTGCTTCCGGAATCCCGGGTTGGCGCACGGACCGAGGGCGAATCTACATAATGTTCGGCAAGCCCGATGAGCTGGAATCTCACCCGTCGGGGGGCTCGTACGAGCGGCCTTCGTACGAGGGCGGCGGCTCGACATCCACTTATCCGTTTGAGACCTGGTGGTACCGCTACATCGAAGGCATTGGCTCAGACGTCGAGATAGAGTTTGTTGATCCATCGGGCAGCGGAGAATATCGAATCGCGCGAAGCCCCAATGAAAAGGACGCTTTGCTATACGTTCCCGGAGCGGGACTAACGCTCGCGGAAAGTCTTGGGATGGCGAATAAGACCGACCGCGTGGCTGGTTTGGGACAGTACGGCAGCAGCGGAGGCAACGGGCTGTTCGGCACGCGCGCCAAGGACCAGCCTTTCGAAAGACTCCAATTGCTTGCTGATCTGCAACGCGCGCCGGCAATCAAGTTTCCCGACCTGCGAGTCAAGGCCGATCTCCCCGAGATCGCTTCCGATATTCTGCCGTTCAGCGTGCGAAGCGATTTCTTCCGGCTGAGCGGTGAATCGGTCGCAACTTCATTCACTGTTCAGTTCGATCACGCTGATCTCTCGTTCAAGAATCAGGGTGGAATCTATTCTGCACAGGCGAATATCTACGCGAAGCTGACCAGTTTGTCCGGAAGGCGCGCGGGATCATTTGAAGATGTTGTCCAGACCGGGCGCTACGGCGAAGATCAGTTGTCGATCGCCCAATCTCAAAAATCGATCTATCAGAAGAACGTGGTGCTTCCGCCAGGCCGGTACAAGATTGACGTCGTGGCTCGCGACATAGTGAGCGGCAAGACCGGCGTCCTTCACCATTCGTTCGAGGTGCCTCGTTATCAGGAGAAACAGTTTGCGACCAGTACCTTGATCCTTGCATCTTCGATCGAGTCGCTGGACAACAAAGCTGTTCCCGCGGGGCAGTTCATCATCGGCAGATTCAAAGTCAGGCCGATGGTCAGCGGCATCTATCGGCCTCAGGAGAATCTAGCGTTGTTTCTTCAGGTGTATGACGCCGACATGGATCAGGCGACTCTGCAGCCGGCTCTGAAGGTCGAGTACATCATCACCAGAGGCGGACAGGAGGTCGCGCACATTATCGAAGACGGCAAGACCAAAGCTGGTCTTATCGACATGAAGGGCCAGCAACTTGTGGTGGCTCGAGCGATTCCGCTTCAGGGCAAACTGGCTGAGCCGGGCTCTTACACCGTTGTTGCGAAGATCACTGATCTGGTCTCGCAAAAGATAGTAATGCCACAGGCTCAATACACGGTCGTTGCCAAGTAGATCGCGCTTTGCAGTAATGAAGGTTCAAAGCCGGGTCTTCAATCGAGGGCTCGGCTTTTCACATGCTCAAAGCCAACTTGTGGGCACCCGCGTCTTTCCGTTTCCCGAGTCGATTGCTATGATCCTTTCTCGAATAATAACCAGGGAACCTGTATGAATTTTCCAATGTCTCCATTCACCGACGACCTGGCGGTCGATCTTGGAACAGTGCACACGTTCATCTATGGCCGAGGCCGCGGAATGATTGTAAACGAGCCGTCACTCGTCGCGATTGACAAGGTTTCGAACGAGGTCATTGCGGTCGGCACCGAGGCTCTCGAGATGCTTGGCCGCTCACCCGAAGACGTTCGAGTTGCTTATCCGATGCAGGACGGAGTGGTCGCGGATTCGGAGCTTGCGCAAACGATGCTGAAGAAATTCGTGCGCAAGGCAAGAGGCGGGCGCGCGGTGTTCTCGAGGCGGATCATTCAAGCGGTGCCGGCTGACATCACATCGGTTGAGCGCTTCGCAATTCGCGACGTGGTGAAGGGAATCGGCGCGACTCGCGTCTACCTTGTTGAAGAAGGATTAGCTGCGGCAATCGGCGTAAAACTTCCAGCCGCGGAAATGACCGCGTCGATGGTCGTGGACATCGGCGGAGCCACGACCTCGACCGCGGTTGTGGCGAATGCCGGCATCGTCGAATCGGAGACCTTGCGGCTGGGCGGCCTGGACATGGATCGCGCGATCACTGATTACATAAAGCATGAGCGGCACGTGCTTATCGGCGAGCGCACCGCGGAGCGCTTAAAGATCGTGCTGGGTTCGGCAACCGATCCGATTGAAGATCACAAGAGCGCAGTAAAGGGCCAGAACGTAACCGAAGGCGGACCGGAGATGATCGAGGTGTCGGCGTTCGAGGTACACACGGCGATCGAGCCCATCGTAAAACAAATGGTCGAAGCGGTACGAACAGTTCTCGAACGAATACCGCCTGAAGTCGCGGGTGACATTCACGACACGGGGCTTGTGCTCACGGGTGGGATGGCGTTGCTTGCGGGAATGGACGCGCGAATGAGTCAGGCTACGAAGCTTCACGTCGCGGTTGCCGAGAGCCCTCGTCAATCAGTCGGCCGGGGGTTGATTGCGTTATACGATCAGCCGTTATTGCTTCGGCGTGTCGCTAGGAATGTTGAACTGGCGTGATCAAATTGGCAGACCAGTCGGCGGGTTTCGCGCCTCCGCGAACCTTAGAAGCTACGTCCAATCTCGTCTTCCTGACCATGACATTTGCGAATCAAATCCGCAGTATTGAGCGAGATGGACAGCGTCTTCATTTCCTAACCGCGGAGCGCTCCCATATCCTGCCGTCAGAATACTCTATCCGTGTAATCATCGCTGCCGTCGTAAAAGAAGGAGGATTCTTGCCCGGCCAAGCGCGAGTTAGATAATAGCCGGAAGCAATAACCGAAGATAATTCCCTGGTCTTACCTGGCGAGATATCCTTCTTTTTGTAAACGGTGAATTCCATGGGTTTATCAGAACTATGCGTCTTGGTGACAACAAACACCCATTCGACCGCACTGATTGTTGTGTTGCCAGTATTCCTTATCGAAATACTGTATTCGTACCCGTCTTGAACTTCGGCTTGTTCTTGTGGGGCCGATTTACCCGAACCTGCCTGCCGGCTCTTCTCGATGTCTGCTTGTTGTTGACGATCTTGTATAGCTCTTTCCTCACGGCTTAGATTCGGGTTCTCACGTCCACCTCCACGGCCTGCATCACCGCTCTTAACATAACCGCCGCCGGAAGGCAGGCGGTTGCCGCCAGCCCAGTTGGGTACGGTTTTGGATTTCCATCTGACGCCGAATTTGAGAATGGCGACATTTGGCGGGGTTTCTGAGTCCTGGGGGATCGAAACACCGGCGAGCGCCAGACTAAGCAAGACCACCCCGAAAGTGTTCATCATCTCATCCCTCCTGCGAGAGTGTCTTCGCTAGATACCTCCAGCGTAATTCTCAATAGCCAGATGCTTAGTGGTGGTCCGCAATTTCAACTTCGCGTGCATAGCCTCTAGCCGGGCAATACAGGCTTGAAGACCTGGCGGAGATCATTCTTGATTTCGCGGATGTCCGCTTCCACTCGAGCAAAACGCGCTTCATAGCGTTTGTCATTCTGGCGGATATAATTGCCGAGCGTCTCAAGCTCAGCCTTCATCTCGTTGCGGAAGGCCGTGAACTGCTCGTTCAGTGCCGACAGCGTCGAACGGGCGGTTCCAAAGATCGTTAGGATGAAGCCGAAGAAACTCAGGACGAATGTGCCGATGATGGTGATGAATTGCCAGGTGGTCATTTGCGCCCTCGTTTATTGTTCCTACTCTATCACAGCGAGGCGCCGTGGTAGTAGCAGTGATGGCGCATGGTCATAGGCTCTGCAGCTTCGTCTCGCTGGCGGAGATTCTCACCAAATCGGTGACAAGTGAAACCATTTCCGGTTCGCTGCACAACAAGTCCTTCAACGTAGTCCTCGTCAGCACCTGATCAACAGCGGTCTGCAACGCGTGCCATAGCGAACGAATGGAACAATCAGTCGAATGTGTGCACAAGCTTTCGAAGCCTGAGTGTTTTTCACAGAAGTCTGATTCGAACAGACGGCCGCCAAGCACATCGAGAGCTTCGCCGGCCGTGATTTGATCGGCAGGCCGCGACAGAGTGTAGCCTCCGGAAGCGCCGCGCGCGCTTGTTACCAACTCGCCCCGCCGCAAGATGCGCATCAACTTCGCGACGTATTCAGGGGAGATTCCCTCGGCTCGGCTGATCTCCGGAATGGTCAGGCTCCCGCCGTCACCTTCGGCGCCGAGACGCAGCAGGCATCGAAGGCCGTATTCCTCTTGCGAAGAGAGTTTCATGTTTCAGTCTCCTCGGAACGGTTCAGGGTTCAGGGTTCAGCTAACCCGCGTAGCGGGCGAAAGCATGTAGCCCAGGGCAAGTCTGCGTAGCCCTGGGAGAATCATAACCGGCTGCCAAGCCCGCGTAGCGGGCGGCAGACGCTTTGCACACCGCTGCATTCCCCCTCCGCACATCTGTCGCCCACTGCGTGGGCTCAGGGTCAACTAATCGGTACGCTGACCCAGGGCTGCGCAGACTTGCCCTGGGCTACACCATAACCGGCTGCCAAGCCCGCGTAGCGGGCGGCAGACGCTTTGCACACCGCTGCATTCCCCCTCCGCACATCTGTCGCCCACTGCGTGGGCTCAGGGTCAACTAATCGGTACGCTGACCCAGGGCTGCGCAGACTTGCCCTGGGCTACACGCTGCGCAGACTTGCCCTGGGCTACACGCTTTCGCCCACTGCGTGGGCTCAGGGTCAACTAATCGGTACGCTGACCCAGGGCTGCGCAGACTTGCCCTGGGCTACACGCTTTCGCCCACTGCGTGGGCTCAGGGTCAACTAATCGGTACGCTGACCCAGGGCTGCGCAGACTTGCCCTGGGCTACACTTGCCCTGGGCTACACTTGCCCTGGGCTACACGCCTTCGCCCACTGCGTGGGCTTTACCATCAAAGTGGGCTTACCATCCCTAGAACATTCCTAGTTGAAGCTTCGCAGCTTCCGTCATCCTGTCCATGCACCAGGGCGGATCCCATACCAACTCGACCTTGACGTCGTTCACGCCCTCGACCGACTGCACTTTCTGTTCAACTTCCAACGGCAGGCTTCCAGCCACCGGACAGTTCGGAGAAGTCAGAGTCATCTTGACTGCCACGTTGCCCGCTGGATCAATATCGATTCCGTAAACTAATCCCAGTTCGTAGATATCAACCGGAATCTCCGGATCGAAGCACGTGTGCAAGGCCCCGATTATTTTTGCTTCGAGATCCGTCACATTCAGTTCTTCCATCGCACTGCCCTTTCTGTCGTTCCAACGAGAAACCACAAACCAAAAACCGAATTCTATTCCGTCGAGACTACTTCTTCTTTGCCTTTGATTGCCGCTCGAAGCGTATGCCACGACAGCGTCGCGCATTTGACTCGCATCGGAAACTCGCTGACCCCCGAAAACACCGCGAGCTTTCCAAGTTCCGGCGAGTCGAGCTTGCGTTCCTGCCCGGTGACCAGATCGTGAAACATCTCAAACAGCGCGTCGGCTTCAGCGCGAGTCTTGCCTTTCAACGTTTCGGTCATGATCGAAGCCGATGCAGTCGAGATCGCGCATCCTGCGCCTTCGAAGCTGATGTCTTTGACAACTTCGCCGTCCAGATTCACGTACACTTTCACCTTGTCACCACAAAGCGGGTTGTAACCTTCCGCCGAGTGATTTGCATCGGCGAGCCTCTTCAAGTTTCGCGGCCTGCTGCCGTGATCGAGAATCAACTCCTGATAAAGATCCTGGAGATCGGTCACCGTGCGAAAACCTCCTTGACCTTGTGAATGCCTCGCACCAGCGCATCGATCTCTTCTTTGGTGTTATAAAAAGCGAGCGACGCGCGCGACGTGGCAACAATTCCCAGGCGCTGCATCAGCGGCATCGTGCAATGATGCCCGGTGCGGATCGCGACCCCTTCTCGATCCAGAATCGTTCCGACGTCGTGAGGATGAATGCCCTCGATCACGAATGAAAGAATGCTCGCCTTTTCTTTGGCGGTGCCGATAATCCGCAGACTCGCGATGTTCGAGAGCGCTTCGGTGCCGTACTCGAGAAGCTCGTGTTCGTGTTGTGCTATTCGCTCGAGCCCGATTGTGTTCACATAGTCGAGTGCCGCGCCAAGCCCAATCGTGCCGGCTATGTTCGGAGTTCCCGCTTCGAACTTGTATGGCAGAGTGTTGTAAGTCGTTTTCTCAAACGTGACGGACGCGATCATATCGCCGCCGCCCTGATAGGGAGGCATCGCGTCGAGCAACCGGGATTTGCCGTAGAGCACGCCGATTCCCGTCGGCCCGTAGACCTTGTGACCCGACATTGTGTAGAAGTCACAGTCAAATTCCTGCACATCGATTCGCGCGTGCGGCGCCGCTTGCGCTCCGTCGATCACGACAACAGCACCGACGCGATGAGCCTCTTCGATCAGTCCACGTATCGGATTGATCGTGCCAAGCGCGTTCGAAATGTGCGTGAGCGATACGATGCGCGTTCTCTCATTCAGCAGCTTCTCGAATTCGTCGACCAGCAGCTCACCCTCATCATTGATCGGAGCTACGCGAAGCACCGCGTGTTTTTCTTCACACAGGATCTGCCACGGAACGATGTTCGAGTGATGTTCCATCGCGGTGATCAGGACTTCGTCACCGGCTGCGAGGTTCGCTCGCCCAAAAGTGTTTGCCACAAGATTGATTGCTTCGGTCGTGCCGCGAACAAAGATGATCTCCTGGGACGAGGCCGCGTTCATGAATTCCTGGGCTTTGATCCGCGCCTCTTCGTATTCGTGAGTCGCGCGTTCGCTGAGGTAGTGAACCCCGCGGTGGATGTTCGAGTTTTGCCCGGAGTAGTAACGCGTCGTAGCATCGATCACTGTTTGGGGTTTCTGGCTTGTAGCCGCGTTATCGAGATAGACCAGCGGCTTGCCGTGAACGGTCTGCTTGAGAATTGGAAAGTCCTCTCTTATGACATTCGGATCGAGTGAGAGACGCTTTGTAGATTGCTCCGATGCCAGGATCCCGCTTGTTGCCTTCATGCTTCCTCCTAGAAAGACTTCGTAGCCCGGCCCTCAGGCGGAAGTTTGTACTTAGTCATATATACTACCGATACAAACTTCCGCCTGAAGGCCGGACTACGAACTCGCGTTCATGCTTCCTCCGTATGAGCGTGTCTGCCCGGCATCTGCGCGAGCAGCGCGCATTCGAGCCGCACTCGCACGGCGTCGATTTTCATTCTATTCAGCACATCGTTCGCGAAGCCGTAAGTCAGCACGCTTCGCGCCTCTTCCACGCCGATGCCGCGCGATCGCAAATAGTAAATTGCATCTTCATCCAGGTGCCCGATGGTCGTCCCGTGCGCGCATTTGACGTCGTCGGCGTTGATCTCGAGTTGAGGCTTGCTGTTGATCGTCGCTTCCTCGGAGAGCAACAAGTTCTTGTTGCTCTGTCGAGCATCGGTCTTTTGCGCGTCCTTGCGCACAACTATGCTGCCATTGAAGACGGCGCTCGATTTGTCGTCGAGGATTCCTTTGTAAAGCTCCCGGCTGTTGCAATGAGGCTTTGCGTGATCGATCACCGTGTGATTATCGACGTGTTGGTTTTTGGATGTTACATACAAACCATTGAGCGAGCACTCGGCGCCTTCGCCATCGAGCACGACGTTGACATCGTTGCGAACCAGCCCGCCGCCAAGCGAAACCGAATGCGAATTGAAGCTGCTCGATTGATGCTGATGAACCTGAATGGTCGCGATATGAAACGCGTTATCGCTTTCTGCTTGCAGCTTGTAGTGATCCACTACCGCATTCGGACCGGCTACTATTTCACTCACCGCATTGTTGAAATAAACGCCGTCCCCAAGCGTCACGTAATCCTCGATTATGGCTGACTGGCTGCCCTCGCCGGCGATTATCAAGCTGCGAGGATGCGAAGCGATCGGCTCATCCGCGGTGGACACGAACAGCAAGTGAATCGGGGTTTCGAGGATCAAGTCGCGCGGAATTTCGATGAACGCCCCATCTTCAAGGAAAGCGGTGTTGAGCGCAACAAAAGCCTGATTCTGGAAATCCGCGTGGCGCGCAAGGTGCTCCTGGACATGCGGCTTATCGCGCTTGATCGCCGCCGCGAGACTTCCGGCGGTAACGCCTTCTGGCAGATCGGCCGACGATAGTTGAGGATTGTAGTGCCCGTTCACGAAGACAATTCGGCTACAACATTCACTGAAGGCCGCTTGCGCCAGAGGCAAGTCGGCGAGGCGTTCGGCGGACATCCCGTCGGCTCTGAACTCGGCTGAGTGAAACGAGGTTCTCGCGAGCGGACCAACGTTCGTGAATTTCCATTCTTCAAGCTTCGCGGTGGGAAATCCGAGTTCGGCGAAGCGGCTTATCGCTTTTCTTCGCAGCTCGTGCAGCCAGTGCTGCTCGTTTTGCGCGTGAGCTTTTTCCCGGCGAGCAAAGTGCGACAAATAGGTTTCTGATATTTCCTGTGCAGGCATCATCGCACTGACCCCGACGCTGCCGGCTCGCCGCTTTCCTCGAGCCACGCGTAACCCTTCTCTTCGAGTTCATGCGCGAGTTCCTTGCCGCCTGACCTTACGATGCGGCCATCAGCCAGCACGTGGACGAAGTCGGGGACGACATAGTTCAACAAACGCTGGTAGTGAGTCACAAGGATGATTGCGCGCTCCGGACCTCGCAATCTGTTGATTCCTTCGGAGACCGTTCTCAACGCATCGATATCGAGACCCGAATCGGTTTCATCCAGGATCGCGAGCTTCGGTTCGAGCACCGCCATTTGAAACATCTCGTTTCGTTTTTTCTCGCCGCCTGAGAATCCTTCGTTCACCGGCCGATTCATCAGGGTCTCGTCCATCTCGAGGAGCTTTATTTTCTCGCGAACCATCTTGAGGAAATCCATCGCGTCAATTTCATCGAGGCCGCGATGCTTGCGAATGGTGTTGAGCGCGGCTCGCAGAAAATACATGTTGCTGACACCCGGAATCTCGACCGGATACTGAAACGCGAGAAACACTCCTTCGCGGGCGCGTTCTTCGGGAGGCAACGCTAGAAGGTCATTGCCTTCGTACAGCACCTGTCCGTCGGTTATCGTGTAGCCTTCACGTCCCGCGAGAACGTGCGCGAGCGTGCTCTTGCCTGAGCCGTTCGGACCCATGATCGCATGCACTTCGCCTGCATTAACCGTGAGGTCGATGCCTCTTAGAATCTCCTTGTCGTCCACGCTAGCGTGGAGGTTTTTGATCTCGAGCATTCATTCCCCCAAATAAGAATTTTGGATTTCAAATTGCCGATTGCCGATTAAGAGAAAGCTCCGCTGATTCGCAAGCTGAAATCCGCAATCCACAATCCTCATCCAACGCTGCCCTCGAGGCTCACGCCGAGCAGCTTTTGAGCTTCGACTGCGAATTCCATCGGCAGCTCACGAAAGACCTGCTTGCAGAAACCGTTGACTATCATGCTGACGGCGTCTTCGGCTGAAAGTCCTCGCTGCCGGAAGTAGAAAATCTGATCCTCGCCGATCTTCGACGTGGTCGCCTCGTGTTCGACCTGTGCGGTCGAGTTCTTCACTTCGAGATAAGGAAAGGTGTGCGCGCCGCACTTGTCACCGAGCAGCAACGAATCACATTGGGAGTAGTTGCGCGCGCCTTCCGCGCCTTTGAGTATCTTGACCATCCCACGGTAGGTGTTCTGGCCGCGCCCCGCTGAAATTCCTTTTGAGATGATCGTGCTTCGGGTGTTCTTGCCGATGTGAATCATCTTTGTTCCGGTGTCGGCTTGTTGATAGTTGTTGGTCAGCGCAACCGAATAGAACTCGCCGACGCTGTTGTCGCCCTGCAAAATACAGCTCGGGTATTTCCAGGTTATCGCGGAGCCGGTTTCAACCTGAGTCCATGAAATCTTTGAATTCTTCCCCAGGCACTTGCCGCGTTTTGTGACGAAGTTATAGATCCCGCCTTTCCCTTCCTTGTCACCCGGATACCAGTTTTGAACCGTCGAGTATTTGATTGTCGCGTTGTCGTGAGCGATCAACTCGACCACCGCCGCGTGAAGCTGATTCTCGTCGCGCATCGGCGCCGTGCAACCTTCTAGATAGCTGACGTAGCTGCCTTCGTCGGCGATGATCAGGGTTCGTTCGAACTGGCCGGTGTTCTTCGCGTTGATGCGGAAGTACGTCGACAGCTCCATCGGGCATCGGACGCCTTTAGGGATGTAAACGAACGAACCGTCAGTGAACACTGCCGCGTTCAAAGCCGCAAAGAAGTTGTCGGTGTATGGCACGACCGAGCCCAGGTACTTGCGAACCAGATCCGGGTGCTCGCGCACCGCTTCGGAGAATGAGCAGAAGATGATGCCAAGCTCTCCGAGCTTCTCTCTGAAAGTCGTTGCGACTGAAACACTGTCAAACACTGCGTCGACTGCGACGCCACTCAGGAGTTCGCGCTCTCGGAGTGGGATGCCAAGTTTCTCGTAGGTTCTCAGCAATTCGGGATCGATCTCATCGAGGCTCTTCGGCCTATCCTTGTCGCTCTTCGGTGCTGAATAATAGACGATGCTTTGATAATCGATGGCCGGATAATGGATGTTCGCCCAAGTTGGTTCGGCGCTCGATTGTTCAAGATCCAACCAGTGACGATACGCATTCAAGCGCCACTCGAGCATGAACCGAGGCTCGCCTTTCTTGGTTGAAATCAACTCGATGACGTCTTCGCTGAGGCCGGCGGGCACGGTGTCGGCTTCAATGTCGGTGATGAACCCCCACTTGTACTCCTGGTTCACCATCGACTCAATTGTTTCGGGCTTAGTAGCCATGATTTCCTCGGTCTTCAAAGTTTCGAAGCCGCTTGTTTTGCGGCTTCAGTTCCATAGTACGGAATCTATACCGGAAGGTCAAGATTGGCTAAGACGTTCACTGGGTTAGGTTACGAAAAGCGTTGTATCCCGACCAATTCGGTCAACAATAAACTTGACTTCATCGGTCGGGTATCCTAAAGTCTGAAATCCGATCAACGCTTATGCAGGTTTCATCGAAAGGAAAATACTCGGTTCGCGCGGTGCTCGACATCGCTCAGTACTCGGACGGCTCGCCTGTACCATTGGCGGCGATCTCGCAGCGCGAAGGCATCTCGCTTCTTTTCCTCGAGCAACTATTCCAGCAGCTTCGAAAAGGAAATATCGTCAAGAGTGTCCGAGGCGCTCACGGCGGATACGTGCTGGCGCGTGATGCGGCCGATATTACGATCGGCGAAATTGTTCGACTGATCGAATCGCCGATCTATACGAATTCATGTTTCAGCAAAGCCGAGTCGGTCGACGACTGCCGAATATCGAGCAGTTGCGTAAGCGGCGCGATCTGGAAACAGTTGGCCGAGCATGTCGATAGCTTCCTGGATTCGATCACAGTCGCGGACCTGGCCAATCGAAGCAAGCCCGAGATCGTGTATGGGTTGAGGATAAAATCGAAAAGAATTTTGACTGGCCAGACCGGCACTGAAATTGCCGCCGATCATGAATCCAAGGAAGTCGCTTAACGCCGAGCCGAGGGAACTGACTTAACAGATTGTTTCAAGGAGAACGCAATGGCTCTTAAGCTCCCAATCTACATGGACTATCACGCGACGACGCCGTGTGACCCGCGCGTCTTCGAAGCGATGCGTCCCTACTTCACCGAAACGTTTGGCAATGCCGCCAGCCGCAATCATCAGTTTGGATGGGAAGCCGAAGAAGCGGTAGAGAACGCTCGCAAACAAGTAGCTGAGTTGATCGGCGCTTCTTCAAAAGAAATTGTCTTCACGAGCGGCGCCACCGAATCCGATAATCTCGCGCTCAAAGGCGTCGCCGATATGTACTACGAGCGCGGCGATCACATCATTACGGCGGTCACCGAACACAAAGCGATTCTCGACACGTGCAAGAAGCTCGAGAAGCGCGGCTTTAAAGTTACTTATCTTCCGGTCGGCTGCGACGGCTTGATCACTCCAGATGATGTAAGAAACGCGATCACCGATAAGACGATTCTGGTCTCGATCATGATGGCCAACAACGAAATCGGAGTCATTCAGCCGATCGCCGAAATCGGCAAGGTCTGCAAAGAGAGAGGCGTGTTGTTTCATACCGACGCGACTCAAGCGATCGGGAAGATTCCATTCAACGCCAATGCGCTCAACGTAGATCTCGCGTCGTTCTCGGCACACAAGATCTACGGACCGAAAGGCGTTGGCGGACTCTACGTGCGCCGCAAGAATCCGCGCGTTATGCTGGTGCCGATGATCGACGGCGGCGGGCACGAACGCGGCATGCGAAGCGGCACTTTGAACGTCACTGGAATAGTCGGACTGGGGAAAGCTTGCGAGATCGCGAAGGAAGAGATGCCTTCGGAGAATGAGCGCGTGTTTCAGCTTCGCGAGAAGCTGCGCACTGGAATAATGGATGAAATCCCCGACGTATACGTCAACGGGCATCCGACCCAGCGTCTCCCGGGCAATCTCAATGTTTCGTTCGCGTACGTCGAAGGCGAATCGCTGCTGATGGGCATCAACGACATCGCGGTGTCGTCGGGCTCGGCGTGCACCTCGGCGAGTCTCGAGCCGAGTTACGTGCTGAAGGCGCTCGGCGTCGGCGAAGAACTCGCGCACAGCTCGATCCGATTCGGACTCGGCCGTTTCAATACGGAAGAGGAAGTCGATTACACGATTGGCCGCGTCAACGAAGCCGTGAACAGACTGCGAGAGCTTTCGCCGCTCTGGGAAATGGTCCAGGAAGGCGTTGACCTCAGCAAGGTTCAGTGGGCCGGAGAATAGAACGCAAAGAAATTCGAGAGGACTAACAAATGGCTTATTCAGACAAAGTCGTTGATCACTACAACAATCCACGCAACGTTGGGAGTCTCGACAAAAAAGATCCGAACGTGGGGACGGGGCTGGTCGGCGCGCCCGAGTGCGGCGACGTAATGAAGCTTCAAATCAGAATCAACCCTGAGACTCAGGTGATTGAGGATGCGAAGTTCAAGACGTTCGGTTGCGGCTCGGCAATCGCAAGCTCCAGCCTCGCGACCGAATGGCTCAAGGGCCGATCGGTCAACGAAGCGCTCGCGATAAAGAACACAGCGATCGTCAAAGAGCTGAACCTGCCGCCGGTCAAGATTCATTGTTCGGTGCTTGCCGAAGACGCGATCAAGGCCGCGGTTCGCGACTATCAGCACAAACAGCCGGCAGTCGAAGAAAAAGCCGAAGAAGCGGCGGTGAATGGTTAAGCAATATGATTGAACTAACTCCAAGAGCTATCGAGAGGGTCCGCGAAATATTGAGCGAGCAGGGAATCTCGGAAGGCGGGCTGCGTGTGGGTGTAAAGGGCGGCGGTTGTTCGGGGCTCAGTTACAACCTGGCGATCGATACCGAACAACGGCCGGGCGACAAGGTGTTCGAGAAGGACGGCGTAAAGGTCTTCGTCGATATGAAGAGCATCCTGTACCTTGACGGCTCGACGCTTGATTACAAAGACGAGGGATTGATGCAAAGAGGATTTGTCTTCGCCAATCCCAACTCGTCGGGCTCGTGCGGTTGCGGCGAGTCGTTTGGAGTGTGAAGCGATCTGACAACAGAGATTTGAAATTTCAAATTTGAGATTTGAGATTATTTGAGATTTGAGATTTGAGATTTGAGATATTTGAGATTTCAGATTTGAGATTTCAGATTCAGACTGGGAACACCCAGCGCGCGTCTCCGGATAGACTCTCGAATTGATCTGCCCTGTCGCATCACGCTGGAAAAGTTCTTGGCAGAGACTGATGGTTGGGTGCAGGTGACTCAACCATTTTTTTGTTGGGCGCCTGCGATTAGGGCGCCGGGATCTCAAATCTCAAATAATCTCAAATTTGAAATTTGAGATTTGAGATTTGAGATTATTTGAGATTTGAGATTTGAGATTTGAGATTTGAGATTTGAGACTTGAGACTTGAGATATTTGAGATCTGAGATTTGCGATTGAGATTAAAGAGTGCACGAGCGCAAGAGTGCAATGTCCGAAGCAGTCGTAAACAAAGCCCAAGCTTCGAGCGGAAGCTGCTCCCATTGCGGCGCCGTGCTTTCAGGCGAGCACTTTTGCGGAACGTGTAATCGGATTCAACCGGTCGCATCGCAGACCGATTTCTTCGCGTTCATCGGGCTGCCACGGAGACTTCGCCTCGATGAATTGGAACTAGAGAAAACTTTCTACGCGCTGAGCCGACAGTTTCATCCCGACTATTTCATGTCGGCAAGCGAAGCCGAACGCCAGGCAAGCATGGAACGATCGTCGATGCTCAACGATGCGTATCGCACGCTTCGCGATCGAGTTGCCCGCGCGCAGTATCTGCTCTCACTCGAAGGCTACAAAGAAGCCGAGAAGAAAGCGCCGCCGGATCTCTTGGAAGAAGTCTTCGAATTGAACATGCAAATCGAAGAACTGAAGGCCGCAAGGAAAATGGCCGGCGAGGATGAGATCGCCGATGTAGTCGCGGCACTCGAAACCGCGCTCGCAGGGTTGCGAACCAAGCTCGCCGAGATTGACGAGCGGCTCTTCGCTCAGTTCGATCAATGGGATTCAGTTCTCGAGAACGACTCCGCGGCGACTGAGAAGAAGATTGTGCTCGATCGAATGAGCGAGCTTCTCTCACACCGCGCATACATTCGCAATCTGGTTCGAGACATCACGGAGGTACTCTGATTAATGCCGGTCATTGAGTTAAGCATGAGCGGGCTCCCGCAATCCGGCCGCGTGGTCGGAATCGACCTCGGCACCACGAACAGCCTGGTTGCGTTCATGGGCGATGACGGCCCCGAGGCGATTCGCGATGAGTCGGGTAACGCGCTCGTGCCATCGATTGTTTACTACGATGATAACGAGGATCGCTTGCTTGTCGGCGAAGAAGCTCGCGATCGGCTGATTACCGAGCCGCGCAAAGCGATCTACTCCGTCAAGCGTTTCATGGGCAAGGGCAGCGCCGACATTCAGGAAGATCTCAGCCTCGTTCCATTTCAGATCGCCCCTGACAGCGAACAGGTGATCGGGTTTCAGATGGGCGACCGCGTATTCACGCCTCCCGAGATTTCAGCATTCATACTCCGCGATCTGAGGAGACGCGCGTCGAAATTCTTCGGCGAAGAAGTTACGCAGGCAGTCATCACAGTTCCGGCCTACTTCAATGACGCCCAGCGACAGGCGACAAAAGACGCCGGGCATCTTGCGGGGCTCGAGGTACTGCGAATCGTGAACGAGCCGACCGCGGCGTCATTGGCGTATGGAATCGACAATCGCGACGAAGCGATCGTTGCTGTTTATGATCTGGGCGGCGGAACCTTCGACATATCGATATTGAAGTTGAAGGACGGCATCTTCGAAGTCCTCGCTACCAATGGCGACACGCATCTCGGCGGCGACGATATTGACAATCGACTCATCTCGCTTGTGCTTGGCGAACTCGAGCAACAAGGCTACTCCGGCGGCGCGAGCGATCCCGCGATGTTTCAGGGGATTCGAAAGTCCGTCATCAAAACAAAGCACGATCTATCCGAGTGCGACACCACGCAAATTTCCATCGACGGTGTCGAATACGAACGAGAGCTTGCGCGAGCGGAATTCGAAAGCTTGATCGCGGATCTCGTGGAGCGGACGCTTGGACCCTGCAAGCAGGCGCTGAAAGACGCCGATCTCGACCCCGCACAAATCGACGAAGTCGTGATGGTGGGCGGCTCGACTCGAATTCCTTTCGTTCGCAAACGAGTGAAGGAACTATTCAAGCGCGAGCCTCACATCGAACTCAACCCCGATGAAGTAGTCGCTCTTGGCGCCGCGATCCAGGCCGATGTCCTCGCGGGCGGCCGGCGCGATTTGCTTCTGCTCGACGTTACTCCTCTGAGCCTCGGTATCGAGACGATGGGCGGAGTTGTCGCGAAAATCATCAATCGCAATTCGACGATTCCTGCTTCGGCGTCGGAGATGTTCACGACCTGGGTCGACAATCAAACGGGCATCGACGTGCACGTTCTTCAAGGCGAACGCGAGATGGTTGCCGATTGCCGCAGCTTGGCGAAGTTTACCTTGAAAGGAATCCCGCCTCAACCCGCGGGGCTCCCGCGAATAGAAGTCAAGTTCCTGATCGACGCAAACGGTATTCTGACCGTGAGTGCGCGCGATCATCGGACGGGACAAGAGCACTCGATCGAGGTCAAGCCTTCCTACGGATTGACCGATGAGCAGATTGAAAAGATGTTGCTTGATTCATTTGAATTCGCGGAAGAGGATTTACGCAAGCGGCAACTAGTCGAAGCGCGCAATGAGGCGGAAACCGTGATGCGCGCAGCGGAAAAAGCATTAGCCGAACACGCGACGCGTTTGATTAGCGAACAAGAGCGAGACGGAATCAGCCGGGCACTCGATGAATTGCGCCAAGCCTTCGGCGGCGAAGATTACGTGTTGGTGCGCGAAAAGATCAAAGCCCTGGATGACGCGTCGCATCATCTTGCCGAGATCATAATGGATGGCGCGGTGCTGGCGGCGCTAAAGGATCGCAAGGCTTCGGAGGTCGCGGAAGGATGATGGAAGTGAGAGAGGGAATCGTCGCGCTGGCGGACGAGGCGCATACTGACACGGACACAAAGACCTGCAAGGTTACGTTTCTGCGCTCGAACAGCGAGCCGGTAACCGTTGTGTATGAGCCCGGCGTCACGCCTTATCATGACCACGGCAAGGAAGGCTCGCTTCTTGATATCGCATTGAACTTTGGCTTCGATCTCGAACATTCGTGCGGAGGAAATTGCGCTTGCACGACTTGCCATGTGATCGTCAAGCAGGGCGAAGAGAACCTGACGGAAATGGATGATGATGAGGAAGACCGTTTGTACATGGCCGACGGATTGACTTTGCATTCGCGGCTTGGATGCCAGTGCGTTGTGACGGGCGACGTGACGGTTGAGATACCAGACGTGCTCGATTTCATTCGCCACGGACCCCGCTCTTGATGACGGCGGGCGCCGTAGTTACGATTCAGGCAGCAGTGGAAGCGACACACAATGAGAATCCCTGTCATTCGCGGAATGATCGATCGACGGATACTGGTCAATTACCGTGTAGACCCTTCGATGCTGAGGCCGCTCCTACCCAGTCAGTTTCGCCCAAAGATAGTTCAAGACTTTGGCATAGCCGGAATCTGCCTGATTCGTCTCAAACAGATCAGGCCCTCGGGCTTTCCGGGAGTCATTGGCGTTACCTCCGAAAACGCCGCGCATCGCATCGCAGTGGAGTGGGACCAGGACGGGACCGTGCGAGAGGGCGTCTACATCCCGAGACGCGATACTTCCTCGAGATTGAATATGCTACTGGGTGGCCGCGTTTTTCCGGTGATTCATCATCACGCAACGTTCGATGTGGATGAGGGAGATGATCGATTCCGGATACAAATCGATAGCGACGACGGCGAAACTCACGTGAAGTTCGACGCGGGACTCGCATCCGCGCTTCCTGACAACTCGGTCTTCGGTTCGCTCGAAGCGGCTTCCTCTTTTTTTGAACGCGGCGCGGTTGGATACTCACCCGTGGACGACAAGGAACTGAAAGGGCTCGAGCTTCGGAGCTTTGGCTGGAAGATCGAGCCCCTTGCTGTTGCCAGCGTCGAGTCAAGCTTCTTCGAAGACGAGCGGATTTTCCCTGCGGGTTCGGCCGAACTCGACTGTGCGTTGCTGATGCGCGGCGTCGCTCACGAGTGGCACGCACAAAAATCTCTTCGCGTAGCTTGAAAGGAGAAGCACAGAGATGCCCGCTGAGTTTTGTCCGAAGTGTTTATCGCCTCAGAACATGACTGTTTCAATCACGACGAGAGAGGAAACAGATTCCGAGGGTAAGAATAGAAAGATCGAGACGCGAGCTTATCATTGCGAAGCTTGTCATTCGTTCGTTCGCAATGAAGACGTAGAAGTGCCCGAGGATGATTTGGAGACCGCTGTGTGATCGCAATTGCGGTGAACGGAAGTTACAGTGCGCGGCGGTTCCACGTGGAGGATTTGATGCCGGAAATAAGCTGGACTGACACCGAAGAGATTGCCATCAGGTTGCTTGAGTCTCACCCGGACGTTGATCCGCTCAGCGTTCGCTTTACTGATTTGCATCGATGGGTGATGGAACTCGGCGGATTCACCGGCGACGCCAAAGATTCCAACGAGAAGAAACTCGAAGCGATTCAGATGGCGTGGTACGAAGAGTGGCAAGACGAGCATGAATGAAAACAGGGGTTGGGTGTTGGGGGTTAGCGCTTGGATCGGAGCCCAACCCCCAACCCCCAACGCCCAACTCCTATGAAAGTCTATCTCGACAACAGCGCGACGACTGCGATGGCTCCTGAAGTCATCGAAGCCATGCTGCCTTACTTCTCCGAAGAGATGGGCAACGCGCAGTCCGTTCACTCGTTCGGCCAACGCGCCAAGTCGGCCATCGAGAAAGCGCGGCGGCAGGTCGCGGCGCTGATAAATGCATCACCCACCGAGATCGTTTTCGTTTCCGGCGGAACAGAAGCCGACAACCTTGCGATTAGAGGAATAGCGGACGCGCACCGGGATCACGGCCATCACATCATCACGACACGCATCGAGCATCCCGCGGTTCTTCGAACGTGCGAGGCGCTCGAGGCGAAGGGTTTTCGAGTGACTTATTTGCCGGTTTCACGCGGCGGGTTGATAGATCCGGAAGCGTTGAGACGCGCGATTACCGGCGAAACAATTCTGATATCGGTGATGCTTGCGAATAACGAAACGGGAACCATTCAGCCAGTTGAGGAAATCGCAAAGATCGTTTCCGAAGCACGCTCGAGCGGGCTTGCTCATCTGAACTTTCATACTGATGCCGTTCAAGCGGTCGCGAAACTCCCGATAGATGTTAAGACACTAGGCGTCGATCTGCTGTCGCTTTCGGCGCACAAGTTTCATGGGCCCAAGGGCATCGGCGCTTTGTATGTAAGAAAAGGCACTCGCATTGCGAAGCTTCTTTATGGCGGGCATCACGAACGCGATCGCCGCGCCGGCACGGAGAACGTTCCCGCGATAGTCGGATTTGGAAAAGCCGCCGAGATGGCCGCAGCAGAACTCGATGCGCGCATCGCTCGAATGCGCGAGCTGCGAGACTATCTCGAACGGCAAGTGAACTCCCTTGTTTCAAACGTCGCTGTCAACGGAGATCAGGATCGACGCGTGCCCAACATTTCGAATATGAGTTTCGGTGGCGTGGATGGTGAGAGCCTGCTGATCGCCCTTGATCTGAAAGGCATCGCTGTTTCCACCGGATCAGCATGCGCGTCCGGCTCGCTCGATCCGAGTCACGTGCTTCAGGCGATGGGTCTGGCGCGCGAAGACGTGCGCGGCAGCCTTCGCTTCAGCTTGAGCGCTTACACGACGCGCGAGGAAATTGATTACGCCGTTTCGATTCTCGTTGAGACAATCACTCGGCTTCGCGAGATGATTCCGGCGGCTGAACCAGAAGCAATGTCGAACCAAAGCAGTCCGTAGTTGAGGATAGTGTTATGACGTCTCACATCTTGATGCTGCTGCTAGCTACAGGAGTCTTCTTCAATCACACTAGTTCACGATCCAGGAATTCTCTACAAGAAGCCGCCAAAAAGCCTGATTCCAAACAAGACTCCAGGAAGGATCGACCGAAAACGGTTAGGCTCCCAAAATGGCTCAAGCAGTTGATCCATGAGTTGGAGGTTGGAAATAATGAGAATCCCCCAGAGCGGGTAATAAGGTATAAGTATCGAAAGGAATTTGTTTACCTCATCGAAGCGGGATGCTGCGATCAGTTCAGCCGCTTGTATGACACCAACCACAAGCTGGTCTGTTTAACTGGAGGGTTTACAGGCGGAGGAGATGGGAAGTGTCCGGATTTCTTCACTGAGCGGAAAGACAAGAAAATAATATGGGAACAAAAGAGAGAGCGGCGTTAGATGTTGATTAACGCGATCTGAGATTTGAGACTGAAAAACCAACAAAGATGTACAGCCCACAAGTAGCCGAACACATCGCGAATCCCCGCAACGCAGGCGAGATTGATCGACCTTCGGGCATCGGCGATGTCACCAATGAGGTGTGTCTTGATCGTATAAGACTGACCATTCGGATCGAAGACCAGAAGTTGGTTGAGGCGAAAGTAAAAGCGTCCGGGTGCCCTCCCACGATTGCCGCCGCTTCCGTGCTCACTGAACTGATTATCGGGCGATCGATTCAACAGTTACACCTGTTGACGCGAAAGGACGTCACCGATGCGCTCGGTCACCTGCCGCCGGCGAAGTCACACTGCGCAGTGCTTGCGATCGACGCGTTGCGAGCAGCGATTGACGCGCGGCACTAGAGGTCCAACTCATCGCTCGGTCGTTGAAACGAATTGCTTGATGGGACGGAGCAAACGCTACGCGACCAGAGAGCCACATTCGGGACAGAATATTTCATCAGCGGAAGAGTCGAGGCCGCATTCGGCGCAGACGGGTTTTGAAGCGGGCGGGGAATCTGCTTCGTCGACGAAGGCTCCGCAGGTGATGCAGAACAAGTCCTCGGCTCCGGATTCGGCGCCGCAACCAAGGCACGTGCCGCCTGAGAGTGACCCGTTGTATTGAAACTCCGAAGCCAGGGCGCCGAAGGGACCACTGTCTCCGAACTCCGTCTTTGGTTGTATCTCAGGTTCGGACTCGGCGTGTGCCGGAGCAGCGTGGCTCGTGGGCACGTCAGCGTGGTCGTGTATGAGCGGTTGGGTTTGTTGCGGTTCAATGCGGGATCGATCCTGCGTCAGTGGCTGAGTCGGTATCGATCCCCTCTCAAGACGATCTGTCTCGTCGACGGGCTGTGGTTGGTTGATATCAGAGGCTTTGAGGCTTCGCTCTTCGGGCGACATTTCAGAGAACGTGAGAAGTTCGTCATACAAGTTGATTTCATCCACCGCCGCGGCCACTGGATAGAGCGGTCCCGACTCAACTCGGGCGCGCGCGTGGTTTGGATTAAGGTCCATCGAGTCAGTTTGATTAAGCGGTGATCATCAAGGAGGCGGGGCGAGGTCATTCTACAATAGGAGTCGCGCGTCCGCTATAGAATTGTGATAACAATCGAACGGAACGATTAGCCACAAAGGCTCGAAGACACGAAGGCGCACGAAGTTCTCGGTGCAGCCTCGTGTCCTCGGGTCTTCGTGGCAATCGATGTTCAGCGGGTGCTACCATTCGGAAAATCATGCCAAGCGAATCCGAGATAATTTCACGAATCAAACAACGGGCGCGATCGCGCGGCGATGTTCTGATCGGCATTGGAGACGACGCCGCTGTTCTCAAGAACACAAGTGAGACGGACTTATTAGCCTGCTGCGATTTGATGGTTGAAGGCATCCATTTTCGATTGGACTGGACCACGCCCCGAATGCTTGGCCGCAAGGCGCTCGCCGTCAATCTGAGTGATATCGCGGCGATGGGCGGGGTCCCGAAGTTTGCGATGATCAGCGTTGCGCTGCCTCATCACTGCTTCGCCGAATTCGTCAATGGGCTTTTTGGAGGGATTGCAGAACTGGCGGATGAGCACGGAGTCTCGATCGTTGGCGGCGATACGTCAAGCTCTCGAGATTCATTGTTCATCGACGTGAGTGTGATCGGCGAATGCGCGGCCGGCAAGGCAATCACACGTCGAGGCGCGATGATCGGTGACAAGATCTATGTCAGCGGTTCACTTGGCGCTTCGGCGCTCGGACTATCGCTACTCAGAGAGGGAGGCAGACTCGAAGACTTGAAAGATCGAAGCGACGCCAAACAGCAGGCGATATTCAAGCACCTGGCGCCCGAGCCTCGATTGACGCTCGGCCGTGCACTCGGTGAAGCCGGACTCGCAACCTCGATGATTGATATCAGCGACGGGCTCAGCACGGACTTGTGGCACATTTTGGATGAGAGCCACGCCGGCGCTCTTATTCACGCCGATGCCGTACCCATAGCCGGCTGCGTGGAGAGTCTCTTGCCGGGAACACAGGGGATTGATCCTTTGAGGTTGGCGCTCGATGGAGGGGAAGACTACGAGTTGTTGTTCACCGCTCGGCCGGAAAGCGAGAAGCAATTGATGGTGCTGCCAGAAACGCTCGGTACGAAGATAACAGCTATCGGAGAGATCGTTGGCGAAATGCGCCTGAGCATTGAAGTGAACGGCGCGATCGAGTCAGTGGAGCGGTCTGGTTACGAACATTTGATCTGATAGGTGCGTCAGAGTCTTCGGCTTGTAGGCCAACATCTATTCCGGCGTTTCTTTGATTTCATCGTCGTAAAAGAACGCCGGGCCGCATGCAACGAGCAGCGTGATGGGTTGATCGCCGGTGTTCTTGAGAGTGTGCCGATGCCCTCGCGGAACGTAGACGGCATCGCCGGCCTCAACCTCCTGAGTCTCATCCCCCACGCTCATCAATCCGCGGCCTGAAACGATGTAATAAATCTCTTCAATCTCTCGATGATGGTGAGGAGTGACCGCACAGCCTGGCGGCAACGTTTCCTCAGCGAGACTGCAATTCGTGATGCCCGAAGTCGTCCGATCGATGAGCGGCCGAATCTCAGAGCCGTGCGCAGTGTGGATGACCCCGGCCTGTTTGCGATTAACAACGATCATAGGCTTTCCTTGCGGATTGTAGTCTTTGAGCCGAGCAAAATCTCGGCGGACATATTCTACTTGATCTGAGTGTGTGAAACGCATAAGATTTTTCCGCAACGCCCCGCCCTCACGAGCGTTGAATTGTTTTCAGACCTTATCGGAGCCAATAACGAGTGAAGCCTGATCGAAGACCAGTGACCGCGATAACCTGTTTGCTATTGCTCGGCCTCGCTATCGCGCAGGCAAGCGATCGGCGAACAACGCTATCCGGCGTGCGCACGGTGACGCTTCCTTCGACGGCGATCCTTGGAGATCACGCGCAGCCGCTGATCTCATCAAGCGGCAAGGTTGGCTTTGTGGCATCCGTCACCGGCGGATCGCTCATTTCGTTCAGCGTGACCTCGGGCAAAATCCTCTCGTCGGTGGCTGTCGGCGAAACGCTCGGTTCAATATCGATGGTCGAGGCTAGCGGGCGCAGGCTCGTCGCGGTGCCGGCTGCAAACGATCCCGCCGCGGGAACTCCCGTGACCGTCACGATAATCGACGCAACCAGCGCGAAACATCCTGAGCTGAAATCGCTCCTGGTTCTTCCCTCAGACGCCCTGATTACTCCGGCCACCAGCGCGGTGTTGACCCGCGATGGACGGTTCTGCTTGATCTCGTCGAGTTTTGATGTGCCGACGCTTTACTGCTTCGACGTCGAGACAGGTCAGCTTGTTTCACATCTTGCGTTGATCGGGCGGCCCTCCGAAATCACAATTTACGAAGGAGAGTCGCGCCGGTTGATCGCGGTGGCGAGCGCGGCGTCGAATAATCTCGCGGTCATGAAGATCGGCGAGCAGGGCGCGCTTACGCCGGAATCGAACTTCAGTCCATCCATTGCGCGATTCGAGGAAGCTAACAATCCAGCGTTTGGTTCGGATGGAAGGACACTGTACATCGCGGCTTCGACCGGCGACCGGTTGTTCGCGCTGGACTCCGAGAGCGGAATAATCATCGACAGCATTTCGATCGAGTCACCCGCGCGAATATCGGTGGCGCCTTCGGCCGGCGGCGTCGATCTGATTGCCGCGACGCGAATACGACGCCCGGCTAACGCGAAGCGAGGCGGCGTTACGATTTTCGCGAATCAGAACGGACGGCTTGTTGGCAAATCCGAATTCACTCCGCCCGATGCGATCGAATTCTCGCAGGCCAACAACGTCGCGTTCACGGACGATGCGGCAACCGCGTTCATCGGTTCCGCAAGCGGGATGCTTTTCGCATTCAATACCGAAACCGGCGAGTTGCAATCTTATCATCAGGCGGGAAGCGAGTTGCGCCGCGTCGCGCTCAGCGAAAAGACTCATTCGGTAGCCGCGGTGCGATCCGCGCCAGACGGCGACGAAGTCACGATCATAGGCTTTGACGTCGTCGGCACGGACGAGGTGGATCCTTCGGCTCCGGCGATCGATTCCATCTCGCCGGATAACGTGGAGCAGGGCCGGCTGAGGAACCTGAAGATCGTGGTCATCGGAAGCAATTTTTCCGAAGGCGCGTCGCTGCTGGTGAACGGCGTTGACATGGCCGCCGATTTGATAAAGAGCGGACGCGCTCTTCAAACCAAACTTCCGCGCTCGCTGTTTGATCAAGCGAAGCCGATCAGCATCCAGGTGAAAGCGATTAACGGCGCAGTGTCGGCTCCAAGAGATCTAAACGTGGTCCGGCCAGGCGCCCCGCTCATCGACAAGATTTCGCCCGCCGAAGTGGCGGGGCCAAGCGAGCCGTTTACACTCACAGTGAAAGGCAGCAATTTCCGCGTGAGCTCGGCAATCGTCGTGGCCGGTCAACCGCTGAACACGCAGCAAATCGGCGCGAAGACTCTGCAGGCGGTTGTCCCAGCCGAGATCGCCGGCGTCGTTAAGAAAGATGCGCTCAAGGTTCAGGTTAAGGATCTGGCTGTGTCGGATCTCGAGTCGTCTAATGACAAGGACCTTCTCATCTTTGGCCCGCGCGTAAACGAACTCGTCTCCTCTGTCGATATGATTGTGGCCGGCGACCCCAAGTTCATTTTGCGAATAAATGGAGACAACTTCCGCGAGGGCGCCGAGGTCCGGATTAACGGTGTACCATCCGATCGCGTCTTTAAAGTCGGCAAGAAGCTAATCAAGCTAGTCGTGAATCAGGCGCTCTTTCAAGATGCGGGAAAACTAAGTGTGGTCGTGCGCAATATCACCGGGGGAGAGTCCGATCCCAAAGAACTGGATGTCCACGGGCCGGAGATAGAATCGCTGACGCCTGGGAAAGTTTTCGCGGGAGTGAAAGACGCGCGGATCGATATCTTCGGGAAGAACTTTAGGCGACGAGCCCGCGTGTACGTCAAGAATGGGACTCAAGCTCTGCAGATCGCGAGATCGCAAATTCGTTTTCGAAACGATCAACATATGGTCGTGACGCTTTCCGGAGAATCCAGCTCGCTGCTTGTGAAACCGGATACGTTGCAATTCGAGGTGGTCAACCGCAACGCCGCGGACGGCGTAGTCTCGGTCGATCATGCCCTGAACGTTGTAGGGCCAAGCATCACCGATGCTCTGATCGAGGCGATCAAGCATGATGACACCCGCCTGCGCCTAACGATCAACGGCGAGAACTTCCGCGCGGGAGCGGTAGTCGAGTTTGTTAAGGATGGCGCCGTGGTGCTTCAGCAAACTCCTGTGAAGGTGACAGAGACTTTTGCAAGGGTCATCGTTCGCGCAAGAAAGATCGATGCGCTTGGAAGCTTTCAGGTCCGCGTGGTGAATCCGGGCGCTACGCCGGTTCCTTCAACACCCTTCGAGCCTCATCAGTGAGAGAAGTCTCACTTGTCTTAGAATCGAAAAGGCACGTCGCAAGATTTCAAGAGAGCGGGATTTCGATTCCGCTCTGTTTGCTTTGAGGTTACTCCAGGCCGCCGGATGACCCACTCGCGGATTCAGGCTTTCTCAACACATAACCCGCGCCGCGCACCGTATGCAGAAGTTTCGGCGAGAAGTCCCGGTCGATCTTATTGCGAAGATAATTCACATACACATCGATGACGTTGGTCAGCGAATCAAACGTCTCGTCCCATACCTTCTCTGAGAGCAGCGTTCGGGTGAGCACCTGATCCGGATGCCGCATGAAACATTCGAGCAGCGCGAATTCCTTTGCGGTCAGCACCACCGGCTTGTTTGCGCGCGTCACCCGCCGAGTCAACGGATCAAGCACCAGATCGCCGATCTGAAGCCGAAGATTCACCTGGGCGCGATCCCGGCGGCGCAGTGCTCGGATTCGCGCGAGAAGTTCAGCGAACGCAAACGGCTTGGTCAAATAATCATCCGCGCCGCTGTCGAGCCCGCGAACTTTCATATCGACTGAGTCACGCGCGGTCAAAAGAAGAATGGGCGTCGACACGTGTTCCTCTCTCAGCTTGCGGCAGACCTCGAGTCCATCCATCCCCGGCAGCGTGATGTCGAGGAGTATCAAGTCGTAGTTTCCCATCGAGGCACGATGCAACCCATCGGGTCCGTCGGGAGAAACATCAACTGCCGACCCTTCTTCTTCAAGCCCGCGCTTGATGAAGTCGGCCATCTTCGCTTCGTCTTCGACTACGAGGATGCGCATTGATGTCAGTATAGGGAAGGGAATCGGCGAAGGGGAAGGGGAGCAGGGGAAAGAGGGGAAAAGGGGAAAGAGGGGGCGACGCGGAGAAAGGGAGAGGGGGCGATTGGGAGACGTTGAGAAGCTCGGGGCGAGTCGTCGCGTCACCCTCTCTCCCCCTCGCCCCGTCCCCGTGCCGCCCCGTCTCCGTGATCGCCCCGTCGCCGCGTCTCTTCTCCCCGTGCTATACTCACTGCGGTTCTTTGGAGTGGGTTGGACGGTTGCTGGCGCTCTCAGGAATCTCAAATTTCAAATTTGAAATTTGAGGTCGATGAGACGCGAGAGGAAAGTCCGAACACCGCAGGGCAACGGACTGGCTAACGGCCAGGCGGGGCGACCCGACGACAAGTGCAACAGAAAATAAACCAGCCGATGGCTCCTCGGAGCACAGGTGATGGGTGAAACGGTGGGGTAAGAGCCCACCAGCATTGGGTGGCAACACTCGGTGGCTAGGCAAACTCTCCGTGGTGCAAGACCAAATAGGGAGGCGTCATCAGGATTGCCCGTCCAAAGCGCGGCGGCTTCGGCTGTTTGCGCTACGACCTCCGGGTAGGTCGCTCGAGCGCGCGGAGCAATCCGCCGCCTAGATGAATAACCGTCACCGGCTCGCGATCGCGCTTGCGTGAACGAGAGCCGGAACAGGATTCGGCTTACAGACCCACTCCAGACCATTTTCATCGGAGACGATTGTGAATAAGAACAAGTACCTGATCGCTTTGATCGGATTGGCTGCCGGCTTCATCGTCAGTTTTTTTCTCACCTCGAATTACAACAAGAGCAACGCCGGATCCACCTCGAACGCCGCTGCGTCACCAATGGCAGGTGCTGGCGGCGGCGCGGGTGGCCAGCAAGCGATGATGGGGCAGGTCCAGCAGGTGATCGAAAAAGCCAAGAGCAACCCCAATGACTTTCAAGCCCAGGTCGAAGCGGCCAAGATCTTCAATCAAGTCGGGAGAATGGCCGAAACAGTTGAATACCTCAAGAAAGCCTACGCGATTGATTCCGCCAAGTTTGCCGAGTTGAAGGCGGCCGGTTTCCTCGGCCAATACTACTTCGAACAGAAGGACTATCCTGAAGCCGAAACGTGGTTCAACCGCGCCATCAAGGCTGATCCCGGCGAGGCCGATTTGTATGTTGCGCTTGCTGAGACCTACGTTCAGCGAGAGCCCGCCGAGCCCGATAAGGCAATAACTCAGCTCGAGCAGGCATTGAAGGTTGATCCGCGGAATGGCCACGCGCTCGGTCACTTGATCGAAGCCTATGCTTTGAAGCGTGACGCTCGCGGCGCCGAAGACGCACTTAAACGACTGAAGGAAGCAGATCCGGGCAATCAAAGGATATCGGTGCTTGAGACGCTCGTTACCGACTTGAAGGCGGGCAAGGCTGTGAACATTCCCAAGGAGCAGTAAGTGATTCCTGAGAGGTGATCGCGGATGCGCCGGGCAAAGCGCTTGCGAGCGATCACGCGTCACATATCACGGATTACCGCAATGTTGTTGTTCAGATTCATCTTTTATTCCATTCTGGCCTACGCTGTACTGCGCTTCATCCGCTGGCTGCTGGCGTCCGCCTCGCCGAGGAGTTCTGCCTCGAGCAACCGCGAAGCCCGGCCGGCCCAAATGATCAGGTGCCGGCATTGCGGAATGTTCGTTACCCAACGAAGCGCCATCGTTGCGTCGGGCGAAGAGTTTTGTTCCCAGAATTGCGCGCAGTCGGTGAACAGGGTTTAACCGGCACCGAATTCTCAAGCGGGATAAAAATACTGCATCATTCCTGAAAGAGTTTCCGTCATTACTAGTGAAGGGGAGTAGACACACGCAGGATGATACCCCGCTTGGGTCCTGAATGCTGTAACGACGTGAGTGCGAGGCTGTATCAGCATCGTGCTCGATCGCCGATGGTGCGGACGAAATCAGGGCAGCAAGTGTCAAAGGAGGCATGAGAAGTGCAATGAGGATTAGTGATGTTTTGTATCGCCTGATCGGCGTGAACCGCCCAAGTTGTCCTCACGAAAGTGATATTCTTGCCTATTCTGAGAATAGGCTTTCCATTAGTGCCAGATCCCGCCTTGAAAGCCACATCGCCGGATGTGAGGATTGCCGCGAGGTCCTCGTCTTTATGGGACGAGAAGTTGAGAAGGCCGCACCGGCTTCGGCGGAAGCCGTGTCAAATCAGACCGCAAGAGTCCTGGCGTCAATAAGAGCCTATGAACTCGGCCCTCAGATGCCGGAGAACCGGCGAACCGTGGGAGCTGCACCGCGAATTTCCTTTGCTCGATTCGCGACAGTTGGACTCGTTTTGTGCGCGGTTCTGAGCGTTGGAATCTATTTTGTGACGAGCAACGGGTCGCGGCCGGATGCTGCGATGGAAGCCTTGAGGCTGGCCGTCAAGGATAAGCGATCCACGCCAGTTCGAGTCTCGGGCAACCTTGAATACTCCGCCTATTCTGTTAAGCGCGGGGACGATCGAGACAACACCGATCTTCAGTTCAGTCGCGCGCTGCTGAAGCTCCAGTCGGCTGAAGCAGAGACCGCGCCGGCGAGCCACAGACTTGTGCTGGCCCGCATTTACCTGGCGCGAGGAAAACTTGAGGACTCGAAGCATGCTCTGGAGATTCTCCTGCAGGTTGAGGCACAGGGAGTAGAAACCGCGGAGTCTCTGAACGACACGGGTGTTGCGTATTTCCAGTTGCAGGACAACAACACAGCAATCGACTACTTCTCAAGGTCGCTGGCCAAGTCGCCGGGTTACATCGAAGCTCTGTTCAATCGGGCTGTTGCTGAACAAGGCGCCAATCGGCTCGCCGACGCCAGGAGAGATTGGGAGCAGTTCCTTGCTCAGTCGAAAGATGAGAAGTGGAATGCCGAGGCCAGGAAGCGGCTGAAAACGCTTGGTGACGCAAACCCCAATTAAGGTTGCCCGGCCGGTTAGGGAACCTTTGGTTTTCGCGTCATTGGTTCTTACTTCAACCATGCGTCCCCTATTGTGATATCAACGGTAACAGGCACGCTTCGGATGAACTCGCGTGAGGCAGCGGTCATTTCGCGTTCGAGGATCGCCGCGGCTTCGCTGGCGGCGGACTCCGCGGCTTCGATAACAATCTCGTCATGAACGCAGTTGACGATCGTTGCGTCGATCGGTTTCAACGCGTCGTACAGCAGCACCAGCGCTCGCTTGATGATGTCCGCCGATGAGCCCTGAATGGGAGCGTTCTTTCCGAGTCGTTGAATCCCCGCCACCTGGCTGCGATCGTTGGCATCGAAGCTGAAACAAATCAATCGCCCCGATCGCGTGCGGCTCTCGCGATCCCTCACCGCGCGATCCGCGGCGTCGCGTAGAAACGCGGCAACTCCACTGTATGCGTCAAAATACTTTCGCAGCAGAATCTCGGCTTCGTCGAGCGGGCATCCGATTCGCGCGGCCAGACCCTGCGCCCCCAACCCGTACATGATTCCATAGTTCAATTGTTTCGCCGCCGCGCGCTGGTCCTTTGACACGTCTTCAAGATTGATCCCGAACATCTGGCTTGCGGTCACGCAATGCAAGTCTTCGCCTGACAGCAGAGCTTTCACCAGCGCTGTATCCTGCGACCAGTCGGCAAGAATGCGCAGCTCGATCTGTGAATAATCGGCGATCACCAGCTTGCGTCCGGCGGGCGCCCGAAAACACGAGCGATACTCGGGTGTGTTTGGAATTTGCTGAAGATTGGGGTCCGAGCAGCTCATGCGCCCGCCCGTCGCTCCCAGTTGTCGAAAGTCGGCGTGTATGCGGCGGGTCACCGGGTTGATGTGTTCGAGCAAGCCAAGCCCGTAACTCGAGAGCAGCTTCTGAACGCTGCGATACTCGAGGAGTTTTTCGATCGCCGGATGCTCGGTTGCCATCGGCTGAAGCTGCCAACTACGAGTGCCTTCGACCTTGATTCCCATATTCGCCAGCGCGTCGACGACCTGTGTCGGGCTGTCGAGGTTGATGTTGGGAGGCTCGCCGAAGAGCGTGAGTTGCAGCACGCCGGCCGCCAGTTCCCGCCGCAATTCGTCTGACAGAATCGCGTGCGCGCGTTCGAGACCGACTACGAGTTGCCGCCAACATTCAGGGTCGAGCGCCATTCCGGCAAGCTCCATCGCGGCGAGCGGAAGCACACACTCGAACTCGAGAGTTGCGACTTCTTCGAGACTGAATTCGTCGAGTTTAGCCGTGAGCTTTTCATAGAGCGGCAGCATCAGGGCCGCGTCTTTCGCCGCGTATTCGTACTGAGCATCACTCAATGGTCCCGCCCAGCTACTGAGTTGAAGCGATTTGTCGACAAGCTCATCAAGATGCCGCTCGGTTACCGCGGCAAGCCCGTGTCCGCCTTCACTTCGGCCCGCGCCGATCAACTGGCTTGCAAGCAGCGTGTCGAATATCCCATGCACTTCCAAACCGAAATGATGAAGCAACATCTTCAGATCAAACTTGGCATTGTGAAGCACCTTCACCGGTTCGGAGGCGGACAGGAGCTCGCGCAATCCGGGATGCTCGAGCGCGTTCATTTCGAAAAGGTCGACAACGAAACTTTCTTCCGGAGTTGCAATCTGAAGGAGCCTGACGCGGCCACGCAATGGATCGAGCGAGGTTGTCTCCGTGTCGACGCCGATGATCGGATGCCTGGAAATGGCTTCCACGGCCCGTTCCAGGGCCGGCTCGCTGGCGACAAACCTGTAGGGCGTCCTGCTCAATCTCGGTTTAGCCTCGGTTCGCGGCTCGGTGCTGATGCGGGCACGTTCTGACGCAAAGGACTATCTCACTCATCGGCCGCATCCTTGAGAAACTAATAGTCGGCCGATATAGTTGAGATTCTTACATCAAGGGCGTGACCAATCAAGCACCGGCCAATCTCAAGAGCACCATGACAACCGCGGTGAGCCTCAATCAGACGGGACGATTCAAAGAGCGGCGAGAAGCATTCATGCGGCGGGTCTCCGGCGGCATAGCCATCTTTCCCGCGGCGCCCACAGCCATTCGCAACGGCGACGTCGAACACGAGTATCGCCAGGATACGGACTTCTACTATCTGACCGGCTTTGAAGAACCGAATGCCGTCGCGGTCCTCGCTCCCGATCACCCCGAGCACAAATTCGTCTTGTTCGTTCAACCCAAAGATCGCGAGCGTGAGGTGTGGACAGGCTGGCGCTCGGGAGAAGAAGGCGCGAAACGTGACTACGGCGCTGACGCCGCATTCACGATGGACAAGCTCGACGAGGAACTACCAAAGCTCGCTGTGAAGGCTGATCGAATCTACTATCGCTTCGGGGGTGATCCCACTTTCGATCTGCGGCTGGTCGGATGGATGCGCCGCTTTCAACGTCAGCGCCAACGCGAAGGGACCGGCCCAACATCGGTCATCGATCCAGCCGAGCTTCTCCACGACATGAGACTCATCAAGTCATTCGATGATCTCGAACTGCTCCGCCGCGCGATTGACATCACTTGCGAAGGTCACCTCGGTGCCATTCAGGCGATCAAACCGGGCGCGAATGAGTATGAGATCGAAGCGGTCATACGATACGTGTTTCGCAAAAACGGCAGCCCGCGTTCCGGGTACGCCCCCATCGTGGCATCAGGGGCAAACGCGACCGTGCTGCACTACACGACGAACAACCAGCCAATCGACGACGGCGATCTCGTGTTGATTGATGCGGGCGCCGAATTCAACACGAGATAGATC
>Ga0207684_10000734_pt1 | contig 38503 bp, 36 predicted proteins | sample KBSK5501metaG_FD_184342 | JGI IMG/M metagenome (GOLD analysis project Ga0207684, IMG submission 184342) | Corn, switchgrass and miscanthus rhizosphere microbial communities from Kellogg Biological Station, Michigan, USA - KBS K5-50-1 metaG... | ecosystem: Host-associated > Plants > Roots >... | reverse complement strand
GTTGCTGCCGAAGCGAACGAGGGCAAAGACCTCGATCAGCCCCAGAAGGTAGCCTCCGACGACGGCGCCCGGGATGCTGCCCATGCCGCCGAGCACGATGACCGCGAGCCCTTTCAGCTCGACTTGGTCACGCCCAATGTAGGGACTGATGTCCGAGATGGCCAGCCCGAAGAGGATGCCGGCGAGGCCGCCGAGAGCCGAAGAGAGAAAGAGGGTCGAGGCGAAGATGCGGTCGACGTTGATGCCCAGCAGGGTCGCGGCACGCCGGTTTTCGGCTACGGCGCGCAGCGCTCGGCCCACCTGGGTGTAGCGGATGACGTAGCCCAGCACCAACATCAGCACCACCGAGGTGATGAGAATGCCGAGCTTGGTGCCCTCGATCGTCAGACCGGCGATATGGTAGGTCGGGTTCGGGACCGTTCCGGCGGGAAACCGCACCGAGTTGGCTCCGTCCTGCCAGAGCCAGCTGAAGAGGGTGCCCGGCGTCGCTTGCTCGACGATGGCGACGAAGATCAGCGCCAGCCCGATGGTGGAGATCAGGGCCGAAATCGGCGGCGCGTTCCGCCGGCGCAGCGGGCGAAGAGCGACGAACTCGATCAGCAGGCCAAGCAGGCCGCAGGCGAGAACGGCGATGATGGCCGCCGGCAGAAAGGGCACGCCGTGCAGCGCCACCAGCGAGTAGGCGATGACCGCGCCCAGCATGAAGACGGCGCTGTGCGCGAGGTTGAGCACGTCGAGCACGCCGAAGACGAGCGTGTAACCGACGGCGAACAGCGCGTAGATCGACCCAATGAAGATCGCGTTGAGGACCTGTTGGGTCAACGCGATTTAGCTAGGGCTTACTGATGCCAGCAGGTTGAACCCACCTTTTCCATCCATCAGGATCACCCAAACCGTTTGCTTGACGTCGTGCGTGCTGGTGAACTGGAACGGACCGAGCGGTGTCTGGATGTTGACGGTCTCCATCGCGTCGCGGAGCTTGTTGCGGTCGCCCGCGACGTCGCTGAAGGTCAGGTTGGCCCGCTTGGCCGCGTCGGCCAGGATCAGGATCGCCGCATAGCCTTGCGCCGCGAATTGGTCCGGGTCGCTCGTGTATTTGGCACGGTAAGCACTCACGAACTCAGCATTGGATGGGAATGTATTGTCCAGGTACCAGGCACTGCCGCTCTCGGCACCCTGCCCGGCGGCCCCCGCTTGCTTGGACACGACGGCAGTGTTGAAGCCGTTGCCACCGAGGAATTGTCCGGTGAAGCCCTGCTTGCGAGCCTCGATCATGATCTTGGCCGGAATACCGCCGAGGCTGGTAATGAACATCACGTCGGGCTTCTTTTGGATCGCCCTGGTCACGAATGGGGCGAAGTCGCCGGTCAGCTTGCTGAAGGCGACCGTGTCGACGAGGTCGATGCCGTACTGTCCCACGGTGTTCTGGACAATCTTTCCGCCGTCGGAGGAGAACTTGTCATCGTTGGCGACCATCAAGACACCGGTCTTCGGATGCGCTTTAGCCACGTAGATCTTGATGTTGGTGGGGATGGCCGTCTCCTCGCCGAGACTATCCCGGAAGACATACCTGCAGGGGACGGTGGATGGGAAGTTGCAGTTGGGCACGATGTTGATGCCGGTGGTGCTGACCGCGAGAATCGGGATCTTGAAGCTCTCGGCCAGCGGGTGCACGGCGACCGCCGAGTTCGAGAGGGTCGGGCCGAGGAGCGCGAGCAGGTTCCCTTGCTGAATCAGGGTCTGCGCGACCTGCGCCGACTGGGCCTTATCCGACCCGTCATCCCGGGTGTCGAGCGAGATCTTGGCGCCGAGGACTCCGCTCGAGTTGTTGATCATCTCGACGGCCAGGTCCGCGCCCTTCTTCGAGCTCGGACCGTAGACCCCGCCGGCGCCGGTTAGCGAGAGGATGGCGCCGAGTTGGATCGTCTTTCCCTGGTACGAGGTGGCGGCGCTGCCCCCGTTTGACGTCGTACCCCCGCAGGCGGCCAGCGCCAGCGCCAACGCGATCGTGATCCCGCGAACCGCGCTTCTCATCAACCTCTCACTCCCTTCTCTCCCTAAGGAATCTGCGCTCAGCTTAGCCGGTTCAAGACGGACTTCGCGGCGGGCCCTCCTTCGGCCCCGGCTCGGTCCGCTGCGCCGCTCGCGCCTTCTCGAAGCAGGAGCGGCATAGTTTGAGGGCGGTCAGCGGCCCGCGTTCGGCGAAGACCCGTCTTCCGCAATGGGTGCAGATGAATTCTTGCTTGGGCATCAACCCTGCACCGCGAGTTGGCGCAGCAGCCGCCGCCCGGCCGGATCTTTGAGCTGCTGGGGCCGGTCGGTGAGGTAGGCGATGAAGGTCTCGAAGTCGAGGTCGTACTGCCGGCCGGCGTGCCGGAGCTGCACCCGATCATGCTCGACCTTGGCGTCGACCGGCTCGCCCTCCTCGTTCGCGGCGAAGAGCCCGAAGGCAACACGCCATCGCAGTTGAGCCCGCCGCTCGCCCGCCGTCATCGGGACTTCGATGTCATCCGCGTGGATGGCGTATTCGCGGGCCAGGTGCCAGATCTCCAGCCGCAGCGGATAAGGGCCGGCGCTGGTCTGGATCCGGGCGTTGAGCCCGAGGGCGCCCCAGGCCCGGCGGACTCGCTCCTGGCGCGCCTCCCATTCCTGGAGGACTTCCAGTGGGGGCATCGCCCGTCGCACGCGAACGCCCCGGGCGTTCCAACCGGTGAGCCCACCACTTGTCGACGGCAGACGGTCGAGCGTCTCGTCGAGGCAGGCCTGGTTGTAGACCTCGTCGGTAGAGAGGTGGGCGACCACGTCCTTGACGCTCCAGCCGCGACAGTGGCTCCGCGCCGACCATCCGCGCTGGTCGAGACCACCGAGATGCGCGCGAAGCCGCCGGATCTCGCGGTCATAGGCCGGAAGCGGATTAGCGCCTTTTGGGCCGAGGACTCTTGCGTTTGGCGTTGCTGGCCTTTGGCCTGGCCGGTTGCTTGGCGTCCCGCGGACCCTCGATAGCCCCGAGTGCGGCCAGCGCCACGTTGGTTTCGGCCGACGACGTTTCGGTGGCCAGTTCCGCCCCTTCGAAGAAGCGGGCCTCGAGCTCTTCGGCCACGCGTTCGATCAGGTTCTCGTGATGCAGAGGCTTTTTTGTCGCGGCCTTTTTCGGTGCGATTTTCCGCGGGGCGGCCTTCTTGGCCATCACACCAATTCTATGGAGTCCCGGTCGCGGCCGGTGATGGCGTCGGCGTTCTGCTCGGGGCGGGGCTTGGGGTTGGTGTCAGACCGCTGGGCACGATCGACGGCAGTAGCGACGGTGAGGGGCTCGGCGACGGGGAGGGCGACGGCGTAGGGGGCGGCGCGACGCACTCGGTGCCCGGCAAATACAGCTCCTTTTCGTTGGCCCCCGGGTAGGGGCTTGAGGTTGGCGACGCCGATGGCGAGGGCGACGGCGAGGGAGATGCGCCGATGTTGGTATTGTTCTGGCACCCGGCCCCGTCGATCAATCCATTCGGGCGCTGGAAGCTTTCCACCTTGAAGTTGGCCTGGCTGAGGCCGTTGTTGATGAAGTCGCGGAGCACGGAGCTTCCCACCATGGTGCCGTAGACACCGTGCATGTTCTGGTCGCCCGGACCGGTGTGTCCGACCCAGGCGCCGATGACGAGGTTCGGCGCGTAGGCCATCATCCAGGCATCGTGGTAGTCGTTCGTCGTCCCGGACTTCCCGGCGAACGGCTTGTTCCAGCCGAGGTTCCAGGCGCTGGAATAGTCCTTCAAGATGTAGGTGATCAGGTAGGCCTCCTGGGGCGTGAGCACTTGCTTGCCCTGCGGATGATTTGGCTTGTCCAGCGTCTTGCCCTGCATATCGTCGATCTCGAGCACCGACACCGGGTCGTGTCGAGTCCCACCCGAGGCGAAGACGCCGTACCCCACCGCGTGGTCGAGCATTCGAACCTCGCTCGAACCGATGGCCGTGGTCACCTCGCTCTTGAGGTTGCTGGTAATTCCCATGTCGTGCGCCAGATTGATCACGTTGCCGATACCGGCCATCTGCATGGTTTCCAGCGCCGGGATGTTCCGCGAAAGCAGCAGCGCTTGGTGCGCCGTGATGATGCCCATGTCCCGGAAGTCGAAGTCGTGGAATTGCCCGCCGGCGAAATGACGCGACGTGTCGTCGAGCAGGTTGCCCATCGTCAGTTTGTGCGAGCGGAAGGCTTGCTCGTAGGCATACGGCTTGAAGGATGAGCCCGGTTGCCGGAGCCCTGTCACGACGTTGAACTGGCCCTTGATGTCGTTGTTGAAGAAATCAGCCGACCCGATCATGGCCAGGATCTCGCCCGTCTTCGGATCGATGGCGAGGAAGTCGCCGTTGTCGGCGCCCAGCGACCCTAGCTTTTGCTGCCCCACGGCAACCGCGTGCTCGGCGGCTTTCTGCAGGTTGAGATCGAGCGTGGTCTTGACGACAAAGCCTCCGCGGCTGACGATGCTGGGGCCGTAGAGGGTTTCGAGCTGCTCGAAGACGAAGTCGACGAAATGCGGCGCCTGGCTGCTGCGACTCTCGTTGAGCACAAAGGTCAGTGGCGCGTCCTTCGCCGCATCAGCCTGCGCCTGGCTGATGACGTTCTGGCGCACCATGGCGTCGAGCACGATCGCCTGTCGTGCTTTGGCCCGGTCTTTGTGCAGCACCGGATCGTAATAGCTCGGCGCGTTGGGTAAGCCGGCGAGCATCGAGGCCTCGGCAAGGTTGAGCTCGCTGGCGTGTTTCCCAAAGTAAACCTGCGACGCCGCCTCGATGCCGGTGGCGTGGTGACCGTAGAAGATGGTGTTGAGATAAATCCTCAGGATCTCGTCTTTCGTATAACGCGACTCCAGCGAGACCGCGACCATGGCCTCGCGGAGCTTGACCAGGAGCGATTTCTTCGGTGATTGGAGGACGGCGATCTTGGCCAGCTGCTCATCGATGGTGCTGGCGCCCTGCTCGGGACGGCGCGCGATGGTATCGATGATCCCTGCCTTGACCAGCCGGGCCCAATCGATGCCGCCGTGTCGGTAGAAATTCTTGTCCTCCACGGCGATCGTTGCCTTGCGCAGCAGTGGGCTGATCTGCGCCAGCGTGACGGGGTTGACACGCGCACCCTGGGCGTTGCGCTCCTCGATCGGCAGGTTGTGGCGGTCCTGGATCACGATGGTGCCGGCGGCGAGGTCCAGCTTGCTCGGGTCGGGTAGGGTGACGGCGGCGTAGGCGAGGGTGCCCAGGACGAGGAGGACCATCAGTCCGGCGATGATCGCGGCGACCCTCAGCCAGCGATGGTTATCGCTCTCCCACCACTTGCCCACGATCCAGCCGCCTCCGATCGCGGCGGAGGCCCGCTTGCGCGGAGGACCGCCCTGCGCTCCCGAGGACCGGGAGGGAGGCGTGCCTGGAGTCGGCCCGGGGGTGTCTATCGCTTCTTCGAGACGGCCGCGTGCTCGCGCTCGCGCGGGGTGCTCGCACCGCCCACGAGCCGGCGTGCGTAGCCCGCTGCCAGCGCGGTGAGCGCGGCCTCGGCGGCGCTGACCAGCAGGCGCCGCCCGATGCTCTCCTTGGATTGGACTTCGACTTTTGTCTTGCCATCGGCCTTTCCGATACGCCGCTGAGCGGATGCCCAGGCCTGCGCGTCGTTGCGGAAATCGTCCAAGCGCCCACGCAGGTCATTCAGCTTGAGTTTTCGAACGAGTTGTTCGGCGGGCGAGCGGCGCTGCCGCGCGCGATAGCCGAAGACCGCAAAGCCGGTGACGGCGAGGATCAGCGCGCCAATTGCGAACTGAAGGGCGCGGTTAGTCTGAAGTTGTGTCTTGACATCGAGGTTGCGCTTCGCGCGCAGTTGTAAGGCTTCCAGCGTTTGCCCGAGGTGGGCGCGGGTCTGCTCTACTTCCCGTTTCGCTTCACTACTTGTTTGGCCCACTCGGCATCCTCCCTTAGCGTAGTCATCGTCTTGGGTGGCGCACCAAGCTTCAGCATGCCCTTACCAATCAGCCCGAGAATGACCGCCAGGATGAGGAACAGCGCGGTCTCGATCCCAGCGACCAGCGCATGGGCCGGAATGATCAGCGCGATCGTGACCAGCGCCATGATAAAGAAGAGCAGTCCGCAGAAGGCGGCGACTCCCAGGAAAACGGCGGCCTTGAGATTGCTCGCGAGCATCTCCTTGATCTCGATCTTGGCCAGCTGAATTTCCTGCTGGACGAGGCGCACGGTGTCCTCGACCGCCACCCGAGCCAGATCGATCAGGCCACGCCGGCCGTTGCCGTTGGTCGCGTTTGCCGACTCCGTGGCCGAAGCCCGGCGAGCAGAATCCATAACGCCCTCCTTCCTTCCTTGAGCGCCGCGGAACGATGCTAGGCTTCAAATATTATAGTGGGTATGTCGGGTAAACTGGCAATAATCGCGAAGATTCGCGCTCTCCAAGGAGCCGGATAGGGCCAATAATGGCAGGGTGATCCAGCGGATCCCCGGCGTACGGGGCGCGCAGGCGTACTTGCATCGCTCCGCCGAAGGGATCGCCGTCATCGATCCCGGCTACACGGGAAGCTTTAGGGCCGTGCTGCACTTTCTCGACGAGCACGCCCCCGGGCCGATCGACTGGGTGATCCTCACCCATCACCACATCGACCATGCGGGCGCGGCGCTTGCATTGTGCCAGGCCACCGGCGCGCGACTGGCCGTGCATCGCGACGACGCTCCATACTTGCGGAGCGGCCGGCCGCGGGATCGGATGACCCTGTGGGGTCTGGCCGAACGACTGCCGGCACGGCTCGCCAGCTACGTGATCAGCACCGCGGTGGGTGAGTCACGGCTCCTCGACGATGGCGACGTCATCGCAGGCCTGACCGTGGTGCACGGCCCGGGTCATACCCCGGGCAGCATCTGTCTCTACTCGGAATCGGAATCCGCCCTCTTTCTGGGAGATGTTCTGAACAACGAGCGCGGCATTCGCACGCCGCCCTGGAACGTCAATCACTGGCACCGGCGCGCCAGGCTCGCGCCACGGCGGCTCGAGGGCCTGCGTTTTGAGCAGGCCCACTTCGGCCACGGACCGTCCATTCTCACGGGTGCTGATCAGGGGATCCGCGCCTTCCTGACGCGGCGCGGACTGCTGCCTGCGCCGGTGATGGGTCAGCCCTAACGCAACATATCTCGGCCGTCGACGCGGCCGAGATCGATCCCCAGAAGCGGAGCGAGCGTCGGTGCCCAATCGGCAAGATGTGGTCGACGCCCAGCGATGGCAGCGGCGATTCTGCCGACTCTGGGATGCCCGCCGCCAACCAGCGCGACCGTCCGGGCCGTGATCGGTGCCCCATGGAAGCCGCCGGTTGAATAGCGTGGCGCCGCGGCCATGCGTCCGGGTTTCAGCCCCGCGATCACCACGGCGTCATTCGATCGCACCCAGGTCTCGACCCCGTCGATGCGCCCGAGTGCCGCGCCGGCCTGCTCCGGATCGACACCCGGTTTGAGGTGAATCAGCGCCGACCCGCCATCGGGGATGTAGGCGTCCCACCCGCCGTCAGCGCTACCGGACATCGGGTCGACCGGCGGCAACGTGGTCCGCGGCTGCATGTCGTGATCCGAAACGATCACGACGATGGTGTCAGCCCAGCTTTTGACGAGCGCATCGAGCACGACGCCGACGACCTGGTCGGTTGCCCGGTAGCAGGCGCGAGCCGCCTCGCTTTCGGGGCCGTGGTCGTGTCCGATCGTGTCGGCTTCGTTGAGATGGCCGAAGACGAACGCAAGGCTCGAATCGGCGATGGCGTCGAGGAGACGGGGGAGGACGGCGGCGTTGACCGGATAGCCATGCGTGTCGAGAGACGTCCCCGGCGGGATGACGCCGTCCGGCGGCCATCGCCGGTCGGCCGAGCCGGTGCAGAGGAGGCCGCGATCGTCGGCAACGATGGCGGCGGTGCGAACCCCGGCCGCGCGGCAGGCATCGAATATGGCCGGCACCCTCGGCGTCTGCGCGCCCGCCCACTCGGGCAGTTGCGCAAAACGCCAGGAGGTGGTCAGGACGCCGTGGGTTGCCGGCTTGCAGCCGGTGAGCAGGGAGCAAAATCCAGGGTCGGTTGAGGACGGGAGGTCGGTGACACCACCGTCGGGCGCCCGACCGCCTCCGCGAGCCAGCTCCCACAGCCGCGGCGTCAGCTCCGGCCCGATGACGCGATGCGGAAAACCATCCAGGCCGAGCATCACCACGCGCGTCACCGGCCTATTCTGACCTGCGTGCTGCCGCCAGACTTCCGGCGCGCGCTCGACGGCGCCGAAACGCTGCTGGTCAGCTCGCGAGAAGCCGGGCGGGAGCGGGCGGTTCACACCTGGTTCGTCGTCACCCCCGACGGAGACCTTTACTTATTCAATTACGCCCACGCACTTCGCGTCGCCCGCTGGCGCAACGATCCCTGGGTCCGGTTGACTGTCCCCGGGGGCGGGCCATCGGTTGAGGGAGAGGTGCAATTCATCGATCCCGCCGGCGTCGATGAGGCGGTCCAGACCCTGGTGGTCGAGCGGTGGGGAATGTGGGGCGCGACGACCCCGGAGGGCCTGCGGCGGATGCTTCGAGATCGGTCGCACGTGCTGGTTCGCGTCGAGGTAGCGTAGGGAGATGCTCGGCCTGATCGGCGTGCCCTCCAGCGCCGGCGCGCACGGGCCCGGTCAAGAGAAGGCGCCGGCCGCGTTGCGCCAGGCGGGGCTGCTCGGTGCACTGCGCGAAGCCGGACTGCCGGTCGAGGACCTCGGCGATCTCCCGGTCACGCGCTTCAAGCCGGACCCGGCCAATCGCAAGCGCCAGAGCCGGACTGCGGTGATCAAGGTCGCGCGCCAGGTGGCGGATCGGGTGGCCGCGGCCGTTGAGCGTGAGCTCGTTCCTCTGGTGCTCGGCGGCGACTGCACCATCACGCTCGGCGTCGTCGCCGGATTGCTGCGACGGCAACCCGACCTCGGCCTGATCTACTTCGACGGCGATGCCGACCTGACCACCCCGGACACGACTCACTCGGGGATCTTCGACTCGATGGGTGTCTCCCACCTGATCGGCCAGGGCGATCCCGAGCTGGCCCGAATTGGTCCACGATTTCCCCTCCTCATGACAGACCGGATCGCCCTGTTTGGCTTTCAACCTTATGAGGTCGAGCCTCGGGAACGGCTGCTCCTCGAGGAGTCGGCAATCCCGCAGTATCCGGTGACGTCGCTGGATGACCGGCCGGTCGAATTTGCGATGGAAGCGCGAGCGCATCTCGAGGAGCGCGCCAACGGAATCGTGGTGCATTTCGATGTCGACGTCATGGATTCCGCCGAGATCCCATTGGCGAACTGGCCGCACTACGGCGCGCTCTCATTCGGCGACACGATGCGGTGTCTGCGCGTCTTTGTCGAAACCCCCAAGCTGGCGGCACTGGTCGTGACGGAGATCAACCCGGACCACGACCCGGACGGCCTACTGGTGCGGCAGTTTGTCGACGCGTTCGCCGACGCGCTGCGTCCGGTCGCGGCGGCGCTTCGCTAGCAGACCCGTCCCGGTTACGGGTTATTCAGCTTTTCTAGGATCGCGGCATGGAGCAGCCCGTTGCTGGCCAGGGCGTTGCCGCCCTCGTAGGTGCGCCGCCCCGCGAAGTCGGTCAGGCGTCCGCCGGCCTCCTCCACGACGATGAGGGGTGCCGCAAGGTCCCAGGAGTAGAGCTCCGGCTCGAACATCGCCTCACCCACGCCTTCAGCGACCAGTGCATAGCCCCAGAAATCGCCGAAGCCGCGATCGCGCCACGCGGCGCCGGTCACGGCGTCGAAGCCACGCTCCTTGCCGACCGCGACGAAAGCCGAGCGCGAGGCATAGAAGACCTGCGCATCCTGAAGTTCCGAGACCATCGAGACCTGGAGCCGGCGCTTGCCCGACCACGCGCCGCCGCCCCGTATCGCGTGCCAGCGTTCGCGCATCGCCGGCGCCGAGATCACGCCCAGCTCCATCACACCGGCGCGCTCGAGTGCGATCAGCGTCGCGAACACCGGCGCGCCTCGCATGTAATTGTGCGTGCCATCGATCGGGTCGATGATCCAGCGGGTTTCCTGGTTGGAAGAGCGATCGCCGAACTCCTCGGCCAGGACACCGTGCGTGGGATATCGCGTTGCAATCCGTTCCCGCAGCTCCAGCTCGATCGCGGTATCCGCCTGGGTCACGAAGGTCCGATCGGGTTTGCGGTCCACCCGCGGGGCTTTGCGGAAGGAGCGCATCGAGATTCGATCGGCCGCGTCAGCCAGCTCGAGGGCGAAGGCCGTCAAGTCGGTGCGCTCGGTCACGACCGGATCCGCTCGCCAGTCGGGTCGTAGAGCGGCTCGCCGGCGACGGTGGCCGGCACCCAACGGCCGAAGACCTGGACGTCGACCGCGCTTCCCGGGGTACACGCCGGCGGAAGGTAGGCGTAGGCGATGCTGCGATCGATGCTGTAACCGTAGCCGCCGCTCGTCACCCGGCCGGCTATCTGAGAGTTGACCCGGACGGGCTCCCCGCCGAGCGCGATGGCGTCGTTATCGTCGAGCAGCAGTGGCCGCAGGCGCCGCGTGATTCCCTTGGCCTTCGCGCTGATGAGCGCCTCCCTCCCGATGAAATCGGCCGCCTTGTTGAGACGAACCACAAAACCGAGGCCGGCTTCGTAGGGATTGTCCTCCGGGGTGATGTCGCTGCTCCATACCCGATAGCCCTTTTCCAGGCGCATCGTGTCGATCGCCCGATAGCCGCCCGCCACCATACCTAGCGGGGGGCCCGCGGTCCATATCGCATCCCAAAGGGCCAGGCCATCGTCGGTCGCGCAATAGAGTTCCCAACCCAGCTCTCCGACATAGGTGACCCGAAGCGCCAGGCAGGCCACGGGCCCGACCGCGATGCGCCGGGCGGTCAGGTACGGAAACGAATCGTTTGACAGATTGGCGTCCGTCAGCGGCTGGAGGATGTCGCGGGCGCGCGGCCCCCAGATGCCGAGGCAGGCGTGCTCCGCGGTCACCTCGTCGATCACGACCGACCCATCGTCCGGTTGGTGCTTGCGCATCCAGCCGAGGTCATGGTTGCCGAAGGCGGTGCCGGTGACGATAAAGAACCGGTCGGGCTCAAGACGCGTCACCGTGAAATCGCACTCGATCCCGCCGCGGCGGTTCAGCATCTGCGTGTAGGTGATGCTGCCAACGGGGCGGTCCATCTCGTTGTCGCACAGATGTTGGAGGAAGGCGAGCGCGCCCAGGCCGCTGATCTCGATCTTGCTGAATGAAGTTTCGTCGAAAAGCCCGGCGTGCCGACGGGTTGCGCGGTGCTCGGCGGCGATCGCCGCCGACCAGTGGTGACCGGCCCATCCGGGCGGACGGGTGAGCCCACCGGCCGCGGCCGCGTTCGGCTCGAACCAGTTGGGACGTTCCCAGCCCGATTTTTCGCCGAAGCTGGCGCCGAGCTCACGCAGGCGCTGATAGGTAGGAGAGACGCGCAGCGGTCGCCCCGCCTGGCGCTCCTCATTGGGATAGTGGATGTCGTAATAAGTCGAGTACACCTCGACGGTGCGGACGAGCGTGTAGGCGCGGTCTCGATAGGCGGCTCCGAAACGCCGCAGGTCCATCTTCCAGAGATCGAGATTGGGCTCGCCATCGATGATCCACTCGGCCATGGCCCGACCCATTCCGCCGGCGCCGGCGATCCCATGGGCGCAAAACCCGGCCGCCACATAAAAGCCGCGAACACTCGATTCACCGAGGACGAATTCGTTATCGGGCGTGAAGGCTTCCGGCCCGTTGATCAGCTTGACGACGTCGCCACGCTCGAGCGCCGGCACGCGCGTGATCGCATTCGTGGAGAGGGGCTCAAAGCGTGGCCAGTCCTCCGGCAGCAGGCGGTTGTTGAAGTCCGGGGCGATTCCGTCCAGGCCGAAGGGGAAGGGATCGCGCTCGTAGCCGCCCATGATCAGGCCGCCGGCATCCCGACGGAAGTACACGAGCCGGTCTGGGTCGCGCATGGTCGGCAGGTCCTCGGGAATCGGCTCGGCGATGCGGGCGAGCAAGTACTGGTGCGCCATCGGGACGATGGGAAGCGTGATGCCGGCCATGTCCGCGATCTCGGGTGCGTACATCCCGCCGGCGTTGACCACCACCTCGGCTTCGATGTCACCTCGCTCGGTCTCGACGCCGCGAACCCGACCGCCATCGGTTTTGATCGCGGTGACCCGCACGCCCTCGCAGATCCGCGCGCCGCCCCGTCGCGCCCCTTCGGCCAGGGCGAGCGCGAGCCCGCTCGGGTCGAGGTAGCCGTCCGTTGGAATAAGGGCGGCGCCGACCACGCCGGCCCGTGTCATCAGCGGAAAGCGTCGCTGCGCCTCCTCGGGGCTGATGAGCTCCAGCGGGAGACCGAAGCTCGTCCCCCAGCCGGCCTGGCGTTCCAGCTCTTCCATCCGTTCGGGCGACGAAGCCAGCCGGAGGCTGCCGACCTCACGCCAGCCGATGTCGACGCCGGTCTCCTGCGTGAGGCGGCGATAGAGCGCGACGCTATCCATCATCAGACGGGTGAGCGGCATGCTGGAGCGAAGCTGACCGACCAGGCCCGCCGAATGGAAGGTTGAGCCGCTGGTGAGCTGCGCCCGCTCGAGTAACACGACGTCGCGCCAGCCGCGCTGGACGAGGTGATACGCGATGCTGGTACCGCCGACGCCCCCGCCGATGATCACGACCCGCGCGCGTTCCGGCAGCGTCACCCGGCGGCCTGTCGCAGCCAGTCGTCGAATCGGGGATCGCCGGCGGACGTCAGCAAGCGGTCGAAGTGCTTGTCGGCGTAGCCGGCGAAATCGAAGTCGAGCTCGGAGATCGCCTGCTGCAGCACGCCCCACATCGCCTCGCGATAGTCCGACATGAGGCGCATCAGGCGGAGCCGGGCATGCTGGCCGGCAGCCAGGCGGCCGAAGTATGCCGAGAGCAGCCGTCCCTCATCCTCTTCGGAGAGCTGATGGTTGACGGCGAAATTGCCGAAGTCGAAGAAGCGATCGCCCATGCCGGCGTACTCCCAGTCGACAATCCGGATGGACGAGCCGTCGTCGATGAAGTTCGCGTTCAAGAGATCGTTGTGACAGAGCACCGCCGGCTCCGCCCGCAGCGCGCGCTCGATGTCGACGGCAATCGGCTGGGCCCGCTCGTGCGCCGCGGGCAGCTTGCCGCCATGCCGGGTCGTCGTGAGTGCGTACGCTTCCACGACCCGGAAGGGCGAGAATCCGGCCGCGATGCTCCCGGCCTGGTGAATCCGTCGCAGCGACTGCGCGATCCGCTCCACCATGACCGGTTGGTGGACCGCGTCGTCGGTGACCGGCCTTCCGACGATGAAGCGAGTCACCAGCACGCCCTCTGGTTCGATGAAGGCGATCACCTCGGGGCCAACGCCGCAGGCGGCGGCCAGCCGGCTGGCCTGGTGCTCGAGCCCGCGATCGATGCCGAGCAGGCTGCCGGACTCCGCGGGGATGCGCACCACGAAGACATCGCCGTCGACCTCGACGCGGTAATTCCGGTTGGTGATGCCGCCGCTGAGCGGCTCGACCTTTCGTGGGCGGCCCGCCCAACCGGGCACCCGATCCATGACGCTCGCGCTGAGCAGCTCGACCTCCATGGCTCATAGCGTAGCCATTGCCACGGGCTGCTAGTGTCGAGTCGTGCCGCTGGAGCATGACGACCGGGCCGCGGTTCAACACCTGGTCGAGGCTTACTGGAAGAACTACACGCTGACCGCCGGAGATCGGCAACTGCGATTAGATGCAGAAGATTGGTTTTGGGCCTGGGAGGACGTCGATACGGCTGTAAGGGAACCGTCCCCGCAGACGCTTGACCTGCTTCTTGCTCTGGCAAATGCGGCCCCGGATGACAAAGCCTTGGCCTATCTCGGCGCAGGGCCGTTCGAAGATCTGATCAATTGGAACGGAATCGAATTCGTCGATCAGATTGAGCAGTGTGCCAGAAGAGACCCGGCGTTTAGGGAAGCGCTCGCCAACGTTCGACTTTCGAGCAATATTCCTGCAATCGTGCGGGACCGATTAGCTGTCTTCATCCGGTCGGCAGGAGAAGCTGGCCGCTAGCGCTTCCGAAACTTCGACCCGTCGGGTTCGCGATTATTGGGCGCGCGCGGGCCGCTGTTAGGCTGGCTAGCATCGCTGCCCAGTCGCAAGCTCAGCGTTATCGGCAAATCAGCCGGGTCCTGGCCCGGCATGGTCTCGGCTTCTTCATCAGCGTCGCCGGACTGGAGCGCTTCGTCCCGTTGCAGCGGATCTTCAACCGCGGCTACGAGCAACCGCTCTCGCGCCCGGAGCACCTGCGCCGCGCGCTGGAAGAACTTGGCCCGACCTTCATCAAGCTCGGTCAGATCGTTTCCACGCGGGCCGACCTGCTACCCGCCGCCTACCAGGTGGAACTCGCAAAGCTCCAGGATGCGGCGCCAGCGTTGAAGACCGGCCTGGTGAGCTCGGTGATCGAGTCGGAATTCGGCCGGCCGGTGAGCGAGGTGTTTGGCAGTTTCGATCCGGTGCCACTGGCGGCCGCCTCGATCGGCCAGGTTCACGCCGCCACCCTGCGAGACGGCACCCCGGTGGTCGTGAAAGTGCAGCGGCCCGGCGTCATCGATCAGATCCAGCTCGACCTGAAGATTCTCCGCACCCTGGCGGCGAACGCCAGCCGTCGCTGGCCGGTGGCCGAAGAATACGACGCGGTCGGCCTGGTGCACGAGTTTGCCTACACCTTGACGGCGGAAACGGACTACATCCAGGAGGGCCGCAACGCGGAGCGATTCAGCGCCAATTTTGCGGGTGATGACTCGGTCTACTTTCCGCGCGTGTTCTGGGAAGAGACGACGAACCGCGTGTTGACCCTGGAGCGGATCGACGGGATCAAGGTGGACGACCTCGCCGCCCTCGACGCGGCTGGGCTGGACCGAAGCAAGGTCGCGGTGAATGGCGCCCGCATGGTGCTGAAGATGGTCTTCAGGGACCGGTTCTTTCACGCCGACCCGCACCCCGGTAACTTTTTCATCCAACCGGGTGAGCGGATTGGCGTCGTCGACTTCGGCATGGTCGGGACGGTGGGGCCGCGCGTCCAGGAGCAGCTGGTGTGGACGCTGCTCGCCTTCACCAGCGAGGATCCGGATCGCCAGGTCGATGCGCTCTACGAGCTCGGGGTCGCGGGCCGTCACATCGACCGGGCTGCGCTGAAGCGGGACGTCGAGCACCTTCGAGCTCGCTACTATGGCCGGCCGGTGGGGGAGATCGCGATCCGGCCGGTGGTCAACGATGTCCTTGGGGTGGTACGCCGACACCGACTGCACCTGCCGGCCGGCTACGCGCTGCTGCTGAAGACCGTGCTGATGCACGAAAACCTCGTGACCCGGCTCGATCCAAGCTTCGAGTTCACCGCCGTGCTGGTTCCATACGCCCGGGGCATGATGGTGCGACATTTCTCGCCGCTGGGCTGGGGACGAGCGGTGGGCCAGGCTGGCATCGATCTGGCGCGGCTGGGGGTGGAACTGCCCCAGCAGGTACGGCGACTGCTGAGCTCGCTGGAACGAGGTGATACGGAATTCGCGATCCGGCCCTCAGGGTTCGAACCGCTCCTGCGGCGCCTCGAGCGCATTGCCAACCGAATGGTGCTGGGGATCCTCGCCGCGGCCTTCGTGGTCGCGCTCGCCATCTTGCTGTCGGCCTATCACGTCCGCAGCGATCCGCAAACGGCCGCTATCTTGATCGCGGGTTTCGTGCTGGCCAGCGTGCTGGGAGGCTATGTGGCCTGGAGCATCCTGCGTTCTGGTCGGACTTAGTTAGAAGAGCGGAAGAAACGGTCCGTTGCTCACCGGCACCGCGATGGTGGTGCCGTTGCTATCGACGATGGACAGCGTCCCGACGCCCTGCTGATCTTGCGCCCCAATAGCAAGCCGGTTGCCCCCGGGCTGGGCGATCACCCTCACGGTGTAGGCCGACGGGCAGCCGCACCGGTTCCATAAGACCTGACGGTCTTGCCAGCGAATGACCTCCGCACCCGTGAGTCCGCTGTTGCCCTGGACGCCACCGGCGACCAGCGAGCCATCCCAGGAGAAACCCTGGACGCTGATACCCGTCAGCTGGCTGACGATGTTCCCACTCGGCAACTCGCGAATGATGGTGGTCGAGGTGCCGCTGGCGTTACCGGCCAGCTGCTCCGCGACATAGCGCCCATCGTGGCTCGCGACCAGGCGGGTGAGCGGGTTGGGATAGCTCCGCTTGTAGATGACGCTGCCATCGATTAGCGACACCAGCGAGAGGTTCCAAACGTAGCCGTTGGACTCGCCGACGACGATCGCGCGGCCACTCAGCACGCTGCAGGCGGCGACCTGTGGCGACTGATTCGTTCCGGGTGTCATCGAAATCGTGCCGACCGTGTGCATGCTGCCGTCGAGCGGCATGGTGATGAGGCTGTATGGAGCTGACGTCGTCTGACGGGCGATGCCGCAAAACCGTGAACTGTCGTCGGCCCATACCCCTGAGCCGGCGACCGAACCCACGCGGTTGCCGTCGGCGTCATAGATCCAGGTGCTTGGCGTGATCCCGTCGTAGATCCGCCGCCCGTCCGGAGCCTGTGTCGTGCCGACCCACCTCACGCTTTTGACCCGCTGACCGTTCCAGTCGATACCGTTTTGGCCGCCGGCGATGACACCATTTTGGCCGCCGTACCAGATGAGATCCGGAGCCGGCGACGAAGGCGCGGGCGTGGTGGAGACGACCGGCGTGGGCGTTGTCGTGGCGGAGGTCGCCGGTGTGGGTGTGGTCGTCGGCAGCGCTCCGGTTCGAAACGACCACCGCACCTTGATCTGCTTGTGCTCACCCTTGCCGGTCCAATCGTCCTGATCGAGCTCGACATGGTAGAGGCTGATGTCGCGCAGCCCGCTGTACGGCACGATGTACGTAGTTCCATCCCAGTGCCCAGGGCCGAGCGCGACCCCGACCTGGGGCTCGAACTTGATGGTCGGATCCTGGCTCGGCCGGCTGATGTAATCGGCGCGAATCTCGCCACTGATCGGGACATCCACCGCGCCATCCGCGGGGCTGACGGCCCGGATGTTGGCGGCCGCCATCATCGCCGCCGAGCCGGTCTGCTGGGCACGAAGGACCATGACGAACCCGCCGACCGCTAGCGCGAAGAGCAGTACCAGGAGCGCACCGGCCAGCTGTAGGAACCAGGATTTCATCCGCCCGAATAACGGCGGAAGCTTAGAAAAGGTGCGTCAGGCGGCGGCGGAAGAGCTTGGTCCCGCCAGGGTCGTAATAGGGGGAGAGCAGCCCCCGCATCCGGGTCTCGGCGAGGGCGACGAGGGAGTCGACCGTCTGCCCGTCGCTTTCGATCGGCTCGCCAACGGTCAGCCGCACCGTCTTTCGCAGCCAGAGGTCCTGGGTTCCGGACAACGCGACCGGTAACACCGGGACGTGGTTCTCGGTCGCGAAATGGGCGAAGCCCTTCTTGAACGGCATGATCTCGCCTTCCGCCGGCCCGTAATTTCCCTCGGGATAGAGGGCGACGACGCCGCCGCGTTGCAGGCATCGATTGGCATGGTGGAAGAGGACGATGTCCGGTCGCGCCTGACGGTTCACGGGGATGAAGCCACCGACGCTCTTGACCAGCGCCCACTGCACCTTGTGGGTGACGAGCAAGGTCGTGTCGCCCAGGAAATGGATGCGCGGCTCAGTCGGAAAGCTCGCCAGGATCGCGAACGAGTCGAGCCAGTTGAGATGGTTGGCGATCAGCACGTAGGCGCGATCGGTTGGAATCCGCTCCGACCCATCGACCTTGATGCGAAAGAGCGCGTGCAAGAGAGGGACGACCGTGACGCGGAGAAACCGGAACATCGGGGTGGCTTCGCGTTGAACCGTCAGCAGATCGGCGGGCGGTTGGGGCGGCGCCTGCATGGGAAGGCAGACCCTAGCGGATCGACACTCCCTGCTCCTCGAGGACGCCGAGGATCATCCCTTCACTCTGTTCGCGGGCCTTTCGGAACGAATCTGCCGATGAGGCGTCGCCAAGCTTCGCCGTTTCACGCAGCAGGCGGTCGAGCTCCTCATCGAACAGCCGCGAGACGAGCTCCGGCGAGTGCGTGACCTCGCGGCCCTCAGCGTCGGGTACTCGCGCCTGGTGCAGCGTCCGCTGGGCGATCATGTAGCGGTAGATCCGGTCCGTCGCCAGGTCTTCCATGTAGCCGTCCAACAAGCTGGCGCCCTTCCCGTTCAGCACGCCGTTGCGGTAACGAATGACGGTGCGCACGGCGGCCCGGGTGCCGTCGAGCGTTCGCTTGCCAACGCCCTGCGGGCTGGGCCGCAGGTCGCGGTGGATGTCGGCGTCTTTCCGCCGCGCGTTCAGCTGATTCGGGTAAGGGAACTGGTTGACGGCGATCTCGTTCTGGTCCGGGTGGCCGGTCCAGGCGCCGTCCATCAAGCTGTTCGCCTCGTTTTTCTTGTCCTGCTCGAGCACCTTGAGCGCGCGGGCGTTCAGCTCCGCATCCTCGCGGCTCGGGTAGAGCGCCGTCATGCCGCCGATGGCCAGCATGCCGCGCTTGTGGCAGACCTCGGGCATGACCTCACGCACCGCCTGGAAGAAGGCGACGTCGTGCGGGATGGTGTTCCGATCGGGGAGCACCCAGTTCGGATCGGTCAGGGTGAAGTCGATCAGGCTGGCCATGTAATCCCAGCGGCCCAGGTTGAGCCCCATCATGTGCTCGCGCAGGTTGTAGGCGAACTCCTCCATCTGGTAGGCCATCGGGTGTGACTCCACCAGCGCCATACATTTGATGTAGTCCTGCGGCCAACCCCGCGCCTGCGCGATGGCACGGAACAGGTCTCGCCACCAGAGCGCTTCGGCGGCGGACTCCGACTTCGGGATGTAGATCGAGAGGGCATGTTTGAGGCGAACCGGGTCGACCTGGTAGGCGACCATCGCCACATCGAAGAGCGGCGCCGCGATGCGCTCGCCCTTGACCACGCCAGCCTGCTCGAGGTGGAGGCCACGCGGCCGCGTGAACGTCACGGTCTTGCTCTCGTTGATCGCAACCTCGCGATCGCGTTTCTTGTCGTGGTAGGTCAGCTCGCCGCGAAGCGCCGCGATGATATTGGCGATCCCGCTCATGATGTTGGGCCAGGCGTTGGCCACCGAATCTTCGAGGTCGAGCATCACCCCCGGCGCCCCGGAATTCAGCATCTTCACGACCAGCTCGGCGTCGTCGGCGGGGCCGGTCATCTGGTTGCGCTGATCCTGGCACCAGCCGGGGAGCGCGACCTTCCAGCTGCCGGTGGTCGCTTCCGAAGGCGGGAGGTAGTTGGGAAGGCGACCGCGGTGGCCATCCGCGAGCACCTGCCGACGGCGGCCCGCGAACTCCTGCTGACGCGGGGTGAAGTCGCGGTGGAGCGGAAGCAGAAACTCGTAGAAGCCGCGCGGCAGATCGTGCGATGGATCGAGGTCCGGCGGCGCCTGATTGATCGGGAAATCAGCCGGCTGCACCGTTTTCATGGTCGTGACTGACTCTAGCAGCGATGCGCCGCCAGGCGGGGAACGCAGGGGTTGGGCTGGTCAGGCGGCTTTGCTGCCGCGCCGCTCGTGCTCCCGGCGCTCGCCCCGAAGGGTCACCTGGATCGCCGAATTCCGGTAGATGTAGCCGCGGGTGATCGCCTGCTTGATCTGGTGCCAGTTGGCTTCGCGCAGCCAGCGCCGCTCGACGACCAGCTCGACCCCGCCGAGGAAGAGGAAGTCGCCGGTCATGGTGGCGGTCGTGTCTGGCCGCTGGGCTTGCCGGACGGCCTCGAGGTCAAGTCCCGGCATGAGCCAGTCGATCGGGATCTCCAGCGCGGCGTCCAGGCTATCGGTGTTCTGGCCGGGATGGCTCGCCATATAAGAGCGAACCCGGAAAACCGGTCAGTCTTGCACGGCCGGAAGGGCGATCTCGAAGGCAGAACCCTCGCCGGGATGGCTGTCGACGTCAACGCGCCCGCCGTGTCCCTCGATCACCTGGCGAACCAGGTAGAGGCCGATCCCGGTGCCTGCCACGTTGCGCAGCTGAGGGCTGTCGACCCGGTAGAACTTTTCGAACAGCCGAGCCTGGGCGGCCGTCGGGATGCCGAGCCCGTGGTCTTTGACCACCAGGTGGACCTTGCCATTCTCACGACTGCCGCTCACCTCGATGCGCGGTGGCCCCGCGCTGAACTTCACGGCGTTCTGCAGCAGGTTGTCGACGGCGGTGCCGAGCCGTTCCGGATCACCCAGCACCGTGAGCGGCGACGCCGCCAGCTCGACCTGGAGCGTGCCCTGCTTCAGCTCGACCTGGGGCCGGACCCGTTCGACGGCATCGTTGACCACGCGCCGCAAGTCGAGGGAGGCCATGGTCGGAGGGGCGGCGCCGCCCTCCAGCCGAGCCAGCAGCAGCATCCGTTCGACGTAGGCGCGCATTTCGCTCGACTTCTCCAACAGGGTGCGCACCGCTCGCTGGGCCATCGGGGGCATCGGGCCAAGCGATCCCTCCTCCAGCAGCGAGGCGTAGCCGCGAATGACGGTCAGCGGTGTGCGCAGCTCGTGGGAAGCGATTTGCATGAACTCGCGTCGTCCCCGCTCGAGTTCCGCCAGCGACTCAGCCCGACCGCGCTCCCGTTGGAGGGCTTGCCTGGTGTCGAGCGCGATGGCGGCCTGGGCCGCGATCAGCTGCAGGCGGCGGAGCTGCTCCGGGCGCCACCAGCGAGGCCGTCGCCAGTGCAGCGCCACGAAGCCGACGAGCCGCTGTCCGGCCCGCATGGGGAGGAAGACGCTGGACTTGACACCGGCCGGCCGGGTGCCGCGGATTGCCCAGTCCGGCAGCTTTTCGTCTGTCTGCGGGTCGGCGAGATCGATGGCCACGTTGGGATCGGCGAGCCATGCGACGTCTGCCGCCGTCAGGGGGTCGCCGGTTGCTGCGTCCCCCGCCGGCCACAGCCGGCCGCCACTCGCCCCGACGTGGTAGCGTCCATCCGCCTGGAGCACGCGCAAGGTCGCCAGGTCGGGCTGACTGAGGTCGTCAAAACCCCGCAGGATCCTCGCGTCGATTTCCGAATCCGCGCCGTCGCCCGGCTGCAGGGCTTCGATCGTGGCCAGGGCCTTGATCGTCTGCTCTGCCTCTGCATACTGCTCGGCGTTGGCCAGTGCCAGCGCCGTCTGTGCGGCGATCGACTCCATCAGGCGCATGTCTTCCGTGTTGAGTGATCCGACGCCGAGGCGCGCCAGTGACAGGACGCCGAAGAGCCGGCCCCGGGTCACCATCGGAACGCTGAGGATGCTCTCTTCGATGGGCGCCGTGCCCGCCGGGTAGACCATCCGCGAGTCACGGCTCGCGTCCGGAACCAGCATCGAGTGCTGGGTCTGCGCCGCGATCCCGGTGATCCCCTCGCCCAGAGAAAGCGTGACCAGGTGCCAGTCGATGTTGGTGTAGGGGTCAGCCCGCGCCACGGATTTGACGATGACCAGGCGCTCGGCCGCTTCATCCCAGCGGTAGAGGCGGAAATGCTGGTAGTCGATAACGCGCAGCGTCGCGTCGGCCACCGTGTTGAGGATCTCCTCGGCATCGAGGCTGCGAAGGATCATGGGGGAGACGTCCTGCAGCAGGTCTTTGCGCTTTTCCAGCAGGACCTGCCGGCCGCGGCTGACCTGGACGAACCAGATGACGGCCACCGCGGCCAGGATCCCCGTGAGCAGCCGCACCCCATCGCTGAGACTCGCGATCCTGAAGGCGCCCTGCGGGGCGAGGAAAAAGTAGTCGGACACCAGGACGAACGCGACCGTTGCGGCGATGGCCGGCCCGCGGCCGTAGCGCCAGCCGATCGCCCCAACCAGCAGGACGAACACAAGCAGGAAGGTTTCGAGCCGTGGGAGTTGCAGGAGCCAGCCGATCAGGCCCAGCGCGGCGGCCACCAGCGCGACGGCCGCCATCGCGATTCCGTAGGGGAGGTAGCGGCGCAGCATCCGCTCAAACAATAGCCAAATACTAGTGGCCGAGTACCAGCTTGACGATATCGGAGCGTGCGCGGTAGGCTGGGCGACCGGTAACAGCAAATATGCACAGGGAGGTATCACTGTGAGAATTGCTTGTGTACTGGACGTCGACTATGAGGATTCTGAGTTCAAACAACCGTTCGACGCGTTCAGGAACCAGGGTCACCAGGTCACGATCGTCGGCCTGCAGTCCGGCAAAGAGCTATGGGGCAAGCAGGGCAAAGTGACCACGAAAGCCGAGTTGGGCATCGACCAGGCGCGGCCCGAGCAGTTCGACGCGCTGTTCATCCCGGGCGGCTATTCGCCGGACCACCTTCGGGCGGATCCGCGGATGGTCAGGTTCACCAAGAGCTTCTTCGATGCCGACAAGCCGGTGCTGGCCATCTGTCACGGACCACAACTGTTGATGACGGCGCGGGTCGTCAAGGGACGCAAGATGACGGCCTGGATCACGATCCAGGATGACCTCTCCCAGGTTGGGACCAACGTCGTCGACCAAGAGGTTGTCGTCGACAAGAACCTCGTGACCTCGCGGCAGCCAAGCGACATCCGGGCCTTCATCCGGGAGTCGACCAAGGTGTTGGACAAGGTACCAGTCGGCGCTCGATAGAGCGAAGCCCCGACCCTGACGCTCCCCGCCGAAAATTTCCCTCCCCCAGTTGCGGGGAGGGAAGGGTGGGGGTATCGATCCTTTCTTATTTAATGGCGGGAATGCGCGCCCCGTGGTCGATGCGGCAGATCCTGGTGGCCGCCGCGCCCATCGCTATTGCGGTCTTCGTGTTTGGCGCCTCGTTTGGTGTGCTCGCGGTAGCGGCGCACCTTCCTGCGTGGTCTGTGGTGCTGATGTCGACGCTGGTCTTTGCCGGGTCGGCCCAGTTCGCGGCGCTGGGGGTGATCGCCGCGGGCGGCAGCGTGCTGACCGCGATCTTCGCCGGCGCGCTGCTCAACCTTCGTTTCATCGCGACCGGGATCGCGGTCGCGGGGTCGCTTCCCGGAGGCCGGTTCTTGCGATCGTTCCTCGCCCAGCTCTCGATCGACGAGAGCTATGCCATGTCGGTTCGCGCCGGCGCACCGGGACGGCCGGACGGCAAGACGTTGCTGGTCACGGGCGCCTGCCTGTACCTCGTGTGGGTCTTAGGGACCCTGATTGGCGCGCTGCTCGGCCCCGTTCTGGGTGATCCCAAACGTCTCGGACTCGATGCGGCATTTCCGGCCGGCTTCGTGGCGTTGCTCTGGCCGATGCTGTCCGGGCGGCACGCCGTTCGATGTGCCATCGGCGGGGCGGCGGTCGCCCTCGCGCTGGCGCCGTTCACGCCGCCTGGGATTCCGCTGGCCGGGGCCGCCATGGTCGGGTTATGGCTGGCCCGCTAGCCCTCACGCTGGTGCTGGGCCTGGCCAGCCTCTCGTTCCTGATGCGGGCGACCGGCGCCCTACTGCCGAATCTACCGGGCGCGATCACAGCGCGGACCGGCGGCCTGGCCCCGGCCCTGCTCGCCGCCCTCGTCGCGATCCAGCTCACCGGCCCCAACGGCGTAATCCACCTTGATGTCAAGGTGCCGGCCGTCCTGGTTGCCGCGGTGCTGGCGGCGTTTCGGGCACCCTTCATCGTCTGCGTCATCGCCGGCGCCGTGGTCGCTGCGCTCTTACGGGCGGTGTTTCACCTTTAGCGCTTCTTGGCGTCGACGGCGCGCTGCAGCTGGGCTTTGTTCATCCGAGAGCGACCCTTGATGCCGCGCTCGCGCGCCTCGTTGCGCAGCTGCTGGTAAGTCCGGCCGAGCGACCCGATGTGCGACCGCAGCCCTCCGCGGCGCTCCGACGAGATGTCCTCGATCGACGTCCGGCTTGCCTGCTTGGCTTCGCCGGCCCTGGCTCGATCCTTGTTGACGGTGCGGGCGGCGATCTCCTGGGCTTTGTCCTCGCCGGTCCCGCGCTCCTCGAGGCTGTCCTTGATGTGCTTGTACTGGCGCTCGCGCTTGCGGCTCCAGGCGCTCTGTGGCATGCCGGTCACCTCCTTCCTTGACAATACCGCTTGATCTGGCCATCATGAGGCGACTTCTTGAGGCGAACGTCTTACCCTACGTCCGGCTACAGCCTCGGGACGCGCGGCCGCCGATCGGCCCGCAGTCTCCGTGCTCGTCCGCGACGGCGCACGCCCCTGATCCGGCTCCTGATCGTGGTCGTCGTCCTCTTGCTCGGCAGCCGAGCCTTTTCGATGTTGCAGAGCCATCACGACATGCGGGTGGTCGCGGCCACCAAGCACACCGCCAGCCCCAAAGCGGCGGTGGCCGGGCGCCCGGGGCCGACCAGCCGCCCGGCGTCGACGGCGACGCCATCGCCGTCCCGGCCACCCGTGCCGGCCCAGCTGCCCCAGGTCAAGGTCCCGGTGTTGAGCACGAGCTGGCTCCGGACCCACCCCATCGCCGAGATTCCGCCGATCAAGGGGCGTGCGGCGATCGTGGTCGACCTCACCGCCGGGCAGATCCTCTATCAGCAGGATCAGGGCACCCGATATGCGGAGGCCTCGCTGACCAAGATGATGACGGCGATGGTGGCGGTGGACCTCACGCCGCTCGACACTGTGATCACCGTCCCGGAGGCGGCGACCCAGGTCGAACCCAACCACATGGGCATCAGCACCGGGGAGAAGCTGTCCGTGCGCGAGCTGCTCGAGGGGATGCTGCTCGATTCCGGTAATGACGCCGCTGAAGCGATCGCCATGGGCATCGTCGACCGCGCCAGGTTCATCGATTTCATGAACCAGAAGGCGGCGGCGCTGCATCTGCGGGCGACCCACTTCACCAACCCCAGCGGGCTCGATGACGCCGATCACTACAGCTCGGCCTACGACCTGGCCGTGGTGGGCGCGACGCTCCTCGCCGATTACCCGGACATTCGCGCGATCGTCGGCTCCAAGCAGGTCTCGATCTACGCGACGCGGCAACACAAGGCGTTCAACCCGATCAACATCGACCGGCTGCTATGGACCTATCCCGGGGCGATCGGCATCAAGCCCGGTTACACCGGGGCTGCCGGGTATTGCCTGGCCGCCGCTGCCTCCCGGAACGGCCGGACGATCCTGGTGGTGGTGCTGGGGAGCACGCAACATTTCACCGACGCCGCGACCCTGCTCGACTTTGGATTCAGGCATCCAGTAACCCGCTGATAACCCACTAAGATTCGCCTGACATGGGCGACATCGGCGAGATCTTCAAGCTGGGTATCCCCTGGACGCATCTGCTCATTCGCGCGGTCATCATCTACATCGTCTTCTTCATCGGCCTCCGCCTCTTCGGCAAGCGAGAGCTCGGCCAGTTCACGACGTTTGACCTGGTACTCGTGCTGCTGGTGGCGAACGCGCTGCAGCCGGCGATCACCGGCCCCGACAACTCGGTCACCGGCGGGGTGATCATCATCGCCATCCTGCTGGTCTTCAACCGCGCGGTTGCGTGGGTGCGCAACCGCTGGCCCTGGTTCGACGCCCTGATCGATCCACCGCCGACCGTGGTGGTCCAGGACGGCGAAATCAGCACGCCGGCGCTGGAGAAGGAAGGGCTCAGCATCACCGACGTCGAGATGGCCATCCGCGAACACGGCGTCAACAAGCTCAGCGACGTCAAGCAGGCGGTGCTCGAAAACGACGGCAGCATCAGCGTCGTGACAAAGGGCAGCGGCGACCGCTATCGTCGTCGCCGGCGCGTCCGCTTCCTGAAACGGTAGCCCAGTGGCTGAAGAGCGCCGCGTCGTCACCATCCTCTTCGCCGACGTCGCGGGATCGACGGCGCTGGGCGATGCCCTCGACCCGGAGGATGTCCGAGTCCTTTTGCGGCGCTACTATGACATCGCCCGCGAAACCGTCAGCGAGCACGGCGGCATCCTCGAGAAGTTCATCGGCGACGCCGTGGTCGCGGTTTTCGGCTTTCCGCGAACGCATGACGACGACCCGCAGCGGGCGCTGGCGGCCGCACTGACGCTTCGCGACCGGGTCCGCGCCGACCCGGCGCTGGGCGATCGGCTCCCTATTCGCTTGGGCATCAACACGGGCGAAGTGGTCGCCGCGCGTGAGAGCGCGACCGGGGATTTTCCACTGAGCGGCGATGCCGTCAATGTCGCCGCCCGACTCCAGCAAGCCGGCGAGCCCTGGAGCATCCTGTGCGGCGAGCGCACGGTTGCCAGCATCCGGACCGGGTTCGCGTTCGGGCCGGCAATGGCGATCGAGGCGCGCGGCAAGTCGCAGCCGATCCGCGCCTTACCCTTGCTCGGGCGGACGGTTTCGCAGCCGGTGGCCAAACGAACGCCCCTGATCGGCCGCGACGCCGACCTGGAGCAGCTCGAGCTGGTCGCTCGCCGGTCACTCCGGGAGCAACGTCCCTACCTGGTCAGCATCGTGGCGCCCGCCGGGGTGGGAAAGAGCCGGCTGCTCGAGGAGTTCCTCGAGCGGCTGCCCGGCATCGAGCCGCGGGCCGCGGTGGCAATCGCGCAATGCCTGCCGTATGGGCAGCGGCTGACCTACTGGCCGCTGCGGGGTGTGCTCTACCGCTTGATCGGCGTGGCGGAGGACGCCAAATCGCCCATGGTCCGCTCGGCGATTCGCGCCTGGCTCCGGGGATCCGGCCTTGAGGCGATGGACCGCGAGGTCGAGCTGCTGGCGGCGACCGTCGGGGCGGCCGCAATGGAGGAAACCGACCGCTCGGCGCTGCTGGCCGCCTGGCGGACCTTCTTCGAGATCGCCGCCCGCCGGGCCCCCCTCGTCCTGGTCTTCGAGGACCTGCACTGGTCCAGCGACAGCCTTCTGGATCTCTTCGAGTACGTGATGCAGCCGCGCGGCGACCTGCCGCTGCTGATGATTGCGCTCACCCGTCCCGAGTTACTGGATCGGCGTCCGGGCTGGGGTGGCGGCCGCCGCAACTACACCTCCATTTCCCTCGAGCCACTGAGCGATCGCGATACAGCTGAGTTGGTCGATCGGCTGCTCGAGCGATGCCCGCCCGAGCTCGTCAACCGGATCGTGAGGCGGGCTGAGGGAAATCCCTTCTTCGCTGGTGAGCTGATCCGGTCGGTGGCCGAGCGGGCCGGCGCTGATCAGCTTCCAGACACGGTGCAGGCGACCGTGCTGGCGCGGCTCGACCAGCTGGCCCCCGATGAGCGCCGAATCATCCAGCTTGGTTCGGTGTTTGGGCGGGCCTTTCGCGTGCCGGGCTTGCTCGCGCTGGAACCCACCCTGACCGGAGCCGACGCGATCATGGATCGACTGGTGGAGAAGGATCTCGTTCGCGCCACCGGAGCCGAGATTTTTGCCTTTCGCCACATCCTGATTCGCGAGGTGGCGTATCAAACGCTCACCCGCGCCGAGCGTGGGCGGCTCCATGCTGCTGCCGCGGCCTGGCTCGAAGGGCTGGCTGGTGAGCGCGAGGCTTCGCTCGCCGAGCTGATTGGCTATCACTATCGAGAAGCGGCGATGATTGCCACCGCGCAGCGACCCGCTGAGGCCGAGACCGAGCGAATCCGCGAAGACGCCGTCAAATGGCTCGTCCGTGCCGCCGACGTGGCGGCGGCGGGAGCAGCCACGATTGAGGCTTCCCGACACATTCGCAGCGCCATCGAGCTGGCAGAAAGCAACCGCCTTCCGGACCTGTATCAGCGCCTCGGCGAACTTTCCGAGGCGGGCGAGCGCGTCTACGAGGCGTATCAGATCGCCTTGCGGCTCTGCAGGGAGCAGGGGCGGCCGGCCGTGCAGCAGCTCCAGATCCTGGCGGGAATGCTTGCCATCTTGATGCGCATGCAGGGGTCGGTTGCCGGCAGGCCGTCCGAAGCGGAGCTGCTGGAAATGCGACGCGACGCCCAACGCGTCGCCGCCGAGGTCGACGATCAGAAGACGCTCGCCGCCTACCTTGCCGCGGACGCCTTCTTCCCGTTCTGGCTCAGTCCAACGGAGCGCGCTCCGACGCCCGACGAGGTGGGCGCAGCGAGAGCGAGCGCGGAGAAGGCGCTGATGATTGCCCAGCGCCTGGACGACGTCAACCTCCAGAGCTCGGCTCTCGATGCCCTGTCGTCCACGCACCAGCTCGAGTACGGTGGGTGGCGAACAAGCCAGGGGTACGCGCGACAGCGATTGGAATTCGCGGATCGGCTCAGCCTCGCCGAACGCATCGATGCCTACAGCATGGTGGCCTGGGGCGCCTCACTGCTCGGTGACCTCGATGAGGCGGATCGCGCGTCAGCGACTGGACTGGCCCAGGTCCAGCCTGGTCAAGTCCCGGCGTGGACGCTGCATCTCGTGTGCTGGCGCGCCTACGCGCTGACCCTCCTCGGCAAATGGGACGAGGCATTGAGCCTGGCCGAGCGAGCGCGGCAGCTATGGATCGAAAGCGGCCGCCACTCGGCCGGCTACGCGCTGCGCGGCTTCATCTCGGGCATCGACATTGCTCGGGCTCGCCAGGATCAAGCGCTCCTCGAAACCTTCGGGGATGTGTTTGACGAGATCAGCGCCGCGTTCCCGGAGGGCTCGATATTCCTTGGGTGGCTCGGGTATGGCGGCGCGGACCTGGCCGCGATTGCCCGCGCTGTGGAGTCGTACAAACTCCGCCCATTCCGGCAGCTGGAACGGTTCGAGCGAGGTGTGAGCTGCCTGCTCGATCATGACCAGCCACCGAGCCTCGAGGTTGCGGACCGCATCCTCTCGTACAGACCCGGCGAGTTTCCCATCCTCGAGGCCCAGGCCTTGCGGGCGATGGGCCGCGTCAGTCACGACCCGGCGAAACTCACGGAAGCGCTTGGCCGATTCGAGCGCGTCGGCGCCGCCCCCTACGCGGCACGGGTGCGATGCGAGCGCGCGCTGCTCACCGGCAACCACGAGGAGATGGAGGCGGGACTTGGCGTGCTCCAGCGGCTGGGTGACCTTCAGCAGCTTGGTCGCTTCGAGCGCCTTCAGGTAGGCTGACCCGATGTCGCATTCCGACACCGTGGCGGTGCACGCCGGCGAGCCGACGCTGGACCGGAAAGACGCACCAGTGACACCCGACATCAGTGTCGGATCGGCGAGTGGCTATCCAGACCTGAAGACGCTCGACGCCGCGATGGCCGAGCATCGCGGCTATGGTCGATGGGGGACCGACAATCACCGCCAGCTCGAGGCCGCGGTGGCCGGCCTGGAGTCCAATGGGCTGGCGACCCGGCTGGACGCGGTCGCGGTCGGTTCCGGCATGGCGGCGATCGCGGTCGCGCTGATGAGCGAGATGAACGCCGGCGATCACGTGGTGGCCGCCCACGACTGCTACGGCACCACGCTGACCTTCCTTCGGAACGATTTGCCGCGCTTCGGCATCACGAGTACGATCGTTGACTTCCAGGACCTGGAGGCCGTGCGGCGGGCCGTGACCGATCGGACTCGCGTGTTGCTCTGCGAGATGTGCACCAATCCACTGATCCGAGTTCCGGACCTGGAGGCGCTGGCCGCCCTCGCGCACGACGCCGGCGCGCTGCTCGTGGTCGATAACACCGTGCCGACCCCAGTCTTGAGTCAGCCGCTTCGCTGGGGCGCCGACGTCGTGATCTACAGCGCGACCAAGAATTTGAGCGGGCACGCCGACGTCATCGGCGGACTCGTGGTCGGCACGCCGTCCTGGATCGAAGGCGCCCGCGCCTTTGCCCATACGTTCGGTCCGACCCTGGGCCCGTTCGATGCCTGGCTGACGCTGCGTGGGATCCGCACGCTCGCGGTTCGGATGGCGCGACATACCTCGAATGCGCTGGCACTGGCGCGTTTTCTCGAGGGGCAGGCGGCGGTTAGCCGGGTCAGCTATCCGGAGCTGGACACGAGTCCGTTCTGCGCGCGAGCCCGGAGGCTGCTCTCGGGCGGCGCCGGCGCCATGCTTTCCTTCGAGCTGGCCGGCGGGAAGGCAGCACTCGAGTCGATGCTGTCGCGGCTGCAGTTGGTGCGGCTGATGCCGAGCCTCGGCAATGTCGCGACCACACTCAGCCACCCCGCCTCGACCTCGCACCGCGCGCTGGACCCGAGCGAGCGCGCCCAAGCCGGCATCAGCGACGGGCTGGTTCGCTGCTCGGTCGGGCTCGAGCACCCCGATGATCTGCTGGCTGATTTCCAGGGCGCATTGTCATGAGTCAACCGGCGCCATACCGGAGGTCGGGCTTCTTCAACAACAAGGTCATGAATCCGCTCATGACGATGCTTGGACTGGTGCCGAGCCTCACCATCCGCGGCCGCACCAGTGGACGCCGCTACACCACGCCCGTGTGGCCGGTCGAATACGAGGGCCGGCGCTACCTCGTGGCTCCGCGGGGCAACACCCACTGGGCGCGCAACCTCCGCGCGGTGGGCGAGGGCGACCTACGCGTCGGTCGGCGCCGGATGCATTTCAACGCGACCGAGATTCCCGCGTCGCAGCGTGCTCCGCTGGTCGCCGCCTACGTCCAGCAGTATGGCAATCGATACGGCGGCTTCGTGGCCAAAGAGTTCGCCATGATGCCGGACCCGGCCGACCACCCGGTCTTCCTGCTGAGCGAAAGCCGGGCCGCCACCTAGATTGGCATCCCGCCCTCCCCGAATGGAGAGGGCGGGATGTGAGCGATTCGACGTGGGGTTAGGCCGCCTTGACGACGTAGGTTCCGGCGATCTTGTCGTGCCAGCCTTGCTTGTTGGGGTCGAAGGCGACCCAGATGACACCGATGAAGATGACGAGGATCGAGACGACCAGACCGACGTACCGGATGAACGCCTGGATGATGGTGAGGTCGGTGCCGTCGGTCTTGATTACGCGCAGGTTGAGGAGTTTGTCGCCGACGGTCTGACCAGGCCACAGACTGCTGGCTGACCAGAAGTAGGTGAAGTAGATGATGCCGAGCAGGGTCTGGATGCCGCTGCGGCCCGTGGTTGACGGATTGAGAACCACGCCGACGATCAGGTTGATGACGTAAAGGATGACACTGTCGACGATGAACGCAACGACTCGGATCCAGAAGCCTGCCTTGGCTCCGGTAACGGCGGCGGGCGCTGCTGCTGCTGCCATTGACTACCTCCGAAACGAACTGATGGACGAATTCGGCGGCAGTATAGCGCTTTGGCTGCCCGTGCGACCGAATTCAAAATTCGGCCCCGCCGTTAGGCCGCCCTTAGAATTAGCGACGATGCCGCACCGCGCACTGTCTGTCTTCGAGAACCTGCCGGACCAGTCGATCCTGCAGCGGATTGGCAATACCCCGCTGATTCGGATTCGGTTGCTCGAAAAGGAGTTCCCGCACATCACCTTCTATGCCAAGGCTGAATGGTTCAATCCCGGCGGCTCGGTCAAGGACCGGCCGGCGATGCGCATGATCGAAGAGGCCGAGCGGACCGGCGAGCTGACCGTCGAGAAGGTCATCCTGGACTCGACGTCGGGGAATACCGGCATCGCCTACGCCTTGATCGGCGCCGCCAAGGGGTACCAGGTGAAGCTGGTGATGCCGGAGAACGTCAACGAGGAACGCCGCGAGATCGTCAAAGCCTTCGGCGCCGAAGCGATTTTCACCTCGGCCCTGGAGGGATCGGACGGCGCCATTCGCGAGGCGCACCGGATCAAGGAGTCGGCGCCGGGCGTCTACTTCATGCCGGACCAGTACAACAACCCGTTCAACTGGCGCGCCCATTTCGACACGACCGGGCCTGAGATCCTCGACCAGACGCATGGCGAGGTCACCCACTTCGTGGCGGGCCTCGGGACCACCGGCACCCTGATGGGGGTGGGCCGCTTTCTCAAGCGTCACAATCGCGAGATCAGGGTGATCGCAGCCGAGCCATCCGATGGACTGCATGGCCTCGAGGGGCTCAAGCACCTCGAGAGCTCGATCGTGCCCGGCATTTACGATCCCAGCGTGCAGGACGAGAAGATCAGCGTGCCGACCGAGGCCGCCTACGAGCTCGCCCACGACCTGGCCCGATCCGAAGGGCTGCTGGTCGGCAACTCCTCGGGCGCGGCGCTCTACGCCGCGCGAGAAGTGGCGCGCCGGACCTCCGAGGGTGTCTTCGTGATGGTGTTCCCCGACGGCGGCGACCGTTATTTGAGCTCGGGACTCTACCGCCGGAGGTTTTGACGCTCCGAGTTCCCGGATCCGTGATGGACCAGATGCGGCAGCATCTCGAAGCCGGGTATCCGAATGAGGCCTGCGGAGCGCTGATTGGCCGGGCCGATGGCGCCGATCACACGGTCGAGGAATTCCGTGGGATGCGCAACACCATTAGCGACCGGCCATGGGATCGTTACGCGCTCGATCCGCTCGAGCAGTTGCGGGTCCAGAAAGACGCCGAGTCGCGCGGGCTCGAAATCGTCGGATTTGCGCACAGCCATCCGGATCATCCCGCGATCCCGTCGCGGTTCGATGCCGAACACGGTTGGTCCTTCTACAGCTATGTCGTGGCGTCGGTGCAGCAGGGAACGCTGCTCCAGACCCGCTCCTGGCGCCTGGATGACGCCGGCGTATTCCAGGAGGAGCCGCTTACGGAAACGGCTTGACCACCATCAAGAAGACGATCACAAGCGCGATCACCAGGCTGATGATGCCGTAGGTCATCGCCTGCGAGTCGAGTCGCTTGTAGGCCACGCTGGCGAGGCCTTCGGCGTCCATCACCTGGATCTGTTGTCGAACGACTCGCGAGTAGAAGCCGACGGCCACCACGATCAGGAGGGCAAAGAGGATCAGGGCAGCGATCACCCAGCCGCGGAAGCCCACCTGGCCGACGGCCAACAGAATGAGGCCGGTGATCAACAGACCGCCGTAAGCGGGGTTCGCGACCCGGTTATCGATGAAGGCGATCCCTTTGAGCGCGAACGGCGCGTGCGCCGGCTCTCTCGCGCCCAGGGTTTTCCAGACGCCATAGGTGATGTTGCTCCCGACCGCGGTGATCGCCAGCAGCACGTGTAGGTATTTGAGCAGGGTGTACCAGGTCACTGTCATTGCGACACTTTAAGCACTTAGTTGCAGGGTGGGGGCGAGGCCGCATAGATCGAGGTCGTCCCCGCATCCTGGCCGGTGCAGCTGGTGTCGCTGGCGAACCAGCCGCCGGCCGATCGGATGACGGTGACGTCCAGCTTCACGGTGCTCCCGCCGAAGTCGAGAACGACGTGCGCGATGGCGCCGGGATTCCCGGGAGGCAGCGCTTCGGTGATGATGGTCCGTGACTGGTAGGTGTTCTGGCAGCGGCAGAGTGGCTCGGCGTGCGTGAGAGGGTTCGAATCGAGTCGCTGCGCGAGCCCATCGGTGACCGGGCAGCCGTCGTATTTGCCATTGGCGCCGCAGACGCCACCGCTTGGCGGGAAAAGGATCCCGGCGACAACCGCGGCGCCATTGTCATCGAGGTTGGAGACGATGATGCGGCCGTTGACCACGGTGGGCGAGGGGATCGGGGTTGGGGTGGGGGAAGGAGTGGGAGTCGGCGTCGGACTCGGTGAGGGACTGACCGCGCCGCCGGTCATCGGATTGCTGCAGGCGCCGAGCATCAGAGCCAGCGCCGTGAGCGCGCGAGAAAGTCGGCGCATCTCAACCGGAGATTCTACCCGTGCCAGATGAGATTTCAGGCAAAGGCCGGTCGTGGGCAGGCGCGGCCGCGGGCCGGAGCCGTTGCCGGCTCGTCAGGAAGACGCCCAGCAGAATGACGGCCATGCCGGCCAGGATGGGAATGGTGATCACCTCGCGGAGAATGGTCGCGCCCCAGAAGACCGCCGTGACTGGAAGCAGGAACGTCACTGTTGTCGCGCGGGTGCCGCCGAGCGTGTTCATCATGAAGTAGTACAGAAGGTAGGCGATGCCGGAGCCCCCCACCCCGAGGACAAACATCGCCGCGATCGACGGCAATCGCAGGTGCGTCGCGCCGATCGTGGGAAGCGCCGCGGCCAATGCCAGCGGTGTGGTCAACGCCAGCTGCCAGAAACCGACCTGCAGAGGGCTGACGCCGCGTAGCCGGCGTCGCTGGATCAATGCGGCCACCGCGTAGCTGGCCGCCGCCCCTGCGATGGCGAGCGTTCCAACGGTTGTTGCCCGCAGGGGCTGGCCGATCAGGTCGGGCGCGATCAGGACCCCAACACCCACAAAGCCGATGGCCACGCCGACGTAGTTGAGTGGGCTGGGCCGCTCCGACGGGGTGACCCAGTAGGCGAAGACCGCCGTCCACAGGGGCGTGGTCGCGTTCAAGATGCTCGCGAGCGCGCTGCTGATCGATAGCTCGCCGAAGCCGAAGGCAAACCAGGGCAGCAGGCTGCCGAAGATGGCCAGCATCACGAAGGGCACGAGCCGCGTGCGTGTCCCCACCGGGAAGGGGCTCTGGCGGCGAGCCGCGAAGATGGCACCGAGCGTCAGGGCGCCGAGCAGAGCGCGCGATAGGACCAGTGTCGCCGGGCTCATGTCGCGGATGGCGAACTTGATGAAGAGGAACGACGCGCCCCAGATCAGGGCGAGCAATCCGAGCGCGGCATAACCACGACGCATCGGCTGATTATGCGAGGCGGCGACGTAACCCCTTCATCCACGCGCCCTCAGTGAATTCCCTCCCGCGCGTGCGGGGGAGGGCAGGGTGGGGGCTATTCCGGCTGGGCTCGGTGACGCGCCAGGAAATATTCGGGCACGGAGTTCATGGGCGGGCGTTCCTGGTCTTCGATTTCTTTCTGCTCGATCCAGTAGCGCTCGTCTTCGTAGTGGATCAGCTTCATCGTCTTGTTGACTTCCTCGAGCAGATGGATGCGGTGACGATCGCCGAGGTGTTTCAGGCCGACCTGCATGATGGCGAACGCCATCTTCGAGAGGTCGAAGAGCGTTTGGTTGCGATGGAGGCGCATGCCGAGGTCGACCTGGGCGATGGCGCGCAGTCCGTAGGCCTCGGATATCGCGAGCAGCAGGCCCAGTTCGACCCCGTATCCGGTGAAGAAGGGCACGCTCTCCAGCACGCGCCGGCGGCCGGCGTACTCGCCGGAGAGTGGCTGCACCAGGCCCGAGAGTTCTGGAAAGAACAAGTTGAGCATGGGCCGTGCGGCCAGCTCGGTGACCCTGCCGCCGCCCTGGGCCTGGAACTCGGTACCGAATTTGAGCGGGCGCCGGTAGAACCCCTTCACGTAATGGATCTCGGGGTCACTCAGCAACGGCCCGAGAAGGCCGTAGACAAACTTTGGGTGGATGTTGCTGATGTCGGTGTCGACCCAGCAGATCAGATCGCCGTTCAGGGTGAACAGGCTCTTCCAGAGCGCTTCGCCCTTGCCCTGCTGGACCCCGTATCGAGGCAGGATCTCGCTGTGCTGCACGACGCGGACGCCGGCGCGCTCCGCGATGGCCGCCGTTCGATCGGTCGAGCCGGAGTCGATGACCACGATCTCGTCGACGAGCGGCACCCGGTCCATCAGTGCGGTCTTGAAGGTGCGGACCACCTTGCCGATCGTGTCCTGTTCGTTGAGGGTGGGCAGCCCAAGGCTGATGGTCGCCCCCTGCCGCTGCTTGAGATCGACCAGCCGGCGCAGGTCGGCGAACTCCTTGCTGTGAAAGGTGTTTTCGGCGAACCACCGGTCGACGCGCTCCGCCGCTGCGGCGCGGCTCTCCAGCCGGAACGGTTGGTCTGGATCTTTGATCGCCGTCACCGGTCCTGCGGTCTTGACCACCATGACGCTGCCGGGCAGCCGGCGAAGCAAGCGCGTGATCGGCGCGCCGAGCACCATCGGACGATGCATCAGACTGAGGGTCGCGCCCAGGACCACCATTTGGTGCTGCGCCGCCTCACGGATGATCGCCTCCCGCACCGAAGCCGACAGCAACGTAATCCGCCGGACGGGAACATCGACCGCGCCCGCGAGCTTGAGGAAGGCCGACTCCTCACGCTTTTGCGACTCGGCCGAAATCCGCGGGTTGAAGACGTGGAGGACGCAGAGCTCGGCGCCCGTCTCCTGGCAAACGGTAGCGGCCAGCCTCAGCGCGAGCTGGGCGCTCGGGCCGCCACGCACGGGCACCAGCACGCTCCGGATCGGCGTGGTGTCCGGTCGCACTAACGCGACGTCGCAGGGGGGATCGACCAGCAGGTCTTCGACGGCATTGACCCAGAGGCCGTCGTGCCGCGTCGCGTGGCTGGACGCCGCTTCGAGCACGAGTAGGTTGGTGTCGGTCTCCAGTACCGCCTCGCGAATGCCCTGGGCGGCGACGTGCGCGATCCGGACCTGGCCGCGCAGCTCACCCGGGCCGCGCTCGGCGTAGCGGGTGATGCGGGAGAGCAGGGCACGGTAGGCGCGGGCCACCTCGACCCCTTCGCTGAGCGGGCGCTCGGGCGCCATCTCGATGACCCCCAGCAAGGTGCCGCGCGAGTCCTCGGCATTGAGGAAGGGCGAGACCGCCTTCAGCAGCGGGCCAGTGCGCGACGGGTTGGTCGTCGGGATCAGGACGCGATAGTGGCTCACGTGCGCGCGGTGAGTAAGGGTTCGATCTGCTCACGGATGATGCGGTCCCAGGCGAGCGCGCCGAGCACATGACGGCGCAGCCGGGCCGGCGGCGAATCGATCGCGGTCAGGACAGCGGCCGTGAAGGCCGGAGAGCCGGCGGTCGTCGGCACGAACGTGGCTCCCTCGGGCGCAACCTCGCGGAACGCCGGGAGGTCGGTGCAAACCACCGGGACGCGGAAGATCGCGGCTTCCGCGAGCGGCAGGCCGAAGCCCTCGCTTGCACTCGGGAGGATCACGACATCGCTGAGCATATAGAGGTCGGAAAGCGTCGCCGCATCGACGGCGTACTCCCCCGACGGCCCACCGCTTTCTTCGAAGAGGAACCGCACCGATTCCGTGAGGTCGAGTCGCTCCGTTTGGCGTTTAAGGTCGGCGACGTACTCCAGCGAGCGAGGATTGTGCGGCCCGGGCGGACCGGTGATGAGCAGTTGCACGCTTCGACCCGAGGCGCGCACACCGGCGACCGCATCGATCGCCCACTCGAGGTTCTTTCTCTTCGTGATCCGCACCGGCGCGAGCATGACGATATCGGTCCTGAGCAGGTCGAAGCGGGTCACCAGCTCTCGGGCGCGCGGGCCCAGGTGAAGGAGTGCGCCTGGGTCGATGCCGTTGGGGATGACATGGGTGGCATCCAGCTTGGCCCCGGTCAGTTCACGCCATTCCTCGAGTCGCGGCGTCGACACGAAGATCGAGGTGATGTTTGGATGCTGGCGCCGGAGAAGATCCCAGGGTTCGCCATCGTGCATCCAGGGCCGGTAGATTGGGTTGAGCCAGCTGATGTCGTGGACCCAGGAAATGATCCGCGGACGGTTGCCGTCGGCGAGCGACCACAGCGCCGCGGTCAGCGGTAGGTTGAAGTGGAGCGTCAGCGCGTTGTGGACGATCACGACGTCCAGCTCGACCAGCTCGGTCGACAGACGCTCGATGATGTTGGCCTGCAGGGTCGCGAACTCTGAGGGGACCTCGCCGCGGTCGAGTGCGTCGCGAACCGCGCTGACCGCTGTGTCGCGCGAGTCGAGCTCAGGGATGATGACGAGCTTGGCGGCCTTGCGATCGGGCAAGGGTCCGCCGCGGCCACTCAGGATCGTGACCGGGTAGCCGCGAGCCGCGAGCCGCGTCGCCTGCTCGTACAGGATGGTTTCGACGCCGCCGATGATGGGCGGGCAGGTGTAGTGCAGGAGCCCAACGCGGGGACGCGTGCTCAAACGCCCGAATTAGGTGATGAGGGGTGGTTCATCGAGGATGACGTCCAGATCCTCCGGCTTCTCGAGCACCTCGACATCGGGCCGGCCGCCGTTGTACGCAACCTTGAACGAAAGCTTGCCGTTGCCGACCCGCATCCCATGAATCTCAACGCTGCGCGCCTGGCCGAATGGAACCGGATTCAGGTAGACGCGGCCGGCGGTGGTGTCGGGCACGATACCGAGGGCCGTCTGCATCAGATGAAACGCCGCCCCTGCGCCCCACGCCTGTGGGTTGCAGGAGACGAGGTATTCGGCGGGACCGTTGTTGTATTGGGTGTCGCGGCGGAATCCACAGAACAATTCGGGCAGGCGATGGTCGGGCATGCGGATCCCGGCTTCCATGATGCTGTCGATCACCTGACCCGCGGCCGCGGCGTGGCGGTAGCGGCGCAGTCCCGCGGCTGCGATCGAGTTGTCGTGGGGCCAGATGGTGCCGTTGTGATAGCTCATCGGGTTGTAGTGGGGCGAGGCCGATGAGAGCGTACGGATTCCCCAGCCCGAGTACATGTCGGGTGCCATCAGCCGGTCCCGCAGGATCTCGGCGCGCTCTGGATCGATGATGCCGGCCCACAGGCAGTGGGCGGGATTGGACGTGATCGAAGGGATCGGCGCCTTGCCGCGGTCGAGGCCCTGGGCGTAAAACTGCTCCCCGTCGAGCCAGAACGACAGCTCGAAACGACGACGAAGCTCGGCCGCTTCGCGCGCCAGCCGCTCGGCCATCACCGATTGGCCAAGCCGCTCGAAGATGCGGCTGAGGCCGACCTTTGCCTG
>Ga0207684_10000733_pt1 | contig 38527 bp, 74 predicted proteins | sample KBSK5501metaG_FD_184342 | JGI IMG/M metagenome (GOLD analysis project Ga0207684, IMG submission 184342) | Corn, switchgrass and miscanthus rhizosphere microbial communities from Kellogg Biological Station, Michigan, USA - KBS K5-50-1 metaG... | ecosystem: Host-associated > Plants > Roots >... | reverse complement strand
CGCCGCCTACGCCGCCGCAGCCCGCGCCGCCGCCGACGCCGCCGCCGCCGCCTACGCCGCCGCCGCCCGCGCCGCCGCCGACGCCGCCGCCGCCGCCTACGCCGCCGACGCCGCCGCCGCCTACGCCGCCGCCGCCGACGCCGACGACGCCGCCGCCGCCGCCGCCGACGCCGCCGCCGCCGCCGCCGCCGCCGCCGCCGCCGGCCCCACCGCCGACGCCAAGCGGAAGAAGAAGAAGGCGGACCCGGACAAGTATCTCTTGCTCGTGGCCAAGTTGGCGCTGGAAGTTCTCACCGAGTTGAAGGCTCCCGGCGTGGCCTATCTGTGACGTGGGAAGTCCGTCAGGCTCCGAACGATCCTAACGCCTGGGATGTGTACGACGGAGAGGGGAAGGTAGCTCATCTTCCTTGGTGCTCCAAGGCCAACGCGCACTTGATCGCGGCTGCGCCGGAGTTGCATGAGGTACTTAGGCGGTTTGTGGATTGTCGGGAAGCTCATGGTTCTGGAGGAGCCTGCTCCGAAGATCACGTAGAACTTGTCTTAGATGCAGATCGTGTGCTTGCTAAAGCGGGGGGCCAATGAGATCCCATCTTGACTTGATTGCTGATCTTTTGGAAGCACTATACAAAGCAAGGGAGACAATAGCGGCTCTTCATGGTGAGCCGGGTTGGGATATCTATGAGAAGAACAGCCCCGAAATGCGACTTATTGATGTGGCCATAGCCAAAGCGGAGGGACGATGAAGCCATCTCCTAAGACCGAAGACCAGATTGAGCTACGTGGCTACAATTGGGGTTACAGCGCAGCCATCTCTGATGCCATGCGGCACATGCGTGAATTGGATGAGAGGGCCGATCTTGGTCAACGGGAATACCGGGAGGCTCTCCGCAAGCGGCTTCAGCGTCAACTCATCTGGAGAATGGACAAGTGAGACGAGAGGGCTACATCTGCAACATCGACCACATCGAGTACACCCTACGCAGAGAAGGTGGAAAGGATCTCAGTGAATCCGAGGGAGGGCTTTACGCCCAACCGGAGGGAACAGAGCAGAACGGTCCTGAGGTTACGAGGGTATGCCGGGGCGATCTGGCCATGAAGCTCCTGGATAACTTCTTCGACGGTAAGGACAGCCTCGCGCAGTACCTCCTGAGGACGGATCAGGACATTCCGGCTTGGCTCATGGAGCACACGCGCAAGGCCGCGGAGGCAAGGCAATGACCGACCGATGGGTAGAGCAGCACAACGAGGCCATTCCAGTCACAGCCGAGGACCGGCTCGAGTCCTGGGAAGTCTGCTATGCACGCGGCTATCACTCGTCAACTGGCTGGGACCCCATCTGCGAAGTCTGCGGGGGGTTCTATCCGGTAAAATTTCCCGATTTGGGTGAGAAGCACTACAAGCTCTGGTGGGTGCAGGAAACCACGGGTAGGGTAGTCCAGTCCGGCTGCCTGACTTTGGAGGCCGCCCAGGGCATTCTGGAGGGTCCTGTGGGCATCCGGTTGAACATGAGACTGGTGGATCTGCGGCCATGAGCGGACGTGAAAGGCTCCGCGTGGTGATCGCAACGGCATATGACGGTCAGTGCCAGTGCTGCGACAGACCAGCGGCTTACCGCATCGAAGCCGAGGGCCACCCTAGCGTATGGGTCACGAAGCTGTGTAAGAGCGATATGTGGCGGCTTTGGACACTGATCGAGGCCATAAATCGGGAATCAAACCCGAAAGAAATCGCTTGACTGTGGGACGTTCAAGGCGCACACTTAGAACGTCATGAGATGCCATGTCCGGCCTTCCGACGTTCCGGCTCGAAAGCGGAATGCAATCGAGCGGAGAGGGTTGGAGCCTGTCCTCGGGGCGCGCCGGGGTGGGGAGACCAGAAGTCGTGAGGCATGGTCCGGGCGGCTAGGGTGGGTGAGGCCGCCACTAGAGGACTCAAGGAGCCGATGCCGTCAGGGTTGTCCTGATCGAGTCGGTAGGCCCGTGCTACGGCACGATGGGGAGTAGCAGATGCCCCTTAGCAGAACGGGCAAACAGCACCGTGCAGCGGGTACATCGAATCCCGCCATCGGCTCCTTGAGTTCTCATAGGAGGTTTTGAGTGAAGATTGGATCAGCGTTCCCGAACAAGTACCTGAAGGCGGCGGATCTGAACGGTAACGCCGTCACCGTGACCATTAACGCCGTCAAGGTGGAGGACATCGGCCGAGACAAGGACGAAAAGCCGGTGCTGTACTTCAAGGGCAAGGACAAGGGGCTGGTGCTTAACAAGACCAATTCCAGGACCATTCAGAAGATCGCCGGCACGGATGAGACGGACGAGTGGCGGGGGGTGGAAATCGTTCTCTATCCCACTGAGACCGAGTTCTCGGGGGAGATGGTCGATTGCATCCGCGTGCGAGCCCCGAAGACCCAGCCGCAGCGAGAGGCTACTCGGAAGCTTGCGCCGCCCAAGGGGTATGAAGAGCCGCAGGAGACCGAGGAAACCCTGCGGGATGACTTCGTGGCCTCGGACGATGATGTGCCATTTAGCCTCTTGCTCCCCATTCTGCTTCCGCTCCTGACCTTGGGAAGCCTGCTGGTCTAGCCATGAAGCGAATCACCTGCTACCGCTGCAATGAGACCGTAACCCCGGGAGATGGTCCAGGCTTGCCTTGGGCCATCTGTGTCATCTGTGGCAAGGCCGAGAAGTACCGTCAGGAAGTAGAGCATCGTCGGACGGTAGCGGCGACACGTAGAGCGATCAAGAAGGACATGGACTACCCGTGCCCTGACGATGCCTTCGAGGGCTTCCGTGACTAAGCATACGCCGGGGCCATGGAGTTTTCTAAAGGCGAGCACTTGGGATTCTGATCTTGGCGGATTCTTTGGGCCGAACGGCGAGGAGGTCTGTGGTTTTGGAGATGACACACAGTATTACCCCACGGAGGGTGTGGCTCCATCTCCCGCTGACATGGCCCTTATGCTAGCCGCGCCTGATCTTTTGGAAGCCCTGAAGGCCCTCAGAATGCAATGCAGGTTTCCGGACTTGAAAGTTATGGCCGATAAGGCCATCGCCAAGGCTGAGGGCAATGCCTAGGATCGGTCGCTTCCTGGCTTTGGCTGATCACGGCCGGCTGCACTTCGATCAACCCGGTACAGTCTCGGGATTCATTGCAGCCTTGGACGGGAAGCGCATCGAGGTCAGCATCCAGCGACTCAGAGTCAAGCGTAGCCTCCAGGCCAATAGAAAACTGTGGGCCAGTTATCGAGAAGGCATGAGGGGAATGGAGGAGTACACGGCCATACCGAGAAGGAATTGCATGAGTTCTTGAAGGAGGAGTACTGCCCACCGACCGAGGTGGTGGTGTTCGGTCAGAAGCGGATGATCAAGAGCACGGCATTACTGGATCGGGAGCAGTTCAGCGCGTACCTGGAAAGGTGCTTGGCGTTCTTTGCGAGCCATGGGATCGACGTAAGCGGAGAGGGAATGGAGGTGGCACCGTGAGAGACAATTTCACAGCGGAGGAGCGGGCCATTTTGGATGCGACTCCAATGTGCTCTGTCCCGGACTGTGAATGGAAGGCATACATAGATACCGGTAAGTGTTTCGCACATTCTACGGGGCGACCGCTATTGCCTTCCGGCCCAAATGATCCCTATCCGATCAATGGGCCAATGAAGTTGCGTGATCGCGGAGAAGTTTCATGACGGACAAGGCGCGGCCCATCGAGAGGATCAGGGCGGAAGTGGAACGGGTGCAAGCAAAGCATCCAAGCCGCAATACGCCCGCACGTGGAGCGGTTTGTTCTCCATGTGACGCTGAGACGGATTCAACGGTGCTCTGGCCCTGTCCAACTCTATTGCTAGCGCAAGACAAGCTGAAGCTCGCGGAGGCGCTGGACCAAGTTCTCAGTTGGCTCAATAACGATCTGGTGAGGAATGGACCCGGGCCATCTGGCGGGTTCAAGCTGCGGGTAACACTGGTGCAAGAAGTCTTGGAGTCGGTCTCCCGATGACCGCTCCGAAGCGCCGTGATGAGATTTCGCTCCCGAGCATTGACCGACAAGTGGTGGTGAGGCCCGCCGAGCATGAGGTCTTCCTGGGCTTCAACTGCGATTGGCAGGCAGCGGCATTCTCGGACTGGCTCATCGAAACGGGAATGGAAGCCTTCCGCGCGTGGGCCGAGCAGAACCGAGAGGAGTACGAGGGATGACCGCTCCGAAGCCTGCGGAGCAGCATGAGCACTGCTGGCATCATTCCACCGAGCCACATTGGATCACGCTTCCAGACGGCTATATCAGGCAAGTCTGCTGCGAGTGTCACCAGTATCGCAGCATTCATAGAGACCATGCTGATGACTGAGCAGGACAAGGGGCCGCTTGGGCACGCTTACAGGCGATGCAATGAACCTGAGCACGCGCATAACGTGCTACTGGACGTAGATTACTGCCACCACATTTCACCCGGGCAGAGAGCCTACTGCGGCCAGCCCGCCTCCGCGCACAAGGCCGAGGAGAGGACGTTGAAGGTTCATATCGTGGCTGGCTCTGGAGATAAAGCGCAGAGCGAGGAGAACATCGACTTCACGCCTACAGTGGACGATCCGATCCTCGATGATCCTGTGGCCCCGGAGCCCGCAGACAAGGCGGCTGAGGCGACCGAGATAGACCGGAGAGCACAGGAGAGATTCGGCCCCTCGCTGAATGCTGACGCTCTCATTGGTCGGTTGGGCGGTGCAGCAGACAAGGCGGGGGCGAGCCTTGAGCAGATTGCGGAAGCGGCCGTCGGCCCACTGGAGGGCATCGAAATCCCCTATGATATAGCCATCCGTATGAGCACTACGAGGATTGTCGAGCGCATCGCTCCGCTCGTGCGTGCCGCCGAGGCTGCTGCGAGGAAGAAGGCCCTGGAGGAAGCAATACGAAGTATCTGTATGTACTGCGGCCAACGAGCGGCAGGAGGACCAGCAAAGGGACCGAACAGTGCTGGCAACTGGACACATGAAACTCCGCACTACTACAGCGACAGGGCAGAGTTATTGTGTTCTGCCTCTGCGCTTCATGCGCTGCGCGCCCGAGGAGGCAGCCAGTGAGTGAGCCCACCTTTGCGTTGATCTGTGGATTCGGTCTCGGAGTGGGATTCGGCATCTTTCTAGGTGGGCTGATCTACCACCGCCTGGAATGGGGATCTTGGCCTTGGAGCGATCTCAGTGACTAACCCGCGCGACCCGGTGAAGGTGCAGGAGCAGACGCCAGAGGAGGCGGCGAGGGAGTACCGCTTGCAGAACACGCCGCGCTGCATGATGTGCTCACAGGGCGGCTATACGTGCGAGGGTTGTCTGCTGTGGGAGCGTGACCTTGCCCGGCTCCTGACCACCCGCGAGGCCGCGCTCCGGGCTGAGATCGAGCGGCTGAAGCGCAGCGAGTCTGAGGCCGTGGAGATCATCCATGACCTGACCGCCAAGTTGGAGATTGCCGACCGCTTCAAGGACGATCTGCAATCGAAACATGACGAGACGTGCTTGGCCTATCAATACCAGCAGCGCCTTGCCCTTGAACTTGACCAGATGGAGGAGCGAGCCGAGCGCGCCGAGGCCCAGCTTGTCGCTCTGCGATTGTGCATCGTGAACTTGTACCCGCCTGATGCGGTTGAGTTGCGGGAACTGCCGGGCGATCAGGTGACCCATGACCGCTACTGGCTCGGCTGGGTCGGCGCGTTGGATGAGGCCCTCGCCGCTGGGGCCGAGGAGGGGCGGTGCCAGCATGGGAATTTCATACCTGACCCCGATTGCGGGTGCGGAGTGTGAGCGAGGCCCCGAAGTGACCCACCGCAAGCCGGGGCCGGAAGGTTTCACCGCGAGTCTTCGGGCAAAGCTGGAAGCGGCTCTCGGCTACAAGCCTTGCCCCACTTGTGGGCACGTTCGGCGCGGGACGGTGCGCTCAGATGCGACGCGTGTGGGTCTGACGAGTGCGTCTTTCTTCCGCTTCATGGAAGGTAAATCGCCAAGCGCAGAGACCATCGACGCCGTGGTGAAGTTTCTGGCCGAGCACAAGCGGTGAAACGCCCGGGTAAGGGGCGCGGAGTGGTGGCACAGTGGCTCTCGGGAATGAGTATCAACGAGATCGCTGCTGCCCATTGGCCCGATCGGCGGGTGGTCGAGGCTATCCTGCGCCGGGCGCTGAAGAAGGCGCTGCAACCGCGACCGTGCCGGAATCCTGCGTGCCTGTCGGTATCGTTCGGGCGCGCGCTGCGGAGGAAGGCGAAGCATGACTAGCCTAATCTTCGTGGCTTTGCTTCTGGTCCTGGCTGGTAACTGTCTGGTTCTGTACTTGGCTTTGACCTTGAATCCGGAGGATCTAGCTGTGTGGAGACGATGGAGGGATCAAATCATGGACAGGTTGAAGTGAAGCCCTGGTTGACCATGCTGGCAATAGGCTTTGTCTCGGCCTTCCTTTGCTGGTTTGTTCTGTGGCTTGGTCCTGCGACTTCGGGACAAGGACGGAGGAAGCAAATGGACTTTGGAACCTGCGCTTGGTGTCGAACAAAGCGAAACGAAAAACTGGAATGTCCGAATTGCGGATGCGATCCCTACGAAGCAATGGTTGCCAATGAAACCTATGCGGCCGTTTTGGCTGAGACTAAGGCCAAATCATGACCTACGCTCTAGCCTTAGCCTTGATCCTCATAGCCCTGCATCTAGGCAACCGTATCTCCAAGCTTCGTGAAGTAGAACAGTTGAGACGCCATGCCGCACGAGAAGGAATCCGACAGGGGATGCACCTTGATCGCTGGAGCACGGGGGAGATGCCACTAACCGACCAACCGGTAGGTAAGTCTCTGCGCCTGATTAAAAAGGCTGAGGTAGTGGTTTTCCGAAAGGAGCGTATTGGATGAGCGAGGATTGGGCCTATAGGGTTTCTAAGCGATGGATCGATAACATGGTGATGGGGATGCGTAAGGCAGGAATGACTGTGGGTGATCCGAGCGAATACATGTATGAACTGAGTGCCAAGATGCTCCGCGAGGAACTGGCCAAGGTAACTGTTGAGCCTTCAGAGACGCGGGTGAACTAATGAGCGCAAGCGAGGTCTTTGGCCTGGGCGAGAGAGCAGTAGCCCGCAGAACCGACCCCGAAACGAGTCACGAAGCGGCAGAGAGTGTGAAGGACATCTCAGACCTACAACGCATGATTTGGGACTACTTCGAGCTATGGGGACCGCATACGGACGAAGCTATGTACGAGGCCATGAACTGTAAGGGCTGGGTGAGTCCATCGGGGTTTCGTAGCCGGCGGGCTGAACTGGTGGCTCTTGGAAAACTGGAGTTTAGCGGGGACTATGGCAGGACTAAGGCAGGGCGAATCTCAAGGATCTGGAGAGTAGTCAGGAAATGAACCGTTGCCCGAAGTGTGGGAGCTTTGAAATCTCCGGGCCGAAGTATCGCAAGGTGCAATGGGGAAGCACGGTCATGGAGGATGAGAGACTTTGGTATCGCTGCCTTCGGTGTGGCTATGAGGAATCACGGCCGACTCTGGACCATGTTGAGACTCCGAAGTGACACGTCAACGTCGTTGGCAGTTACGGAAGATAGCCGAGGGTAAGTGTTCGATTTGTGGGAACAAGCCTTTGGATACCGGGGATAGGTGTGAGGAGTGTGCGGACGTGGACCTGGTAAGAAGGGACGGCAGGAGAAAACCAAAGCCTCTTGACAAAGAGGTTTCGGATGCGTAACTTGTCTCCTGACGAACGAAAGCCGCCGCGAGGAGTTAACTCGGGCGGCTTGGCGTACCCGGCTGAATCGGGAACGCGGGCAAGACAAGCCCAATATAGTTCCCTATCCCGAGTCCGTCAAGCCTCAGCGGCAAGGGGAGGCGAACTATGGCGGTCAGTACGGGCGAGTCGAGTCATACTCGCCTTGAATCACAACATACGCGCCCACGGACCCAAAGGACGGTCGCGTTCCTGCCTCAAAGGTTCTTCTCGAAAGAGTTTCTACCTGGCTCCGGGCTGGTGGTTGATCCAGCGATGTACCCCATACGCCCAGGTCCACAGTCATACCGTCCAAAAAGAACCGCCACGAGGGCTATCCGGTACGCCGAAGAGGCCGAGGGCGGATAGCGTGGAAGGCCGATGACGTGGGAATGGGAGAGGTGTACGCTTGACATCTTACATAACACCGAATAGTGCTGGTCTGGAGAAAGTGGGATGACTGAGAAATTACAAGATCAACTGGCCCTCTTGGCTGCGAAACTAGGAACCACGGCCGAGAATCTGTTGCAACTCTATCGAAAGCAACTGCCCATCTGTGCCTTGGATGATCTCGTGGGGGTGCTTGTGGGGCTAGCTATTGCTTATGGTTGTTTCCGACTGATCAAGCATTGGCTTGCTGATGAGGACTTCATCAATGAATGGGGCCAATTCCCAGCCTGCTTGCCAAGTATCGGCATTGTCTTCGGACTGATGCTCGCTTGGATTGGTGCGTACTGGTTATTGACTCTCTTTCTCAATCCGGATTACTACGTCTGGAATATGATCTTGCGTCAGTTGAAATGACTAGCGATCAGCGTTACCAGTACGCCCGTGCAGTTTGGGGAGCACTGAAGGAACATAGTGTCGGAAGCCCCCGGTTAACCTTGGACCTGATGACTCCTGCGGAATGGTTCGTGGTTTCAACGTGGATGGATCGTGACATTCCGCTCCGGATCGTGCTCAGAGCTTTCGAGGACTGCAAGGGCAAAGGCCGAACGCTCTTGTATTGGGCTGGACCAGTTGAGCAGGCTTACAAGCATTGGTTGGAGGCCGTATCGTGAAACGAATACGATGGAAGACATTCACGGTACTTTTGCTTTTTGCTCTGGTTCTTCCTCGGGCTTGGGAGACATGGTGGGTGCTACCGGTAATGATGATAGTGGGCTTTTGTTTGCCCCCTCTTTTCCCGGAATTCGATGACTGAGGAGAACGGTAGACCTCGTAAGCCTACGCAGAACGAGCACGAGGACTGGATAAAAGTTTGTCGCGAGAACTTGCAGCATCCCAATGAAACGTTCAGGGCTTATCTAGAGCGACTGTTGAGAATTGTGGAAGGCCAGGAGAAGGGCAAATGACAACCATGGTACGGCTTGTTGATGCCGTCATATTCCCCGGCCACGCGAAAGACGGGCCGGAACGATTGGCGCGTGGGGGCTGGAAAAATTGGCGTGGCAAGTGGATTGAGATTGAATTGCCACCGGAGGAACCGAATCCAGATCGACGTATCTGCGGCACTAAGTTTGTCTGGAGGGTTACACGCAAGTCTCTTGAGGAAATGGGACTGACTTACTCCTATGGCTATGCTGTCTGTGAGCATCAAATCCAATGCGACTGAAGAAGCCTAAGAAGCCGAGTAAGTCCAAGCTCAAGCGTCAGGCTGACCGTTTGTTCTCGCTGATCATTCGAAGTCGGGGGGCCTGTCAGCGTTGCGGAACGGCCGATGGTCTCCAATGCGCTCACGTTTTCTCTAGGCGATATCTTGGGACACGGTGGGACGAGGGAAACGCGTTTTGTCTTTGCGCTGGCGATCATGTGTTCTACACCCATCGCCCGATTGAATGGGATGAGTGGTGCATCAACGAAATGGGACAGGAGACATGGAGCCGGCTGAGATGGGAAGCCTTGAAGGTGACGAAGCCTGACTATCCCATGTTGGTTGAGAGCCTGAGACAACGAGCGCATCAGTTGGGGATAGCAGCGTGAAACCCGTTGACTCTCCGGTGAGCAAAGCGGAAACTATGACGGGTTCAAAGTGGACGGGGGTGGCCCGGTGGTAAGCGATGGTCCGAGCAAGAACTGCTCTTGGGCTGAACTTGGCTGTCACGATGCCGCCCGTAGCCCTTACCCGAAGACGTGGATAGACCGCGCCATAGCTCTTGCATCTGAGTTTGAATCCATCCGTGAAGCCTGCGCCAGGTTTATGGCGGTAGATGAAGCCCCCATAGACATAATCAGCGCCTATCGGACTCAGGCACAGAACGCCAAGGTCGGAGGGGTGGGAGCGAGCCAACATCTCTTTGGCAGGGCTTTGGACTTGGGTCCGCCGGCAGGGATGCTAGTCGAGGACTTCGGGAAAATTTGCCTGGAGCAAGCGAACAAACGCGGAATCATTCGCGGAGTGGGGCTTTATCCTTCCGAGGGGCCGAGAGGCCACGTCCACATAGATTTGAGACCCGAAGTCACGTTGGCAACATGGCGCGGGTAAAATGGTGCCGTTGCGGTCATAGCGCGATCCGTCATTGTGCTGACCCCAAAGCCTGCATTGTTTGCCATGGCGCGAATTGTACCTGCAAGGCTTTTAGTCCCGATCTTACCGCGCCAGCGCGGCCCGCTGGTAATCTAGAGGTGCCAATAAAAACTGCGACAGACTGTTTGACTGCAAGCGCCCGGGAGGGCAGGACCGGACAGGGTTTCGCTCTCCCGGGAATTTTGCCCGATTGGCTGTTGTGATTCAAGGGGGTTGAGTGAGACGAGCGTTGGCTTTAGGAGTTTGGTTCCCATGGTCGATGGCGTTGATTCTGGTTTCTGGCCTCAAGTCCTGCGACAAACCTTCTCCGGAGGTCTGCAAGGCTTGTTTGGAGCATCCAGAGCTTCCTGGGTGTGCTGAGGTCATCAAGGCTTGCCAGACCCCTCCGACGACTACAACGACCACGACTAGGCCCCCGGACCCCATTCCAACCCCTACTCCGACGCCTACGCCCCTCCCGACACCAGTCCCGACTCCTACCCCTCGCCCGATCTGTACAGGGCCTCTCAACGCATCCTGGAGCGGTCCAGGGCCTACTACGCTGGCTATCGGACCCATGGTCAACCGGGTCATGAGCGATCTGACGGGTTGCTCGGAGGGTTCGGACTGCTTCCACGGCGAAGGCCCGGGAGAGCAAGGTGCTCAGAAATGGATGGCCCGGGTTAACGCTGAGTTGAGAAAGCGCGGCCTCTGTGCAACCCAGCATCAGGTTGGACTGACTGATGAGATAGCGGTGAATACCGCTTGTGACGGACCATTCGAGGGTTACCACGTGGCCAATTTCGGTTCCGGGAAAGTCGTATGGAGTCCCGGAGCCGCTAGACCTAGTTGGATTCCTACAAAGGGCGTATGCTCTATAGATTCCGGTCCTACCCCGACTCCCACGCCGACACCCACCCCAACGCCGGGGCCCACGCCTAGCCCCGGTCCTTCCTGTCCTGTGACTGTGGGAGGGGACTATTACGTTGATCTCCACATCGGAATGATTGGGCACAATCCCCAGCAGTACACAGCGACGGCGGCTTACTGCGGCATCCCGGTACGGAGCGATGTGTTTGCAAACTGCCGGACGAAATGCTGTACGTTGGGGGTCGATGGGGGTAATCAGAACGCCATCGTCTGTGAGCAAGTCCTCTCTGGTGTTCCTGAGTGGCAGGCTTCGCAGGGCCTAGATATCATCCCCGGCTTTGATGGAAACCCCTACAATTGCAAGGTGACCGGTGGGCATGGAACCTTGAAGGCTTGCGGAAAGTCGAATTGCTCCAACGTGGTAACGTTTCCCTAACCAGAGGGTCATGTGCCTAGTGATTCACAGCATGTGGCGACAGAAGCGGTGGAAGCCACTACGTCCGAAATGCTAACAACTTCGGATGCGAGTCCACGGCCTAGCTCAGTAGGTCGCGAGTGATGAGATCCTGCTCGTTGCTCGCCTCGCATTCTCCCCAACCTTCAAAACTCATGTTGGAGAATCTGGCCAAGGCTGAGAAGTTAGATCCCATGGAAAGACTGATGTATCTAGCAGCGATTGGGTTACTATTGGTGGCAGCGGTTAAACCGAAGGAGAGAGAATGAGACTTGCTTTTGTCGTTCTGGTCGCTGCGCTTCTGGCGGTTGCTTCACAGACCAAGACTCAGCCTGTGACTTTCGACCTAGACAGTCATTGTTCCGGCTGTGCTCACAACTGTTGCTGACATGGACAAGGTTTTGGACTTCATCCACAGTCACAAGGGCTGGGCCGCGGTGGCTCTCTTGTTCTTGGCCGGCGGATTCAAGGCAACAGGCCATGAGAACATCTCGGATTCCATCCTGGGGATTGGTACTCTGCTGAAGCTGGGGTTCCTTCCTGATGGTCCTAAGCCGAAGGTAGAAGCTCCGGATGCCTGAGACGGTGGAGATCCGTCGATTCAGCGACAGCGCACTTCAAGCGCAGATAGACAGAGTATTGGCCCAGGTCCCAGCTAACAAGCCTATTGCGGTTGTGGCTCATGCGGACCGCAGGGATGGCGAGACAAGCGCATCGCTTACGGCGATGATCAGACTTGGTGACGAATGGTCTATTCTCGCGGCGGCTTACAAACCATACAAGGGCAAGTTGGGCGCAGAGGCGGAACTGGTGTGGACGCCATAAGGCTTGTTGAACAACCGAGAGAACGCAAGCTCAGTACAGGGAACATAGCGCGACTCACGGATGGCTACATAGGAGACGTGAAACGGCTAATGCAGAGTATCAATCTGGTAAGGGGGCCCAAGACGGAGGAACATCCAGATTGGAAGCACATAGCCCCACGGTGGTTTCTGCTCCTGGTGATCATTTGCGGCGCTGGAGTCGTCGGAGCGTTGGTCTCAAGGCTTCAGATGTTCCGGGACGCTCAGATAGAGCATTTGAGTGCTTCGATAGCCGACGCTCCGACTAAATATCAAGCGAGACTCTCTGAGCGTGTAGCGGTGGTAGAGGCTCAGACCCAGCAGTTGACAGGATCGGTCAATGCACTGAGTACGAGGGTGGATTTACAGACCCAGGCTACTCATGAACTGACGTTACAGTTGAGACTCCTCACGGCGGAAATGAAAGCGAGGCGTTGATTGGCAAAGAAGAAGGGTAGTAAGAAAGCAACGAAGCCCAAGCCTAGACCGGCTGATGCTGAACCGGGAGGCGGACAAACCGGAGGCGGTGGTGGTGGAGGTCGCTAACACGCGGATAGATCGAGCGGCTTTGATTCTTGCTCTGGCGATAGCCTGCTCCCATCCCAAGCCCCTCCCTCCAACTCCTCACCGATGGCTCACCGACAATGTAGGCTTACTGAATCCAGAGACAGTCAAACGCCTGGACAAAGCATTGGAAGCCTATGAAAAGCGCAGCAAGCATCAGGTCTTCGTCTGGATCGGAGACTCAACAAAGGGCGAACCCTATCAGGACTTCACGTTTCGTGTCTTCAATGCCTGGGGAATAGGTAGAGAAAACTACGACGATGGAGTAGTCCTCTGGCTCTTTGCAAGGGATGACATGCGTTGGATCACGGTAGGTTACGGACTAGAGGCAGCGATTCCAGACCGTGAAGCCGTGAGAATCTGCCGTGAGGTCATGAGACCACACATCCAGAAGGGACGCTACGACGAAGCTGTAGATGCTGGAGTAGGTGCTATCATCAAGGCGATAGATCAGTGGGAGAAGCGGTGATTGGGAGAAACCGAGAAGATCATTGGTCTAGCCCTAGCCGTGATCAGTGCCTTGGTAGCTTTGGTTACATGGCTGATCAAACGCAAGAACGGCAACAGCGAAGCCTTGGACCTTCACAGGTTGAACGAGCACTATAAGATGGGCCATGCTCATGGAAACGCCATCCAAGCCCACGACTATTGAATCCTCGCTTTGGAAAAGGCTCAAGAGGACCAAGAGGACCGCTTGAGACTCTTGGAAGCACGGAGTAAGCGCTAATGCCTTGGAGCCGCAAGCAGGTAAAACTGGCCGAAGCCGTGAAACACGGTTTCAAGCCCACAGGTAAAGCCGCAGGATTCTCTAAGTCATTCGCAAATCAAGTGATAGCCGAAGGAACCAAAGGAGAGAACATGTCAGGTCTAATAGATCGAGGCAGTTACAAGAAGGGCGGCAAGGTCAAAGAAACCGGTAAAGCCTTGCTACACAAGGGCGAAGTAGTCCTCACAGCAAAACAAGCCAAGAAAGCTAAGAAAGCCGGCTTCGACTGGAACGCAGGCACGTAAGGGTGGAGACTTTCGAATCGAGACGGCCCAATGAACTGCCTGGGTTCAAAGGATGGTCAGTCCAATATCCGGAGATAGCCAATCTCCTTGTAGTCTATGATCTTAGGCTGCTTAGGCTGGAGATGAAGCTACAGGATCTCTCCATGCGAGTTGCTGCCTTGGAACTGCCGCGAAAGAATCCCGACTTAGACCAAGCGACAAAAAGTGCCAAGTGACGTTGCAATTCTGATATTGCGAATGTTGCAGAGTTACAACAATGCCCTTCGTAAAGGGTAAGAGTGGCAATCCCAAGGGAAGAACCAAGGGAACCAAAGCCAAGAAGACTCTTGCTAAGGAAGAAGCCCGGGAAATCCTGCGTCAACACGTCATGGCCGAAATGGGGCCTATGACTGAAGCTCAGATCAAGAACGCCAAGGGCATCAGTTACTTGGTCTACCGGGACAAGAAGGGCGGCAAGTTCGCCAAGGTCAAGGAATCTGAGGCTGAAGCCATCCTAGGCGACGATAACGTGATCGTAGAGGTTTGGGAGGAACGTCCCAGCGTCCAGGCTTACACAGACCTGATGAACAGAGCTTTGGACAAGCCCAAGGAACAGCCAGTAGAGGTTGACCTTACGGTGACGGGCCTAGATGAGCGTATCAGGGCGGCAAGGGCTCGTGCCAAACCTAACTAGGCTTAGATACGGCCGCTCAGTCCTTCGCGGGGCTTTGCAGTCGATTGCTCGTCATCTAGATCAGCCGGCTGGACCGAGTGTGCCCAAACGTGTTGCAATCTCGCGTAACCACCGACGCGGCAAAGGCGAATCGTGGTTTTGTCGTTGTGGGCGTGTGTTCAAGGTGGTTTATGAATCCGGCCGGGCGTTAGAGATCCAATGTCCTCTGTGCGGTGACGAGCGTGCTCGCGGCTAGCCAAACCGCCGAGGATGCTCTTGTAGAGGCCGCAGGAGCCTTCTACGCCGATCCACTAGGCTTCGTGCTCTACAGCTATCCCTGGTCAGAGTCAGGGCCTTTAAAGGACCATCCTGGACCGGATGACTGGCAACGGGAGTTCCTGACCGACCTAGGTAACGAGGTCAAGGCTCACGTAGGTAAGAAGGCTCCATTCATGCCCATTCGCCGTGCTATAGCGAGTGGTCACGGAATCGGGAAATCTACCCTGGTGGCGTGGCTGGTTGACTGGCTCATGGTTACGAGGCCCGAGACCCACGGAACGGTCACGGCCAACACCTTTGACCAGTTGGAAACGAAGACGTGGGCCAGCATCCAGAAGTGGACCAAACTGTGTATCTTCAGCCATTGGTTCGAGTGCAATACAGGTAAGCTCTACGCCAAGGGCCGCAAAGAGGACTGGTTCTGCCATCCAGCAAGCTCTAAGGAAGAGAACAGTGAAGCCTTCGCCGGCCAGCATTCTGAGCAAGGCTCTAGTGTCTACTTCTTCGACGAGGACTCAGCCATCCCCGATAAGATCCACGAGGTAGCCGAGGGAGGACTCACAGACGGTGAGCCAATGATCTTTCTCTTTGGCAACCCCACCCGTAACTCTGGACACTTCCACCAAGCCTGTTTCGGCTCCGGACGTGATCTATGGCATCCGAGATCCATTGACTCAAGATCTAGTAGGTTCACGAACAAAGCACTGATTCAGGAGTGGATAGATACCTATGGCGAAGACAGCGACTTCGTTCGCGTCCGTGTTAGGGGTCTCCCTCCAAGAGCCTCAGAACTTCAGTTCATTGATCAAGAAAGGGTCTGGCAGGCACAGAAGCGAGCCTTGCCTACCGTCTTTGGAGATGAGTCCCTCATTGCCGGCGTTGACGTTAGCGACGGAGGCTCTGCCTGGAACGTGGTCCGGTTTCGCAGAGGCCATGACGCGCGGTCGATATCTCCTATCAGGGTACCGGGGGAAAAGGTAAGAGGGGACCGCGGACCGTTCCTGGGGAAATTGGTTGAGGTCTTGAACGAGGAGCACGACGGGCACAAAGTAGCGGTGATGTTCATAGACTCAGCCTTCGGTGCTCCGTATGTCGAGAGACTCCATGTCATGGGCTACAAGAACGTGCAGGAAGTTAGGTTTGGATCTGAAAGCCTAGACGTTCATCAGGCCAACCTCAGAGCGTACATGTGGGCCAAGATGAAGGAGTGGTTGAGTCACGGAGCCATTGATCCCAAGGACCAGAAACTAGAGACTGATTTGACTGCTCCGGGTTACCATATCAACAAGCAGGACAAGTTAGTGATCGAGAGCAAAGAGGACATGATGAAGCGAGGAGCAGCAAGCCCGGACGATGGAGATGCGCTGGCGCTAACGTTTGCTGCTCCAGTGGGACCGAGTGTGGTGAAGAAACAGTCTATGCCTATGCCTGCCGAATGGCAATGGAGTTAGGTCTTGTCCCCGCTAAGCATCCTAGCGGCCGGCGCTCTCAGCGTCGGGGCTTCTCTGACCGGCCTAGCGTCCGGGTGGATTGCAACGCAGATGGGGCCCGAGCCAGTGTGGAGGGTCAACCTTTGAGTCTAGTCAACTCAATGCTCCACAGGCGCAATCGTTGCCGGAGAGGTGGGCTTCCGGCTTTACATGGCTGGTACACTTGGAATGTGAATCATGAGCAAGATTGACGAAGTAGGTAGCTTCGGAGCGCCTCTTTCCTACCGTGTCTCAGGTTTGGATACCCTGAGAATCAAGGCATTCAACTCCTGGCCTCAGGCTGAGCAGGTTGTAACGACTGATCCGTTACGGTCTGTTGCTGGTCCGGAGAACTTCCAGTTCAAACTCGTTGTGAAGTTTGTGCGTCTCTCTGATCCTACCGTGATAATCACGTGTACCAAGATCGGGACGATGGACAACGACCGAGCGCTGAATGGAGTTGCGTCGGGTGGGATCATTGCGCTTCCGTTCGGTGTTGCAGCGAACAAACAGCGACAGGTTACGGACGCCAACTGTACGTTCAACAGCAAGAGTATCACGGCCTTTTCTGTGGCCAACCCTACCCAGGTAACCACTGGAACACCGCACACGCTGACTACTGGCGACCTAGTTTTGATCTCTGGCTCTACCAGCACTCCGAATGCTGACGGACTGTGGTACGTCCAGAACGCATCGGGGTCTACATTCAACATTGCTTTGAACGTAAGCGGAACTGGTACTGGTACAGTAGTTACATCGAGGACGCTGACGAGCGCTACTGCGGCCTTTACTGTTGGAGACGTAGGCAAGAACATTACCTTGAGCGTCGGTGGCTCAACAGCCAACCAAGATGGTACGTGGGGCACTGGTCAGCCGTGGGCGGGAACGACTCCTACATCTCCTGCTCAGGGGCCGAAGTTCCCTGTAAGGGCTCCCAATGTTACCTATGATGGAGTGATCATAGGTTTCACCAACTCCACCACGGTTACGGTCAAGCCTTCGCTGGTAGTGAATCCCAACGGTACGGGAGTCCTGAAGATCGACCCTATTATGCTAGGGGATCAAGACGGATTAGAGCTTGGAGACGGCTGGGTAGTTGGGGTCGATATCAACTATTGGCAAGGGACTCCGAAGCCCGGTCAGAGCATGTTTGAATGCGAGATCAATCGTGGTGTCTTCAACATGCACGAAGGGATCTCGCTCATTCCCAAGAGCTATTTGGAGACTTCGGGGCATTTGTCCTGGCCTTATGGTAGGCCCGGACCGACCAATTCAGTCAGTGGACACGGTTGGACGAGATCCGTAGCGGTAGCGCAGCCAACCGTCGGAACCAACTTCACGGTAACGGTTCCGACGAATGCTCACTGGCGGATCATGTCGGTGAGTTTTGCAATAGTAGCGGATGCCAACGTAGCCAACCGGATCTTGTCCTTGATCGTGGACGACGGAACCAATGTTCTGTGGAACGCGGTCGCTGGAACGGCTCAGACTGCCAGTCAGACGACTGTGTATGCTGTTGGCCCTGGAGCGAGTCCTAGGGCCTTTGCTCCCGCTACTGGCTCACTGAGGCAGTACATAGAGCTTCCGATTGGGCTCGAGGTCTTGGAGGGATTCCGCATTCGTAGCGGTGTAACCAACATTCAGGTCGGTGATCAGATCAGCGGTATCGTTCTTGGCGTTGAGGAATGGATCGAGGAATGATCTTAGCCCTCGTTCTTCAGACTGCGCTCTGTGCTGGAAGGGTGACGGATAAGGCTCCGCATCCCATGCAGTCCCTTCCGAAGCCTGCTTACGGTCAGACCTATGTTGATCCGGCATTTGGAACGAAGATCACACGGGTTACAGACCGTTGGGATGGTAGCGACATCTTCAAGCCGATGTACTCCACGATGCCGGCTTGGAATGCTGACGAGACGCTCTTGCTTCTTTGGAGCCGCCAGTTAGGTCATGTTCTGTTCTATGGTCAGCCGACCTACTGGCCGCTTGCCTTCCTGAATCCCTTTCATCCTACGGACATCGAACAAGTCCTATGGGATCCAAGCGACCCTAACGTGCTCTGGTACCCAAGCAACTTCAGTTTCGGGCTCGAGGGTGCGATCCACGTCCTGATGAAGCAGACCATCAAGCCATGGGAGACGAAGGGCTATCACGACTTTCGGACTCCTCCGACAAACTGTCCGGTAACTTGGTCGGACTTGCTGAAGCTCGGTTCAGATCCTCAATGGATGGGGTACGACCGGAAGATCATTGGTCTTCAGTGCGGGGATCGGAAGTTTCTCTACTCGATCACCGAGGACAAGGTGCTAGTGGTAGGAAACGAAGCCACTCCCAATGCTCCGATAGTCGGACCTTCTGAGACCAGAGTATTCCTTGACGGTCATGTTCTAGATATGGGCCTCCGAGACCTTGGAGCCCTCCAGATGGCCAATCCCGGCGAGCACGCAAGCATGGGGCGGGATGCTCAAGGTCATGACCGCTGGAACGCGGTTGCCTTCGATGGTTCTCCTACCGGCACTCTTGTCTCCTGGGATCTGGTCACAAAGGCTCTGCGGGTCATTGTGGGGCCTTCAACGGGTTGGCCGGACCCCAAGAGCGGTACGCACCTCTCCGCTATCGCCACAAAGGCTCCTGGGTGGGTTGTGGTGGGTTCTGTGGGTGCCCATACAGGCCAAACGGTCTTGGATAACGAGATTATCCTAGCGAATGTGGACTCCGGAGAAGTCTGTCGGCTAGCTCACGCCAGAACCAAGGCCGGGACGGACTGTGGTCCTAAGCACGATCAGTGTCCTTGGGGATATTGGGGTGAGATTCATCCGGTGATCTCTCCGAGCGGTAAGCAGATCGCCTTCGGTTCGGACTGGATGGGATCGGATTCGGTAGATACTTACGTCGTGGATCTGAGGAGATAGGAATGGCCGGAACGCTCAAGAGACTCGCGGGTCCGTTGGCGTTGACTACTACTCTTACCAGCAACATCTTCAACCAAGCCTCTGCTCTTATAGTCTCCGAGATCAACCATATCCATGTGGTCAACAAGACTGGAGCGGCAGCTACGTTTTCGCTGTGGCTTGGAGCTACTGGAGCCAATGCTGCGGGTACTGAGGTATGGTCTGCTCAGAGCGTAGGGGCCAATACGGTCTATGACTGGTACGGACGATTGTTCATGGCTTCTACTGACTTCCTGGTGGGTGGAGCTTCGGCCAACACGACGTTGACGATTACGATAGAAGGGCAACAGAACGCAGCATAGGGGGATGTATGACCAAGAGAAAGTCTGACCAAGGCGAATCGGACGAACCCGAGGAAGCAGAGCGGGAATACTACTGCCCTCATTGCGACAAGAGATGGGTTGGGACATCTGGCGATTGTCCGGATTGCTCTAAGGAGTAAGCATGGCTGAGGAACGTTCAGGCGGTGGCGATCAACCAGCAACGAGGCTGTTCACGATTACCCCCGCTGACAATACGGAGCTACAGGCGGAAACGAGAGCGATCTGGGTCGGTGGGGCTGGGAACATCAATGTGTGGGCTATCGGTGACGGATTCCCGACGCTGATCTCTGCCGTTCCTGCCGGTACGACTCTGGCCATCAGAGCAAGGCAGGTGTTCTCGACCAGCACAACCGCTACGTTGCTCGTGGGTATGTATTAGTGTTCTTTCCACGGTTTGCATTGGCTCTTGGGGCTAGCAACAGAGGTTCGGGAGTGAGTAACGGACTCGTTTCGTACTGGAAGATGGACGAAGCCTCTAGCGGTGCTGGTGCTGTACCTAGATTGGATTCCGCGCCGGCAGGTAACACGCTCACGGACAACAACACGACTCCGAATGGAACTGGCAAGATCGGAAACTGTCTTGCTCCAGTTGCTACGAACCTGGAGTTTCTGAGCAGGGCAAGTAACTCCAGCCTTCAGGCGGGAGACATAGACTTCACGTGGACTGGATGGATTCAGATCAGCGATGAAACGGTCACTAGGATGGTGTTCGGCAAGAATGCAAATGGAGTAAATGGGCCCTATAGACTCAACACCACCGGGATCACCTTCGACAAGCTCGTCTTCAGCGTGTTCGATGGTAGTAGCCTAGGGTCGGTGACCGCGAACACATTCGGTGCCTTGTCGTTGAATACGTGGTACTTTTTCATGTGCAAGCATGATTCGGTAGCGAATCTCATCAGCATCTCAGTCAATGCAGGAACGGCGGACACTCAAGCCTGGACGACTGGAACCAACGTGGAGACGGGCGGATTTGCGATTGGACAAGCCGGAGAGACTCCAGGAGCCAATTGGTCTGGGCTCATTGACGAAGTGGGCTTCTGGAAGCGGGCTTTGAGTCAAAGCGAGATCGCATTCCTCTATAACGGTGGTACTGGTAGAACCTATCCCTTCTAATGGCTTATGAAGGCAAGAACGGCAAGGAAGGACTTCTCAAGGAGGCCATTCGCTGCTTCCGTCTAGTGACTCAGGCTGAAGCAGAGCAGAGGAAGCGCGAAAAGGAAGACCTACGTTTTCAGGTTCCCGAGTTCCAGTGGGACGATGCTGCGCTTCAAGCCCGTAGGGGAGGTACACAGGAATCTCTCAGCACTCCTCCGCGACCCATTCTTTCCGTGTCGCTGGTTCAGCAGCCGATGCAGCTTGTACAGAACCAAGCCGCGGCAGCCGACTTGGGAGTCAACATCCATCCAGTCAGTGAACTGGCGGATGAGGAACTAGCCGAGATCAAACAGGGGCTCTACAGGCGCATTGAGAGAGACTCTAACGCCGAACAGGTGAGACTGTGGGCATTTGATCGTGCCAAACAGTGCGGAAGGGGTTGGTACAGGGTTATCACTCAATGGGACGACGAAGGAGACGATCCTTCAGACCAGGAAATCGTCATAAAGCGCATTCTGCATCAAGACTGTGTCTACATGGACCCTGCGGCTCAAGAACCTGATTTCTCGGATGCCGAATGGGCCTTTGTTACGTCCTGGGTTCCACGTGAAACATTCAAGAGACTGTACCCCAAGGCAAAGCTTTCTGAGGCTACCAGCGATCTGGAATTCAGCGAGTACCTCAAGGACACTCCCGAATGGGTTGATGGAACTGGAGAGGAGACTGCTTACCTCGTTGCCGAATACTTTTACAAAGACCACGAGTATGAGGAGATCAAGTACGGAGACAAGCAGACTCGGAAGAAGGATAAGGTTTCGGTCAAGTGGTGCAAACTTAATGCGGCTGAGGTCTTGGAGGAAGGTGATTGGAACGGCAAGCACATTCCCCTGATTCCGGTCATTGGTAGAGAGCTTCAGCCGTTCGATTCAGAGCGCCGTTTTGAAGGGATGATTAGGCCGGCAAGAGATGGTCAGAGGGCCTACAACTTCTCAATCTCTACGTTCATCGAGCGGATGGCTCTTGAGCCCAAGATTCCGTGGGTAGGTCCGGAAGGCTTCATGGAAGGCCACGAAGCCGAATGGCAGCAGAGCAACGTCAGGAACCTCGTTGCCCTCCAGTACAAGGCGACGACGATTCAAGGGACACAGACCGCCGCTCCTCCTCCGCAAAGGGCTCAACTGGACTCAACCGGAATGAGCCTTGCGATGATGGGGATGCAGGAGTCGAGGGGACTTGTCCAGTCCGCTACGGCGATGTTCGATCCGTCCCTTGGAGAGACTCCCAAGCGCGGTCAGTCCGGTAGATCAGTCATCGCTCAACAGCAGCAAGCAGACGCTGGAACGAGTAACTATCTCCAGAACCTAGCGAATATCTCCATGCCCTACGAGGCCAAGGTGGTCCTGGATCTCATCCCGGCAATCTATGACCGTCCGGGAAGAGTGACGGAGATCCTTGGAGGGGAGGACGAAAAGAGCAAGAAGGTCATGCTCAATGCTCCGTTCATTCCTGATGAAACAGGTCATCCACAGCCGGCACCGGAGAGCAATCCGAGAGCCAAGGTCTATGATCTGAGCAAGGGGAAGTATTCCATCTCGGTGAGTATCGGCAAGTCGTATCAGACGAGACTTCAGCAAGGACAAGAGTCCATGGGGGAACTGATGCAGCATCTTCCTCCGGAGGCTCAGGCTCTCTTGCTCCCGGTGTACATGAAGTTCCTGGATTCTCCGGGGTCGAAGGAAGCCGCCGAGATCATGACGAAGTACCGTGATCAGCACTTCCCCGGGCTGACTGACGATGAGGGACAGGCTCCGACTCCGCAGCAGCTACAGAGCCAGATTCAGGCCATGCAGAAGCAGGGTCAGGAGCAGGCTCAGCAGCTTCAAATGGCGGTGGAGCAGATCAAGACCGATCAGGCCAAGCAACAAGCCATGATTGCCAAGGCTCAGATCGACGCTCAAACGCAGATCCAACTCGCCAAGATGGACAATGCGGCCAAGATCGCGGTGGCTCAGATCAATGCTCAAGCCAAGGTAGGAATGGCGGCTACGGAGGACGAGAACGAAGCTTTGGCTACTGGTCTTCAGCACGCCCACGAGGCAGAACAGGCCGAACAGGACCGAGCCCACGAAGCAGCAATGGCCGCACAGACGGCACAGATGCCCGAACTAGGGCAGCCACAGCCGAGTGAGCCCGTATGAGTCTGATTCAGTTCGACCATAAGACCGAAAGGCGCAGCCTCCAGCACCGATACAAGGAACTGGACACTGAGGTCCGGAAGATTGCCGAAGCAGCCTATGGGAACGAGGAAGCGACTAGAGCGAGAGTGACGGTCATAGAGCAGGTTCTTGGTAGACCGTTCCTTTCAAGGCTCCGTTGGCTGTTTACTGGTAAGTTCTGAGTTGGTCTGAATGGATGGCTACGTGTGAGGTCTGTAAGCGTTTGGACGATGATTTGCCCCCCCGTCCGGTGAAGTTCTGTAGACTCTGCCGGTCCTACATCTGTGAGGCTGATTTCTACTCGGTTCGGCGTCTCAGAGCGGCTTTCAGGGATTTGATTGACTTGTGAGGCATAATAAAAGGCAATGAGTGACACGAGTACAGTTCTCGCGGGAGGACTTGAAATCAGCAGTAACCATGAACAAGCGGCGGACATGGTTTCTGTTCTATCCAGGCCCAAGGAATCGGCAGAGCCCAGGATTCTGATCGAAAAGGGCAAGGAAGTAGATTCAGAACGCGAGGAGGAAATCAAGGTTTCCGAAGCTGCGGCTGCGCTTGGAAAGAAGGGGGGCAAGGCCGCAGCCGAGAAGAAGGCTGAGCAGAAGACTCAGGGCTTGGTAGACGAGCATCCCCAGGAGGAAACCGAGACTGAGGAAAAGCCGGAGAAAGAGGAGTCTCCCGAGGAAAAGGATGCTGAGGCCAAGAAAGAGGCTCTGGGTAAGCCTCGCCACGATCCTAAAGCGCGGATGCTCGAAGCTACCCGCAAGGAAGCCGAGGCCAAGCGGGATAGGGATCGAATCAAAGCCGAGAAGGACGCCCTCCAGGCTAAGCACGATGCCCTCCAGCGTGAACTAGAAGCCGCCCGGGCACCCAAGGAGCCACAGAAGCCCGCTGAGGCTCCCACGAAGCCCGTACGGGCCTCCTATCAGTCTGACGAAGACTACATAGAAGCCATTGCGGCCCATAAGGCTGAGGAAAAGGTCAAGGAATACGAAGCCAAGCGTGAGACCGAAAGACAGATCAAGGAATACACTGGTACCCTTGATGCAATCCTCGGCAAGAACGCCAAGATTGAGAAGGAATATGCCAAGACCGATCCCGAGTATCTGAGCAAGGTCTCAGATGAGGTCAAGGCCATTGCTCTCAAGCCTTCGTTCGCTCTCGATCTGCACGAAATAGGCAACAATGACAATGTGATCGCAGACGAGTTATTCATGGCGGACAAGATGGCACCAGCCATCAAATTACATTTCTCTGAAAATCCAGAGGACTTGGAGCGGATTCGTAATCTCCAGTCCTTTCAGGAAGTTCAGGTAGAGATGCGTTTGCTCGCACGTACCCTCAATGGGGCTGCCTCCACGGTTACCGTCCCAAAGGGGAGTAGTAAGGCGAAGCCACCTGTTCAACCCGTGACAGGTTCGCCGGTTGCCTCTGAGCCCGATATCTTCGGTGATATCGACTTCGATACCTTTGCACAGCGAAGGTTGAAGAAAAAGGCTTAGAGCTAACTAGAAGGTTCCTCGATGGCCAATACACTGGTCACGCCTACTTGGGTTACCAATGAGACCGCGCTGCGGTTCATGAACTCAGTCAAGGGCGTGGCTAACTTCAACCGTACCTACGACGATTCTTTCCGTCAGTCAGGCGCAAAAGTAGGCGCAACCATTCAGGTTCGTCTGCCTCAGCGCGCCCAGGTTCGCAGGGGTCAGGCATGGGCTCCTGCGGCGCTACTGGATCAGACCGTCCCGGTTACTCTGTCCTATCAGAGTGGTTGGGACTTCGAGTGGTCTTCGGCTCAGGGGACCACTGACGTGGATCGGGTCCGAGAGCGTTATGTGAATCCTGCCGCCGATGCCATTGCATCGGATGCGGACGCACAGGGCATGCAGGACGTTTACACCGCAGTCTGGAACGCGGTGGGTACACCCGGAACGACTCCTTCGACCACGCTGCTCTACCTCCAGGGTGTCACGAAGATCCTGGATGGAGCCAACTCGGATGCTCTGTGCGCCGTTCTGGATACCCTGGCGATGTCTACTATCGCCAATACCTCCTCGACGCTGTTCAATCCTTCCGCAACCATCTCGGAAAACTATCGTAGAGGCCAGTTCGGTCGGGACCAGCTTGGGATTTCTGAGTGGTACTACGACCAGAACGTACCGACTCATACAACGGGTACGTTCACTGCTTCTACTCCCCTGACCAACGGTGCGGGTCAGAGTGGTTCAACGCTGATTACGGACGGTTGGGCGGCTGGTGCCAGTTCACTGAAGAAGGGCGATACGTTCACCATCGCCAACGTCTTCGGAGTGAACGGGCTCTCTTACGTCTCTACTGGAAGGCTTCAGCAGTTCGTGGTTACGGCGGATATCAGTGATACCGCTGGTGCCATGACCATCGCTATTTCCCCCTCGATCATTGCTACCGGTCCTCTCCAGACAGTCAATGCGCTTCCGGCGGACAACGCAGCTATTACGGTGTGGTCTGCGAACCCTGCCGGCGGAACACTGGCTACCACAGCGAGCAAGCAGTCACTCATTTTCAACGAGAACTTCGCAGCGTTCGTGATGGCGGATCTTGTTGACCCGGTGGGTGGCGCAAAGGCTACGTTCGCCCGGTCTCGGGATTGGGGTATCTCGATCCGTTTCGTTCAACAGTACCTCATTGGATCGGATCAGAATGGCAGTCGCCTTGACTGTCTGTTCGGAGCCGCTCCACTTCAGCCCCGGCTTGCTTGCCGAGTGGTCGGGTAAGGAGTAACCAATGGCACTCACTACCACAACCACTACTGCCGCAATCGCACTCAACGACAAGGTGATTTCGGTCACTTCCGCTACCGGGTTCGCCGCTGGTTCCCTGGTACTGGTCGATGTCGAACTCATGCAGGTCACCAAGGAGTATGTCTCCGGCCTTCAGATTCCTGTTCTGAGGGGTCAGGATGGTACGCAGCAGATCGCACACGTTGTCGGCACCAACGCAACCGTTGGAACGGGGACGGATTTTGCTACTCCCATCCCCGGAGGTATCGCACCGATCACCTATCCCCAGCAGAGGGGACGTGACGTGCGGTACTACGCTGCCGCTGGGGCGATCACCAACCCCGTCGGTGGGCGTGACATGCTGGCGATCATCATCGGTGCCGCAAAGGCAATGACACTCACCAGTCCTACCAAGGACATGGACGGGTCGGTCTTGACCATCGGTGGAGGTACGGCAGCAGCTCATACGGTGACTTACACCACAACCGGATTCGGCGGAGTCGGTGCGACTGCCGACGTGATGACGTTCAGTGCGACTCAGGCTCAGGCTTTCCAGTGCATCGCAATCAACGGTGTCTGGAACCTCCTGGGGCCGCTGGCGACAGCAACAGCATCCGTTTCCGGTCCGTCTCTCGCGTAAGGTTCTTACGGTTGGGGGGCTTCGGCCCCCCGCCTATCTTTAGAGGTGTGAATGTCTACAATCCTGATCAATCCAGGGTCCGTCAGTGCTATCGAGGAAGCCAAGCACGAACAGCACCAGACTCTCAAAACGCTTGGAGGTCTGAAGCCCGGGAATCCCTACGTCTATCGACCCTATCCGGCCATGCTTTACAAAGCTGATCATCTTCCGGGGAGTGGTAAGTGGGCTACGGCGATGGCTCCTCCGAGGAATTTCGGCTTCCAGTCTTCGGACGATTGGGACAGAGCGTGTCAGGAAGCGGCTCAGTTTACGAAGAATTGTCAGTTGATCGTGAACGATGCGACGGCGCACAAGAAGGCTCGCGAGGAAGGCTGGAGGGACACTCCCGACGAGGCGATGGAGTTCCGCGCCAAGCTTGACAAGATAATTGGCGATGCGGCTGCGGAGCGGAATTGGGAAGATCGGAGAATGACTGATAAGGCCAAGGCTGAGTCGGATCAGATCCAGGCCGATACCTTCGGTCATATGCCGGAAATCCCTGCTCAGCCTATCAAGCGTCGCGGTGGAAGACCGAAGGGCAGCAAGAACAAGCCCAAGGACGACGCAGCCGCATGACGGTCAACGATATCGTTACGAAGGCGCTTCAAAGGCTCGGAGTTCTAGCCGAGGGGGAGGTGCCTTCATTCGATATGTCCAATGACGGGCTGATCGCTCTCAATTCCCTGATGGATCAGTGGGCCGCAGAGAGACTCCAAATCTTCACGGTGACTCGTACAACCTGGACCATCTCCGGAAGTATTCCGTACACCGTTGGAACCGGAGGAACGATCAACATTGCTAGACCGGTCTACATAGATCACGTCAACTTCATCGACACCGTTCCTAATCCGGACATCGAATATCCGATGCAGCCGCTCACGGATGACGCCTTCGCGGCAGTCACGATCAAGGGCCTTACGAGTACCCTCCCGGTTTACTGGTACTACAACCCGACCTATCCGCTGGGGACGCTGACTCTCTATCCCATTCCTACTCAGAGCGGACTTCAGGGAGTCATCTATGCTCCTACGGCGGTAACGGAGTTCGCGGCGCTGACGACTACGGTCAGCCTCCCTCCGGGTTACCGTAGGATGCTCATCAACAACCTTGCGATTGAACTGTCTTCGGACTACGAAAAGCCAGTACCTCCGGGAGTAGCCAGAGCAGCGGCGGATAGTCTCGCAACAGTTAAGCGGGCCAACATCCGGCCCCTAGACCTTAGCTTCGAGCCTGCATCTCTAGTGAGCATCAGTTATCCCAATTGGTCAATCCGGACCGGTCCATAAATGGGCGTTGCTGAGTGGCCCGGATTCTGCGGCGGGAGTTATCAGAACTTTAATCCTCTTGCGGATGATGAGAGATCGGTAAACTGGTTCCCAGAGAACATCCAAACCAACGCGGTCAACAAGATGGTCATGCATCCCACTCCTGGGGTGGAGGTCATTGGAAGCACCGCAACTGCGATAGGTCCCGGAACGAACCAGACTCCCGGCAAGGCTCATCTAGTCCAAAGCGGTAGGGAGTTCGCGGTAATTGGAACGGGGTTCTACGAGATCAACTCCAGCGGAGCACCGACCTTCATAGACACGGTAGCCATTGACGGGAACCCCGCAACACTGAGCAGCAACGGTGAGGCTGGCGGTCAAATCATGATCACCAGCGGTGGAAACGTCGCTATCTACAACTTCCATAGCGGTGCTTTCACCAACATCCCTGCCCTCAACGGACTAGCCACGATGGGGGATTCTCTGGATGGTTACTTCATCATCTTGGATGCTGACACTTCCACGTGGTACTTCTCAGCACTAAATGATGGACTGACATGGGTTCCCGGAACCAATTTCGTCAAGAGGAGCCTGTCTTCCGACCCGTGGATATCACTCAAGGTGGTCAATCGGTACATTTGGCTCTTGGGTCAACTCACTTCCGAGGTCTGGTGGAACTCGGGTGGATTCCCTCGCCCGTTCGATCCCTATGTGACTTCGGTCATGCCCTACGGATGTGTGGCTTCGTTCTCTGCCTCAGTTGGGAATGGGGTCATCTCCTGGCTAGGAGCCTCTAGATCCGGAGTGGGACAGGTTCTCCAGTCTACCGGATTCTCTCCGACAGTGGTTTCCACCTATGCCCTCTCCAACGTTCTTAACGGTTACTCCAAGCTCTCTGATGCCATCGGTGACACCTATACCTCCCGGGGTCATACGTTTTACCTGCTCAGCTTCCCGGAACAGGACACCACGATTTGTTACGACTTCAACACTCAACTATGGCACGACCGGGGGACTTGGATTCCAGAAGACAACGAGTATATTTCCTGGCGTCCGAGGTTCCATGCATTCGCCTACGGACAGCATCGAATGCTCGATTCTCAGACAGGCAAGATTTACCACATGGATGAGTCATTCACTACGGACGTGGACGATAGAGTCATCCGCAGACTGAGACAACCCCCCCCGCTCTATAATGCCAATGAGAGAATCTATGTCTCGGCTTTCGAGTTGGATATGGAAGTGGGTCTCGGGAACACGGTAGATCCTGCCTCAGACCCTCAAGTCATGATGCGAATTAGCAACGACGGAGGGAAGACGTTCGGGACTGAGCATATGAGGAGTGGAGGGAAGATCGGGGAGTACGAGACGCGGGTAATGTGGAATCGTTGTGGACAAGGCCGTAGGAGGGTCTTTGAGGTCTCTGTGAGTGATCCGGTACCTTGGAAACTTCTCGGAGCGCACATTACCACTCCATGAATCCTCTTCCCGCCCCAGAACCCGATAAGCTGACCCAGAAGGAGTACGTCACTGATCCATGGGCGAGGTTCTTCAACACTCAGAGTGAACAGTTGAGCCGAGTGGCTACTAGGCTCGTTCCACCAATTGCGAAGACGACGCAGAACGCATCCATTGCATCGACGGCGATTGCTCCCAATCTTTCCGCGGCTGGTCTCTACTGGCTGACCTATTACGCCAGGATTACAAAAGTTGGGGCGGTCTCCAGTAGCCTCACGGTTACTCTCAACTGGACCGATCACGGAGTGGCGCAGACGTTTTCAGGGGCTGCGATCACCGGTAATACGGTGACTTCCTGGCAGAGCGAGACGAAGCTGGTCTACATAGATGCATCAACGGCTTTGACCTACTCGACTACGTATGCCTCGAATGCTGCGAACGAAGCGGAGTACGAGTTGTATATTGCAATCCTGAGCGTGGCGATATGAGACGGGCCACGATTGAAGACCTGGATGCTCTCCTGGGAATGGCGCGTCGGTTTGCCGTTGAGACTGAGTACCGGGACGTGCTCGATATCAAGGCTGAGAACGTTGAAGCTTCTATCAAGAGTCTGATGGCGAATCCCGACAGCGTGTGTTTTATCTCCGGAAACGGGACGCCTACTGGTATGATTGCCATGCTGGCCTATGACCATCCATTCTCGGGAGAACGCACGGCCTTTGAAATCGTCTGGTGGGTCAATCCGGAAGCAAGGGGAGATGGAATCAAACTCTTGAAAGCCGTTGAAGGTTGGGCCAAAGAGCAAGGGATTCATAAGATCCAGATGGTTGCGCCCAATGAGAGAGTTGGGACGTTGTATCAAAGGCTTGGATACAAGCCAGTGGAAGTCTCTTACCAGAGGAGTCTCTAATGGCGGTAGCGACTGGTACAGCAGCACTCATTGCTGGCGGAATCGCTGGGGCTAGTAGTCTCTTTGGGTCACACAAGGCCGCCCAGACTCAGGGGAAAGCGTCCGATGCTGCCATTGCTCTGGCTCGCGAACAAGAAGTTGAGCGTAAGAGAGAATGGGAAAAGCAGCAGGAAGCCGCTGCCTATCAATGGAAGGTTCAGCAAGCCAATCTGAAGCCATATAGACTAGCCAGGGCAGCGGTTCTTGGAAAGTATGGCATTGACACCAATGTGGAGGACATTCCGATGCCCCCCGGGTTTGGAATGCCGGGTGGTATGCCTGCCCCGGTAATGGACCCTAGACGCCAGATGGGAGGAGGAAGCGGCGGATATGGTGCTCTTGGGTTGGGCCTTGGGGTTGGAGCGGGAGCACTCCAAGCATATCTCTCCAGTCGCAACCCGAATACCTTCGGTCCCGGGGTCGGTGGGAGCGGTGGAATTGGCCTTGGTGAAGGCGGGCCGGGCTATGCCATGTCTCCCATGACGCCTTATGATGGACCGGAGATGGCTGGTCCTCCTACGAGTCAGATTCAAGGCGGTCCGGTTGATCTATCGAACCTCTACAATTGGGCCGACTGGCAGCAGGCCATCGGCGGATCGGCGGGTGGCTAATGGCTCCCCCTTACGATTATCCCAACCAGACACCTCCACAGGGACAGCAAGACCCCTTCCTTGACTGGTACCACAACACCATTCAAGCCAATCCAAACCGCTTCGATCCCGCCCACTTCTCGGAGGGACAGGCTAGAGCATGGTTCCCGTTGTGGGATGCCAATACGAACGCCTTCCGAAGCTCCAAGACGATGTATGGCAAGCCCATCGAAGGTAATCAGTTCGAGCACCCCGACGAATGTCCTCCCGGCACTCAAGCCTTTGGCCAGAACGAATGCAGACCGGTGGGAGAGATTCCCGGCCAAGGTGGTGGTGGGTTCGGTGGAGGCGGGTTTTTTAGCGGTGGTTACCGTCCTCCCTATGCTGCCAACTACAACTTCCCCGACCTTCCCAAATTCCAGATGCCTACCGCGGAAGGGATGCTCAGTGACCCCGGATATAAGTTCCGTCTCAAACAGGGCCTAGGTGCTCTGGAGTCTTCTGCAGCCGCGAAGGGAGTCTTGAATACCGGAGGGACGCTTCAGGACATCAACAAGTTCGGCCAGGACTATGCGTCTAACGAGTTTGGAAACATCTGGCAGAGAGCGAAGGACCAGTATGCTCCCTATCTGGCTCAGTATCAGAACCAATTCGGCCAAACTGCGGAGGAAAGACGGAGGGCTTGGGAAAACTATCAGTTCGGCGTCAATCAGGATTTCCTCCGTCAGCAGATGATTCTCAATAGTCGGCCTCCGGATTACTGATGAAGCCTCCGAAGGTTCCATGCACCGGTTGCTCTACTTGCGGGAATGTAGATTCCAATCGTCTCTATGCGCGAGTAGCACCGATGAAGTGGCTCTGTTCTGACTGCTGGAAGGCAGCGGGGAAACCCTTCTATGCCTAATTATCCTGGCGGGATGCCCGTTCCTTACGCGCCTCGTGGAACGTTTGAACCCAACACGTCCATAGCCGACTTGATTCTGCGTGCTGGTCAACAGAGAGCACAGATTCAACAGCAGATGTTCGGACAGTTGGCGAATACGGTGGGACAGTTAGGGGAGATCCCTGGACAGATAGCACGGCAGAAGCAACTTGAGGCACAGACGGAACGCGAAAAGGCTTTGACTCAGAGAGCCGAGGCTCAGGCACAGCGTGAGGAGCAGAGAACGGCTCTGGCTGACAAGGCAGTAAGCGAGAAGGCTCAAAGAGACCAGCAGTTTCTACAGTTGCTCTCTACCGGCGAAGACCCCGACCCGCGGAAGATCCTTGGTCTTTATGGTCTTCAAGACGGCTTGGAGATGATCAAGGGCCTTGCGGCTTACAAAGAGATGGGACGCAAGACGGGAGGGGAGGCGCTGAAGGAGCTTCCGGATCTGGTTGGAGCCTATTCCACTCTGAGTCCGGAGGCTCGGGGCGCGTTCTGGCCACATTTGCGTGAGACGGTTCTCAAGTCCGGGGTGATTCAAGACCCCTCACAGATTCCGGAGCAGAGGAGCGATGAATTCGACGCGCAGGCTATCAAGTTCGCTCAAGGACTGAGACAGAAAGAGGAGAAGGCTCCATCTTTCCAGCACGTAGAGACTGCTGGTGGTATCCAAGCCTTTGACCCGACCAAGGGAACGTTGGGACCGGTCATCGGTCAGCCCAAGGCGAAGGAGATTGCTCCAAAAGAACCCAAGTGGACTCAGGGCGAAGACGATCAGGGCAATCCCATCATGTATGACATGGCTTCGGGAGCGGTGAAGCCCTTCCCGAAGGGAGTTACTCCGAAGGCAACTGGTGCTGAGGCTAATCGCATCGCTTCCGCCCATGCTGCGCTCTCTGCCTCTGATGAAATCAAGGACTACCTCAAGAAGCCCGAGGTACAAGCCGAGATAGGTCCGCTCATGGGGCGTTATAACAGCCTGCTCCAGGCATTCGGGGAGGGCAATCCTACTGCTGTTAGGTTGGTAGGGATGCTCAAGAGTTACTCTGCTCTCCAGCCTAATATCCACGGTTTCCGCGCTACGAAGTTCGCGGATGACATCAACAGCCTTCTTACCACAAAACAGACGCCAGAATCATTGCTTGCCGGTATCGGTGGGATTGATACCGCCGCTGAAGTTGTGGCCAATCGTGGACGTGGCAAGCCTAAAGGCGAACTGACGTTCAATTCGAAGACTGGTCAACTGGAATGAAGGTTCATCTTCCAGACGGGACGACGGCTAACTTCCCAGAGGGTACACCTCCGGAAGACATGACCAAGGCCATACAGTCCTATCTGATGAAGACAGCGGTTGATACCGGAGAGAAGCAAGCCGTTGCTGGTGCTGAACAGAGAGGCAAACAGGGCGAGACGTTCTATGGTGGCCGCGGAGACATGGGAGAGTTGGTTACTCCCGAGTTCGCCAAGACACAAGCCATAGTCGGAGCGACCATTCCTGCGGCTGTTGCTACTGGAGCGTCTTTTGCGGCTGCACCATTTGCTACCGCTGCATCTCTAGTTGCCGGTCACGAAGGCTCTAAAATCGGTGGCTCTGTCGCTCGAGCCGTGGGTGCTCCTCCGATGGCCGGCGAGATGGTAGGTGCTCTCGCGGGTGGAATCTCCCCAGGTTTGATAGTTAGAAAGTCTATCCCCGCCCTCTTGGCTTCGCAGTTGGGACGGTCTGCGGTAGCGGCTGAAACTGCTCCGGCCGCTGAAGCTGCTGGAAGCATAGCCAAGACATTGATTGAATCTGGCTGGACTAAAGAAGCAGCAAGTAAGGCTGCACAGAATGCCGTTGCGCGGATGGCTTCCGAGGCTGCCCCATCTGTAGCAAAGGCCGCTGCTACGACTCCGGCACAGTTCAATCCTGAGAGCCTACAGATCATAGCCAAGCTCAGACAGTTGGCGCAGACTTCCGGAGCGAACAAGATCGAGATCACTCAAGCAGCACAACAGGCTTTCCCTGAGTCCTGGAAGGAAGTAATGAAGATGATCATGGCTCCACGGACGAGGATCTAAGTGAGCGGAACTGTCATCCCAAACGTACCTCCGCAGTTCTTTGCCAATGATGGAACCATCGCGGCGGGCTACAAGCTCTTTTGCTATGCTGCCGGAACAACTACGAAGATCAATACCTACTCCGACGCTGCGCTAACGACTCCGAACACCAATCCTATCGTTCTGGATTCCGCTGGCCGTGCAACGATCTTCCTTTCTGCCACGTCCTATAAGTTTGTCCTTGCTCCTCCGAATGATACCGATCCCCCGTCATCGCCAATATGGACGCGGGATAACATCCTTTCGCTTGCCGGATTCAATGTCCAGGTAGACATTCAAGTCACCGCTGGGGAGTCGCTCCAGATCAACGACGTTTGTTATATGTCTGCTGGTGATGGAGGTCTTACCGCCGGTCGGTGGTACAGGTGTAATGCTTCAAACACCTATTCGTCTGTTTCTGCCCACAGTGTCGGCTTTGCCATTGAGACCATAGCCAGCGGTACCACCGGGGCCATTAGGATTCTTGGAAGGCTGGAGGGATTTGCAGGGCTGACTGCTGGAGCAGTCTATTACATCAACGGCGGAGCCTTCATCGGTCAGATCATAGCTACTCCCGACCCTATCAATCCAAGAATCGTTGCCCAGGCCGACAGTACTACTTCGATTGTTACATCTCAGTGGCTTCCTTCATCTCTTGCCAGACTGAATTTCTACACCACTCCGGGAGCGGACACTTGGACCAAACACCCTGACGCTAAGCAAGTCCGCGTCCTCTGCGTCGGAGCCGGAGGGGGTGGAGGATCAGGACGTAAGGGAGCCGCTGGTACTGCGAGGGTTGGAGGAGGTGGAGCCGGCGGCGGGGCCGTTTCGCTCCTTGAAATCCAAGCCTCCCAGCTTACCGCCACGGTCGCGGTTTCGGTCGGTACAGGAGGAACCGGAGGAGCGGCGCAAGGCACCAACTCCACGAACGGGAACAACGGCACCAACGGAGGTTCTACAAACTTTGGAGCCTTCCTCAATGCCGAAGGTGGACTATTGGGAGCCGGCGGACAGGCCGGAGCTGGAGGTACAGGAGGCAACGGGGGTTCATTCGCCTTCATCGGTGGTACTGGTGGAACAGCCGATGCAGCCGGAGGTGTAGGTGGAGTCGGTGGAGTCCCATCTAATATTGCCGGAGGTGGTGGAGGTTCCGGGGGAGGAATCACCGCAGCCAACGCGGCTTCCGCTGGTACGGCTGGTGGGGCTGGCGCTAGGGGGTCTTCCACGGCCACCGCTGGAGCCGGCGGCGCGGCCGGGGTAGCCGGGGGAGTCGGACTCCCTGCCCCGGTCAACTCTGCTATCGGTGGTGGAGGAGGGGGTGGAGGGGGTGGATCAACCGCTGGCAACGCCGGAGCTGGTGGTAACGGAGGGCTCTACGGAGGAGCCGGAGGTGGAGGAGGAGCGGCCGTAGATGCGGTCGGAAACTCCGGCAAGGGTGGAGACGGAGGGAACGGACTGATACTGGTGATTCAGTATTAACGTGCGATCTGCCGAACGTTCCAGGCAAAGGCGAGTCCGCGGACGATGATTCCGACCTTGGCCCACTTCCTAGCCTTCTCGGGATCTCTCTTGGCCATGTCGTGCAGCGCGACGCAACCGAGGGCACCGATTCCAATCCTAACGGCTCTGTTGCGGACTAACGGAGAGTACTCCCGGCCTCCACGAGCCAGGATCAGTTCGGTAGATCCAAGGTCCGCAGCGGTGACCGCACAGACCTTCCAAGCGTCCTTGTGGGCCGCTCGAGAGTCATACCACGGCTTTGATTCTGGCTGGGTCGGACCGATCAATAGCAAGGCGATTAGCCACATAGCTTCCTCCGAAGGGACTATACGTGATTTGGGAGGCTGGATAGTCACGATTACTTGCGTCCCCCAGGCTCAAGTCTGCCAAACCGGAAGCCTGGAATCGGCAATAATTCCCACAGAGACGCAGGCAGTCCAGGAAGCGGACTTTATAGCGGCTGCGGGGTGTTGGCTGAATCCAGAAACCGGACAATGTTCGTCCGCCAGACCGGACGATGCCGTTGAGAAGCTCGCACCTGGAGCTATAACGGCTCTATCGTTGCGTCGGCTTCGTTAACTGTCGGATGTTCCAGCCTATGACCAACCCTCGGACAATAATTGTCACAATGGCTACCTTCCTAGCCTTATCAGGATTCTTTCCCGAAAGGACCAAGAGACCAGCACAGCCCAAAGTTCCAGCGGACACCCGAACCGCCCGATTGCTTAGAACCGGGTTGAATTCCCTACCTCCACGCGCCAGGATGCCTTCTGTAAGCGCTAGATCGGCTCCAGTGACCACGCAAGCGACCTTAACGAGGCTTTGACCGTTCTTGGGTGATTGGGGCGGTCCTATGACCAGCAAGGCGACAAGGAGACCCATGGCTCGGATTCTACGCTTTCCAGCAAGGCTATCTCAGCAGGAAACCGATCCTCAGCGGCCTTCCTGGATCAGTCCGGAGCGGTGGGGGGGCTTCCTTGAGGGGACCAAGAAACTCGCGGAACTTCTACGGACCCATTGACGACCGTGCGAAGATGGTCTTGCCCCGCCCCGAGTAGTCATAGGGGGCTGACAGTACCCGGTGGTGACGTCGGGGACGCTACCGGCAATAGTACCGGCCTTGCCTAAAAGGTCGACGCCCCGGGAAGAAAGCCCCGAGGCGCGATACGGCAGGAGCCAGGCGATAAGGGCGCCTAGCAAAGTGGATCGTAACACAACTCCAAGACAGAAGCCACCCGAAGCGTGGGTTGTTTTTGCCCTACCCCGGCGGCGCAGCGATGGCCGCGTGGGGCGTCGTTCTGTCGGCATTTTCACCGACTCAGCCCGTGCGACTGAAGCCGCGAACAAGGCTATCAAGGACGGGCTTAAGGCGGTCATGATCGAGAAGTGCCGAATCAACGAATGGATGTTGCCACCAGCTGAAGCCAGTCTCTCCCCATTGGTCGAGGCACCTTAGATGCGACATACGAGTGGGCGGATCTACAGCATAGTCCCTGTAACACAAGCCTCTCGCCATCTCGTCCCTTATTGGAACGGATGGAACTGCCCGGCAACGGTTCCCGGCCCGACCAGGTTTCAACGCCCATACAAAGGGGAGGCACAAATGGCTTACCGACCTAAGAAGGACTGGAAGCGGTAAGTACAGGAGCTACCATCCTGGCCCGCTTATATAGGGGCTGGAAGAATGCCGGAGGTGTATCGCATGGGAAAGGAGCCAAATGAGGAAGACTAAGGTTCAGCCGAGGGACAAGCGTGAGGCCGCTCTGGCCAAGGTGACTCGCCAGCAGATCGAGGAGGTAGTCCGGGCCAGTTTTGAGGGCCAGCAGGACTTGACGGACTTGCTCATGGAGGCCGTCTTTGCTCCGACCCTCCAAGCGAGGCTCCAAGCCTGCGAGCATTGGGAGAAGGTGGCTCTAGCCTTGAGGGAAAAGGAAGCTGCCAGAATCGACATACCGGCCGACGAGGTGGAACTATGATGCCATGGTACCTCAATTGCGGTGGACCGCTGTTCTCCCGTCAATGCCTCGGTTCGTGTCGTGGCTCTCGCAGGAATGGGCAGCCCAAAAAGAAAGGTCCCTCGATGGCGGATCACGTCTTCTCTCGCTGGCGGGCTGAGTTCACCTCGCAGCGTGGGATGCCCTTAGCGGTAGCGGTCTGGAGGCTCTATCGGGTAATCATGCCGCAAGGGCATTCGATCAAGGTGGAACGTATCGGGAACGCATCAATCGGTTAGTCTCCAGTCTGATACGTAATCTTTCCCGAAGCCCCAATAAGGCCGAATAGCCCCAAGAAATCGCTTGACAGTCCCTCTTGACTGACGCATACTCTGGTCATGAGCAAGGCAGAGTGGCAGGCACACATGATCGACCTTGGTTTCGCTTCCGCGTTGACCACCAATGAGGGTCGGCCGGAAGCTCTGGCGCACATGGTTGACTGCCGCATCTGCAAGGCCCGCAAGCGTACCCGCCGGGCCAACCGAAACCAGCGCGAACGGGCCGATGCCTTGCGGTCCTTGGGCATGGTCAAGACGCCTTACGGATGGGAGTAGGCCAATGATCAGCGATTTCCCCAGCGTCTCATTCGATCTCTGGAAAGAGTCTGTCCCCGACTACGAGGACGTGGACGAGCAGGAATCCGACCCTGACCGGCTCATGGATCAGGAACGGGACTTCGGCTACGAGGAGGAATTCTAATGGCAACCTGTCGGGCTTGCTTCGGAAGCGGGGATACGAATGCGTGTGGCCGCGATCATGGCATGTCTTCTTGCGTGAAGCATTACTGTTGCCATTGTGAGCAGACAAGCGAGGAGAGCGCCAATGCTGGTTCTTGCTCTGCTTGCCATGGTAGCGGCCAGCAGCGCGAGGAAATCCTGACCCCCGAGGAAGCCGTACAGAACATCATTGACGCTGGAGGTTTCTGATGAGCATGGACTTTGCCGTATTGGTTCCGAAGATCGACAAGATCCTGAAGCGTGGCCTATCGAATGGTCTCGGGACGGCCGGAAAACAGGTCTGCGTCGAGGCTGCCATCTGTGAGGCTTTGGGACTGCCTCATGGAGACGATCCCAAGTGCGTTGTCTCGGACGTGCGAGCCTTCAAGATCCGGCTGAATGACTCCAACTGGAGCAGCGCTAAGGCACGGGCCAAGGGTCTGCGGGATCTGGCCATCGCGCAGCTTGGGACGAAGGACGTTTTGAGGCCCGGTCAGTTCTCGAAACTGATGGTCGAAAAGACCATTCGTGTCCTGATTCCGACCCTGTTCCGGGAAGTGCTGAAGGACGATGCGAGGTGCATGGCTGCGGCCGACCAGTGCGAGAAGGAAGGGACAGGAGAGGCTGCGAGGAAGGCTCATTCCGACGCCGACGACGCC